>Ga0074045_10004121_pt1 | contig 12940 bp, 22 predicted proteins | sample BogForMeECP23OM2_FD_94442 | JGI IMG/M metagenome (GOLD analysis project Ga0074045, IMG submission 94442) | Bog forest soil microbial communities from Calvert Island, British Columbia, Canada - Bog Forest MetaG ECP23OM2 | ecosystem: Environmental > Terrestrial > Soil > Wetlands ... | reverse complement strand
GGCAGTTTGAAGCCTCCTCCTACAAGGTGGCTCCGAAGGACCTACCTTCATCTTTCGTACAGCATGACGATTACTCGTCTTCTTGACACAAACACCCCGAGGCTCTCGCAGAACTGTACGTGAGCCTCTCGACTCATACAGCTCCCATCATGGAGCCACGCCGCATCCCCATCTGCCAGTGGGCGAACATCTCAGGAGCGCGACGCGAGATGCGTGCAATCCAGTGTGTCGCTCGGCGAAGGTGGTGACGCAGCTTCTTGTATTTCCGCTTGGCCCAAAAGGCAAGGTCTCGATCCAGTTCGCGCATCGTCGGGTAAAGTGCCGAGCGATAATACCGCCCGTAATATTGGAGCCAACCCCGGATAATCGGATTGAACATCCGCGACTGGTGATGGCCTCATCTGTCTCGCCTTTTCCTGGCAGAACGGGGTGATGACGCCACTGGATACACTTGGCGGCAATAATGCGGCGATGGCGACTGTGGAAGGTTGTAGCAAAGGGCGGCGACGACGCTTCCGCTGGCCAACTGCGCGAGCACGTCCTGTGGCTTGTAAGCTTGGACGCTCGGTTCAGAATAGAGGCGATCCAGTTCAGACCGCGTGAGTGAGAATACTAACCCGTAGACCTTCGCACCCGGCGTGGGATCGAGCGCTGCTCATTGGCCGATGCGGAGGGCGAGGCCGTCGACGGCGGCGATCTCACCGCCTTCCGGCTCAAGACCCTTCCCACGCAGGAGTTCCCGTCCATGAACAGGGCCATAGAAGAAAACCTCGACGCGTCGTTCACGCTCTTTTATTCCCATTTTCAACGCCACAACCGATTGAATGCGCTCGCCGATGCGTTGGCAGCCAAACGGCTACCACTACATACGCCCACCCAGGATGCGGTCGATCTGCCGAAGATGGTTCAAGTCGTGTGCCGCTTCCAAGCGGACGAACTCCTCGACCGTTTGCCGTCCGCGTACCTCGTGGACCCCGTAGCACTCCACCCACCGTGCGCGCGGGACCGACTCCAACAGTCGCAGGTTGCTCTCACGCAGTGCCCGAAAGACCGCTGCCGAAAGGCTCGCATCTTGCTGCGCGTAACCCAAGCGCTCCGCCCATACGGCCTGATCCCACCACGTTAGGGCCACGCCTGGATTCGCCAGCATGTTTCGCAATCGCCACCCCATCGCCAGCTCCGCGTCCGCTAGATGCGCTACGATCTCAGCGATTGACCACTTTTCCGGTGCGGGACGCCGAACCAACTCCTCGGGCGCGAGATTGCGCAGTCGACGCTCAAGCTGGAATGGGGTGGCTTGTTGGACAGCGATGGGCTCCTCATCGCCAAGATAGCTTAGGACTCGAGTTCGGTATGCTTCGAACGTCTCCGCCATTGGTCCTCCCGGTTTCCCTCCCTTTCCATTTTTAAAAGCACGTTCGAGAAAACTGGGGACAGACGGGACGTTCACTAATTTCCATTGTCGAAAATGGAGAACGTCCCGTCTGTCCCCGGTTTCCGAACAGCGTTCCGACGAACGCAAGCAGGATGTCGAACAGTTTCTCGCCGAAGAGGTGCGCCAAAGGGGTCACTCCTTCCTTAACGTGAGACCGTCCACCAATCCAACGGCTTCTCCCCAGACGAGCAGCTTCTCCGATTTGTCTGACGCTGGCACGGCGTGATTATAAGCCTTATGATTGCGCCTCGGAATTACTCCCACTCGAATGACAAAATCTGAAATCGCCGCCGAGATTAGGAAGGTCAGCAGGTTCATTCGGACAGCCGAGTCGGAAATCAACAGACTCGTCATCCATCCGCGAAGTCCTTGGATGTACCCCTTTGACGCTCTCGGCTTGTCCACGGTATCGAAAGCCATCGCCCTATCGAAGGCTTGTGTGAAGCTGGTAAGTTCCGGTTTTCCCGATGAAGCCTTCGGACTCAGCAGATCGATCGTCGAGTGCGCCAACAATCTGCGTTTTATGACAATGGAATGGGACCCACGCGATAACCGCGTGCGAGATTACGTCAGACGCCACTTGGCCGACAAAGCATTTTGGGCGCACTATGCTCTGGAAGTGTTTGCGGGTAAACCGGAAGAACAAGAGATACGCGACTATATGGATGCGGAGGGAATCGTTCCCGATACCAAACCTGCATCTCGACACTGGTCAGGCGAAAAAGGGTTTATCTGGAAAACGATGACGACAGAACATCCGCTTGACGGCGCGGTGACGGAGAAGCGTAAGAAAATCTCTCATGCGTCTGATTACTTCCAAACTTCTTCGTTCGTGCATTGCTTTCTGCCTGCGATTGACAATTATGCGGCTGAGGAGTGGACGCCGTTTCGGGTCTCAACGTCCACCAGCCGTCGTGAAACGAGTCAATCGACTCTCTTCACAGTTTTTCTCTACCTGCACAGCACGATAGTGTATACGCTGTTCGGCATGAACACGGATCGGCCGCCAAAATTGGACGCGGCATTTCAGAAGACGTTGGACACCTTGAAGCCGTATGAGCGGCGGTACGGACCACGAAAAACCTAACCCTCGCGATTCAAGGTGAAAAGCTGGGGACGGAAAACTGGGACAGGTGGCACGTTCACTAATTTCCATTGTCGAAAAATGGAGAACGCCCCGTCTGCCCCCGGTTTCGCTCCGATTCCTATGCCGCTGAAACCGACTTCTTCTTCGCGTCGAGTGCCGGTAGAAGAAGTTTCAGAAGCGCTTCATCAGAGAACGGGTTCTGACCCGAGATCAGCTCGCGATCCTGAATGACATAGCTCGACCATGGAGCGAGCACGCTTACGTCACCGCCCGCCGTTTGCAAGGCGAAGTCCGGGTAGAAGAGAACCTTACCGCCAATCTCAAGCGGTTCCCGCTGCTGCTCTTCGGCTGTCGAAAAGATAGTCATCTTATATCCGGAATAGATCCAACCTTGAGCCTTTGCGTGCGCTCCAGCGACGTCGCCCGCCGCCAGCGCGGCTACGAACTCCTTCGAATTCGGAAGAGCCGAGAGTAGTGAAATCGGGCCATGGCAGAGCACCGCCGTAGGCTTCGATGTTTCGTGAAAGTGTCTCATCACGGTGCCAGCATCGGGATCATCGAGAAGATCAATCATCGGGCCGTGGCCGCCGGGGACGAAAACCGCGTCATATTGATCCAGGCCCGATGCGACGACATCCGAGATGCGGGTTGGAATTTTGAGCCCAGTCAGGCTGTCGCGGAATTTTAGATAGTCCTGAAGCTTAGCCTCGTCTCCACCGAAGAACTGGGCTATGGCTGAATTGACATCCAGTTGCGGCGTGTTGCCTTTCGGGTTGGCGAAGGTGATTTCGTAGCCTTCCTTCATCAGGGCGCGAACCGGAACCGTCAGCTCGTTGAGATAGTAGCCGGCGCCCTTGTAACACCCGCCATCTTTCAAGGGCAAGCCATGACCGCTCGAGACTAGCACTAAGATTTTTCCTTTAGTTGTCATTTTGTTCTCCTCTTTGAGATCGAATCTGTTTCCTGAGTTGCCCCTATCAGCGGCACGTCAATTAAGCCAGAAGCGCGTCGGCGAGTCTATTGGACGAACGTATCGATCAGCACTTAAGTGGCGATGGAATATGGGCAACTAGTGGAGGGCTGATCCAATCCGTTTCTTGCGTCCGCTGCACGTCCGCCCGAGCTTTCTTCCGCTGAAAAAGACCTGAGCGTAGCCGAAAAGCTCGGCACCACAACTCAACGGCTGCTTCTCCTAATGACAGAATAAGCCTTTTGTCTGGTAGCTCCACGGGAGTCTCGACGCTTTCTTTCCGCCCTGACGCGGGGTGTGGTGGGTTTTGATGAGCCGCCGACCGCAGCAAACGCAGCAGGATTCAGCGCGTTGAGCACTGCAGTCGGATTCCTATCGATCACGGTGAGCAAGATCCGAGCCGGCGCTTCCGGGGTCCTCCGCCCGCCCTCCCAGTGTTTGATCGCGTCGAGGCTGAACCCGAAGGTGTCAGAAAATCTGGCCTGCGTCATGCCCAGCCGATTGCGGATGGCCTTCACGTCAACATCCTGGGGCACATGTGCCTTGAATCCTTCTTGCTCCCCAGCAAGAAAAGCCTCAACGTCGTTCAGGCCATCCATCATCTGCTCGAATTGCGTTTTCATGCTATCCCCCGTAAGTCCCGAAAATACTGGCGGCTCGTTTCTTTAGCGCATTGCGCTCTGCCATCGACAGGTTTTCCTTCTCATTCTTCGGAAAAACTGTGATCAGAAAAACCGGAAATCTCTCGTTGCACCAGATATACACAACGCGCGCCCCGCCACTTTTTCCCATTCCCTTGCGTGCAACTCGGACCTTCCGGAAACCGCCCGTTCCACGGATTACGTCTCCACATTCGGGGTCCGTTGCAACCAGCGCCACGATATCCGCGCGCTCCTCCTCGCCAAAGAGTCTGTTGGCAATGGCGAGATAAGCAGGCGTCTCCACAACCGTCTGCACAGTTTGTTTGTACTCCATTGGACACTTATGGTCAAGGAAAAACTGTGTGCCAGTGGACACCAATGAGAGCAAGACCCTTCGTGCGTGGATGGATCGTTACGTGTTGCCGACATTCTCTGGCCATATCCTGTCGATTGACACCGCCGTCGCCCAGAGATGCGCGACGCCCCACGTACCGAACCCTCGCTCCGATCGCGATGCCCTCATCGCAGCCACAGCCCTCGTGCACGGCCTGACCGTCGTGACCAGGAATGTAGCCCATTTTGAGCGAACGGGAGTCGGGGTGGTCAATCCTTGGGGAGCTTGAGCAGGTTTTCAGGTCGGCCCGTCACCGGAATCAGAGCTGAGGAAACGACCCGCAGCGTAGCTGTCGCCGGCGCCGGCATACTCGAATCCCACCCTTGCAACGTGCGCAAGGGTGGGCCACCCGCGAACAGCTCCTGGTCGGACGTCGCGGCTTTCTTCCATCGGCGCCCCGACCCGGCACCACCGATGGAAATTAAGCGGGCCGCAATGCCTATTTTGCCCTCAGGTACTCCGAGGGTGTGATGATGCGCGTTCGCTTGTACGCGCCGAGAGTCAACAAATCTTTGTCTCCTGCAACCAGTAAATCCGCCTTTGCGAGGGCGGCGCACTCCAGGAACATGTCGTCGCCTGGATCGCGGCATTGCCTGACCGTGCCTCGAATTTTGATACGAATGCCACGCGCCTGAATGGCCTGCAGCGCCGCTGTCGCCCGGTGTCGTTCCCAGGAGAACTTTTCCGTCAGGACGCGCACGATCTCCGCATCGACCTCATCACAAGTAGCGATCACGTCCTCCCTCATGGCCTTTTCGAGCGCGAGAGTCGGCGTGCCGCGGCGTTTGGCGAACTGAAGCGCGGAAATCCAGACATTGGTGTCGATGACGACGATCACCCGTTCGACCGTGCTTTACGACGGCGCGGCTTCTGGGCGCGCACTTCGTTGATCAGCCGGGGCACATCGGCCTCAGTGTAGCCGTTGGGGTTGCGCCCTGCCGCATAGTCGCCCAGCTCATCCAGGGTTCGCTGCGCCTGCTGTGCGGAGTACGTGCGAAAGGCCTCGCGGAATAGCTCGCTCATGGTGCGGCTGTCCCGCTGAGCCAGCGCCTCCGCCTTTTGCGCCAGTTCGGGTGGCAGGCTGATGGTGAAGACTCTGGATTTTCTTGAGGAAGCAGTAGCCATAGTCAAATATTATATTGTAATGGATTCCATTACAATCCGCGACAAGCCATAGCTGACCATCGAACACCCGCCTTTAAAAATAGACAGGCCCATCCCGACACTTTCGTCCCCATCTCTGCAGGAGGAGCCGTTCTGAGGAGAAAATACAGGGATAATCTCCTCACGTAACTTGACAGCGCCCCTGTGACCCCCAATACTAAGAATTGACAGAGAGCTGCACCACGTTTTATGGCCCCGCTCAACCCGGGGCCATTTCCTTTGGCTCACAAATGTCTCAGTGAGTCTTATTTCAATTCCTCAACCCGCCGCGAGGAGGCATTCGCATCGTCGGTCGATGCCGCCTATGCCCCTGGGAATCCAAACATCAACCACGACTGATTGGCTACCCAATCCGGGTATAGCTGCGTCATCTGATCGAACAGCTCCTGGTCGGACTTCGCGGTTTTTTGCAGCCGATCGAAGTCCTGGAGGTAACGCTTGGTGTCCTGGATGGTCGAGGGAGAGTCGGGCGCGCCCGGCTTCTTGTGACCGGCTACAACCATCTTTGGATTAAGCGCCGCTAACCGGTCTAGCGCTGCGATCCAATTCTTTCGGCTCTCGGGGGTGGTGTCGCCGACGTACATGCGGCATTGGTTGTACACAACGTCGCCGGCGACGACGAGGCCGATCGATGGAACGTAGAGAGAGGTCGAATCGGGACTATCGGTGCGGCCTTGCTCGATGATGCGCAATTCGTGGCCCTCGAGAGTGAACGTGTCGCCGTCATAGGGCTCGGGCGCAATCAGCTTTGTGGGAATTTGCCCAGGAAACATGCGGCGGGCCAACTGCTTCACCGGAGTCGAGAGATAAATCTGCGTGATGGCGTTCAGCGCCTTCGGTGTGGCTATCGCCCGGGCGTCTGGGAAACGGTCGAGCAGAATGCCCAGACCGTAGAAATGGTCGAAATGGGCGTGCGTTATGTAGATCGTCTCCAGGTTGCGATTGTGCAGAGCAACCCAATCCGCGAGGGCTTCGGCCTCAGCCACCGTGCACATTGCGTCCACCAGCACCGCGTCGTACTCGCCGAAGATTAAAGTCGATGTGATCGGGTCAAAGCCGAGCGCTTCGCCGAAGGGTTTTGGCCGCTCGCCGACCATAGCCTTTCCCGGGGCGGTAAAAACGTTCACGCTTAGTGCGTTCGAGGCAGGCGTGTTCGACGCGACAGGCCCGGGCGTCGTTATGCGCGTGGTCTGTTTCGGTCCATTTGTGCCGTCCATTTGGTACCCCTTTCGATGTTAGAGCGAGCGACTGTTCAAGGCAAGATTAGCGGATGCGCGACGATGAATCTATTGGACGAACTTATCGATCCATACCAAAGTGGTGGTTGGATATTGCGGTCAGGAACGGGGCCTGGCCGACCTTTGGTTTCACTCTAGCTCAAGCTATCGGTTCCACCGCCGTTGTTTCCGGTCTGACGACGGGCTTGGAAGATAGTGGATCGGTTTCGGATCGACAAACTGAGCTTCATCAAAGGAGTGATGGGGCCAAGAATATACTGGGACCTCACTATGCTCATCATCCTTGGCGGCCTGCCAGGTACTGGAAAGACGACGATTGCGCGAGAACTTGCCCGCCAGCTGGGCGCAGTTCATGTGCGTATCGATTCTATCGAGGAAGCGATTTTGGATTCAGGGGTACTCAGTTCCCCAATCAACGATGCCGGCTATCGTGTGGGCTGCGCAGTCGCCGCGGACAATCTCCGTATCGGCAGGACGGTGATTGCAGACTCAGTGAATCCTATTCCGCTCTCCCGCGATGCGTGGGTCGAAGTCGCGAACCGTGCGCAGGTATCTGCCGTTGAAATCGAGGTCATCTGTTCTGACAGCAAAGAACATCAGCATCGGGTAGAAACACGCATATCCGACATTGCCGGATCGCGATCCCTTACCTGGCAAGACGTAGTCTCACGAGACTACCGCCCATGGAGCCGCGAACACATTGTGATTGATACCGCCAGCCGGACGGTCGAGCAGGTCGTTACGATACTTCGCGGAGTGATTTCCAAACAGTAGTTAAAATCCCTGCCGGGTGCCCCAGGCTTTTGATCTCGCTGGCATCACGTGCCCGTTCTTCGCGTTTTTTGCGAAGAACGGGGCATCCTCCGAGGAAATGGTGCACAAAAGATCGTTAAAGGTGGGGATAGCAGCTCGTTGCCGGGCGATCATAAGGGCTGTGCGGCTCGGTTCATTCGGCTTCAAGTTCGAGGTCTCCGTTCTCATCAAGAGCTAATCGCACGAGAGCTGTGACCAGTGACCGACGGATCGGGAATCCGTGGTGCCCACTCGCCGAAAACCGCGGCTGGTGGGGCGGTATTTTTCGCGGTGCTGCCAGGAGTTAGAATTCGAATGTGTGGGCCAGCCCCCACCCTCGGTGAGAATGGTGCACGCAAAGATCGTTAAGGGTGGCCACCCGCAAAAACAACAACAGATATATTTACGGTTAAGGCGTAGCGAGGGGTTTGTAAACAAGGCCGATGACTATTCCGACGATCGTCCATTGCACGAAGTAAGCCACAGCCTGTGCCAGAGCAAGTTTTAGCCCAATGTTCAGGTTCACGTAGTTGTGCAGCACAAATCCGCAAACCACGAAGATGCCGATGAGAACGCCCAAGCGCGCACCTTCCACAGCGCCCGATCCGCCCTGATGTATCATTGCGAAAATTATCGCGACAACCAGGATCGCTATCAAAGTTGCGACCATTCCAATTGGCATAACAGCCATCATTTTCTCCTTGGCTCGGAATACGGCCGGGTACTTGCGGGATTCATTGATAAGAGCCGGCACCAGCCAAACCACTAAGAAACCAAAGGCAAAATATGCGACCGTGCCACCAAGCGCCGCCAGCGCGAGACGTGCATAGTTCATTCGCACCCCTTAAACCCAGAATTTCCTTTTCACTTCGAAAAGTGCAAGGATTGTACACTGAGGTTTCCCATCCTTGGCACGGTTCAACAATAACCGCCATCTCAGTTCTCCCCGAAGCTCTGCAAACCGGGCCATTCTCGAGATTGCCTTCTTCCGTCCCCGGTTTGACAACATTCCAAGCAGATGAAATGAGAACAGATAAAGTAGCTGTCGATTTTCGGTCTCGCGAGCGACTATCTGATAACAGAACGATGAGCTACGGCTCTGAGTGACAGCAACCAAGGAGTCACTGGAAACAAGGAGGAATGGGTGAAATACATCTGTTTGGGATACATCGAGCCAGGACAATTCGAAGGCATGACCGAGGACGAGCGACACGCAACGTTCGACGAATGCTTTGAGTACAACGACCATCTGCGCGCCAACGGACATCTTGTCGCCGAAGTACCCCTTCAGCCTCCGGAGACTGCAATGACCCTGTACTGGAAAAACGGCAAAGTCGCAACGACTGACGGCCCCTATGCGGAGACCAAGGAACAGCTCGGCGGCATTCAAATCCTTGAGGCGCGAGACCTCAATCATGCCGTTCAGCTTGTCTCACAGCAACCAGGCTTTAAGTATGGACTTGGACCCATTGAGATACGGCCGGTTGCGGATTTGAGCGAAATCATAAAGGAGAGCCAGCGGCGACGGCGAAAGGACACCTCGCGATGAGGGCGCCCATGAGGGAAAGAATGATGACGGAAAGAATGATGACCCAAAGAATGATCCGTACCATGGCCTCGGTACTGGTGATCAGCATCCGTTTCCGTTAGCCCATAATCCGCCCAGAAAGGTGCCAAGTGCGGAGGTCATTTCCGACAAGCCGAGTTCTGAGGACCTATCCGCGGCCACTGGACGGAGACCGTCTATTTCGCGCTTCGGCTCGCAATGACTCTGGCGAGCTTTCCAAGTTGGCTCTCCATGCCCATCACTGCCCGCTGCGTCCACTCATCGCTATGCATCGGGTCAAGCGTCAGGACCATGCGCACGTTGCCTCCTACCGCAAAGAAATCCACCTTGTTGCCTACGGTGTATGGCTCAACGCCGGGAATGAAATCGGCCCGGTGAGTGTAGGCGATCGTCTTGCCCGGAACGATCTCGGTGTAGGTCAGCCTCGCTTCGGTCGTCAGAGGCATCCCTGCTTTCCTCATGAACTCAACCTGCGGCGGATCGACCGCCGTCATGGCATATACCATCTGGCCACCGGCCCTCAGATCGAGCTCGTGAACCTTTACCGAGAACCCTTCCGGACCCCACCACGATTCGATTCCCTCTCTGGTCGTCCACAGCTCCCAGACGTCCTCGATCGATGCCTCGTAGGTGCGCTCGATGACGATCTTGTGATCGGACCGGTTATTCGCTTTTCCGCTCATGATGTTCTCTCCTTGATGCTTTTCTTGTTTTAAGGCCGGGTTTTTTAGCGTTGCGTTTGCGCGCGAGGGCTTCGGCGAACTTGTCGAGACGACCTTCCCACAGTTGCCGATACTGGCTTACCCAGGCATCGAGATCTCTGAAGGGCTCGGGGCAAAGTGAGTAGAAGCGCTTTTGTCCATCGGGGCGGACACGCACGAACCCAGCCTCCTGAAGGATGCGGAGGTGCCGCGATACGCCGGACTGGTCAATATCGACGTTCCCGACAATGTCGTTGACGGAATGCTCGCCGCCCCGCAGGATTTCCACGATGCGGAGCCGAGTCGGATCCCCCAGGGTTTGGAGCGTCTCTACATGCATCACAGTACATATGTATCATAGTGCATATGTCGTGGCAAGGCTGAATCGTCGCGTAAAAGGGGGGGATTCTGCGATGGGGAACAGCCCTCGCAACCGAACAGCGCGCATCTCTGCTCCGCTGCGATCAGCTCCACGCGCACTCGCGTACGATGCTTTACGTTTGGTGCAGTGGAAGGCCCTCAGGGCTTTGCGGGCAATGGCTGCCAGAGCTCAATCTTATTCCCATCCGAGTCATAGATCCAGGCAAAGCGACCGTAGGATTCATCCATTCGTTTGGGGTCAATCTTTACGCCCTCTTGTTTTAGGCGGTCGAGCAAAGCATCCATATCGTCCACGATGTAGTTGATCATGAACGGTGCGGGGCTGGGATCGAAATACTTAGTGGAGGCGGGAAAAACAGTCCAAACCGTAACGTGTTCCTTTTGCGGGTCGTCGTGTTCGCGCCACGGAAGCATCGCGCCCTGGCCTTTGTCAGCGAGTCCAAGATGCGTTGCATACCATTCGCGCATCTGATCGCGATTCGCGGATTTGAAGAAGACACCGCCGATTCCAAGGATGCGCCCGCGCTGCTCCACTTTGACGGGCGGCTTCGACTTTTCAGGTTGCGCAGATTTCACGTCCTGTCCTCCTATTGAACGGGCCGAGATGAGCAACAGAGAGCCGAGCGCAATTGTGCTCCACGGGGTTCCTTGCATCGGCGGATTATACATAAGTTTCGATTCGAACGTAGAAATCGGTTCGCTCAGGTTCGTCGCAATTCACCCTGTCTAGATCGCGTATGAGGTCTCGAACTGGCGTGGCACCGCTCGTAGAGAACGAGGCTTGCGGAATCGCAAAGTATCCCAGATTGCGGCTTCATCGGCACGAGGCGCGGATGACTCCTGCAAAACGCTGCAGGCATCCCTTGCCCCCGCAGATCCAGCCGCAACCTCACCTCCGATCATTCAGGCTTGGTGTCTGCGGCCCCGATACCAGAAGAAAACCTGGTGGTCTGCAACCGGTATCCGTTGCGGGTGCGTATTTTGTATTTCTTCGCTTGATCGCCTACAAGTTTTACTGTGATCGAACGCCAGCCGGCATTCGGATTCGCTTTGGGATAATAGGCGAGCGAATATAAGTGCGTGAGATCGTCTTGGATGGAAGCAAACGCGCGCCTCTCATCTCTCCAATTCCTGGCAAAGTAAGCTTTGCCTCCCGTAGCCGCAGTCATGCGCTCGAAGACAGCGGTCGAAACCGGCTCCAACTTCGCTTCCTGTGTGCTGACCATATAAACCGAAACTCCCACGGATTGCGCGAGCTCAGCAACGTCTTCCGGCGGCACTACGCTGGAGTTGTCCGGACCGTTGGAGAAGACCACGATCATTCTTCTGCCGGTATATTGCGCCGCATCTCTCACCGTGAGCAGGAGAGCGTTGTAAAGAGCCGCTGAATCTCCGGCCACCGTGGAACGAACGCCTCGCAGAACCTGCACTCGATCGGAGGTCAGGGGTACGGCTCGCGAAAGGTCTCTGCTATACGAATAGAACGCGATTTTGTCGGCGCTCTCGAGAGAGCGGATAAATTCAGAGATCGAGTCCTCGGCAAAAACGAAGTCGCGATACATGTAGTTGCTGGTATCGAACAAAACGAAGACGTCCGAGCCGGCAATTAATGACGAGAAAGTTTGAGGCTGGTCAGCCGCGTGATCGGCGCTGTGATCGGTGGCATTCTCGATCGGACCGTTGGGCGAGTCGAAGACGCCGCGTGCCGGCGCATCTCCCTGGGCAAACGCCGCAAGCTTTTCGCCAATCCCATCTTCCGTGATGACAAAATCCTCGGGACGCAATCCCGTGATGTAATTTCCATTCTTGTCTGTGACGGCAACGTTGAGCTGCACCATATTGACGACGACCCGCAGGGCTGAGCCATCCTGAGCTTCAACTCTGTTTCCACCCACGGAAAATATTCCGAGAAGAAGAGACAATAACAAAACCGGTTTATAGCGCATAGTTTCTCCGCTCCCGCTCAAGCCAGTCCCTGCTCGACTGTATTATTGAGGGGATTGCGGCCTCAAACTTGAATTCTCAGGCCCAGGCTCAGCGATGCTGGTGGCTGAGGCAACTTTTCGCTTCCGAAAATCTTCTCCCGTTTCGCGCAAGGCGCGAAGGACCGCCGGCCAATCCTCCAAGTCAGTAGCAAAGATTCTTTCGATCATTTGCCGGGTTAACTCCGGAACCAAGTGATTCAGTTCGACCGGAGGATAACCCATTTCATCCACCAATCGAGCCCAATAAAGGTTCGAGGAATCCCAGGTTTCGGCCAGCAGACGGCTGGCAAAACCGGAGAGTGCAGGCAATGGAGGTTCGTTGAGTAATTCACGGGCATAGGTATGGCTCAACGCAGGATGCGGTATGCCAAAATCCTGCGATAACCGCTTCCAGTTCACCTCTTGAGGATGTTGACGACTGAGACTTTTCAGCTCCTGACCGGCCGCTCCCCAAGAGTCGGTTTCCTCCGGATACCTGCGCTCGAATTCCACGGTCAAGTAAAACGTGTCAGCCGGGGTCATGTAGGTGAGGACCTCGGAAGCGTGTCCCGCACGCAAGCCGAGCTCGATCTGCTCCAACCTGAG
>Ga0074045_10004119_pt1 | contig 12941 bp, 8 predicted proteins | sample BogForMeECP23OM2_FD_94442 | JGI IMG/M metagenome (GOLD analysis project Ga0074045, IMG submission 94442) | Bog forest soil microbial communities from Calvert Island, British Columbia, Canada - Bog Forest MetaG ECP23OM2 | ecosystem: Environmental > Terrestrial > Soil > Wetlands ... | reverse complement strand
CTCTAGCCCAGATTTCCACGTGATCGTTTGGTCCCGCGCAACCCGCACTGTCATCCTGAGAGCCGCGTCGTTTGCGGCGGGAAGGACCTCACCCGGACCGTCGCGCAAAATTCCTCAGTTACTCGCCTCAAGAAGACTTGCCATTCCGAACGGAGTGTGCGGAGAGAGGAATCTCTCTTCCTCTCGGCCGTCGCCAACGTACTCGCCATGCCCCCGACGATTGAAGAAACATTTGTCATTCGCGCGAAGCGAGGAATTGCTTTTCCGCCGCCCAAGCACCCTCTCTGCCCAAGACCATCACCCATCCAAGAAATCGCTCCACGCTATCAGCAATATTTCTAACTCTCCCTTGCGCGTGCACATCCCCTCCTCAAGGTGTATTCTTGGAAATTGCGAACTCACTCGTGGATTTTGCCCTTGGCGTCTTTAGCGCCTTTGGAATGGAAAGAAGGCCGGTCGCTCCTATGGATCAGGAAACAATTACCCCTAGACACCACATCGACGACGTCGAGATTCAGGAATGGCTCGAATCCCTTGATTCCGTCCTGGAATCCAGCGGTACCGACGTCGCGCGTGAAATCCTGGAGCGCCTGCGCGCCCACGCCACCGTCAGTGGCATCGATCTCCCGTTCACTGCCAACACTCCTTACGCCAACACCATCCCCGCCCGCCTCGAGCCTCTCTTCCCCGGAGACCAGCAGTTGGAGCGCCGCATCAAGTCCCTCATTCGCTGGAACGCTCTCGCCATGGTCGTCCGCGCCAACCGCATGGAGCACAACATCGGCGGTCACATCTCCACTTACGCCTCCGCCGCCACTCTCTACGAAGTCGGCTTCAACCATTTCTTCCGCGCGCGCAGCGAACATTTTGAAGGCGACACCATTTATTTCCAGGGCCACGCCGCTCCCGGCATTTATTCTCGCGCATATCTTGAAGGTCGCATCACCATCGAGCAGTTGGAAAACTTTCGCCGCGAACTGAAGCCCGGCGGTGGACTCTCCTCCTACCCGCATCCCTGGCTCATGCCCGATTTCTGGGAATATCCCACGGTCTCCATGGGACTCAGTCCGCTCATGGCCATTTATCAGGCTCGCTTCAACCGCTATCTCGTAAACCGCGGCCTGAAGCCCGCCACCGATGCAAAAGTTTGGGCCTTCCTCGGCGACGGTGAAACCGATGAACCCGAATCTCTCGGCGCCATCACTCTTGCTGCTCGCGAAAAACTCGACAACCTCATCTTCGTCGTCAACTGCAATCTTCAGCGCCTCGATGGTCCGGTTCGCGGCAATGGCCAGATCATTCAGGAACTTGAGTCCGCTTTCCGCGGTGCCCGCTGGAACGTCATCAAAGTTCTTTGGGGCAGCGAGTGGGATCCCATCCTCGAGCGCGACACCGAAGGCCTTCTCGTCAAGCGCATGGGCGAGGTCGTCGACGGCGAATACCAGAAGCTGGTTGTTTCTTCTGGCGACTACGTTCGCCAATTCTTCTTCGGCAGCGATCCGCGTCTCCTGAAACTTGTTGAGCCTCTTCCCGACGAGGCTCTGCGCCGCCTGCGTCTTGGTGGACACGATCCCCGCAAAGTCTATGCCGCGTACAAAGCCGCCGTCGAACACAAAGGCGGCCCTACGGTCATTCTTGCCCGCACGATTAAAGGTTACGGTCTTGGTGAAGCCGGCGAAGGCAAGAACGTCACGCACCAGCAGAAGAAGCTCAACGAAGAAGAACTCCGCGAGTTCCGCTCGCGCTTTGGCATTCCCCTTAGCGACGGGGACATCAGCGACGTTCCGTTCTATCGCCCGCCCGACGACAGCGAGGAAATCCGCTATCTCAAGACTCGCCGCGAAGCACTCGGCGGATACACGCCACAGCGCAAAATCCGTTCCACGCCGCTCGTCGCCGACCACGACGAACTTTTCCGCGAATTCCACGAGGGCAGCGATGGCCGCGAAGTGTCCACCACTATGGCCTTCGTCGCCATGCTTCGCAAAATGTTGAAGCATCCTGAAATTGGCAAGCTCATCGTGCCCATCGTTCCCGATGAAGCGCGTACCTTCGGTATGGAGTCACTCTTCCGCACCGTCGGCATCTATTCCAGCGTCGGACAGAAATACGAACCCGTCGACGTCAACACTCTTCTCTATTACAAAGAAGCCAAAGACGGCCAGATTCTCGAAGAGGGCATCACCGAAGCCGGCTCCGTGGCTTCCTTCATCGCCGCTGGCTCCGCGTATGCCTCGCATGGCATCAACACCATTCCATTTTTCATTTACTATTCAATGTTCGGATTCCAGCGCGTCGCCGATTTCATCTGGGCCGCCGCGGATATGCGCACTCGCGGATTCCTTCTAGGCGGCACCGCCGGGCGCACTACCCTTGCTGGTGAAGGCCTTCAGCACCAGGACGGTAACAGCCACGTTTTGGCGCTTCCCGTCCCGAATCTTCTCGCATACGATCCCGCGTACGCCTATGAAATTGCCGTCATCATTCAAGACGGCATTCGCCGCATGTACAGAGACGGCGAAAATGTCTTCTACTACATCACCGTGATGAACGAGCCCTACGCGATGCCGACCATGCCTGCCGGTGTCGAGGAAGGCATTCTCAAGGGCATGTACAAATTCCGCGGCGCCGTGAACAAAAAATCCAAGTTGCGGGCGCAACTCTTCGGCAGTGGCGCCATTCTCAACGAAGTCGTCACCGCGCAGGAAATTCTCGAACAGAAATACGGCGTCTCCGCCGATGTATGGAGTGTCACCAGCTACAAGTGCCTCTACACCGACGGCATCGAAACCGAGCGCTGGAACCGCCTGCACCCCAGCACCAAGCCGCGCGTCCCCTACGTCAAGCAATGTCTCGAGGGTTCGCAGGGCGTTTTCGTCGCTGCCTCCGACTATTTGAAGACCTTGCCCAACATGATCAGCAAATGGATGCCGCGCCGTCTCGCCACTCTTGGCACCGACGGATTCGGCCGCAGCGAAGGTCGCACCTCGCTCCGCGAATTCTTCGAAGTCGATTCGCGCTTCATCACCCTCGCCACCCTTCACGAACTCTACACCGACGGCCAACTCGAAAAGTCCGTCCTGGACAAAGCCATCACCGAACTAGCCATCAACCCCGACAAACCCAACCCCGTCATCTCCTAACCGAGCCCATTCCTTTTAGGAGGCACTTTGTAGCTCACCCTTCAAGGGGAGGCTTTTCTCTTGGATTTGCGTGTGCGTTCTTTGCAGTGGGGTGCCGCACCCTTGGTTTGTAAGGGTCCGGATTTGCGTCTTCAATGGAGCGCTAGCTTCTATGCTAGCCCGAGGTTTCGATGGCCCGATTCGCGACGGGTAACGAATGACCAATCGCGCCAGTCTCTCTCGCGCGGCCTCTGCGTTATCTTTTTCCTCTCCGCCTCATCTTCCTCTCTGTCCTCTGTGAAAATCCTCGTCGGCACTACTCGAGGTCCACCATTACGACGGCACTCTTTCTTCTTATGCCCCCTTCCGTTGCCCCTCGTAGTTGTTTGCTAAACTGCGGTCATGCCCCGCCCGCAAATGTTTCTCGCTGCCTGCGTCTTGTCGCTCTCCACCTCCTCGATCTTTGCCCAGGCCAACGTCGCTCCCCTCTCCTCACAACAAGTATTCCTTCAGCGCCTTGTTGCTGCCGCCGAGGAGCGCCCCACTCACTCCGTCCGCTACGATCCCGCTTACGTTCGTATTCCCTATCCTGGGGGCGATGTCCCCGCCAACACCGGCGTCTGCACCGACGAAATCATACGCATCTATCGTGCCGTCGGCGTCGACCTTCAAAAAGAAGTTCACGAAGATATGCAAGCCAATTTCTGGGACTATCCCAACCACTTGCGTTGGATGACCGTGCGCACCGACACGAACATCGATCATCGTCGCGTCCCGAATCTCATGGTCTTCTTCACTCGCAAGGGCGAGAAGCTCTCTGCCACCACGCTCGCCGCCGACTATGCTCCCGGTGATCTCGTCACTTGGGATTTGGGCGGCAACGTGCCCCACATCGGAATCGTTGTCAGCAAGAAATCTCCGCAGACCGCCCGTTACATGATCGTCCACAACATCGGCCACGGCCCCAAAATGGAAGACGTCCTATTCCAATGGAGGATCACCGGCCACTACCGTTATTTCGGCCCGCAACCTACCCATTAGCGCAAAAACGAGGCACCACACTAATTTCCAAGCTAACCTGTACCTTTTCTTCAGTGTAGCGCTGGCTTCTATGCCAGCTTATCTTTACCTAATCCTTGGGACCTCTGGTCTTGTCTTCCTCTGTGTTCTCTGTCGTGAACACTCCCTCCGTCCTACTCCTCCAACATTTCTCCGGCCTTAAGCTTCCCCGTCGCCAGATGCGCAATCAATTCCCGGTTCGCCGCCAGAAAATCGTATCCCGCCAATTCCTTCGGCAGCACCCACGCGATTTGCTCAAACACCCGCGGCGTAATCTCCTTCGCCGCAATTTTCGCCGCAAAAAAATGGATCTCCAATTCCTCCGGCTTATCCGCATACTGGTGCCGTACCCGCCCAATCTCCACACTTTTCAAAACGGTCACGCCCAACTCTTCCCGCAACTCCCGCGCCAGCGCCTCTTCCAATTCCTCGCCCTCCCGCACCTTGCCCCCAGGAAACTCCCACTTCAGCGCGGAGGTATCATCCCGCCGCCGTTGTCCAATCAACAGCCGACGGTCCTCTCGCTCCACCACCGCTGCCACCACCAGTCTCATAAGCCCTACGAGGATAGCAGACACTCCGCCGATTGACTCCGGCACCAAATCTATGTTGCACTTCGAATTCACTTTTCCAACGGAGGCTTCCTTGCGCCATCTTTCATTCGCTCTAGCCGCGCCTTTTATCTTCCTAACCAACATTCCCGCCGATGCGCAAACTCCCGCCTCCGATGACGCCGCCAACATCGTCCGCTTCCACGCCTCCATGGACAACGTCAAAGCCACTTTCGGCCCCGCCGAGGCAGTCGCTCATCTCAAGCCCGGCAACATCCTCGAAGCCAATTCACTCGACTGTTTCGGCAACGCGCTCCAAAAGCCCGGCGACCCTTTCTCCAACATCAAAATCGACAATCCTCTTACCGGCCCTTTCTTCATCGACGGCGCCGAGCCCGGCGACACTCTCGTCATCCACATCCTCGATCTTAAGGTCGACAGCAACCAGGGCGTTGGCACGTTCGGCCCCGGCTTTGGCGCCGCCAATTCCACGCACTACACGCCCATGCTCGAAAACGCGCCACTCCCCGAGCGCGCCTGGTATTACCCCATCGACGCCGACAAACAGCTCATCACCTTCCAGGCCCTGGACTCCAATTTCAAAACGCAATTTCCTCTCAAGCCTTTCCTCGGCTGCATCGGCGTCGCTCCCGCTCATGGTGAAGCCCGCAGCTCCATCGTCCCTGCTGAATTCGGTGGCAACATGGACGCGCCCGAAGTCTCTCCCGGCAACACTCTCTATCTCCCCGTCAGCGTCAAGGGCGCTCTCTTCTATTTCGGTGATGGACACGCCGCCATGGGCGATGGCGAAGTTGCTGGCAGCGCCGTCGAAGTCCCCATGAAAGCAAAATTCCGTTTCGAACTCGTGAAAGGGAAGTCCACCGACTGGCCCCGCCTCGAAAACGATCAAGAACTCATGACCACGGGCATCTATCGCCCGGTCGACGATGCCGTCCGCATCGCCGTCACCGAACTGGTCGCCTGGATTCACCGCGACTACTCTCTTTCCGAACTCGACGCCTACGAACTCTTCTCCAAAGTCGGCCGCCTCCACCTCACCGAAATGGTTGACCCCAACTACGTAGTAGTAGCCTCCATCGACAAGAAATACCTCCCTCCAAAAAGGTAGTGTTGCTCCTTTGTCTGCAGCCCATCGAACCATACGACTCACAGCCGTACTAGCCGTGATAACCTCACCTGTAACGTAATCCACTAGCAACCTTTTCGGATCGCGACGCAACCTACTTAGCAATTCGGTTCCGCACGCATCTTTCTTCAGGGGGTGGAGCGATGCGAGTGTATCTCCTTCGAGTGGCCAGCCTGGGCTTTCTTCTCACCGCTTTTCCGATTCTTCACGCCTCGCCACAACGCGCCGTTCCGGAGGATGAAATTCGCGCCAAGGAATCGACTGCACGGCTCGTCCTCCAAAAAACGAATTCCGTCTTCTCTCTCGAACCCGCTTCCAGTCAGTCCACTAGCAATTTGCCCGCGACCCTTTCCGCCAGCTTCTCTCGCCAGACGACCAGCTTCTCGCGGAAGCGTCTGTCCCCGTTACCGTCACGCCAACCCCACGTCGCTTCGAATTAACCCTGAATTGGATCCCCCGCGCCACTCTCAACGACGCCGCCACCGCGCGACTCTGCTACGAAGTTCGCCCCGCCACACCGGCCAGCACGCCGGGATCCGCATTTCCCGTGGCGCAAGGCGTTCTCTCTCCTCTCGCCATCACTCAGGATCTCTTCGAACTAACCTCCTCGGGCTTGCGCGGCGCCGGTCCTGGTAGCGCTTACACCGCGCGTGTCTGGGCCACCCGCCCGCTCTCCAACGAGCCGGTTGCGGGCGTCGATCTGGATGGTATCCTCGGCGACGACCAGGGCACTCCTCACGGGCAGCATGCTCACGCGCGCACCAATTCGCAGGGCATCGCTGTCTTGAAGTTCGTTCTTCCCGACGTCGATCCGGAAGATCGCAATTCTGTCGCTCTCGAAATCAAAGGCAAAAAGGGAATCTTCGAGAACTCCGTCACCGCTGAACTCTCCTTCTGGCGGCTGGCCTCCATTCTTCTCTCCACCGACAAGCCGATCTATCAAGCCTCGCAAACCCTCCACATGCGCGCTTTCCTTCTCGATGATCAGAAGCACGTCGCAGCCAAGCAGCCCGTTCGCCTCGAAGTTCGCGATCCCGATGACACCGTTGTCTTCTCCTCCGACGTACAAAGCTCTCGTTTCGGCATTGCTTCCGCCGATTGGCTTATCCCCGAATCGCAGAAGTTCGGCAACTACAGCGTCTCTGCTGCCTTGGCTGGCGACACCGCCGACCGCGAACTCATGGCCGGTCAAATTGTCCGCATTTCCCGCTACGAACTCCCCACTTTCCTCGTCAACGTCAAGCCCGATCAGCCTTTCTATCTCCCCGGCCAGAATGCGCAGCTCGCCGTCAGCGCCACCTACATGTTTGGCAAGCCCGTCCTCCGCGGTCATGCGCGCATCGTCCGTGAAACCTCCCGCAAATGGAACTACCAATCGCAAAAGTGGGAGGCAGAGGAAGGCGCCGTCCTTGAAGGAGATCTCGACGCCAACGGTGAATTTCACGCCACCCTCGACCTCTCCAAGAATCATTCTGATGTGCAGGGCGATGACTGGAAGCGCTACCAGGATCTTCGCTTCGCCGCTTATCTTACCGATGCTTCTTCCTCGCGCACCCAGGAGCGCCGCTTCGACCTGCGTCTCTCCCGCGATCCCCTACACCTCTATCTCATCGGCACCGATGGTGGCATTTCCCCGCAGCTCCCTGTCGTCTTTTATGTCAGTTCCTCTACCGCCGACGGAATTCCCGCCTCTGCCGATATTGAAGTAACTCTCTACTCCCAAGATCCTTCCATGCAGGCTCACCCGCTTGACGACCTCACGCCGCTGCTTTCCGCCAAGGTGCATACTAATCGCTTCGGCGTGGCCAAGGTCCGTTTGCCTCCGCCGACCATCAATCCTTCCCATCGCGATCGCCTCTATATTTCCTTGCAGGCCAAAACCCTCGACGGCCGCACCGGCACACACATTGAATCAACTTCTCTTTCCACATCCACATCTCTTCGCGTCACTCCTGCCAAGGCCATTCTCAGGCCCGGCGAGCCCATTGAACTTTTCATCGAGTCGTCCGTCCCACGCGCAAAAATTGAACTGGATGTCGTGAACTCCGAGAATTTCAGTCTGTTAACGTCCCGGGAGGTTTCCCTTTCGCGCGGCACGGCTCACGCAACCTTCCCGCCGGACCCGCGCTTCTCCGGTTTCATCGAAGTTGTTGCTCGTCTCTTTGACGTCGAATCCGAATTCGTCTCGTCGAGCAATCCAGGCGCCTCTACGCGCGTCGTTTACCCTCGCCCCGAACTTCTTCAGTTACAGATGAAACCACTGAAATCGACTTACCGGCCTGGCGAAACCGCCACAGTGGATGTGCGTGTTCTCAATTCCCAGGGTGAAGCCAAGTCCAGCGCCTTAGGTCTGCTTGTTTACGACCAGGCCTTGGAAGAACTCGTACGCACCGAAGCCGGCCTGTCTACCGATCGCGAAGACTCTCTCGATCCGCGCCTCGGCTTTCATTCCGAGGACCATAGCACCTCCAGTATCGGCGGCATCTCTCAAACCGACCTCCTCAATCTCAAACCGGGCACCAACGTTTCTGCCGACCTCGAACTTGTCGCCGAAGCCCAGCTCTTCCCGGATCGGGGTGCCAGCACCATTTCGCAGAACTCCGACGGTTATTGGGGTTTTTCTGAGACATTCAGCAAACAGATTCACTCCTCTCTCGATCGCATCGTCCCGGCCGTCAATGCCTATTTCAACGCCCAGGGTCGCTATCCTTCCTCTGACGCCGAGTTCGCCGGCATTCTCCGTGCAAACGGTATCGAACCGCCTCGGTGAAGGATCCATGGGACAGCCCTTATCACGTGCGTCGCGAGATCCGCTACACAGACGACGTCCTTTCGTTTGTCAGCGTCGGCCCACGCAAATCTTCTCAGCCCGGCGATGATTTCTCCGCGCTGACTCTTAACCGGCCGTTTTTCTCGAAAAACTTCGTAGTCTTTCGCGAGGCCATGGACAACTACAACACCCGCACCGGAAAATTCATTCGCGATCTTCCTACTCTTGTCGCCGAACTCGCCCGCAAAGATCTTACCCTCGATTCGCTCGCGATCCTTGGGGCACCCCCTATCGCTTCGAATTCGGCATTGATCGCGGTAGCTATACAATCAGCGTTTTCAGCGCCGGTCCCGACAAAAAGTTTCAAACCGAGGCTGAATCCAGTTTCGGCCCCGGCGACGATCTCCGCGTTGCCTTCTTTCCCACAGGCTACTTCACCGAAACCAGTTCGCGCCTCTACAATGCCCTCTACGACTACGCTACCAAAACCGGCTCCTTCCCCCTCACCGAGTCGCAATTCCGCGAAGCCCTTCGTAAGCAAAGCATCGACTGGGACACGATTCGCGATCCTTGGGGACACCCTTACGTGATCATTCCCAGTGAAGAAGCTTCGTGTCGCGATACCATCACCGTTCGTACCGATGGCTCCGCACAGGCCACCACGCAAACTCCCGTCACTCAGAAAGTTCACGCCATCCGCATCCTCAGTAATGGTCCCGATGGCCTCCCCAATACGCCCGACGACTTCGAGGTCGCTCGCCTCATTTCCCCGTTTCGTGAAGAAAGTGGAAAAATCGCATCAGCGCCCCCGGAGCTCGCCAAGCCGAAACTCATTGAAGTGTTCAGCGGGATTTTTGGCGCCATCCACATTCGGGTTCAGGACCAAACCGGAGACTCCCCAACGCCAGCGTTACCGCCACTTCGCTCGATACTGGCGTTGAGACCAACGGCGCCACGGATAACTCCGGTGTTTGCTTGCTTCACAATATCGTTCCCGGTCACTATCGTTTGGCCGTCAGCAGTCCTGGGTTCCGGGCCTATATCCTCGCTGATGTGCCTGTCCGTTCCAGCAGCGTCACCGATCTCCAGATCACGCTTTCCATCGGCGCCGTAACCGAGACGGTGGAAGTCATGGCGGAGGCTGCGACGATTGAAACCAGTACCTCATCTGTCGCTTCGCTCAGCATCGCGAATCTCTACTCAAAATCTGGCGCCGTCTCCGGCAAACTCACCACGCAACTGGCCACGCCGCGCCTTCGCGAATATTTCCCTGAGACTTTGCTGTGGCAACCCGAAATCCTCACGGATCGCAGTGGCCGCTCAACCGTCCGCATCCCTCTCGCCGACAGCATCACCACCTGGAAAGTTTCCGCTATCGCCTCCACGCTCGATGGCCAAATCGCTATCGCCAACCACGATCTCCGTGCCTTCCAACCGTTCTTCGCTGAACTCGACCCGCCCAAAGTCCTCACCGTCGGCGACGAAATCCATCTTCCCGTCACCGTCCGCAATTATCTTGATAAGTCACAATCCCTCACTCTCGATTGGTCTGCCGAACCTTGGTCCAGCATGCTTGGCTCGCGGATCGAAACCTCCACCGTCCCGGGCGGCGATTACGCCCAGAAAACATTCTCCTTCCGCGCCCGCCTCCCCATGAAAGACGCCAGGCAGCGTCTCTCCGCATTCAATCGCTCATCGGAAAAGGAAAGCGATGCCATCGAGAAAAAGCTCCGCATCCACGCCGACGGCCAGCAGCGCCTGGTCCAGGCCAGTTCCGTTTTTTCTCACGACACTTCGCTTGCACTCAGCATTCCATCGAGCACTCTTGCCGACTCCATCGAGGCCGAGCTGGTCCTTTATCCAAATCTCATCTCGCACGTCGCCGATAGTATCGAGTCCATCATGGAACGTCCCTACGGCTGCGCAGAGCAGACCATCTCCTCCGCTTATCCCAGCCTCCTGTGGCTTCAACTCACAAAATCGCAACAGCTTCCCGACTCCCCGCTCGATCATCGCGCACTTCACTACCTCAATCTTGCTTACGCCAAACTGCTTGGCTATCGCGAACCCGGGGGTGGCTTTTCCTATTGGGGGAAGGGAAGTCCCAATATCCCGCTAACCGCGTATGCCTTGCGCTTCCTCGCCGAATCCTCTGCCTTCATCAGCGTCGACCCCCAAGTCACCGACGCTGCCCGCGCTTGGCTGCTCAAACAGGTCACGCCGCAAGGCACCTGGCTCGGCACAGACTATTTCGGTAGTTCCACAGAGTGGCTGACCGCCTACTACACCGCCTATGTCACCCGAATTCTTACCCAGGATCTCCAGCAGCGTCCCGCCGATGCCAAAGATCTCGAAGCGGAACGTGCCGTCGTTCGCAAATCTCTCGAATTCCTATCTTTCAGTTCCGACCTGCAGGTTGAACCCTATTGCGTCGCCTTGTTCGCGCTCGCCAAGCTTTCGCTCCATGAAGATGCCTCCAAACAAATCTCCGTTCTCCTCGCCTCCACACACCCTCAGGGTGACGCTACCTACTGGGCCGCTGAGTACAACACCGTTTTCTATGGCTGGGGCAATGCTGGCAGGATCGAATCCACCGCTTCAGTCCTCGATGCGTTGGCCTCCGCGAAGAAGCAGGGCTTCACCTCGCCGGAACTGGAGGACGCGCTCTCTCGCGGCACCCTCTTCCTCCTCCGCGAAAAAGATCGCTATGGCACCTGGTATTCCACGCAAGCCACCGTCAACGTTCTCCAGTCTCTCGCCCGCCAACTGGAAATCGATCCGACGGCCAAGCCTGCCTCTGCCTCAAAACTGCAAATCCGCATCGATGGCCAAACCGGTCCGGAAATTGTCCTACCCGCCGACGTGCGTCAACTCACTCCGCTTCGTGCCGACCTCACCCCGTTTTTTACGCCTGGCGAGCATCGCATCGAAATTCAGGGCGGCGGCTTTCCTAGCGCCACCGCTGCCGTGAACGCCACCTACTACGTTCCCTGGACCGATCGCACCGCAAGTATCCCCTCCGCCCAGAGCGGCGATGCCGAATCTGTTCGCTACTCGGTGCAATACGACCGCACCGCCGCAGCATCCCACGATTCCATCAAGTGCACGGTCCACGCCGAGCGCGTCGGCTTCCGCGGCTACGGCATGATGCTCGCTGAAGTCGGCCTGCCACCTGGTGCCGATGTCGACCGCGCTTCGCTTGAAACCGCTGTCGCGAACGGCCAGTGGGATATCCAGAGTTATGAAATCCAGCCCGACCGCGTCGTGGTCTATCTCTGGCCGCGCGCTGGCGGAACCACCTTCTCGTTTTCCCTCAAGCCCCGTTTTGCCATGAACGCTCAATCAGCCGAATCCACACTGTATGACTACTACAACCCGGACGCCCGCGCCTCCGTCCCTCCCGCCCGCTTCGTCATCCACTAGCGCGGAGGGGTGCCCTAGGTTCGGTGTTACGGTGTGGCGCATTGCGGATCGGCGCGTGGCCCAACGTCCCTCTCCCATCGCGGGCGGCGCGCGCCTAACGTCCTAAGATGACTATGGGTGGCCTACCCTTCTCGTTTTTGGCAAAGGGTGGGTCCGTTCTTCGCTTTTCCTTGTCCCCCCGTGCGGTGTTCGATTGTCGGGTCGCCGACAAAGTATCTACGTCCGAAAACGTCCAGCTTCCCTCGCACAATCGGCTATCATCCCCTCACCAACGCTATGGATCTCGACCACCAGATTTGTTCACGGGCGCGACTCGCACGCGATGCGCGATTCGATGGCAAGTTCTTCATTGGCGTGCTCACCACGCGAATTTACTGCCGCCCGATCTGCCGCTCGCGTACCTCGCAGGAAAGCAATGTTCGTTACTTTCCCAGCGCAGCCGCTGCGGCCGAAGCCGGCTTTCGTCCCTGTTTGCGCTGCCGCCCAGAGTGTTCGCCGGGAACCCACGCGTGGGTCGGAACTCGCAACACGATTTCGCGAGCGTTGCAATTGATCAGCGAAGGTGGATTGGAAGACGGCGGCGTGGAGGCTCTTTCGGAACGCCTCGGTATCGGCTCGCGGCATCTTCGCCGCCTGTTCCTGCGCCACCTGGGAGCCACGCCCAGCGCCGTTGCGCAAACCGGCCGGTTGCACTTCGCCAAGAAGCTGATCGACGAAACAAATTTGCCCATGATGCAGGTCGCGCTTTCGTCGGGGTTCGGTTGTGTCCGGCGATTCAACGAAGCGATTCGCAGCGTCTATCATCGAACCCCAACGCAAATCCGTGCCCTGGCGCCGCGCACTCCAGACCAGCCAAAGAATCAATACCT
>Ga0074045_10004118_pt1 | contig 12942 bp, 6 predicted proteins | sample BogForMeECP23OM2_FD_94442 | JGI IMG/M metagenome (GOLD analysis project Ga0074045, IMG submission 94442) | Bog forest soil microbial communities from Calvert Island, British Columbia, Canada - Bog Forest MetaG ECP23OM2 | ecosystem: Environmental > Terrestrial > Soil > Wetlands ... | reverse complement strand
CAGTACTTCGCCGTTACCGACAGCGAAGACCTGAGCGGCCTGAAATGGCAGCGCGGTGGCTATCGGCTTGATGAGCTCGACCGGATTTATACCGGAAATGACCTGCGTGCCGCCCTGGTGATCGCGAAGGTCCGCTCGATCCTCCTTGACCCCCGAAAGGCGCGGGCATTGGGCTTCTGCGTCAGCGTCGCCCACGCTGAATACATGGCGGTCAAGTTCCGAGAGGCCGGAATCGCCGCCGAAGCCCTCTCGGCAGAGACCCCGAGAGCCGATCGCAACACGGCCCAGGACCGCCTGCGCCGCCGTGAGTTGAACGTCCTGTTCGTCGTCGACCTGTACAATGAGGGCGTCGACATCCCCGAGCTCGACGCGGTGCTTTTCCTCCGCCCGACCGAGAGTTTGACGGTCTTCCTGCAGCAGCTCGGCCGCGGCCTGCGACTGGACCACGAGAAGGAGTGCCTGACCGTACTCGACTTCGTTGGCCAGGCTCATCGCAAGTTCCGCTTCGACCTGCGTTACCGGGCGCTTTTGACCGACCCCTCGGTGTCTCTCGAGCAACAGGTGGAGCACGGCTTCACGCACCTGCCGGCAGGTTGCACGATCCTGATGGAGCGGGTCGCACGCCAGAATGTGCTGGCGAACATCCGGCAAAGCCTGCACCAGAACCGATCGACGCTGGTCGGTGCCCTGCGTGAACTGGGCGGGACGCTCGGGCGGCCTCCGAGTCTATCGGAGTTTCTGGAGCGGACCGGGATCAACCCCGACGACCTATACCGCCGTGGGGTCGGCTGGTCGCGGCTGGTCGCCGACGCTGGACTCCGCGATCCGTTCCACGATCCGGACGAACCACGGCTCACGAAGGGGCTGCGGCGGGTCGCTCACGTTAACGACGTGGAGCTGATCCGCCACCTTCTGGTCCTGCTTGATCCCGGATCGACGCCACGAACGGCCCTCTCGCTCGAGCCGATGGGCGATCGCCGGCTGCTGATGCTCGAACTCGGACTGTGGACGTGGCGCGGGCTGTCTGCTTCTCCGGTTGAGAGCCTTCAACGGCTCGACCGCAACCCGACGCTCCGCGACGAGCTCCGCGAGTTGCTGGCCTACCAGCTCGACTGCATCGACTCGGTGGCCCCACCGCTGAGGCTGCCGTTCGCCTGCCCGCTGACGCTCCACGCCTCGTATACCCGCGACGAGGTGCTCGCCGCCCTGGGACGCTGGACTCGCAGTGAGCACCCTGGGATGCGCGAGGGAGTGCTCCACCTCCCGGACCTCCGAGCGGACATCTTCTTCGTAACCCTGCAGAAGACGGAGAAGGATTACTCACCCACCACGATGTACCAGGATTACGCCATCAACGAGCGGTTGTTCCACTGGCAATCCCAGAGCACGACCTCAGCCGAGTCTCCCACCGGTCGACGCTACGTCGAGCACGCCGAATGAGGTTACACCGTCCTCCTGTTCGGCCGCGAGCACAAGAGCCGCAGCGATTTGGCTCAGCCCTACGCCTTCCTCGGCCCTGCTCGGTACGTCGACCACAGCGGTAGCCGGCCGATGAGCATCACCTGGCGGCTGGAGCACCCACTGCCCGCGCGGCTGTTCCGCAAGCTGGCCCGGCTCGCAGTGGCCTAGCAAACGTTGGTGAAAGTGTCTCGACGAACACGGCTGATACGGCATTTCCCAGCTGCACCCACTGGTCGGTCGGGGCGCCGCAGAAGATGTATCCGTCGTGGAACGACTGCAACCTAGCGGCCTCGCGCAGGGTGATGGAGCGGACCTGGGTCGGATGGATGTACCCATTACCATCCTTGGCTAGGTGGGAAACAATTGTCTTCGAGGGTCGGTCGCCACGCAACCGGGCATACTTGTCGTCGAAGACGTCCTTGCGGTATCTCATCAGGTCACCTCGCCTGTGCTGCTCGAGGAAGTGAATGCTGTCTTCTCCGGGCTTGAGCAGGCCGTATAGTTCGAGATCTCTGGGGTTGTGGTAGCGGACCGTGTGGTTGAAGATCACCCGCGACTCCCTCATGATCCCGAACTTGGCGAGGTACCTCCTGTAACGCCTGTCGGAAACCGGATCGGGGACTTTGCGGGCGTCGATTGCAAGACCCTTTCCGGCTCCCAGTGCCGGAAGGTCAAAGGTTGCCTCGTCGAATGTGACCGGAGGAAGGGCGTCATGATCCAAGTCGGAGCGAGATCGGTCCTGGTATTCCTCGAAGGGCCGGGCGGGCAACGACCCAGTGCTTGAAGCGACGAGGAAATAACGCAGGCGATCCTGAGGCACCCCGAACGCGGACGCGTTAAGTTTCCAGATTGCCGTCTTGAACTTTCCGAGTTTCTCGAGCTCCTTCGCTGCAGAGTCGAGGAAGGACAGATTCTCCTTCCGGGCGGACTGCATTCCTGGAACATTCTCCATCAGAAACAGTTTCGGTTTCAGCTCCGATGCAGCATTTATCATGTACTCGAAGAGGAAGTTCCTCTCGTCCTCGTCCGGCCGATAGCCAGTGTGGGTCTTCTTCGACCGGAAACCAGCGGACGAGTAACCCTGGCAGGGAGGGGCGCCGACGAGAACATCGATGCGCTTCCTTCCGACGAGTTTCCTCAGCGACCCAGCCTTGATGTCCCTGATGTCCCCGGCGATCATGCGATCATCCGGAACTTGCGGATGGTTAAGACGGTAGGTTTTCATCGATTCGGGATCCCGGTCGATCGCGAGCAGAATCCGGAAGCCTGCCCGGGTGAAACCCTCCGAGAGCCCACCTGCCCCCGAGAAAAGGTCGACCGCGGTCGGCATGTCGAGTGATTCGATCCGGGCTAGTTCCCGGCGGCGATAATGGGCGCAGAAATTCCTCAGCTCACATTGGCCGCAGAGCGGATTAATGCTCCGGCAGATGGTCCGCCCGTGCTGGATCAGGTTTACGTGAAGAGAGTAGCGAAGGTTCGGCGGGATGAGGTCCACAAGCAACTTCTGCAGCCTCTTATGGTCCATCCCATCCAGGGAAAGACCGAGCCGCCGGTAAGGCGAGAGCCGCGTGAGAACGCGACCGCCGTGCGTATCGACCGGGAAGACCTTTCTGCCGAACGCGTACATCATGATGCAATACGCGCTTTTCCGCTCGATCTCGGGAAGTTCGCGGAGGAATCTCTCGAGCTCTTCATCTGACCAGCTCCGCGCGGGTTCGAGGGTGCAGCTGCCGAAAGTTTCACGCAGCTTCCCGAGGGCCCCGAAAAGGCTTGTTGTTTTCTTCTCGGACAGGCCGCCCGAGAAAACCAACTTCTCGACCTTTTTTCGCGGTGAATGGATCAGATCATCCCAGCAAGGGAAAGTTCTCTTCAGAACGTCATAGGTCTGCTGGTATGCGCTCTCGCGTGTCTTGCGAGCGAGGATAATGTAGACAAGCTCATCGGTCGGGTCGCTTTTGTTGCCCAGATTTGGAGTACCGTGAAGGACGGCCACGATCCGCGCGATTTCTCTGAGGAAGCTGATACCTTCGTCGATGAGGGCGGAGAGTTGGTCGCCTGATCGAGCTGCGGCCGGAAAGATTTCGGGGTTTTCCTCGACATGGCGCCTGAGCCTCTTTCGCCAGGACACCACCTCGTTCGGGAAGCAACGGATCCGGTGATACAGGTCTCGTCGCTCCAAGGCGTACGGGGGCCAGCCGGAGTGGTCGTGCACCGTGTCGCAGGGTTCCTCGACCTCCTCGTGCGGGTGCTCACGAGTCTCCTGTGGTTTCGTGACTGATCGAGCTCGCCCCATGTTTCCGAAAACTCTCCTTCGGTCGAAGCGGCGCCATAGAACAGGTCACACTAACGGGCGGTTACCCGACCTGCAAAACGATCTCGTGGACCTGTTGGTATGTCCAAAACTCCGGGTATCAGGTGCCAGTCAGTTGCGGCCTACTCGCCCGAGCCAGGCTGTTATCCCCTTGGGCATGGTGGAATAACGTTGAATGGCTGGCTGGGGGCCCGCTGGAGGAAGTCAGTATACCATCTGGAAACGGGTCCACCAGGTGGGAGAGAAGGATGGCCAGGACGGACATGGGAAAAGGAGATGATGAGAGGGTAGGCATCCCACTTTGAGGTCTTCCGGCAGGCAGGCTTGGAGCCACTGGCGTTGAGCGCCTCCGGCCGCTAGACAATGGTCTACGGTCTATCGGCGGCGAGCGTCGCAAAACGGATTAACACAGAAGGACAGGCAGCGCAGTTGCTAGCCATCATGCAGGCACGACTGAGGTCCCTGGCGTCGAGCGCCTCCGGCCACGAGCGAATGGTCAACGCTCGGGCGGCGAGCGGGGAGAAAACGATTGATTTTTCCGAACAAATTGCCTGGTTCGGTGACATACTGAAAGAGTGGGGCCGTTCGTCGAGATCGGGCCCCGTCTGCTCTTTGACAAATCGGCCGTTGGTGACAGGCAGTATCCCGCCGAGCGCGTAGCGCGGAGCGCGAGGCGTTGGGCGGCCGAACAGTGGCAGACATTGTGGGCCAACCTCGTTCCCCACTGTTGACGGAGCAGCGAAAGGCTCACTCATGTCTCAACGCTGATATGTGGGCGAAATCGGGGTAAAATGCCAAGAAAAAGGGGTAAAATGGCGACTTTTGAAAGAATAAGCTACGTAGGCGGTTATGGCGCAAATCGTTTTATATCATACACTTACGTCTAATATGCCGCCAATAGGCGCCAAGGGACAAATAGCCGAAAGTCTTTTTGAATTAACACCTTGCGTCGAAATCAGGTTTTTCGAAAATTCCAAAAACCGGAAAAACGTAGCATTTCGTAGCATGTTGACCCTTGCCGGGCGGGGGAGATCGCGGTGAGAGAAAAGCGCCAGAACAAAGCCAATTTGCTCTTGGTGTTAATCTTTGAAATATAGAGACTTAGGACGAACCAGGCCGAAATCGACCAAGAAAACGAAGCCAATTTCCGACCGGCGGCAAGGGGCGCGGAGCAAAAGAACAGTGGCCAGTGAACGCGAAGCGGGGGAGATCGTGCCTCACGGCTAACGCTCGACGCCTCACGCCCCAATGACGTTGGGGGCCAACCACGCTTCCCGGTCGCCCCAAAGGAGGCGGCCTTGTTCCGTATTTGCGACCTTGAAGGCTGCGTGAACTCCCCGTTTCTCGGACTTTTCTAGACCAGTTGCGGCCCCAGCTTTTCAGGCAATGGATACCCAACTCGACGCCCTGCCAACACTTCCTGTCCTCGCTCGGGGCGTTTCTGGCTGTATGAACTCCGCGTTTCTAGACATTTCTAGACATTTTACGGTCCATCTGTTCAGGTCATGGATACCCAGCTCGGCGCGCGACATCGACGGTGACCCCCAACGATTCACCGAGGTCGTGCTCAACGAACAATCTCTGCCGGTAGCTGGTTCGGGCAGGGTTGGGAGACCACGCCCGAACCAGCGCAACAAATCCGATAGGAAAGAAAACACGCGTCAACCACGACTTTGCAGCATGCCAGGGCCACCCAGGTCCAACAGAAAAAGCGAGTCCTTTCTGTCGGGAAAGAAGCAGGCATCTGGTACAGTGCTACTACGTCGGGGCGAGTCCTGAACTGACGGTTAGAGACCCGCATGAGAATCGGCATTGTCAATGATTCGGTCATGGCTTGTGAGGTGCTGCGCCGGGTGGTCTTGTCGGTCCCCGGGCAAGAGGTGGCGTGGATTGCCCGCGATGGTGAGCAGGCCGTGGCGATGACGCGAGCTGATGGGCCCGACTTGATCCTCATGGATCTGTTCATGCCGGGGACCGACGGCGTCGAGGCCACCCGGCGGATCATGAATGAAACGCCCTGTGCCATCCTGGTGGTGACGGCCACGGTCAGCGGGCATATCAGCAAGGTCTACCAGGCGATGGGCAGCGGCGCGCTCGACGCTGTCGATACACCCGTGCTGGGCTCGGCAGGCAAGGTCGCCGGCGCAGCCTCATTGCTCCGCAAGATCGACGTGATCGGCAAACTGATCGGCAAGACGCCACCGCATACGGCTGGCTTGCCGTCCTCGGCTCCGGACGAGCGGCCGATCCAGGAGCCGGCATTGCACCCCTTGGTTCTGCTCGGCTCGTCGACCGGAGGGCCGTTCGCGCTGGCGGAGATCCTCTCCAAGCTTCCCGCGTCCCTGAAAACGACGATTGTGATCGTGCAGCATGTAGATGCCGCCTTCGCCCCTGGGCTGGGCCAGTGGTTGAGCCAACACGCGGGACGAAACGTGGAGCTTGTCAGAGACGGAACGGAGTTGACCGAGGGAAAGATTCTTCTTTCCGGCACGGACGATCATCTCGTTCTGGGCACGAACCGCCGGCTTTATTACTCGGCCGAGCCCAGGGCACTCACTTACCGTCCGTCGGTTGATGTCTTTTTCAAGAGCGTGGCCAGGCACTGGCCTCGCTCGGGAGTCGCTGCGCTCTTGACGGGAATGGGTCGGGATGGCGCCGAGGGGCTGCTCCAGCTTCGGCGCCTGGGGTGGACAACGATCGCTCAAGACGAATCCACGAGCGTGGTCTGGGGCATGCCCCGGGCGGCTGTCGCGCTGGGCGCGGCCGATCAGGTCCTGCCTCTACCGCTGATCAGCCAGGCCATCGCCAGCCATCTTTCCGTTCAAAATCCGAGTCAGGCGCAGGCGCGCCCTACCTCATTCTGAAAAGATAATAGAGCTTGGGATGACCGGCCCGGTGAGGTAGGCTGGCTTACGCTGTGATCATGGGCCGGCAATCGGGTCGGTGGTGCCCACGCCATGGAAAGATTATGACGTCAGCCCGCCGGGAGGTCTGGAATGAGCACCGAGCTACTCTTGACACAACACAAGGTCACCGTCCTCCTGATCGATGACCAGCCGATGATCGGCGAGGCCGTGCGAAGGATGCTGGCCGGCGAGCTGGACATTGCTTTCAACTACTGCCGCGATGCCACCAAGGCCCTCGAGGAGGCGGCCCGGATCAAGCCCACGGTCATTCTTCAGGACCTGGTCATGCCCGACATCGATGGCCTGACCCTGGTCAAGAATTTCCGCGCCAACGAGGGGACCAAGGAAACCCCGATGATCGTGCTTTCCACCAAGGAAGACCCGGCCGTCAAGGCCGAGGCCTTCGCCCTGGGGGCCAACGACTATATTGTCAAGCTCCCCGACAGGCTCGAACTGCTGGCGCGGATTCGTTACCACTCCAAGGGCTACATCGCACTCCTGCAGCGCAACGAGGCCTACCAAGCCTTGATGGAAAGCCAGAAGCGGCTGGCCAGCGAAGTGAAGCAGGCGGCCAGGTACGTCCAGTCGCTCTTGCCCGACAAGCTGAAGAAGGGCCTCATCAAGACCGACTGGCGGTTCGTTCCCTCGGCCGAGCTGGGGGGTGACTCGTTCGGCTACCACTGGCTCGACGACGACCACTTTGCGTTCTACTTGCTGGATGTCAGCGGCCACGGTGTCGGTGCGGCCTTGCTCTCGGTGTCGGCCATGAACGCGCTGCGGTCCCAGGCCCTTCCCAACACCGACTTCCGCCAGCCTGGCCAGGTTCTCTTCGCGCTCAACAACGCGTTCCAGATGGATCAGCAGAACGGGCTCTATTTCACGATCTGGTATGGGGTCTATCACAAGCCGACGCGTCGGGTCGATTACTCCGGGGGAGGCCATCCCCCGGCCTTGCTCATCAACGGCCCGACCGCCGAGCAGGCGACCCTCCAGATTCTTGATTCCAAGGGGCCAATGATCGGCGCGGTCACCGACCTCGAATACAAGTCGGGCAGCACCACGCTCGATTCCTTCGCCAAGATCTACATCCTGAGCGATGGTGCGTACGAGATCGAGAAAGCCGACAAGACGATGTGGCCGTTCAGCGAGTTTCTGGCATTCATGGGCCAGGGCCCGTATCACGGCACGGAGACTTCGAAGATGGATCTTCTCATTGCCCACGACCGCGAACTGATGGGCACGGACGATTTCGCCGACGACCTCTCGCTCGTGGAGCTTATTTTCTGACTCCCGCCTGGCCCGGTCTCTTCTTTCAGGGGCGTGTTCGCCGCTCGGGCCAATGGAATCCTTGCGGATCCGAATGGCTTCCTGTAGGGTGGCGCTATTACCTGCACGCAGTTTCACCTCGTCGGTTCGAGGCCGGCGTGCAATATCCGATGCCCCGATGTGGGAGATTCGGGCAATGCTTGTTCCATTGTCGATGTGGATTCTGGCGGTATCCTTGGGCCAGTCACCAGCACCTGTCGCGGCCGACGCTGGATGGTTGAAGGCCGTACCTGCCGACGTCGACGTGGCAGTTCGCGTCCGCGGCGTGGACGCGACGCATGCGGACCTGATGGCGATGCTCAGGATCATGAGTCCGACGCTGGCGGAACGGGCTGAGCAAGGTATAGTGGACCCCAAAAGGTGGACCACTCAGGCCACCTGCATTTGTTAAAGCTTTTCCCCTTTCAGCCCCCGTGAATCCCGGCCCGATGGACCTCGCCAAGGCCGGTGCGCAGGCCGCATCCAGGACTGCTGCCGACCTGGCCGGGCTTTCCCCAGACGCCTCGTTTTTTGTGTACATGAACATGGATGCCAGCACGGTCGACCGGCTTCAGGGCATGTCCGTGCGGATGATGAATCCGGGCGGGAAACCTACGCCCGACCAGGCCAAGGCCCTGGCCCTATTTGGTGAGGTAGGCCGGGTCGAGACGATTGGAAGTCTTACGTTCGATGGCGGCATGCGAGGCATGAACGTCACCCACGTCGCCGATCCCAAGAAATACATCGCCGCCTGCCAGGCAAATATTCAGGCCCTGAAGGGAGGCGATGGCCCGTCCAGTGTCTACAAGGAGGTCAAGATTGAATCGAACGTCGAGAACTATCGGGGTTTGACCTTCAGCCACATCATTGCCACTCTCGACTTCGACAAGCTCGCGCAGCTCAATCCCAACAACCCGGGTGGCGCCGCAGCCGTTAAGTCGATGTTCGGTGGTGAGACCATGAACTCCTGGCTCGGCACCGATGGACAACGAGTGTTCCAGGTCACAGCCCCGAGCTGGAACGATGTCAAGGCCCAGATCAACACGTTCCTGAAGGGAAATGCAGGAATCGGTACCGTTGCCGGCTTCAAGAGCGTGCGCTCCCGCTTGCCCGAGCAAGCAAACCTTGTGGCGCTGGTGAGCGCCCAGGGGCTAGTGCGGATGTTCGAATTCGCTGCAACGCTCAACAAGCCGGATCTGAAAGCCCCTGGCGACCTTCCCAAGGAGCCCGTCCTTTTCGGCGTGTCCTTGACGCCCAGGCCTCCCTCCGGCTATGAATTCCACCTCGTCGTGCCCAGCCAGATCGGGCCGATCTTCGAGAAGGGCCTGGTGCCGCTGTTTCAGTCGATCACGCAACCGAGTAAGCCTTGAGAACTCACCCAGCACCTCGTCACGACGATGCCGGAGGGAGACGTCCAGTATAATAGAGGGTCTGTCCCTCCGGCTCGTCTCTCGATTGAGTGTTGCATCCTGTTCCTGCACTGAGCCGGCAAGGGCATTGCGGCGACCATGATTATCTCGCTATCCCGCTGGAGTGCCCGGTCCATGGAATACGCGACCTGGTCAGGCCAGATTGTCAAGCTGGCCCAAGCGGTGTCACGTATGGAGGCGGAGGCGACGCCCCTGGGAGTGCCTTCGCCCGGTTCAACCGCCTGGCATGCCAACCTGTTTCAAAAACTGCTGCCGCAGGTGACCGGGGGCCCCTATCTTATCGTGGCCGTTGCGGGCGGGACCAACATCGGCAAGAGCACAATGTTCAACCACCTGGTTGGCTTTCCGGCCAGCCGGGTCCATCCCGACGCGACCCAGACGCGTCATCCGGTTTGCCTGCTGCCTCGGACCTTTTCCCAGCGTCACGAACTGGCCCGGGTCTTTCCTGGTTTCGAGCTGGGCTCCTGGACCTCGGAGGACGACGCGGTCGCGGAAGGACCGTCCAACCGCCTGATCCATCGCGAGGACACCAGCGGTGTTCAGCCGCCCAACCTGGTGCTTCTGGACACTCCCGACGTGGATGGTGCCATTCCCGTGAACTGGGACCGGGCCAGGCTCATCAGCCACGCCGCCGATGTTCTGATTGCCGTCCTTACCCAGCAGAAGTTCAACGACGCCGCGGTCCGCCGCTTCTTCCGCGAGGCTGCGGAGGCCGACAAGACGATCCTGGTTGTTTTCAACATGGTCGAATGGCCGGAAGACCGTGAGCACTGCCTGCGCTGGCTTGACACTTTTTGTAAAGGGACCGGCGCGACACCGGCCCATGTCTACGCCGTACCTCGCGACCGGGCCGCGGCGCGCGAGAATCGGTTGACGTTTCACTCCCTGTCCCAGGGCGCGACCGAGCCCAGGGGTGATCTCGCCGAGCTGCGCTTCACCGAGATCAAGGTTCGCTCGCTCCGTGGCGCCTTGCGGCAGATGCTCGAGGCGCGTGAAGGGCTGCCGGCCTACCTGCGTGAGCTCAAGAACGTCGCCGAGGAAAACCGAGAGGCCAGAGATGCGATCCGCCGGGCGGTCCAGACGAAGATGATTGCACCGGAGCTTCCCGGTCACATCGTGTCGGATGAGATCTGGCGGTGGCTAACGCCAAGGCGGACCCGATTTGACCGGGCCGTTCACAGGTTCTACGGTAGGATCGGCAGCGCCATGGTCCGTCTGCTCCCCGGCCATCGCGATCCCGCGGAGCAAGAGGCCAGCTACATCGAGGCCGAGCAATCGCAGCTCAATCGAGCCCTGGAATCGATCTATGCAACGCTCGAGCTGGTCGAGGCCACGGCGACTCCCGTGGTTCGCCGCGAGCTCACCCCGATTCTGACCGGAGAAGAACGCCGGCGCGCATTTGACGAGCTGCAAACAGGCCTGGCCAAAACCCCGATTCTGACTGAGGCCTACCGCCAGACCATCGCACGGAAGCTCGAGCAGTTCGAGGCCAATAACCCCACGATGATGCGAGCCATTGAGTGGGGATTGGTGGCCACGGCCGTGATCCGGCCGGCCATCACGCTCTGCATGTTCAGTGGTGCCGACCTGGCTGCTCACGCGGCGCTTCACGTCGGCACCCATTCGATGGCACAGATCTTCGTCGACTTGGCGGCTGGAACCGCGGTCACGGTTGGGGGAGAAGGTACGCTCGCCGGCCTGGGCTCACCTGCAAAGAGACTCCTGGCCGACTTGTTCGCGAAGTATTACGAAGAGCGTGCAACAATACTGGCCCGCTTGGTCCGCGATTGCGTCCTGGGCCGCCACCTCGAGCGGATTGACCGCCTGGCAACCCTCGCCGAGAGCGGCGATTACAAAGATGCGATGGAGAAAATCGAGGACTTGTCTCGTGAGCTTGCAGTCCTGGATGAGTCGCCGCCAGGCTCCGTCGATGATCACAAGGCCCCTGTAGCGGTCGAATCCCGAACAGGATGAAGTGAGTAGAGAGGTATCCCCTTGGCTGATCGATTCAACGCCCCCGACTGGGAGCGCGAGCACTTGCTAACCGGGTTCGACCGGTTTCACACGCGGCTGGTCGACTGGGCCCGCACGGCCCCGTCCTGGCCACCGTTCGCCGCGGCGGAGCGCCTTATCACCCGGCTCGAACCAAGACTGCGGGTTCCCGAGATCGATCTCGACCGGGCGCTTGTGATCGGCTTTCTGGGAGGCTCGGGCACGGGCAAGAGCACGCTCTTCAACGCCCTGTTGGGCCGGTCGATCAGCCGGGCCGGCAAGGAATATCGGCCCATGACCCGGCGTGCGATTGTGGCCTGTCACCCTGACGTCGATCCCTGCTTCCTCGGCCTCGACGCCGATGCGATGGAAGTCCATCGCCTGAACATCCCGCTCCTCGAGCAGATGATCCTGGTTGACTGCCCGGACCCCGACACGCAAGACCCCGACGATGGGTCTGGTGGCCAGCGCCATCTCGACATCCTGCGCACCGTGCTTCCCCACTGTGACGTAATGGTTCACACCGTCACCTCGCAAAAGTACAAGTCACACGTGGTAGGCCAAGAATTGCTCAAGAACGCGCCGGGCCGGCAAATCCTCTATGTCCAGACTCACGCCGCGATCGATGCCGACAACCGGGCCGATCTGCGCACATACCTCAACGCCCTGGGCCTGCGGGTCCCCGAAGTCTTCCGGTTCGATGCGGTGGAGGCGCTGGCCCACCAGGAACATGGCGAGCCGGTCGATGGCGACTTTGGCCGCTTTCGCGACCTGCTCGAGCATGAGCTCGCCAGCCGGGCACGGCACCGCATCCGGCGAGCCAACCTGCTGGGGCTGTACGAGTGGTTGCTCGCCACGATCAAGACGCCGATCACTGGCCGGCTCGAGGATGTCACCCGGCTGGAGCAGGCGATGGACCAGGACCGATCGGCGCTCCTGGCCAAGGTCCGCACCCGCATGACCGAGCGCATCGACACCAACCGGCGGCTCTGGCGGTCGCGCTCTCTCCGCCAGTTGACCCAGACCTGGGGTGCCGGCCCGCTGGCGGGGCTGCTGGGACTGTGGTCAGCCGGAGGCAGCCTGATCCGGTCGTTGATCCTGCTGCGAGCCCGGACGCCAACCCAGGCGCTTCTTGCCGGAGGATTGGCGCTCAGCCAGCTTGTCGGCGAGAAATGGCGCGAGCATCAGGCGACTACAGCTTGGGCGGCCGAAGCGGATCTGGGACTGACTGAGGCCGACCTGGCCCGCGCCCGTAGCGTGCTCCGCGGCCACCTTGCGGATGCCGAGATCGAGCTGGCCACGGCAACACCTGCAAGCGGCTCATCTGGCGATCTTTCGAGCGAGCAACTGGCGGCCGTGGCGTTGCAGGTTTACCAGAAGCTCGAATCCGACATCGCCGAGGTGATCGAGCGCAGGGTCGCGCGCCGCGCCGGGCGCCTCGTTCACATCGTCTTCGAGCTCGCCTTCTGCATCCTTCCGGCCTATCTCGTTTTCCACATGGGCCGCAACTTCTTTTACGAACACCTCTGGCTCAACT
>Ga0074045_10004117_pt1 | contig 12946 bp, 9 predicted proteins | sample BogForMeECP23OM2_FD_94442 | JGI IMG/M metagenome (GOLD analysis project Ga0074045, IMG submission 94442) | Bog forest soil microbial communities from Calvert Island, British Columbia, Canada - Bog Forest MetaG ECP23OM2 | ecosystem: Environmental > Terrestrial > Soil > Wetlands ... | reverse complement strand
CGTATGGCATATTCTTCGAATTTCAGGAAGACCGGATCGTGGTAATCGCCTGCCTCCACGGCAGGCGGAATCCTACGCGCTGGCAATCGCGGTAGCAGTGGCCGGCGCTCCGGCCTCATGTTTTCCGCCAATCAGCCGATCCATCCCTTACGGGCGCCCGTTCGCGCCGAATGAGGATTCGCTTAAATGAAAGTTCACGCCAGCTCCATTTTCCTGATGTCGCTTTTGTCAGCCAGCTGCAGTTCGACCAAGCCTACGACCGTCGCGACGCCCGCCTCGCGGGTCTACCATGGCACGGCGTCGGTAGGAGATTTTATGACCATCACGGTCGACTCCGGCGCCCAGACGATCGCTTACACCGACGTGTCCAACAGCACCAGCGGCACCGTTCCTTACACGGTGAACTCCAACGGCACTTACACCCTGAACGATCCCACCGGCAACCTGATCGGGGCCTATGAGCTTCCGAACTATGCGCTGTTGGTTCAGGCCGCCAAGACCGGCCCGAATTCGGATACTCCCGCGCTGATCACGGCGGTGGAGAGCGGACAGATTTCGCTGGCCACGTTTGAGTCGCATCCCTACAACTTCATGTCATTCCGCACGGCGGCGGGCGGCGTGGAAGCGGGCTCGGTCAGCGTGAGCGGGCAGGGATCGGCTTCGGTTTCTTCCTTCTGGCCCTACGGTGCGTACAACGCGGGAAACCAGGGGAGCAGCCCTTTTAACAACCAGACCATGGATTTCAGCCAGGCGCAACTCGATCCCTCGGGAACGTTCCTGACCGTCTCCCCGTCAGGCCAGGGAACCTCTTACATTTTCGGTACTGCCGATGGCATTTTTGCCGTGGATACTCCCAATGGCGCAATCCTGGGTCTGACGCAGGCGACGAGCCCGAATTTCGACCCCACCGTGGCTGGAACCTATAACGCTATCTACTACGAGAAAACCGGCGCCAGCACCGGCCAGGGCAACGTGGAGTCGGGAACACCAAGCCTGGGGAACGCGACCCTGATTGTAGGTGCCAGCGGCCAGGTCACATTCACTGACGCGAAGGGCAATCCCCTGGCGCAGGGAACGCTAACGCCTGTAGCCCAAGTTTCTTACCTCTATGGCGCTGCAGGCCAGTTGTCGGACCCTTGCTACGGACTATTCACCTTCCGATTGACTACCGCCACGTCGCAGCAGGATGTGTTCGTCAGCTTTTTGGGACAGGCGATGCTGTTCTCAGCCTTCACCGCCAATCTGTCCCAGCCCGGCACCTACAGCTACTTTTATGGCGTTGGGTTGAAATAAGGGTCAGCCGGCGCCAGGCGGGTGGCCCATGCTTCGCGCACTTTGCGAAGCGTGGGATTCCACGGCGCGAACCCACCGCAACTTGCCCCACCCTGTGCTCCTCTGTGTTGAAGATTTTCGATCACGGAACATTGGTCCAGGGCCCCCAAAACAAAACGCCCCAGACTCGTTCGAGTCGTGGGACGTATGTCGATCAGCCCTCCCCCAAGTGCTGCTCAATCCGAAGACTAACCTGAAGCCGCACATCGGTAAATGGCTAGTCCGGGCCATTCCCTGCCCGAAGGTAACCGACGGGCCCTCTACTTCGCCGGAATCAACTCACGCCTTTGTGGAAGCGGGATTCCGCGGGCCGCGGAGTGAATATAGAAAACCGGCCGAAGCTACTGTCACTCGACCTCCGGGGTCCACACAGCCTCTCCGCCGAGCGACTGGTAAAAGCCCCAGCCCGCCATGGCCACAACGCTGAGCAGCGTGAACGCGAAGGTACTCATATACCAGGCCGAGAAGTTGACGGTGAATGGAACGTTGGTCAACATGTTAACGGTGAAGATGGCGCAGGCCAGCGGGATCAACCCAAAGCGGAAGACAATCAGGACCGCGATGGCATAGACCAAAATCCACGTGGGCAAGTCCACCGAGACGTGGGAGGAGGTGAGTCCCTGGGGCAAGGCATAAATGGCCACAAAGGCGATGGCCGCCAGCCAGTCTTTGCGGAGCACAAGTTTAAGTCCGAGAAGCAGAAAGAAGAAACCTAAAGTTCCCAGAATGGAAGATGGGATTTGGATCAGCCACGCGCCGAGTGCCTCCCGTCCGCCGGTGAGGTATTCGGTTTGGGCGAGGTTTGGCGCGACTCCCAGGTGAGCCAAAATGGCGTAGCGGATCTCGATAATGATTACCCACAGCACGCCGAGCATCGCGCCGAATAAAATGTCGCGCCCCACCAGGGGATCGCGAAATTGCCCCGAGAGCAGGCGGCTCCACGAAATGATGGTCTGGGGCCAGCGCCGCCGCACCCAGGGCTCGAGCGCCAGGTACAACATCCATGTTGTGCCCGATACAAACAGAGCGGTGCTCACTGCGATGATGAGCACGCCCAGAGTATCGACACCCACGACCATATGCCCGCGGCACAGCCAGAGTAAAATCTCGAGCGCAAACATGATCACCGCCAGCCGCAGGGCGCCCTCGCGGTCCGCCCGCCCCTGACGATAGTTGACCCGCGCCAGCCGCACGGCTCCGATATACAAAGCCAGAAACAGAACCGTGGCGATGATCTGTTGCACTTTCTTCCCGTTCGATTGCTCGCTCTTCACACGATCGGGCTTCGTCCAATCGCTCACGAGCGAGAAGAAAACCGGTCTGCCATGCCAAGATGCTGCTTCAACCCTCAGGAGGCGGTCGGTCCTCGGCCAGGTGCCGGTCCAGGCCATGCGAGCGTCGGAGTCGGCCAGCGAGTTCCATTCAGGATTGGCCTTCTGAAATTTGGCGGGATCGAGCCCTGCCGCGCCGAAAGCCTCACTCCAGTCGAAATTCGACGCCGGCGCAGTCGAGCTTTCTTTTTGCGGAGGAATCGCCTGGAAATAAGTGAGCCGTCCCTGCGGATCAAGTTCGACATTGATCATCCCGGAAAGAACCTGCGGCGGGTCATTGCGGGTCACGATCCCGGGATTCATGAGCTGATCCTGAAAGCCTTTCGCGATCATGTCATCGGGACTCTGCCGATACCAAAAGCCCAGCAGCGAAGGCCGCGAGGTTAACACCTCATCCCAGTTGGGGCGCGGCTTGTCATTTTTCTCCACATACTCCTGAAAATCGCCCTGGTAGTAGAGATCAGAGGCGCTATCCTCGGGGCGATCGGGATATCCCAGCCGGGCGACGATCTCACGCGCTTTCTGGGTGAGCACTTCCGGGGTAAGTTCCAACTGCATTGTTGCGAGACCGTTGTAGTGGACGGCGAGGTAGGAGATCAAAACCAAAGCCGCAAGCACCGCAGCCAGGCAGGACACCGCGAGGCGCGGACGCAGGCCGGCGGTTTCTCCCGAGGCCGCTACCATCTGAGGTGAAGGAGTTTCGCCCGCGGCCAGCGCCGCCGCCAACGGATCTCCGCCGGGCAGAGCAGCGGCCACGCTGAGAACCGTAGCGGGGCGGGCGGAAGGCTCAGTCTCGAGGCAACGGAGGATGACGCGCTCAACTACCGGATTGAGATCTTTGACGATCGACGAAGGCCGGCTCAGCGTTCGGTCAGCGCCGCTATCCGTCCTCTCCTTCTTTGATTTGGGAGAACCTTCCGCGAAAGGGCGCTTGCCGGTGAAGACTTCGTAGAGCACGAGCCCGAGAGAATAGATGTCGCTGCGTGTGCTCACTTCTTTTCCAGCGAGTTGTTCGGGAGCCATATAAGCAGGGGTTCCGCTGCGTACTTCTGCGCCCTGGATTTGATCGGCGATACCGGCTAATCCGAAGTCAGTAACCACGACTTGGCCGCGGCCATCCAGCATGATGTTTGCCGGCTTCAGGTCGCGATGCAGAACTCCCTTGGCGTGAGCGGCGGCGAGTCCAGCGCAGAGCTGACGGGCAATATCGAGAGCCTTATCCTCAGGCAGACGGCCGATGCGCCGCAGCAGGGAAGCGAGATCTTCGCCATCGACATACTCCATGGTGAAGAAGGTGTGGCCGTCGACATCGCCGACGTCGTAGACGCGACAAACATTGGGGTGGGAGACGCGCCGCGCGATGCGTACTTCATTCTTAAAGCGCTCGAGCAGTCCATGGTCACGGGCGGCCTCGTCGGGAAGAAACTTGAGCGCCACAGGTTGGCCGAGGGTGAGATCGTCGGCCCGGTAGACTTCGCCCATGCCGCCTTTTCCAAGCAGAGCGATGATGCGGTAGCGGCCGGCGAGCAGGCGTCCGGGAAGAAAGCGGCCTTCGCTCAGGTATTCGGCGGAGCTGGAAGTCCGGGATGAAGAGGAAGATGGCGGCCTCGGCGGTAGTGGCGAAGTTGCAGTGGGGAAGTCAAGCGCGGCGACCTCGAGCGTGGCAACGTCGTCGGGGCTGATCGAAGGAGCTCCGCAGGACGAGCAAAAGCGTCCGCTTGCGGGTACATCGGTGCCGCATGATGAGCAGGAGGGCATGAGCTTTTTTTCTCGCTACACAGTCTACCCTAGACCTCGGACGCTCGACCTTGGACCTCAGACTTCAGACCTCAGACTTAAACACTAGGGTTCACGGATTTCCGGAGCTTTGTTCCGAGGTCCGAGGTCTGAGGTCTGACGTCCGAAGTCCGACTTGCTATTATCCATGCAATGAGTTTGCGTTTCTGCTGTTGGCTGCGGGATCCGCTGGCGCTGTTGTGTCTGGCGGCAGGTCTGCTGGCGTTTGTAGTGCAGTCGGGCGAGCTCGGTACGGCCGATACCATGCATCGGCTTCAAACCACGCACTGGCTTTGGACTTCAGAGCCTCAGGTTTTTCCCAACGAATATCCCGAGTTTGGCTTACACGGCCGCGGAGGTCGGCTTTATGGCTGGTATGGCATTGGGCAGTCACTGCTCATGCTGCCCGCCGATCTGGCGGGAACCTGGATTGCGCGCTGGCACATATTCTCGGGATACGGAGACGACCCAGCGGTGCGCAGCATCGTGGTCAGTTACAGCACCAACATTCTGCTGAATGTGCTGACAGCGCTGGTGGGGTTTCGGTTGCTCTGCCAGTTGCGATTCAGTGTGCGCGAGTCGGTCTTGGGTGTGTTGGCCCTGATGTTCTGTACGACGCATCTGCATTACACCCAGAACATGATGGAAAACAATTACATCATGCTGCTGACGCTGATGGGATTCTCTTTTCAGTATGAATGGCTGCGCACGGGTAGCAGGCGGGCGCTGTTGCTGGGATGCGGTGCGCTGGGCTTGAATTTGCTGACGCGGTTGACCACCGGCCTCGATCTGGTGGCCGGCGGCGTCTTCTTACTTCTGGTTCTCCGGTTTGACGGCGTGCGCGGGCGTGAACTCGGGCAGCGGTTTGTGGCTTACTGCAAGGTTGCCGCTCCGGTGTATGCGTTTTTTGTGATGGTGGACAGGCTGTATCAGTTTTATCGCTTCGGATCGTTCACCAATACTTATGTCTCACTGTTCGCTGCCGAACAGCGCCTGCAGGATCCCACGCTGCCGGCCAACTATCCGTGGACTACGCCGGTTCTCGAGGGATTCTTGGGACCCTTGTTTAAGCCGGAGAAATCGATTTTTCTTTTCGATCCGCTGTTGGTTCTTGCGATTGTGTTGCTGATTCTACTGTGGAAGAGATTGCCGGCGGAGGCTCGCGCCTTCGGCGTGACTTCGCTGCTGCTGCTTTTCGCCTACATCAGCTTTTACGCGCGCTACACCTATTGGGCGGGAGATTTTGCGTGGGGAGATCGCTATGTTTCCACGGCGGTAGAGATGGCTTCGTTATTGGCTGTCCCGTTGTTGCTGAGGATGCGTGCCCTTGCGGCGGCGAAAAGTGACCTTCAGGGGCTAAAGCCCGCGGATCAGAGATCTCCTGATGGCACCTTTGAAGCCGTGCCCTTCCCGAAATCTCTCTCCAAATGGCTCTGGCGTGTTGGGGTCGTCCTGATTGCGGTTAGCCTGATCATTCAGTTGGCATCGCTCGCCTTCTGGTTGCCGCTGGAGATTTATCAGATGGAAACGCTGGGGCATCCTACGTTTGTGATCGCGCTGCGCTTCAAGAACATTGCGGCTTTCGCTCTGGGCAAGATGGATGCATGGGGTTTGAGCAACGAATCCATGGGGCAAGATCCCTGGGATTATGTCCACATCACGACCTGGAATTTTCTGCCGTTTCTGCTGCGGAGGGTGGGAGCGGCGCCGAGGTGGGTGGTCGACATGGCGTTTGCGATCTGGAGTGTTGGGATTGCGGCGCTAGTTGTGGTCCTGGAATGGTTGCGTCGTATGGTAGAATGGTAGAACATATGAGGTAGAAGGTAGAATGAGCCTGAATATCAAGAACGAGAAAACGCACCGCCGGGTACGGGAGTTGTCGCGGCTGACTGGGGAAAGCATGACCGCCGCGGTGGACAAGGCGGTGCAAGAGCGGCTGGAACGGGTACGCGGCAAGAAGATGGGCAGCATGGCCGAGCGACTTTTGCAGATCGGCAGGGAGTGCGCTCCTTTGTGGAAAGAGCCATACAAGTCGATCGATCATGGCGAGTTGTTGTATGACGAAAAGGGTTTGCCGAAGTGATTGTTGACACCTCGGTGATTATCGCAATCCTGAAAAATGAGCAAGACGCACCCGTGATCGGCGCGATCTTGGGTCGATCTCCGGATTGCCGCATGTCAGCGGTAAGCTACGTCGAGGCTGGCGTTGTTGTGGACAGCAACCAAAATCCCGTTCTGAGTCGGCGGCTCGATGACCTGTTGCGCGATGTGGAAATTTCCATCGAGCCGGTAACTCTAAACCAGGCACGCATTGCGCGCGAGGCTTATCGTGATTTCGGTAAGGGACGGCATCGTGCGGGGCTGAATCTTGGCGATTGCTTCGCCTATGCGCTGGCAAAGGAGAAGGGCGAGGCGCTGCTGTTCAAGGGCGACGACTTTTGCCATACCGATATTAGGGCTGCAGAGGACTTAAGCGGCTAATCCTGGCTATTCCACCGTCACCGACTTCGCCAAGTTCCTGGGCTGATCCACATCGCATCCGCGTCGCACAGCGATGTGATAGGCGAGCAACTGCAGGGGAACGATTTCCAGAATCGGAGAGAGTTCTTCCGGCGCGGGTGGAACATACAAGACGTAATCAGCAGCTTCTTTGATTTCCTCGTCGCCTTCCGTCGCCAGCGCAATGACTACTCCCGATCGCGCCTTCACCTCTTTCAGATTTGACATCGTCTTCTCGTAGCGCAGCATCGAGTCGGGATTCTTGGCGTCGCGCGTCGCCACGATCACTACCGGAAGGTTCTCGTCAATCAGGGCGTTGGGACCGTGCTTCATCTCGCCAGCCGGATATCCCTCGGCGTGGATGTAGGAAATTTCCTTTAGCTTGAGCGCGCCTTCAAGCGCGATGGGATAGTGAATGCCGCGGCCTAAGAAAAGAAAATCCTGGGCGCGCTGAAAGCGCTTGGCCAGCTCTTCACATTTTTCGTCGTGAGTGAGAATGTTTTCGAGCTTGCCGGGAATCAGCGTCAGTTCTTCGGCTGCGGTTCTCGTCTGCGCGGCGGTCATCGTACCCCGCACCTGCGCGAGATAGAGAGCGAAGAGATAAAGAGCGGTGAGTTGGCAAGTGAAGGCTTTGGTGCTGGCTACGCCGATCTCGGGTCCGGCGTGAGTGTAGATGGTTCCGGCGGCTTCGCGCGTGATCATGGAGCCGACCACATTGCAGATAGCGAGCGTATGCGAGCCCTTGGCTTTGGCCTCGCGCTGGGCGGCGATGGTATCGGCGGTTTCGCCGGACTGCGAGATCACGAGCGTAATCGTGTTCTCGCTCACGATGGGGTCGCGGTAGCGCCACTCGCTGGCGTAATCGACCTCGACCGGCACGCGGGCGAAGCTCTCGATCATGAACTTGCCAGCCTGCCCGGCATGCCAACTGGTTCCGCAAGCGACGATGTTAACCTTCTTTACGGCGCGAAATTCGGCGTCGCTGATTTGCATCTCGTCGAGAAAGATGTGGCCGGTGTCGAGCGAGATGCGTCCCAGAGTGGTGTCGCGGACGGCGCGCGGCTGCTCATAAATCTCCTTGAGCATGAAGTGCTTGAAGCCGCCTTTTTCCGCCATGATTGGATCCCAGGTCACGTGCTGCACCTGGCGCTGAATGGGCTTACCGTCGAAATCGGTGAGTTGCACTCCTTCGGCAGTGACCACGGCGAGGTCGCCATCGGCGAGAAAGAAGATGTCGCGGGTGTGATAGAGAATTGCCGGAACGTCCGAAGCCACGAAGTATTCGTCGTTGCCCAGGCCTACGACTAACGGAGGGCCGTTGCGCGCGGCTACGATCTTATTGGGTTCGTCGACCGAGATCACGGCGAGCGCAAAGACGCCGCTAAGCTCCTTCACCGTCTTGCGAACGGCTTCTTCGAGCGTGGGGTGGTGACCATTTCCCGTCTTGAATAAATGTTTCTCGACCAGATGTGCGATGACTTCAGTATCGGTTTCGGTCGTGAACGTGTGGCCTTCCTCGATCAGTTTTTTCTTGAGACTGAGATAGTTTTCGACGATGCCATTGTGCACCACGACGATCTTGCCGGTGCAGTCGCGATGAGGATGAGCATTTTCTTCAGTGGGACGGCCGTGCGTGGCCCAACGGGTATGGCCGATGCCATAACTGCCTTCAAGCGGCTTGATGCGGATGACTTCTTCCAGGTTGCGCAGCTTGCCCTCGGCGCGGCGCACCTGCAACTTGTCGCCATTGCCGGCAACGGCGATTCCGGCCGAGTCATACCCGCGGTATTCGAGACGCCGCAGACCATCAATAATGATGGGAACCACTTCCTTCTTGCCGACGTAGCCAACAATGCCACACATGCGGGAGCTCCGGGACTCAGTCTGCGAGGGAGCAGCGAAATTCTTCGATCACAGGGTTGGTGAGCACTTCGCGCGCGATACGCTCCACTTCGGTTTTCGCCTCTTCCCGGCTCAAACCGCCATCGAGGGTTAGCTCGAAATATTTTCCCTGGCGAACCTCTTCAAGACCTTTGTAGCCCATCTTCTTGAGCGCGCCCTGGATGGTCTTACCCTGTGGATCGAGGACGGTTTTCTTGAGCGAAACGTAGACGTAGGCGGTCATGGAACTTCAATTATACGTCAGCGCCTGAGAGGGATCCTTTGAGTATGGCGGCCGAAGTCGAACACAACTCGATAGCTGCCCAGGACGCGGGCTGAGGGCTTGTTCGGAAAACAAGAGTCCGACCGCGGTCCGGCGGCGTGCTGGTCTGATGGCCGAACCCTTAGGGGCCGAGTTCCTCGAGCTTTCGCTGCAGATCGCGGCGGGCGCTTTCGAGCAGGGCACGGTGGCGCTCGTCCTGACTCCGCTCGAGCGTCTGCAGCACGTTCTGCAGGGCCAGGCGAAGTTGCTCTTTTTCGCGCAGCCGGTCGGCCGCTTCCCTTGTCAGGCGCGGTCTTTCGACGGAAGCCCTGGCGGCAGCCTCGTCCTGTTGCGCTTCCACCGACTTACTTTCCCAGCCTCGGGCCATAAGGGAGATTATAGCTTTTCGTAAATGCGAGTTTTCGACGCAAGGGATTAAGTTCCGCAGCGGGAGGTCCCTTGCCGCTCCCATGTTGGGACGAACCTGTTACGAAAACCGATATGGCAAAGAAAAACGGGAAGGTAGGCGATTTATATGATTATAATTTTGACACTAAAAGTTAAGCGGTTTGCTTTTTGAGGGGGGAGCCGGCCGCCAGGAGCTCCAGTTCAGTGTGCCCCTTAAGCGCGCCACGCTTAGCCCTCGCAGAGCGTCGCTCTGCTGTTTTTCTGAGAGTGGCGGATCTTGTATCCTTGGGGCCCGAGCCTTCTGAATTAGTCCACCGTCTTGGCCTGCAACTGCGGCCTGCTATTTCCTTCGATCTCATCAGCTTGGCCCTTGTCGACTCAGTCCGGAAAATTATGAGGACCTATGTCTGGGAGGGAGGGGAACGGCAGGTTGATCCCAAAGAGATCGCGGTAGACGGGTCGGCAGTGGGAACGGCATGGCGCGATCAAACTGTCTTGACCATCGAGGATCTATCGACTGAGAAGAGATTCTGGGCCGAAGTGACTGGGTTACGCCAGCGGGAGATACGCGCTTACTGTGCATTACCCCTGTCAACTTCTCGCGACAAGCCGGGGGCGCTCGGTTTGGGAAGCAAGTTTGCGCTGGCATTCGGCGGGGAAGAGGTTCACTTCCTGAGCCGGGTGGCCGCGATGATTGCTCTCTGCTTCGACGAGACGCTCAGCCAGAGCGCGCTGATTGCAGAGCGGGATCGACTGCTCGCACTGGAAAAAGAACGAGCCCGAACTTCTCAAGTCTCCACCCGGCGAATTTCTCCAAGCGGCGCGATGGTGCGGCCGGGCGAGTCGCGGGACCTCAGGCTCGCGCGCCCATCGGAGTTTCCGGAGACCGGCGATCCGGTTTGGTACGGCGCGGCGGAAGCTTTGATTGAATCCGAGCAGCTATTGAGCGCGTATTTCAGAGCGTCGCGCGTGGGTCTTTGCATCCTGGACACCGACCTCCGGTTTCTGGCCATCAATCAAACGCTGGCGGAGATGAACGGAATCCCGGCAGAAACACATCTAGGGAGGAACTTACGCCAAGTGCTGGGCGAATTTGGCGAACTCGTGGAACCTTATTGCCGGAGGGTTTTGGAGACCCGGGAGCCGGTTCTGAATCTCGAGCTTAGTTTCAATTTGCCCAATCGGAGTGAACCCGGCTATTGGATGGATCACCTGATCCCGATTAAAGACGCCACTGGTGAGGTTAAGCAGATCGGCGCGATCGTGGTGGAGCGCACGGAACAAAAGAGACTGGAAGAGTCTCTGCGGGACGTATCGGAGAACCTGCGGCTGGAAAAAAAGAGGCAGCAGGTATTGCTGGAAGTGAGCCGGACACTGGCTGAGAACTGGGACCTGCGCCGGGCGTTTCCACGCATCTCCGCCTATCTTCGCCGTTTTCTGCGGCAGGAATACGCCGCTCTTTCTTTACGCGACGAAAAGAACGGGCAACTGGTGCGGCACGCGATGGATTTTCCTATGGGCAGAAACCCGAGCGTGGGTGACAAGATCAGCACGGCAACGGGTCCCGGCAGCAAGGCTTTGGAGGAACGTTCACCTCTTATTCTCAGCCGCGATGAAATGCAAAGCATCGATCCCGGGATTGCGGACGGCTTGATGGCGGAGGGAATCAGGTCGCTCTGCTGTGTTCCGTTGCTGCGGCCAAAAGGCCCGTTGGGCGTTCTGGTGCTAGGCAGTACCCGGGCCAATGCCTTCAGGGCGGAGGATTTGACACTGCTGAATCAGGTAGCCGCTTTACTGGCAATCGCTCTGGAGAATGCCCGCATTGGCTCCCAGATGGAACAGTTGAAGAGCCGGATGCAGAAGGAAAGAAAATATCTCGAAGGAGAACCCCAGGCGCAACTTCATTTTGAGGAGATCATTGGGGAGAGCGCCGAGCTCAAGCAGGTTCTTAATCAGGTGGCCACGGTGGCCACCAGCGATGCGAGCGTTTTGATTTTGGGAGAAACGGGCACCGGGAAAGGGCTGGTCGCACGGGCTCTGCACCGCGCCAGCCGTCGTGCGGAGCGCGCTTTCGTTTCCCTAAATTGCGCGGCGATTCCCACCGGATTGCTCGAAAGCGAGCTGTTCGGGCACGAGAAAGGCGCCTTTACCGGAGCAGTCAACCAGAAGGTGGGGCGCCTGGAGCTTGCGGACAAGGGCACCCTGTTCCTGGATGAGATTGGAGAGATCCCATTGGAAGTGCAGCCCAAGCTGCTGCGGGTTTTGCAGGACCACGAGTTCGAACGGCTGGGAGGGACCCGCACAATCCAGGTTGATCTGCGGCTGATCGCGGCTACGAACCGGGATTTGGGGAAGAGCGTTATAGATAAGGAGTTTCGCAGCGATCTGTTCTACAGGCTTAATGTTTTCCCCATTCGGCTGCCGTCGCTGCGCGAAAGGCGTGAGGATATCCCGATGCTAGTGCGCTACTTCGTGCAGAAGTTCGCCCGGCGGATGGAGCGCAATATTGTGACGGTGCCAATCGAGACGATGGAGACACTGAAGCATTGGCATTGGCCGGGGAATGTGCGGGAGTTGGAAAACTTTATTGAGCGGTCGGTGATCCTCACGGAAGGCACGGCCTTGCGGGCCCCGCTGGACGAACTTCATGTCGACTCCCCGGGGTCGGCCTCGGCTAACCAGTCTCTCGAACGCGCGGAGCGCGAGCACATCGTGCGCATCTTGCGTCGCACTGGCGGAATCATAGCGGGACCGCGAGGGGCTGCGAGTCAACTTGGACTGAAACGGACCACCCTGCAATCGAAGATGCAGCGACTGGGAATCTCGCGGGAGGAATTCTCGAGTTCTAAATCGGATTAGGCCTGCACCAATGCCGAACAATCAGAGGTCGAAGTGCCGATTTATTAGAAAAATGCCGAATGGTCGGCATGGAACGGCCGGCCAGTCTGTGGAAGCACGGCTGGCGCCTTATTATTTTCTTTAAGTTAGAGCTTGTTTCGAGCGAACTCCATTCTGGAACAACGATTGCACGGGCTTCCTCAATCGGAAAGCTTGGAATGTGGAGTCGGGTCTTTAAGGCAAGCAAGCTTATTGAGCGGGCGGACGAGCCGCGTGCCTCGTCGATAGCCGGTTTGTAGCCGGAGCTTGGGGTGGAGAGTGTTAGTCGCCAGGAACTACCGCGCCAGCAACCTGGTTCGCCTGTTACCCGTACCAGCCAGGAACCTCGTCAAATCTGCGGCTATCTCCGGTGGCGAAGCGTGGCCGAGCCAGCCACTTGCCCGCGAGGAAGAAACTCCCGGGTTTGTTCCTGAGTTGGCAGGGATCAGGCGCGGATCGCCGGTTGATCAAGTTTTCTTCCAGCCCATTCGACAGCCAGCCATTGATGAGTTGTATTTACTAGCCTGTGAAATCGAGTGGGAAAAGCGCGGCGACCCGAGTGCCGCATGGGAAGTGATTT
>Ga0074045_10004116_pt1 | contig 12947 bp, 10 predicted proteins | sample BogForMeECP23OM2_FD_94442 | JGI IMG/M metagenome (GOLD analysis project Ga0074045, IMG submission 94442) | Bog forest soil microbial communities from Calvert Island, British Columbia, Canada - Bog Forest MetaG ECP23OM2 | ecosystem: Environmental > Terrestrial > Soil > Wetlands ... | reverse complement strand
GCTGGCGCTGCGCGATTGGCAAAATCTGCCGCGTCCCGCACGCGTGATCGGCGTCAATGTGGCCGGCGAGGCCACGCGCGTGCGGGTCGAGGCTCAGCTCGTGCGATGGCGCACGGCACCGGAATGGCTTATCGCGCATGAGGAAGCCGGCGGCGTGTACAACCGTTACGCGCGCCCATCGCAACTGGGCCCCGATCGATGGGCAGCGTTGATTGCGGCGCGGCGGCGCGTCGCGGACGAGCTGTTTCCTTCTCCCTGCGTGGTGGTCAACGCAGGTACCGCAGTCACCGTCGATGCGCTGGACGGCAGCGGCGTATTCCGCGGCGGGATCATTTTGCCGGGCCTGCGACTGATGCTGCAGGCGCTCGCTTCGAATACGGCGTCGCTGCGAACTGCGCCGGGGCGGTTTCACGATTTTCCGATCAATACGGCCGACGCCCTCGCTTCCGGCGTGCTGCAGGCGGTATGCGGCGCGATCGAGCAGATGCGCCGGCGGCTGGGCGAAGATGGACCGCTGCCCAAGGCGTTTCTGTCCGGCGGTGCCGCCTCCGATGTGGCTCCGCACCTTACCGCGCCGGTGCAGATCGTGGATAATCTGGTGCTCGAGGGCGTGCTGGCGCTCGCCGAATCCCCGGGCAAGGAATGAGAACGCTGGTTTTGCTGCTGTTACTCGCCAATCTCACGCTGTTTCTCTACATCAAGCTCGACAGCCTAGGCAGTGGCGAAGGCATCCGGCTGTCGCAGCAGGTGCAGCCGGACAAGATCACGTTGCTTTCGCCGCAACAGGTCGCGGCACTCGGCCCGACCAAAGTCGCCACGCTCGCCGATGTCTGCCTCGAATGGGGCCCGCTATCGGATGGCGACAAGGCGCGGGCCTTGACGGCGCTCGAGCCACTCGACCTCAGCCGATTGATCAGCCAGAAGAAAGTGGAAGTCGTCACTAACTACTGGGTGTTCATCCCGGCGGCGGCCAACAAACCGGCGGCCGATCGCCGCATGGCAGAGCTGAAAGCCCAAGGTTTGAAGGACCTGCTTCTGGTCGACAGCGGACCGCAAAGGCTAGCCATTTCCTTGGGCGCGTTCCAGACCGAAGCGGAAGCGCAGACGCGGCTCGACGCACTGTCGGCACAAGGTGTGAAAGGGGCAAAGGTCGGCGCGCGTGCGCAGGCGGTGCTACAAACGTCGCTCATCGTGCGTGACCCCCCGGCGGCCGCCGTGTCGCGCCTGAAGGAACTGCAGGCTGGTTATTCGGGCACCGAAATCAAAGTCGGCAGCTGCGACAAAGCAGCCTGAAAATGCGCGAGCATGCGACGCAGGCCGAAGCGATCCGGCACGCGTGCTCGCCGCACGACATGGCGCTCGCCCACGGCCTGCTGGTCGAATACGCCAGCTCGCTTCAGATCGATCTTTGCTTCCAAGGGTTTGCGGACGAACTGGCGAGGTTGCCGGGTGTCTACGCACCGCCACGCGGGCGGCTGCTGCTGGCAGGTTCGCCCAAGACCGCCTTCGGCTGCATCGCGCTGCGCCCACTCGACGCGGACCCGGGTTGCGATGGAGGAATTCCCGCAGGGCGGGCGGGGGGCCGCGTCGCCGAAATCAAGCGCCTCTATGTCCAACCGCCGTATCGGCACCAGGGCTGGGGGCGTCGCCTGGCGTGCGCCTTGCTCGTCGAGGCGGGGGCTATCGGCTATCGCGAACTCCGGCTCGATACCTTCGACTGGATGACTGGCGCACGCGCGCTCTACTCCGAACTGGGTTTCCGCGAGAGTGCGCCCTACTATCACAACCCGCTTGCAGGTGCGGTGTACATGTCACGCACCCTATGATGCCGGCCGAGTCCGTCGGATCCGCCACCCACCGGTCGCGCAGGTTCTTGACCGCGGGGGAGGCGGCAGCGATCGACGCCGCCGTTGCTCGCATTGAATCGCGCGTGGGTGTGCCGGTGGTCGCCGCGGTGGTGGGCAAGGCGGATTCGTACGCCGAATTGCCGTGGATGGCTTTCGCACTGGGCGTCTCCCTGGCAGCGCTCGCGTTGGTCGTTACCGACTGGTTGCGCCCGGACTGGGTGACCGCATCGGCTGCGCTGGTGCATGCCGCAACGATTCTCGGCGCCGGTGGCGCGAGCGCGCTCGCCGCGGTGTTCATTCCCGCCTACGCGCGGCTGTTTCTGCGCCCGGCGCTGCGCGATCTTGAGGTGCGCCACTACGCGCAATCGCTGTTCCTGCGGCGCGAGTTGTTCAAGACACGCGATCGAAACGGCATCCTGATGCTGATCTGCAAATTCGAACGCAAGGTCGAGATACTGGCCGACGTCGGATTGCATGGACGGGTCGGGGAGGACGACTGGGGAGGGACGATCACCGCGATGACGCCCCATTTGCGCCAGGATCACGATGCTGCCGCGCTGGAGGCCGGCCTCGATGCGCTCGGTGCAATGCTCGCCGCCAAGGGATTCGCCGGCGCAATCCGTGGGCTCAACGAGCTGCCTCGCCGGCCGATCGAAGAGGAAGGGCCGACGTGAGCACGGTGCGCCTGCGGTTCGTGCTGGTTTGCGTCGCTCTCGTCCTGTTGCCACCGGCGCTTGCCGCCGATGTGCCCTTTCTCACCGGCCGGGTCATCGACAACGCCGAGATTCTCAAGCCTGCAACCCGCGACACGATCACGGCGATACTCAAGGAACACGAGCAGGCGACCGGCGATCAGATCGCGATTCTCACGCTGCCGACGCTCGACGGCGAACCGATCGAAGAATATGCCGTCAAGGTGTTCGAGAATTGGAAATTGGGCCAGAAGGGGAAGGACAACGGCGTTCTCGTTGTCGTGGTGCCCCAGGATCGCGCCATGCGCATCGAAGTCGGTTACGGACTGGAGGGCACGCTGACCGATGTCGCCTCGAGTCGAATCATCCGCAACGTGATGACGCCGGCGTTCAAATCCGGCGATTTCGACAAGGGCATCACCGACGGCGCTAACGCCATCGTGGCGCAGCTCGAAGGTAAGAGCACCGGCGGTGAGCAGAGCCCAGCCTCGTCTTCGTCCGGCGGCGGCCTGCAATTCACGGGGCCCGATTTGCCCTGGCCGCAGCGCATCCTGTTCGGCGCGTTCATCTTCGGCATCATCGGACTGTTCACGTTCATCGGCATCATGACTCCCGGCGTGGGCTGGTTTCTGTATGTATTCCTGATGCCCTTCTGGGCGATGTTCCCGATCGTTGTCGTCGGCGTGCGCGGCGCGCTGACACTGCTGGTTATTTACGTCGTCGCCTACCCGATCGCCAAGCTGCTGCTTGCGCGCAGCGATTGGTACAAGAAGGCCGCACAGGATCTCAAGCGCAAAGGCGTCGCGAGTGTGGGCGGCTTTACCTTGAGCAGCGGCGGCAGTTCGTCAGGATTCTCCTCGGGCGGCAGCGACTTCTCGGGCGGGGGCGGCAGCTCGGGCGGCGGCGGCAGCTCGGGCAGCTGGTAGCTACACCTTGCCATGGACGGCAAAGTGCCGGCCACCCTCGCCTGACCAGGCGAGAGGTTCGGCGCGCAGATCGCGATAACCGGCATCCCCGAGCAGCCTGAGAGCCTCCTCTTCGGAATACCAAGTCAGCGCCCTCGTCTCGTCCTCGCGCGCAGTGATCGCCGTTCGGTCGCGCCTTTCATAGCGTGTTTTCATGTCGATGCGGCGCATCGCCACATCGAGGAAGGTCTCCGAGCGCAGGCCGATCTGCACGCCATCACTGGGGCTGACCGTGCGTACCTCCACGATGGGTGCGCCTGGCGGGTGTTCCACCTGTCTTGGCACGAACAAGTCGAGCAACAACAGGCCCGGATCGAGCAGGTGCGCGCGGATGCGCAGCAACGCGTCAAGCGCCGCGATCGGGTCGGCCAGCAGCTGGAAGGCGCCCGCTGCTATGTACGCCGCCGCGTAACGCGAGGGCAGGTTGAGCGTCGCGATGTTCTGACGGTAGAGCCGGGTCGAACGGCCCGCCGATTCGAGCCTCTGTTGGCAACTGGCGAGCATCGCTTCCGAGTTGTCGACGCCGTGCACTTGAATGCCTGCCTCGAGGAGTGGCAGGAGGAGGCGGCCCGATCCCGCCATCGCGTCGAGCACCGGGCCGGCATCGCGCGGCAGGCGAGCCGCATACCAGGCGACCTCCGCGTCGCCGGCGCGTGGCCGGTCGACGTCGTAGAACAGCGTGGCGAGAGGTCCGAAGGCTGACATCCCGCAGCCGGGTCAGGTTCGGCGACAGGCGAGTAACTCGCGCGCTGCAGCGCTGATCGCGTCGATCCAGCTATGCGCCGCGGGAACCTCGCCCGTCCAGCGGAGAAAGCCGTGAATCGTGCCGGTGCAATCGACGATGCGGGCCGGGATTCCCGCGGCCACAAGGCGCTGCGCGTAGTCGAGACCGTCGCCCCGAAGGACATCGGCCGCGGCGAGCGCCACGACGGCAGGCGGCAGGCCCGAGAGATCCGGCGCGGCCAGCGGCGAGAGCTCAGGCGTATTCGGCGCCGCATTGCCGCGATACGCGGCCCAATACCACGCCATCTGGTCGGCGCTCAAGTTGTAGCCTGTCGAAAACTCGCGGTAGGACGCGCGCATGCAGGCGGCATCGAGGGCGGGATAGAAGAGCAGCTGCGCGTCAGGCTGCCCTCCACCGGTGCGGGCGATCCGCAGCGTGAGCGCGGCGACGAGATTGCCGCCTGAGCTGTCCCCGGCGACTGCGAAACGCTTCCCATCCGCGCCGAGTGTACGCGCCTCGACACACGCCCAGCGCCACACCGCTTCGACATCATCAAGGGCCGCCGGATAGGGATGCTCCGGCGCAAGTCGATAGTCAATGGCGACCACGACCGCGCCCAGGCGATTGGCCAATATCCGGCATAACTTGTCGTGCGATTCGAGCGACCCGACCACCCACCCACCGCCATGCGCGTAGAGAATGAGCGGCATCGGCTCAGCCGAGCAGGGGTTGTACACGCGCACCCGGACGAGGCTGCCCGGACTTGGCACGCGCAGGTCACGGATCGACGCGACCGGCTCGAGTGCGCCGCCGAGCAGTTGCGGTGCCGCCTCGGCCGCGGCGCGCAGCTGGGCGACGTCGGGCGCGCCGCTTTGCGGGGGCACGCTGAAGACCGTGTCGAGCAAGCGACGGATATCGGGATCGAGCATCGGGATTTCGCGCCGGCAACGCAAGGGATGGTACCGGATTCGCGCCGCCAGGGTTGACAACGCCGATGCCAACCCTTACCTTGGTCCATAGCGCCGATTTGATCCAGGACTGATGCGTACGTCCTGGCAGCTTGCGGGGCGCTTAAAATTCCGCTAAAGCGGTTTTCGATGGGAACCCGCTCGGCGGCAAGCTGAACGGGTTTTTGTTTTTGCGCACCGCGTAAGCGCAGCTGCCACCGGCACGGTGCTCAGCATCGGGACCAACGGGCCGACGCAAAGGGAAGAAATGACCGCCACCGAAGACAAGACGGCGCAACTTACGCGCCTGCTCCGCGAGCGCATCCTGATCCTGGACGGCGCGATGGGAACCATGATCCAGGCCCGCCGACTTTCGGAGGCGGAATATCGCGGCCCGGCCGCCTGCGGCCTGCTCGACCATTCCCACGACCTTAAGGGGGACAACGACCTGCTGGTCCTAACCCATCCGGAAATCATCGCCGGGATCCATGACGAGTTCCTCGCCGCCGGAGCGGACATCATCGAGACCAACACCTTCAACGCGACGCGCATTGCGCAGGCGGATTACAAGCTCGAGGGACGGGTTCGTGACATCAACCTTGCGGCGGCGCGGATTGCAGGCGAGCGTGCTGCCGCGTGGACTGCCAAGACGCCGGGGAAGCCCCGCTTCGTCGCCGGCGCGCTGGGTCCGACCAACCGTACGGCCACGCTCTCCCCGGATGTCAACGACCCGGGCTTTCGCAACGTGAGCTACGATGAACTGGTAATCGCCTATGGCGAAGCCGTTGCCGCACTGGTCGAGGGCGGTGTCGATCTGCTCCTTGTGGAGACGGTGTTCGACACCTTGAACGCCAAGGCCGCATTGTTCGCGATCGACAGCTATTTCGACGCGCACGGTATCCGGCTTCCCGTCATCGTGTCCGGCACGATTACGGACGCGTCAGGCCGCACCTTGTCCGGACAGACGACCGAAGCATTCTGGAATTCGGTACGCCATGCCAAGCCACTCGCTGTCGGGCTTAACTGCGCGCTTGGCGCAGCACTCATGCGACCCTACATTGAAGAAATCGCGCGCGTCGCGGATACGTTCGTGTCGTGTTATCCCAATGCGGGTCTGCCCAATCCGATGAGCGAGACCGGCTACGACGAAACGCCGGAGACCACCGCGCGCCTGATCCGCGACTTTGCCGAAAACGGTTTCGTCAATATCGTCGGCGGCTGCTGCGGCACTACCCCGGATCATATCCGCGCCATCGCGGCGGCGGTGGCGCACCTGCCGCCACGACGATTCGGGGCAGCCGTGGGCGACGGCCCGGCAGCCTGAGGCGTTGCCACGGATCGCCTCCCCTTCGATGGGCAGATCGGCGACAACTCGAATCGAACACGTGATGTCCCGCCCCATGAGGCTTGCCGGCCTCGAGCCGCTGACCATTGACGACGAATCCCTATTCGTCAATGTCGGGGAGCGCACCAATGTCACCGGCTCGCGCGCGTTCGCCAAGCTGATCCTTTCGGGTGACTTCGCCGGTGCGGTCGAGGTTGCGCGCCAGCAGGTGCAGAACGGCGCCCAAATCATCGACGTCAACATGGATGAGGCGATGCTCGATTCCAAGGCGGCGATGGTGAAGTTCCTGCACCTCATCGCCGGCGAGCCCGACATCGCACGTGTCCCGCTGATGCTCGATTCGTCCAAGTGGGAGGTCATCGAAGCGGGATTGAAATGCGTGCAGGGCAAGCCGGTCGTCAACTCGATCTCGATGAAGGAGGGCGAAGCCGAATTTGTGCGTCAGGCAAGGCTCGTCAAGCGCTATGGCGCGGCGGCCGTCGTCATGTGCTTCGACGAGAATGGCCAAGCAGACAGCTACACGCGCCGTATCGAAGTCGCCCGTCGTGCCTACGACCTGCTTGTCGACCGCGTGGACTTCCCTGCCGAGGACATCATCATCGATCCGAACGTGTTCGCCATCGCGACCGGCATCGACGAACACGCGCACTATGCGGTCGACTTTATTCGCGCCACGACCTGGATCAAGCAGCATCTGCCACACACGAAGATCTCGGGCGGCATCTCCAACGTCAGCTTCAGTTTTCGCGGCAACGACCCGGTGCGAGAGGCGATCCATACCGTCTTCCTCTATCACGCGATCCGTGCGGGTTTGACCATGGGCATCGTCAATGCAGGCCAGCTTGGTGTATACGACGAGCTCGACGCCGAGTTGCGGGAGCGTGTCGAAGACGTCGTCCTCAATCGGCGTGCCGACGCGACCGAGCGGCTGGTTGCATTCGCCGAGACATACAAGGCGCAAGGGCGCAAACCCGAAGAGGATCTCGCCTGGCGCGGCGCAACCGTGGAGGAGCGGCTGTCTCACGCGCTGGTCAAGGGCATTACCACCCATATCGTCGACGACACCGAAGAGGCACGCAAGCGCTATGCGCGCCCGATCCAGGTGATCGAGGGCCCGCTGATGGCAGGCATGAACGTCGTTGGCGACTTGTTCGGCGCCGGAAAGATGTTCCTGCCCCAGGTCGTCAAGAGCGCGCGCGTCATGAAGCAGGCGGTCGCACATCTCATACCTTTCATTGAGGCTGAAAAAGCGATGTCGGGCGACGCCGGCAAGGCGAAGGGCACCATCGTCATGGCGACGGTCAAAGGTGACGTGCACGACATCGGCAAGAACATTGTCGGGGTCGTCCTGCAATGCAACAACTTCGAGGTGATCGACCTGGGCGTCATGGTGCCCGCCCAGAAGATACTCGACACCGCGCGGGACAAGGGCGCCGACATCGTCGGCCTGTCGGGCCTCATCACGCCCTCGCTCGAGGAAATGGCGCACGTCGCACACGAAATGCAGCGCCTCGGCATGCAGCAGCCGCTGCTGATCGGCGGAGCAACGACCTCGCGCGTGCACACCGCGGTCAAGATTGCGCCTAACTACGGGGGCGTCACCGTGTACGTGCCCGACGCATCGCGCGCCGTCGCGGTGGCAAGCAACCTGCTGTCGACGACGAATAAAGATGCGTATGTTGCCGAAGTCGCGGCGGATTACGATCGCATACGTGCGCAGCACGCGGCCAAAAAAGGCCAGGCGCTGATATCAATCGCCGCGGCTCGCGCCAACGCCTTCAGAGCGGATTGGAGCGGCTACCAGCCTCCGAAGCCGGTGTTTCCCGGCCGAAGGGAGATCAAGCATGTCGATTTGCGAGAACTCGCCCAATATATCGACTGGGCACCGTTTTTTCAGACTTGGGAGCTCTCCGGCCCGTTTCCAGCGATTCTTGACGACCCAATCGTCGGCGAGGCCGCGCGTAGCGTTTACGCCGACGGCAGGGCGATGCTCGAGCGCATCGTCGAAGGTCGCTGGCTTACCGCCAACGGAGTGATTGCAATCCTGCCGGCGAATTCAGTTGGTGACGATATCGACCTCTACGTCGACGAATCGCGCACGACCGCTGCCCTGACCTGGCGCAACCTGCGCCAACAGAACGAGCGACCGCTGGGCAAGCCCAATTATTGCCTTGCCGACTTCGTCGCGGCGAGGGACTCGGGCGTAAAGGATTATGTTGGCGCATTCGCCGTGACGGCAGGTCTGGGGATCGAGAGGAAGCTTTCCGAATTCGAGGCACTGCGGGACGATTACAGCGCGATCATGCTCAAGGCGCTGGCTGACCGCCTGGCGGAGGCATTTGCAGAATGGCTGCACATGCGTGTGCGGCGCGAATACTGGGGTTACGCCAGGGACGAGAAGCTGGACAAATCCGCCATGCTGCGCGAGGAATACCGCGGCATCCGTCCCGCACCCGGCTATCCGGCATGTCCCGATCACGCGGTCAAGGCGCCCCTATTCGAGCTGCTTCAGGCGAACAAAGTCGGAATGACGCTCACCGAAAGCTATGCCATGCTACCGGCTGCGAGCGTGTCCGGCTTCTATATCGCGCACCCGGACGCCGTTTATTTCGCCGTCGGCAAGATCGGCGAAGATCAGCTGCGCGATCTCGCTGCGCGGGTGCGCCTGGACGAGGAAGTCCTGCGCCGCGACCTCGCTCCCAATCTGGCCTAGGTGTGATTTCTACGACCGTTGTTCAGCGAGCTGAGCCAGTCGGCTGACGGGTGTTTGACGATTGAGGCTAGCATGGGGTCGTTCCTCATTGTAGAAGCGCAACCAAGGGGCGAGAGCGCCACGGCGCTGGTTGGAGTTGGCGTAGGGTACGGCGTAGGCCCACTTGCGAAGCAAGGTTTGAATCATGCGCTCGGCTTTGCCATTGGTCTGCGGGCGGTAAGGGCGGGTCCGTTTGGCTTGGATGCCGAGCCAGCGGCAAGCTTTGCGGAAGGTGCGCGAGCGATAGGGGCTACCGTTGTCGGTGAGCACGCGCTCGACGCGGATGCCACGGCGCCGAAATTCCCGCACCGCACGCAGCCAGAACCGGGTTGCGGTGTAGCGCTTCTCATCGGGCAGGATCTCGACATAGGTGAAGCGCGAGCAGTCGTCGATGGCCACATGGGCGTATTCCCAGCCGCCCCCGCGGGTGCGGTCGCGGCGATCGCCGGTGACCCGGTGACTGGGTCGCAGGATGCGCCCGAGCTTCTTGGTGTCCATGTGCACCAGTTCGCCGGGGCGTCCCCATTGGTAGCGCTGGACCGGCGGCGGCGGATTGAGGTAGCGCAAGCGACCCAGGCCCAAGCGGTTAAGCACCGCGCTCACCGTCGAGCGCGCCAGCGGCAGCCGCGTGGCGATGTCGGCGGCCACCAGCCTGGCCTGACGCAACAGGCGAATCAGTGCCAGCCAAGCCGGGCCCAGAGCATGCGGGCAGCGATGCGCTACCGAACGCCGATCATGCAAGCCGGCGGCACCTTCGGCACGATAGCGGGCCAACCACTTGTAGACGGTGCGCTCGGACACCCCAAACGCGAGCGCTACTGCGCTCACCGGCCAATGCTCCCGCAGCACCCGATCGACCAGCATCGCTCGACTCCGTGGCGTGGTACGGGCATTCTTGTGGATGTTCATCCGGCTGTCTCCTCAGGGGTTGATCGGCTCGCACCAATCAGCTTCCAGGATTCAGTCCGGATGAACAACCCTCATAGAAATCACACCTAGGCCTAACTTAACTGCCGCTGCCACGTTTGACCATGGCTGTAGTAACGCCAACCAGTCAAGAGTCGGAAGCGCAGATTCGGCGCTGGGTCGATCACGGGGGATTGGCGGTTGTCGCCCTGTGCGCAGCCTGGTGCGACACCTGTGCCCAATTTCGCGGCACATTGGATCGCCTCGCGCAGGCGCGTCCGGAAATTGTGTTCGTCTGGCTGGACATCGAGGACGACAGCGCGATCTGCGGCGATATCGACGTGGAGAACTTTCCCACGCTGGCGATCTATCGTGGCGAGCGATTGCTCCACTATGGCGTTTCGCTGCCGCAGGAAGGAACCGTCAGCCGCCTGATCGACGCGTTCGCACATCGCACGGACAATGGTGCATCCGCTGCGCAAGCGGTACTTGATCTGCCGCAAAAGCTTCGGCCCCGTACGGGTGGAAAGCTGCCTAGCCGCGCCGCCTGAGTGGCTGGCGGTACAATGTCGCCGACGTCGCCATGACTATGGATCCAACGATTGCCGGTACAGATGTGGCGCCGACCGCGCGGCCAGCGCATGTCTCGCCCAGCGTAGACAACCGCGCCTGCGGAGCGGCGGACAGTCCGCATATTAGGCACCCCAGAGGCTGAATGTGCGCATGCCTCGGCGGTCGTGCTCCTATGCTTACCGACCACGCGTGCCCACTCGCCGTGGCTTTCGTCCGCTAGCGCAATCCGATTCGGCGCCGCTGCCTTTTGCGCATGCGAGCGCGATGCCCTGCATTACGCCGCAAACACGCGGTTCAGCGGAAGCGTGAGCGCGATATGCCGCACCTACCTGTCTTCGTTAATCTCGTCCCGAAGAGCAGGCGGCTGCTGCGCATCATCTGGCCGTTCCTCGCAATTGTCGTCCTGCTCCTTGTTCTATGGATAATCAGCATGGACATTCTCTCCGCGACGCGCGCCTACGTCGGCGGTGAGAGCTTGTGGTCCAAGGCGCAGAAGGATGCGGTCTTCTACCTTAACCGCTACGGGACGACCCACTCCGAAACCGACTACGAGCGGTACCAGGACGCGATCAGGGTCCCACTCGGTGACCGCAAGGCTCGCGAGGAGCTTGACCAACCGAACCCCAACCTCGAACGCGCTCGCGAGGGCTTCGTCGAGGGACGCAACCATCCCGACGACATCGCCGACATGATCTGGCTGTTCCGTCGCTTCAGGAACGTCGCGTACATCGACCGCGCGATCGCAATCTGGGCCCAGGCGGACGCGCGCATCGCCGAACTGACCGCGGCGGCAGAGCGGCTCCACCAACGCGTCACGGCGGGCAATGCTGACGAAGAAGGCCTGCGTCCATTGCTGGAGGAAGTTCGCCGCATCAACGGCAACATGACGCCACTGGAAGACGCCTTCTCGTTTACCCTCGGCGAAGCCTCGCGTCGAATGCAGCTGGTGCTGACTTCCTCCACGTTGATAGTCGCAGCCTTTTTGGTGATGCTTGGCATCATCCTGTCACGGCGAATGCTGAGCGCGAGCGAAGAATTCGAGAACGCCCTCCGGTTCAGCGAGGAGCGTTTCAATCTCGCGGTGATCGGGAGCAACGACGGGCTTTGGGACTGGGACGTGTTGACGGGCGACATCTACTTCTCACCGCGTAGCAAGGAGCTTGCGGGATACGCGGATCACGAAGTCGAGAATACACCCGAGTCATTCCTCGCGTTGCTTCACCCTGACGACCTCGGGCCGGCGCTGGCGGCGGCGAAAGCGCACATTCGCGACGATTGTCCCTACGATGTGGAATTCCGCCTCCGTGCAAAGAGCGGCGAGTATCGCTGGTTTCGAGCCCGTGGGCGATCGGTTCGCAACGTGGACGGTTGGGCAGTACGCATGGCGGGCTCGGTCAGCGACATCAACGACAGCAAGCTTGCCGAGGCGCAACTCTTCGGTGAAAAAGAGCGTGCGCTGGTGACCCTCAAATCCATCGGCGACGCCGTGATCACGACCGATCTCCACGGACGCGTCGAGTATTTCAACCCGGTAGCGGAGACCTTGACGGGGTGGAAGGCGCAGGAGGCCGAAGGCATGCCGCTCGCCAGCGTTTGCCCGATGCTCGACGAGGCGACGCGACAAGCCCTACCGGATGCGCTCGAACGCGTAGGACGCGATGGGCGCATGCCGAAAGCGGCGTCGAACGTGCTGCTCCTGAGGCGCGACGGTGCCGAGATCGCGATCAACGAGTCCACCGCGCCGATCCGCGATCGTAGCGGCGTGATTGCCGGGGTGGTCTTGGTGCTGCACGATGTGAGACGCGAACGCGAATACGCGAGCCAGTTGTCCTACCAGGCGAGCCACGATGCGCTGACCGGGTTGATCAACCGCCGCGAGTTCGAGCACCGGCTGAGCCTCGCTCTGGCGAGCGCGCGGGAATTGAACCGGACCCACGCCATGCTCTATCTCGATCTGGATCAGTTCAAGATCGTCAACGATACCTGTGGCCACGCGGCGGGCGACGAGCTGATGCGACAGGTCAGCATGCTGCTGCAGGGTCGCCTGCGGGAAGGGGACACGCTGGCGCGGATCGGCGGTGACGAGTTCGGGGTCATCCTCGAGAATTGCTCCCCGGAGCACGCCGAGCGGATCGCCGATGAACTGCGGCAGACTGTTACGGACTTCCATTTTGTCTGGCACGACCGCTCCTTCGC
>Ga0074045_10004115_pt1 | contig 12948 bp, 10 predicted proteins | sample BogForMeECP23OM2_FD_94442 | JGI IMG/M metagenome (GOLD analysis project Ga0074045, IMG submission 94442) | Bog forest soil microbial communities from Calvert Island, British Columbia, Canada - Bog Forest MetaG ECP23OM2 | ecosystem: Environmental > Terrestrial > Soil > Wetlands ... | reverse complement strand
GGCTGCCTACTCCCGATACATCTCTTAGAGATCCAACGAAACATATCTCCGTAATCGCGGACTCTCTGGACCGACGGCGCCGGTATTGGAATACTGCATCGCGCCGAACACACCTTTTGTCTTCCACACAAAGTTTGTCAGGGTTATTTCTGGTGCGACGATAGTACTGTCAGGTTGAATGTCTCTTGAAGGCTAACTGGACATTCGGACAGCCCCGAATTGTTGGACGGGACCAAGGTACTATTTCCGCGTCAGCATGTTTGATTGAAAATCAAGCGTGCGCTGGAGAATCCTAGTTTCGTTGCTGTCCTTGGCAGTTATCTGCTTCGGGGTCCGTTACGCCGTTGGGCGTGAGAGACTCCGCGACCCAGAATATCTGCAGACCCTGTATCAGCAAACAAACAAGGAGTTCTTTGACGGCCAGTTGCGCGATGTTGAAGTGAAAGCACATGACCTGTCGGAAGAGAAAGCGGAAGGCATCACGTATCAAGAGACAGAGGATAAGTTTGTCGTCGTTCTAGACCCGCATTGGAACACGTCGAAAGAAGAAGCACTGCGCACGATGAGGCATGAGTCCTGTCACGTCGCCACTTGGGGACAAGAACCTGAAGAGCACGGCCCGCTGTTTCAAGAGTGCATGAAGAGATTTGAGGAAAAATAGCAGCGTTGCACCAAGCTCAGGAAACTGTCCCCGCCTTTCTAGTCCCCTTTCCCCTAACCCTACCGCAGTGAACAGCTTTCAGCATTAACTGATAGAGAAAGTACTATCGCCTGCAGCGGGCATCGCAAGCACATTTGAGAGGAAAGCACGGAGGTTGTAATGAAACGCGCTATGCCAATCGCTTTTGCGCTGATGTTCGCCCTTCACGCCCCCGCAACGAAAGCGCAATCGGCGACGCCCAAGAAAGACATACCAGAGATAGCTAAAGCCGCTAAGGGAGCAATCGTAACAATCATCATGGCGAAGAACGATAAACCTATAGCACGGGGAACTGGCTTTTTGGTGAAGTCGGATGGCACGATTGTGACAAACTACCACGTCATCGCAAAGGGCAACGTTGCTGTGGTGAAGTTCGCCGACGGCACGGTCCTGCCCGTCGACGGCGTATTCGCAATAGACACATTTCACGACCTCGCGGTTCTCAAGATTCATAGCAAAACGTTCCAGACACTGACGCTCGGCAACTCTGATCAAGTCCAAGTCGGAGAAGAGGTCGTGGCGATCGGCAATCCACTCGGCTTGGAGCTTACGGTTTCAAACGGCATTGTGAGTGGCATCAGAACCGACGAAAAAGAAGAGGGCAAGCTCTTGCAGATCACTGCGCCCCTCTCGCATGGTAGCAGCGGCGGTCCGCTGTTTAACATGGTTGGAGAAGTGGTGGGGATAAACGCCATGTTTCTCGAAGGCGGCGAGAGCCTAAACTTCGCAATTCCCGTCAACGACGCGAAGAATTTGCTACAGAACCAATCTACTCAGCTTCAGCAATTCCCTAACGAACCCGACAGAGACACACATGAACCAGACTCGGCAAAACCCGATGCGCCGACCGGATTGCCCTCCGATGCCGGGTCGCCGAGAGAGAAGGAGTCTGGGATCGCTGCTCTGTCGAACAAGACAGCGAAGGGTAATCAACCACATTCTTACTACGTTCGGACCTACCAGCACGATAGCTACATCATCGAACACGATGGCCGCCAAATGGCCGCAACGTGCCGCGAAACTCTGAGCTGGCCGGACGGTATAGATAAACCGGGTAGGCCTATGGGGCCTGAGCACAATTGCACGTATATGCATATCTCAGTGGGGCAACAAATGGTCCCGAACTAATGTGGCGACAGGACAAGGAATTACGGTATGAAGGACCGTCGTTGGGCGTCCAGAGGGCCGAAATTCTGGATATTATCGCAGAAGCTCCCATCGGTTCCCCCCTGCGGAGGCCTTCGCCCAAGACTAGCCCGGAAATCTTGAAGACATTGCACTGGATTCAGAACACACTCGCTGATGGGGACGGCAAAACATGGTACGGAGCGGGCGATGTACGAAAAAATCGGTTGGAGGATGTAAATGGCTGTCAAGTGACTTTCGCTTACGCGACCGGTACCGAATTTACGGATACACATCACACTAGGCAGCAGGTCGATTTGGGAACTCTTGACCCCACATCTCTTGAGGACAATACCATTCCCCCCGATGTCCTTGGGCCCGTCAGTCTTGTGACAGTGCACACTACGGACAAAGTGCCTGCTGTCCGTCTGACAGCAAGCGAATGGGAATCGATTTGGCAGCCCCCAACTGTGACAGTGCCCTCTACAGATCTAATGTGGGAACTACCTGCCCCTTATGCCGCTCGCTTTACCAAGGCCCTTCGCCAGGCCATTACACTCTGTGGTGGCAAGGCCTCTGCGTTTTAAGCAGTTCAAATCTAACTCTTAGGATGAAGAAAGAACCGTCAGAAATGGGAGTACTTTTTCTCGTATGTACTTGGCCAAACCACCAATCTGGGACGCAACGACATCTCGGACTTCTGTCCTTAACTGCTCGGTGGCCCCGCGGGGTCCGGCACAGATTCTTGCGTTGGTGTCCTGGCAGGTGCGCTGACTTCGGGCCGTGTTGAAAGGAACATCACTCGCCCACTCACCTCGTCAGAAAATTCGATTGCACTCCCGCTCAGAGTGAGTCGAATTCCCTCCACCGATCGTTCGCGGGGGACATCTCCCAATGCGCAGTTCACTTGCAGCTCTGCTGTTTTGCTTGATCCCGACAACGACACTAGAACGATGCGGAATATCGCGAGTCCTCCAGTCGGCATGGCAGCCGCGCGTGTTGGCATTCGTTTTGGGCCTAAGTGTGAACTGCCATATGCCGGCCCTTTCTGCTGTAGCGCGTTTGGTGCAGTTCCGTAGGAGTCGAAAGAAATCAAATCACTCGCGGTCCACACACCGGTCTCGAGAACACTTCCATTCGTCGACTTGTGCTTGAACGTTCCGGCTGCCTTTACCGACTTGTTCTTCGGGTCAAAAGCCCCCGCGCCGCTGATTTCGTAACTGTCTCCGTTTGCCGATTTCGCCACGGCGATGCAGTTACCGGAATCGCCAGAATCGCAAAGAAACCCCGAAGCCACGACCAAAGAGTAGTTAGCAGAGCTGGTTTGTGCTCTGATCAACCCGGCAGACAAAAACAGGATCAAAATTGGCACGACAACCCACGTCGTAAGTAATGTCGAAAATAAGCGTTTGCTTCGCATTAACTTCCTCCGACTGGGGTGCCGAAGGCAACCTGTATGAGATTGCCTTCGGGTAGTTCTAGTGGCGCTCAGTCCTACTCAGCGATCAGACGGCTACCAGTCTGGAATCCGCACGAAGCCGTGGTACACACCATTTGCGTCGATGTAGGTTCCCGTAACCGCCCCTGAGTCGTTGATGCCGGAAGGCGAAGTAAAGACCGAGCCAGTTGGATCGACTGTCGCAATCTCACCCTTGGGAGTACGCAGATAGCCGTGATACACAAAATTCGCGTCAATGTAGGTTCCCGTGATGGCTCCCCAGTCGTTGAGGCTTACAGAGCAATCAGAGGGACAGCCAGTGCCTTGGTAGCTGCCACTGCCCGCACCGGGAGCGTCGAAGGTCGTAAACTTGCCGTTGGGTGTTCTCAGGAATCCGTGCTGGACACTGTTCGCATCAATGTAGATCCCCGCGATCGCCCCGAACTGATTGAGCCCTGCCGAACAACCGGGACAACCTGTGCCTTGGTAACTGCCAGTGCCCGCGCCGGGAACGTCGAAGGTTTTTAACTTGCCGTCGGGGCTGCGCACGAAGTCGTGGTGAACAAAGTTGCCGTTGTTGTCCTCGTAGCCTCCCACGACGATTCCAAATGCATTTATGTTGGAAGCCCCCGAACCGTAACAACCTTGCGACCCATCGGTCTCGCACGCACCTGGACCAATCCACGTCTTAAAGGTGCCGTCGGGACTGCGCAGGAATGCGCGGAACGAATAGTTCGAGTCGGTGTAGTTACCTACGATGGTTCCCTCAATATTAATGACTTTTGGAAATGTCCCGTATCCACCAGCGTCTGGTGGGTCAAAGGACGTGAACTTCCCGTCGGGACTGCGCAGGAAGCCGTGGGTGAAGCCGTTCGCGTCATAGTAGCTTCCCGTGATCGCTCCAAAATCGTTGATGCTAATAGGAGAGGTCCCGTTGTACGAACCTGCGGTCGTATCCGCGCCGGGAGCCTCGAAGGTCGTGAACTTGCCTCCAGGACCTCGAAGGAAACCGTGGAAGACTGTGTCCGTGCCTTGATAGGATCCTGTGATAAATCCCCAAGAGTTCATACCGCTTGGGTAGGTTCCGTTGTAATCTCCCGGCGTCGTGTCGGCGCCTGGAGCATCGAAGGTGATGATGCGGCCTTCCTGAGCGCTTACGGAATGACCCAGTCCCAGTATGCATAGGGCCAGGCAAACGCGGAAAACTGCCTTCCATCTGACTGCTAAGCGGCATTGCGAGAATCTTGAGTCACTTGTGATCATGAGCTTGCTCTCCTTGTTGGCTCTCTCAGCAAGCTTGTTAGCGGACTACGGTGTGTCCGCTCCCAAATAAACGCTACTGCCCGTAAAGGACAGTACCTTCCCCTTGGTCGAGAGATCCAAAATGGCGACCTGGGCGAAGGTTATGGAGAGTCCTACCAATTAGCGCGATGTCTTTTCGATTTCGGGGTCATTCACGTCCCAAAAAACGCTATCTTGAGCTGACTGAAGGGGTTGCGAACTGCCAAAGAATGTAAGTGTCGTTTCGTCAATTGAGTGTAGAATGACGCCCAATTGCGGTCCCCCATTGCTAGCGGAGAGCTCGTAGATGGCATCCTCTTCCTCGGACGTATCTCTATTGTTGTCAGAGCTTTCGCGTGGAAACCAGGAAGCGGGCGAAAAACTCGTGCCCCTGGTCTATGACGAATTGAAGCGTCTTGCCAAAAGCTACATGAGGCGGGAGCGCCCTGACCACACCTTGCAAGCTACAGCATTGGTTAACGAAGCCTACCTAAAGCTCGTGAAGCAGCATGCCGTCAACTGGCAGGGCCGCTCACACTTCTTTGGAATTGCGGCGCAATTGATGAGGCGTATCTTGATCGATCACGCGCGGGGTCACTTACGGGAGAAACGCGGTGGGGATAAGCAGGTATTGCCGCTCGATGAGGCACTCGTCTTCTCCCCCGAACATTCCGAAGAACTCGTGAAATTGGACGAAGCACTCCAACGTCTCTCGAAGCTCGATGCCCGCCAGAGCCGCATTGTGGAGTTACGCTTTTTTGGCGGATTGAGTGTCGACGAAACTGCTCAATTCCTGGGAATATCTCCGAAGACTGTGAAACGGGATTGGTCAGTGGCAAAGGCATGGCTGCACGGCGAATTGAGGCATTAGGATGGGGATTTCCCCGGAGCAGTGGGACGAAGTTAAGGAACTGTACGGAGCTGCACTCGAATGCCCTCCCGGAGAACGCTCAGCCCTTTTGCAGAGGAAAGCGGCGGACGAAATTGTACGCAGTGAAGTCCAGCGGCTTCTAGCAGAACATGATCGTTTAGGCAGTTTTCTCTCGACCCCGCCTTTCATTGATCCTCGCCTTAACTCTACAGTTTCCATAAAACGACTCGCACCGGGAGAAGTCCTGTCTGGACGTTTTCGCATCATCAATTTCATCGCAGCAGGAGGGATGGGCGAAGTATACAAAGCAGAAGATCTGCGTCTCGAACGAATCGTAGTTCTCAAATTCCTTCCCGAAGAACTCGCTAAGGACCCACATTCTCTGGAGCGCTTTCGCCGTGAAGCGAAAGCTGCTTCCGCATTGAATCATCCAAGCATCTGCACAGTTCATGATTTTGGTGAAGACGCAGGTAGAGCGTTCATTGCCATGGAATATCTGGAGGGAGAGACGCTAGCGGCTCGTATCAAAAGAGGCCCGCTCTCCTTAGAGGAGGTATTCAAGATCGCTATGCCGGTCGCGGTTGCGCTCGGCACAGCACACCGCAAGGGGATCATCCATCGAGACCTCAAGCCCGGTAACATCATGCTCACCGAATCAGGGGCGAAACTGCTCGATTTCGGCCTGGCCAGATACGCGTCACAAAACGCGACTGATGATGAAGCGGGAGCTCCGGCTTTAAGTGGTGAAACGCAAGTGGCTGGCACGCTGCCTTATATGTCGCCAGAGCGGTTGCGCGGAGGAGGTACCGGCAGCCGCGGAGATATCTTCGCCTTCGGCGCTGTTCTTTACGAGATGCTCGCAGGCCGGAGAGCGTTCGAAGGGCAAACCAACCTCGAGACAATCGCCGCAGTGGAGCATGAGGAGCCTAGACACCTTCGAGAATTCAGAAAAAATGTGCCGGACGATTTGGAGCATGTCATCCGACGGTGTTTGCGAAAGCGACCCGAAGAAAGATACGCATCCATGTCGGAGATCGAGCATGAATTGGAAGATTGTGCTCTCTCCTCGGGAGCCGCGAGCGGCATTAACCCAAGAGCATTTTTCCTCCGAGCAAAACGGCCTCGAGCTGCCGTGACTCTACTGATAATTCTATTGATGATAGGCAGCGCTGTTGCCTGGTGGATTCACCACAGTTACAAATTACAGTGGGCGCGAGATCATGCAGTGCCGCAGATCGCACAACTCATCGGCGATGGGAAAATAAGCGAGGCTTACGCTCTTGCTGTTCAAGCCGAGCCGTATATTCCTCACGATCCAATGTTTGTGAAATTCTGGCCTGACATTTCTTGGACGGCTTCTATTACCACCACCCCTTCAGGAGCAGCGGTCTATCGCAGAAATTACAATGCTTCCGGTGAGCCATGGGAACTTGTCGGTCGATCTCCCATCAATGGCCGACGATTCCCGCAGACAGACTCGGAATGGAAATTCGAATTAGAGGGCTTTTCGACGGTCGAGCGAGCCACATTCCCCGGCGATGATATCTCTGTGACGATGGATGAAATCGGCAGAGCGCCTAATGGAATGGTTCGTGTTGAGCCCGCCGCTTCTGCTTCGGAAACTACCCCGGTCGCACTCTCTGGATTGGCTGGATTCGAAACTGTCCCACCAGTCTCGTTAAGTAATTTTTGGATAGATCGATTCGAGGTCACCAACGCAGAGTTCAAGCGTTTCGTGGACCAGGGTGGTTACGAGAAGCAGGATTACTGGAAGCATGAATTTCGAGACGACAGCCGCGTTCTTTCGTGGACGGAGGCGATGGCCTTATTCCGCGACAAGACGGGCAAACCTGGACCTGGTACGTGGAGCGATGGCCAGTTCCCGGCAGGGCAGGAAAACTATCCGGTGGCAGGTGTTAGTTGGTTCGAAGCCACTGCTTACGCAGAGTTCGTGGGTAAATCGTTACCTACCATCTTTCATTGGAAAGCCGCCGTCTCGCCGAATGATGGCCCGAGCCTGATACCGGCAAGTAATTTTGGTGGGAAGGGGCTTGCTGCTGCGGGAACCTACCGGGGCATGAGTTGGTGCGGTGCCTACGATGTGGCGGGCAACGTCAAAGAGTGGATCTCAAATGAGACTGGCTCCGGCAAACGCTTTATCCTGGGTGGCGCCTGGAATGAGCCATCCTACTCTTTTTATGACCCCAACACTCCCTCTCCATTCCAACGCTTAGCTAATTTTGGATTTCGTTGCGCCAAGTACGCCTTGAATGGCGACGAAACCAAAGCCAGTGCTCCCATAATTAAACAACCGCGAAATTACGCCGCCGAAAAACCTGTTTCCGATCAGCTTTTCCAGGTTTACAAAAGCCTTTATTCTTACGATAAGACACCGTTGCGTGCGGTAGTGGAATCCAGCCGACAGACAGAAGACTGGACTGAGGAAAAAGTCACTTTTGATGCGGCTTATGGAAATGAGCGCGTCATAGCGTATCTCTTCCTCCCTAAGAAAGCATCGCCTCCGTATCAAACCATAGTTCACTTCCCTGGCGCTGGGGCCCTTCACGAACACTCCAGCGACAATTTACTGGATGGTTTTTTAGAGGATTTCGATTTTATTATCAAGAGTGGTCGTGCGGTGATCTTCCCCGTATACAAGGGAACCTTTGATCGATGGGACGATTTCAACTCTTGGCCCAAGGATTCGATCTTTTACAGGGATCACGTTATCTACTGGGCTAAGGATCTTGGCCGGTCAATTGATTATCTTGAAACTCGCCCCGATATCGATCACACCAAGTTAGCGTACGAAGGCGTAAGTTGGGGAGCCGCAATGGGGGCCCTTGTTCCGGCTGTGGAAGATCGTTTAAAAGTCTTGGTCCTCGTGTCGCCCGGATTCTTTTTGAACCTGCACAAACCGGAAGCCGATCAAATCAACTTCGCGCCGCGAGTGACTGCCCCTGTCCTCATGTTAAATGGCCGATTTGATTCGTACTTCCCGGTCGGATCGTCTCAGGAACCGATGTTCCGCCTGTTAGGGACGCCTGCGGCGAACAAACGCCGAGTGGTCTACGATACCGGCCACGACTTACCCCGAAAAGACGAAATCAAGGAAACGCTCAACTGGCTGGACCGATATTTGGGTCCAGTGAAGTAGTTTCGCTAAGCAGCGGAAAAACAATCTAGAGAACTACCTGCTCTTGCCATACGCGCGTTTGCTTTCGTTCGATCTGTTCCTTCGTTGGTACTTTGACGTTGGATACCAAACCAACTACCTCAAAGGCCGTGATCAAGTAATAGCTCAAATCCAGTTGCCACCAGCGCAGTCCGTGGGAGGCGGAAAAAGGGAATGCATGGTGATTGTTGTGCCAACCTTCACCGACGCCGACGAGTGCGAGAACCGGATTGTTCGTGCTCTTGTCTAGCGTCGCAAAAGGCCTGCTTCCCCAAATATGGCAGACCGAATTAATACTCCAGGTAATGTGATGAACCACAAACATTCGTACGAACCCTCCACACAAAACGCCGAATGCAAATCCTTTAAGATTTCCGTCGAGGATCCAACAGGCGGTGCCGGGGATTAACAAACCCAAGAAGACCCACAGGTAATAAGAGCGGTTGATAAAGGCCAATCCGGGATCGGCTAATATGTCTCCGGCATACGCCGAAAGTTCGGACGGATTGTCCTCGAAAACCCAACCAATGTGGGAATGCCAAAGGCCTCTGAATAGGCTCATTCTAGGAAAATAAGGAGAATGTGGATCGCCCTCACGATCGGCAAAGCGATGATGCAGTCTGTGGATTGCTACCCACTCAACCAGGGGACCTTGATCTGCCATCGAACCGGCAATGGCCAATGCATAGCGAATGATTGGAACTGCTTTGAAACTGTCGTGCGTAAAGAGGCGATGAAGGCCCACGCTTATGCCAATGGCAGTAACCACATACATCGCGACGAATGCAACTACCTCAGAAAACCCAATCAGTCCCTTGAACGAGAAGATTAGGGCTAGCCCAAGACCCAGAAGTGGCAGGACAACCATTGCAAACACTCCAAGCTTTTCGCCTAGGGGCATCGGTGTCGTGGTAGAGGGTGGTCGCGGTGCCATGTTATTTGAGTTGGTGCGATGGAGTCATGTTCCACCGTCCTCTCCAGAAAATATCTCGGCACTGAGAAACTTTCTGATCCAACTCCGAATGATCGATCGCATCCGTTTCGAAGTCTGGTCCAGCTGCGTTCTGAACTGCGCTTGAAGATGACACAAAGTCCCTCAAGTCTTCCGGCGTCTTTAGAATGCGTCTTCCGGGAATCAAAGAGCCTATTGGCAGGACCAAACCATCGTGGACTCTCGTACAGCTACCCATGACACTCATGCCTCCAATCTTCGCATCTGCCCCAATATTCACCCCATGTTCGATCGCACACGTAGGACCAACAAAGGCCCTTTGTCCAATTTGAGTGCGAATGCCAATCGCGCATCCAACTCCCACCTCGGCCAACTTTCCAACACGCACACCGGGAGCGAGCATCGCCAGGTGCCCCACGCAGGCTCCTTCTTCCACCGTGATGCGGTCAACCAAGATCGATCCGTTGACCAGCGCAATGTTGGTTCCGATGGTTGCTCTGTTAGAAAGATATGCGCCCTTCCCGAAACTAAGTAGCGGCAGGTCGCGCACCCATGTGTCTGGATAGATCGCGAAATCAAGCGAACCTCGGTACCCGAAGCCGCGAAAGACTAGCCATTTTAGAATGGGCACGGAGAGGCACAGCGCGTAAACAGGCTTGCAATAGTACAGAGCGGTCCAACAAGTGCCGTAGAGGCGACGATGAAAATAGATTCGGCAGTTCAGATCGCGCGGGAAGGTACCCGGAACGATTGCTGATTGATGGGGCAGACTTAGCATTGCGCTGACGAAGGCCATCACGGCCGCATACGCCATCGGTGCTATGGCCAGAACTATCCAGCGCCAGCCAGAGCCATTCAACAAGTTGTATGCCAGAGCCACAAAAAGCAGGGGCAAGCCGTAGATCAAGATCGAATAGATCGTGCTGACCAATTGAAACAGCGGCCGTCCTAGGCCTAGAATCACCGATTCTAGTTTGGCTCTGCTTTGCGCTTTAGACATATCACCCCTTTCGCCCTCATCTATAAGCGCGACATTTGTCCGAACTAGGGGTCATTTGCGGCCGACGAACTCCGGCGAAGTCTGGGCCCAAGCCAGTCTGTATGTACAGTCACCCTACAACTCCCAGATAAACTCTTGTTGTAAAGCGATAAGGCATGCGGCTTGTCAAGTCCGGGTAATATCAAATAAACGGACGCATTGCTCCTAGTACTTCGTTTTTCGGGTCAGAGCGTCGGGTTGCAGGCACGACGACTCGTCAAATGTCACGTCACACACGACGTGGAATGCAAAACTGTCACGCTAACGTCGTCGAGGGTTCCTACCCCCTTGGGGCGGCTGCCCCTGCCGACACCCACGCCCCCTGCAAAAATGGGACCCTATTCGTTTTGAGAATAATTTTTATCGAAGCCCTCGCGTGGGGGGAAGAAAACTTCGGGACGATGGTGCTTCCGGTTGCGTTGCTGGTCTCAATTACGACTGCAGATTGTTACCCATCCCTTGCAACAACCGGTACCGACGTACCATTTACAATGCAACTTTACTTTTTTATAGTTGCATCATGGAGACAGCCATGACACCTTCCATCATCAAGAACGTTGTCAGAATACCGAAGCAACGAGGGAAGCAAGTCCGCGCGCGAATTTCTTACATGACGAGCGAACAACTCGAACGCTTCCTTCAGGCTGCCAAGGAATACGGGCCACGCGAGCACGCGATGTTTCTTTTCGCCGTGGCTCACGGCGTAAGAGCGCAAGAGATTGCGAATCTGCGGCTTAGCGACATCAACTTCGGGAACGAGCAAATCCACATCGCGCGGCTGAAAGGCTCCCTCTCCTCCACGCAGAACCTTCTGAAGGTCAAGGGGAACGCTCTCTTTGATGAGAAAGCGGTGTTCAAGGCGTGGCTGGCGGTTCGAGAAGGTGATGCCGACAACTTCGCGTTCAACAGCCAGAAATCCACTCAGCTCAACCGTGTGACCGTCTACAAGCTTTTCAAACAGATCGCTAAGAAAGCCGGGCTTGGCGAGACGCTACAGCACCCCCACGTTCTGAAGCACACGGCTGCGATGCTCATGGTTCAGCAGGGCGCGAACGCCTTCCTAATACGGCAGCACCTCGGCCACCGATCTTTCGATTCCACCCTGGCCTATGTCAACCCTTCGGACGCTGAAGCCTCGGCCGCCTCGGCCAAGGCCTTTTCCCAGGTCTTTTAGCTGGCTACAAAGTCCTTATATTGTTGCATTCTAGCCCTTTTGACCATTTCAACCGGTTGAAAGAGCCTTAGTTATTTTGGGATGAAAATAGGCAACATTTCTTTTGAGGGGTATTTTCTACACAATAGTGCGATGAGCCTCGTTGCCGGATCGTGATCTCCTTCGATCTTGCAATTGTCCCCCTCAGGCCAGTTCCCTCCCCTTCCGATCGGTCCCTGAATTAACGATAGCCCTGGGAGGCTGTTGACTTGTCTCAGGAGGGCTCTCTTTGGCCACCATTTCGTCCATAAAACTGATTTCTTCGTCACGGAGGCGGTCACGTGTCTGGTCACAAAGAACTACGGTCTTTCTTCAATAACTAACATGCTTTGTATCAATAGCTTGGACGGCCTGGAACGACTGCAACTGGGCCGATGTCACGGGAAATTGAGAATTTCTTTACGATCGACAATCCAGTGGAGTGCCTGGTAGTGGAGAGGAACCGCAAACCGTCCTCGAAAGCCAGCGCGGCCAACACTCGCACCCCCAATTGAACTACTATTTGGCGCAGCTACTGGTGGACTTCCAGGCTGTTGCTGTTGACCGTTAAACGCGACTGGACCCGACCATCAAGAGGTAGATGTCGGGTCGATGTACTACACCCCGCCGTCGGGTAACAGCGGAGCGATTTTGGCCCAAACCTCGGCGCCATCTTCGGCGAAGAACCTCTGCGGGTACCGAGTGATGTCCCCACGAACCAACTTACCGTTCTCGATTGCGTCATCCTTGCAATCCAGACGGAGTGTGTACCCCCCTAGAATCGTTCGGGATGCCGTTGCCATAGCCTCCATCGTTTCGCCCACGGCTTGTTGAATTTTTTCAATAGGTGCTTGAATCAAAAGTGCATCATGCACCGGAGCGCATACGTCAATACGGCGTCGGCGTGTTTCAATTATGGCCAGTCGCAGCATCTCGGCGGCGTTTGCTTGGCCACCGAAGTTGATTACGGTGTTCTCTTTCGTGTCGTGACTTCGGTGGAGTGGCCAACCTAAGACCGTTTGTATCTTTCCACGGATGCCAAACTCGTCTATCTGGCGTTCCCGCCATTCCATGAATCTCGAGTAGACGCGGCGATAGTCTGCGAACACTTTCTTTGCAACAGCGTTACTCACCCCGGCCTGCTTTTCAAACCCCCACACTTTCTGGCCATATCC
>Ga0074045_10004113_pt1 | contig 12950 bp, 5 predicted proteins | sample BogForMeECP23OM2_FD_94442 | JGI IMG/M metagenome (GOLD analysis project Ga0074045, IMG submission 94442) | Bog forest soil microbial communities from Calvert Island, British Columbia, Canada - Bog Forest MetaG ECP23OM2 | ecosystem: Environmental > Terrestrial > Soil > Wetlands ... | reverse complement strand
GGAAATATTTCGACTTGCCAGCCATGAGACCATTTCCATATATGGGTCGCCATCGCTGGACAAATCGGCTGACTGTGGAACATTGCCCCCGGTTCCTGCGTGCGGGATCCTGCCATATTGATGGGGTATTTGAGTCCCCGGTGGGATCGAGCTGGAGTGTCTATTGCTTGATTCCTCCGATGCTTCGCAGGGCAGGCCGGTCTTGTCGACGTAATTGCCTCTGGGGAAGGAAAACAGCAAATCGGCGATTTTTCGCCATCAACCGCACAACTTCCAAATAGCCGAGCTCGCCAAGTGACGCCCGCCGCACGCCTCAGTGACTCAAGCTGGCGTAGTCAGCAGGCAAACAAGAGGGCGCCAGAATCAAATCGATTCTGACGTCCTGGTGGAGAACGCAGAGCTCACTGCGCGTTGGCATCACTGAGAACTGCAACCGAATCGGTCAATACTCCCGTGGTTACTATTTCGCCGCCAAAGATGACCATACGATGGTTGGACGAGTCATATACAGCACTATGGTAAAACCTTGGGAGCGGAGCTATTCCTGCGGGTGAGACCTGGGTCCATGCGCCGGATAGCTCGTTAGCTTCGGTGAGAACCCAATCGTCATTCAGAAGATTCCCGTCATATCCACCGAAGATATGCATGGTGTTGCTCTTGGCGTCGAAGAAGGCGGTGTGGCCAAATCTAGCAGCCGGAGGTTGAACAACACTGGTGTTCAGAGGCCCATTCATGCATCCTACGCCGTTGCACACCAAGGGCTGGGTGTCATCAGCGTTGAACAGAACCCAAGTATCGCTGTAGAGCGCATTAGTAAATGAGTTGTGGCCCCCGAATATGATCATGCGGTTGTTGGTGACGTCATAGACAGCAGAGTGCGAATCCCTGGCGGGAATCCCGCTGGTGTCCTGAGCAATGAATGGTATCCAGGTTGGAGTTCCGCCGAGGCCATTGGCATTCTCGAGCACCCAAACGTCGCTGAATTCTACGTTGCCGTTGTTTCCGCCGCCGTTATTTCCGCCAAAAACGATCATCCGGTTCGAATTGGGGTTATAGACGGCGGTATGGCCGAACCTAGCCGTCGGCAAGGTTCCCGCCGGACTGAGCCGCACCCACGTGGGTGTCCCGCCGACCCCGTTCGCGTTCTCCAGGACCCAAACATCATTATCGACCGGGTTAGCGTAGCCTTCAGAACCACCAAAAACAATCATGCGGTTATTCACCGTATCGAGCACCGCGCTGTGACCGCCTCTGGCGTTCGGAGCGGGTCCCGCCGCAACGGTTGCCTCTTGCCAGGTCACGTTCTGACTGGTGCTGGTGGCCGCAGTCAAATACCACACATCGTTGAAATGAGTTATGGGCGGAGAATCGGGAGTGAACGTATATCCCCCAAAAACGATCATCTTATTGTGAGCCGTATCAAGCACCGCGGATTGCCCGAGTCGCGGAGCCGGTCCCTTAGAACTCCACTGCGCCAAAGAGACGCCGGCAAACAGCAGCAGCGAGATGCCAAGTGCTAACGAGAAGCGCGAAAAACATTTGTTCTTATTCATACGTCACTCCTTGTGTTGAAGTTTGGCTTGCGCGCCAATGCAGGGATAGCGAAGATGTTCAGTTCCGTTTTCGGTCCCCACGATCCAAACTTGGCCCTTGTCTAGTAACGCGAAGAAATCCCCGGAAAAGGTCCACATTCTTTGGCAGGGCCGGCGGCGGTTCTCGTTTTCGTCGCCAGCAAACTCTAAAACATCTGAAAACAAAGGCGCAAACCCCGTTGGTGTAGCATTCGACTGCGTATATACTTCAGGGCTGCAGAGGTCGCGATTCTTGGGTGAATTTGGTCAGGTTCGCGAGCTCTTGTTGGACCCTCCCTCGCTTTCATTTTTTCTATATTGTTGATTTCACCTGGTTGCGACTGCGCCATCGATTGCCGTCCCGGTGGTTGCAGTCATCGCATTCGAGGTCCCTATGGATACGCCAGATGTGGGCACCCTTTTGGGTGAACTCGATGTCAGCAATGACAAAGCGGGGGCCGAGTTGGTCGTGCTGCTTTACTCGGAACTGCGGAGGTTGGCGTCAAGTTACTTGCGGCGGGAGCGCAGTGGTCACACATTACAAACCACCGCCCTGGTGCATGAGGCCTACCTTCGCCTAGCCGACCAGAAAAAAGTTCGTTGGAAAAACAGGGAGCAGTTCATGGGCGTCGCGGCACAACTGATGCGCCGTATCCTAGTCGACTACAGCCGAGGCCATGATGCCAAAAAGCGCGGCAACGACATTGAAAAAGTCTTCCTGGAAGAAGCGGAAGTCGTTGCCAAGGGGAAAGCGTCCGATGTCATTCAATTGGATGAAGCCCTCACCCGACTTGCCGAATTTGATCCGCAGCAAGCTCAACTTGTGGAGTTGCGCTTTTTCGGCGGTTTAAGCATGGAGGAGGCTGCCGGAGTCCTGGGTGTTTCCCGCACGACGGTTAAGCGCAACTGGAACCTGTGCAAGGCATGGCTGGCGCGGGAGTTACACAAAGGCGATCAGAAAGATGCCTAAGAAATGGGACCAAGTAAGAGAGTTGTTCGCGTTGGCCCTGGAGCGAGACCCCGAGGAGCGAAGCAGTTTCTTGCTGCAAGCCTGCGCTGGCGATGACTCCCTGCGCACCGAAATAGAATCGCTGCTGTTGAGCTTCGATGGCGCTGGCACTTTTCTTGAGGATTGCCCTGCCGCCGATCTGCTGTCCGCGCAGTCGCGTGGGATGACGGGAAGAAGAATTGGGGCCTACCGCATCATAGGCGAGATTGGGCAGGGCGGCATGGCCGTGGTTTATTTGGGCGAGCGCGACGACCAGAACTATCGCAAGCAAGTTGCGATCAAGATGGTCAAGCCCGGAATCGACACCAAACAGGTCCTTCAACGTTTTCGTAATGAGCGACAGACACTCGCTGCACTGGACCATTCCAATATTGTGAAACTCCTAGACGGCGGTAGCAGTGAAGATGGTTCCCCATATCTGGTCATGGAGTATGTGGAAGGTCTGCCCATTGACCAGTATTGCGATCTTCACATGCTGTCCATCGATGACCGGCTGCGGCTCTTTCGCGAAGTTTGTTCCGCGGTGCAGTATGCGCACGACAAGTCGGTAATTCATCGCGATCTCAAGCCAGCCAATATCCTGATCGCAAATGGCGGTGTGCCCAGGCTCCTGGACTTTGGCATCGCCAAACTGCTGAACCCCGAATGCTTCCAAACTGCACTTGTCACGCGAACCGACTGGCGTCCGATGACTCCGGAATACGCGAGCCCAGAGCAGATTCGCGGGGATGCGGTCACGATCGCAACCGATGCGTATTCGCTGGGGGTACTGCTCTTTGAATTGCTGACCGGCCATCGGCCGTATCGCTCTGCCAACCAATCTCTTTTGGAAATGGAGCGGCTAGTTTGCGAAGCCGAACCCGAGAGGCCTAGCGCCGTCATTGATAGGAAAGAGGAGAACGTATCCAGCGTTGGCGATGCACGGATTGCAGTTACTCCGGAGGGGGTGAGCAACCAGCGCGGCGGCTTACAGCCGGCTGAATTGCAACGCCGGCTGCGCGGCGATCTCGACACTATCGTGATCAAGACACTCCGTAAAGAGCCCGAACGTCGGTATGGTTCTGTCAAAGAACTCTCGCAGGACATCGAGCGCTATCTGACAGGCATGCCGGTCAGGGCTCGCAAATCCACCATCGCCTATCGTAGCGGGAGATTCCTTCGCCGGCACAAGGAATCATTGGCTGCGGTTTTGGTGGTTCTGGGCATTGTGGCGGGAATAGCGACCTGGGAAGTGCACCGGGTCTCTCGCCAAAATGCCGCGATGTCGGAAGCCAAGAACGCTCAGGTTCCAGTGCGGCGTTCTGTGGCCATCTTGGGCTTCAAGAATCTTTCCGATCGACAGGACACGGGTTGGCTGTCAACCGCCTTGTCGGAGATATTGACTACCGATCTTGCCGCAGGCGAAGAGTTGCGCACCATACCAAACGAGATCGTTGCGCGAACAAAGATCGACCTTGGTCTTCGCGACGCGGAAAGCATTGCCCCCGAGACTCTGGCAAAGCTCAGCAAAAATTTGGGCAATGATTTCTCCATACTTGGTTCTTACCTCGATTCAGGGAAGGAAGGGGGCGGTCAGATCCGCCTCGACCTCCGTATCCAGGACGCAGCCAAGGGAAACACCATCGCGACGGTCTCGGAGAGGGGCGAGGAGACGCAATTGCTGGATCTGGTCTTGCGAACTGGCGCACGTTTGCGGGAGCGACTAGGGCTGTCAAAAGTCTCGCCGCTCGAATCCCAGGAAATAGAGGCATCGGTCGCCTCCAATCCGGAAGCGATCAGGCTGTACTCCCAAGGACTAGCGAAGCTTCGAACTTTCGATGCGTTGTCGGCTCGAGACCTGGAGACTCGAGCCGTTGCTGCCGACCCGCCCTATCCTCTCGCTCATTCGGCGCTAGCCACAGTTTGGCTGACCTTAGGCTATGACTCCAATGCGCAGCAGGAAGCGAAGCTGGCGTTGGATGCCTCCGACAAACTGTCGCGTGAGGACCACTTGCGGGTGGAGGCGCTCTACTACGAGACCAGCAACAACTGGCCGAAAGCCATAGAAACATATTCCACTTTGTGTAACCTCTTTCCCGATAGCTTAGAGTACGGATTGGCGCTCGCCCGTGCTCAAAGCTCAGGAGGAGAGGGCAAGAACGCCCTGAGCACGCTAACAGCGCTGGCCCGACTGGGTGCACACACGAAGGATGATCCCCGCATCGATTTGGCAATCTCGGAAGCGGCTTCCTCTCTTGAAGACGATATGCTTCGCCGAGATTCAGCGGAGCGCGCGGCGGCAAAGGCAACTCAGCAAGATGCCAAATTGCTGGTGGCCCGGGCACGGAGCTCCGAATGTCGTGCGCTCGCGAATCTTGGCGAAAACGAAAAGGCAAGAACTGTTTGCGAAGAAGCGAGACGAATCTTTGCCGAAGCGGGAGATCGCGCTGGCATGGCGCGTTCCTTGCACAGCATGGCAGAAGTGCCGCTCAATCAAGGCGACTTGGTGTCGGCCGAGAAGCTTTACCGCGAAGCTCTGGCCATTCTGCAAGAGGTTGGCGACCCGAGAGGGGTTGGCAGCGAACTCCTCAATCTAGGCCTGATTTACATAAAACGTGGAGATTTCGCAACTGGCCGCAAGATGTACGACGAGTCGTTGGAAAGCTATCGAGTAGCGGGTTACAAGACTGGAATCGCGATGGCGATAGGCAATACCGGCATGCTTCTCCGCGCGCAGGGGAAATTACAGGAGGCCATCGCGCACTTTCAAGATACGTTGAGATTGTCCAAAGAGTTGGGAGATAGGAGTTCGACCGCGCTGGCTTTTTCGGCGGTTGGTGAAGTCATGACAGAGAAGGGAGATCTGGCGGGAGCGCACGAAATGTATCAGCAAGCATTGACAATCCAGAAGGAGATCGGCGAAAAGAGTTACTACGCCTTGACCCTCGTTGATGAGGGGAAAGTCCTTAGGGAACGGGCCGAGTTGGACAAGGCAAGGAACACTTACCAAGAGGCGCTCTCTATTCAGCAGCAATTAGGTGAAAAGAGCAGCGCCGCTGAAACTCAGCTGGCACTTGCTGATTTGGATCTTGACTCCGGGCAAACAAGTGATGCGGAACAACTTGCTCGGGTGGCCCTGCGAGAATTTGAAGCACAAAAAGAACCGGATCAAGAGATTTATGCGGAGGGCCTGCTGTCGAGATCTCTTCTTGAACAAGGGGAAATAGGCGAGGCGAATGAAAACATTGCAAAAGCATTGGAGTTATCGAAAAGGAGTCCGGATGTGTTCAGTCGGCTTTCCTTAGCTCTTGATCACGCCTATGTCTTGGCGGCTAAGAAAAATGTCATCGTCGCCGAAAACGTTGTTCGGCAGGCGCTCAGTCAGACCGAGAGACTCGGGCTCCTCCGATTGCATCTCGAGGCCTCTCTCGCCTTGGGCAAGGTCCAGATGCAAAAGAGAAGACCGGACATGGGTCGCAAACGGCTTGAGGAAACGGAAGAAACCGCGCGCTCAAAGGGTTTCGAGCTTATCGCACGGAAGGCAAGTGCTGCACGACGAGCAGCCAAATTTGAGTCTAGAACGCTGGGCGACCCACGCAGCGGGAGTAAGGTGTTGGAGGCGCTGGATCGGGAGATCAGCGATTCCGGGAAACCGTAGTCAATACACCGGGACGGCAACCGCGTTGCCCGGTATAGACCCTGAGACAGTTCAGGTGGCTCGTAAATGGAGCCGTCGTGTTTGGCGCGGGTACTAAGGCGCTCCTGTCCCAGCATGTTCCGAGAATCCGCTGCCGTTCTCAGAAACTCCTCGCAGCAGGAAATTCATCCTTTTGTTTGGGGATCATCAAACGGTGCATCGGGATCGATAGCCCGATTTACCATGGTGACTAACTTTCTCAATTGCATGTTCGAGAGGCGGCGAGGCAAACGTTCAAGCAGCAGTTTCTTTGGGGTGCGGATACCCGTTGCCATTCTCGAACAACTGGGTAAGCGGTGTGTTCTTTTGGGAGCGGGCGGACCTTCCGTGCCCTATAGCTCAAGCTCCGGGTCCGTCGGGGAAGAGGTCAACACTGATATGCAAAGCCAGCCTTAATCTGCCGAAGGGGATGGCCATAAGGTTGGCCCTTTCTTACTTTACGAACACAACCTAGCCTTCCCCAATTCCACGTCAGTTCTTGCGCACCGAGATGACAGAAGCCGTGTAGCGATCGCCGCGCAACAACGAGAGACTATATTCAATGGCCACATTTTGAGCGTCATAGGTCGTCTCCCGGATCATTAGAAGCGCGTTTCCGATGGAAGTTTGAAGTATTCCCGCCTCTTCTTCTCCTGCAACGACAGCGCCGATTACCTCTTCCGCCCATTGCAGCTTGCGTTTGTAGCCATGCTCGAAAATGGAATACAAAGACTGTTTCTCCAAGTCTTGTTTGTCGATGCCTGCGAAGATCCGTGCGGGAAGGTAACTGGTAACTACGGCTACCGGCTCATCGTTCACAGACCGGAGGCGCCTGACCCGGTATACCCGCTCCCCCGGGGTTAGCTTCAGGGCCTGAGCCGTTTCCAAGTCAGGATCCTCCAGACCCATATTGAGCAGGCGGGCTGACGGATTAAGGCCTCGCCTTTGCATCTCCTCGCTGAAGCCGCGCAGCTGCTGGAAATTCCAAGGCACCCGTCCAGAGCCGACCACGGGCCGCTTGCCCTTCGCAATTACCAACAGTCCTTCAGATCGTAGTTTTTGAAATGCCTGGCGGACGGGCATTTTGCTGATCCCGAGAGCCTGGGCAATTTCACCTTCGGAGCAGAAGGTCTGGCCTTGGCTCAACTTGTTCTTCTTGATCAGCTCACGCACATGATCCACAATCTGCATGTAGTAGGGTACGAAACTGTCGTTGTCGATCGCGAGCCCGAGCCTGCCAACTGTAACCGAATCGGTAACTGTAGAATGTTGCGGCAAGACACCCTCCGGAAGGTCCAAGCGACATAGTATACGACGTAGATACCACGCCCTTCAATTCGCTTGTTACATGAGCGTGGAACGACGCATTTTCAATGATTAACGTTTCAGTATAATATATGTATTATCAATTAGTTACGGCTACATTAATGAGTCAGATTTGGTCCGTTTCGGCCTCTGACTTTTGCTCGTCGTGGAAGAATCTTCTTGACACCATATATACATACGAGGTTCATATGCTCTTGTACTGGAGATCCTCCCAATGGTTGCCAAGATTGCCGTCCGCGAGAACGTCCACTTGTCTTGTCAGAGTTTTGCTCACTCTGTAATTGCGATCACTTTTCTGCTATTGGCATCCTTAACTGTTGACGCTCAGGTGGCGTCGGGCAAGATCGTCGGCACGGTCAAAGACACTTCCGGAGCGATCATATCCGCGGCTGCGGTGACCGTTGTAGAGACTCAAACGAACGCCGAGAGAAAAACTTCAACCAACAGCCAGGGTGAATACGTAGTCACCGAGTTGAAACCGGGCACCTACACCGTGAAGGCGGCGCAGAACGGCTTCAAAACGGCGGTTGAGGCCTCGTTCAAGCTCGATATCAACCAAGTCGTGCGTGTAGATTTCTCTTTAGTCGTCGGCTCAGTCCAGGAACAAGTGGTGGTCACGAGCGCCGAGCCGTTAGTGGAGTCGGAAACCTCTTCGATAGGGCAGGTGATCGATGAGAGCCGGGTTCACGAGCTTCCCCTCAACGGACGAAATTTCATTCAGCTTGCATATTTGAGCCCCGGGGTCAACATCGGCCCGGCCAGCACCGGCAGCACTGGCAACGTACAACAGGGCGATATTCCCGAGGATGAGCGCGGAAACGGTTCGATCCAGGTGAATGGCCTATGGGCAACTAACAACAACTACCTATTAGATGGATTCGACAACAACGAGCAACAGATTGGCTTCGAGTTGATCGAGCCTCCCATCGATGCCATCCAGGAATTCAAAGTTCAAACCAACAATTTCGGCGCCGACATTGGCAAGGGCGGTGCGGTCGTCAACGTTGTGACCAAGGCAGGCACCAACCGCTTCCACGGCAGCGCATTCGAGTTTTTTCGCAACTCCTTCATGGATGCAAAGAACTATTTCGACGATCCCACCGCGCCCATCCCGCCCTTCCAACGCAACGAATTCGGAGGCTCTTTCGGAGGGCCGATCTTTCGCGATCGCACCTTCTTTTTTGTTGACTATCAGGGACGGCGCATCCGCACCTCCACCACGTATCTTTCCCCAGTTCCCACTCCCTCAGAGGTTGGTGGAAACTTTTCCGATCTTTTAACCGGCAGTTCCCCAACGATCATCGTTGACCCGGTGACGAACACTCAGTTCATGGGGAACGGCTCGCAGCCGAACGTAATCTCGGCCTGTCCGAGTCCTGGAAGTCTTAGTCCCATCGGCCAGGCATGTTTAGACCCCGCGGCGCTCAATGTTGTGGCGCTTTTCCCGCAACCGAATGTCTCACCCAGCCTCGGCGATCTGTTTCTGTACAATCCGGTCAACAGCAACAACCAGGACTCATTTGACGTTCGCGTCGATCATCAGATCAGTTCAAAAAATAACCTTTTCGCCATCTTCAGTTATGGCAACGTCCAGGATTACAATCCCGACCCGTTTCCCGGAATCGCCGGCGGTGGTTCATTCACCGGCAACATCAACAACAAAGCGCTGCTGGCGGGTCTCAGCGATGTGCACGTGTTCTCCCCGACCAAGATCAACGAACTGAAGATCGGCTACACCCGGTACCAAGTCAATGCCGTTCCCTTCTTCGAAGGACAGCCGCTTGCGACCCAACTGGGGATTCCGGGAATTAATGATCCGAGTAACCCCCTCACGGGCGGCCTTCCCAACATCCAGATCAGCGGGTTGAACCCCTTGGGCAACGGCGACTGGTTCCCTGAAATCCTGAACGAGAATAATTATCAACTGCTGGATTCCTTCACCTACATCCACGGTCATCATTCCCTGAAGATGGGTGGCGACTTGCGCCGCCGCCAGCACGGTTTCTTTCAAGTTCAGAATACTCGGGGAGACTTTTTCTACACCGGCCAATTCACCAATGACCCTCTGGCCGATTTTCTCATCGGTTACACGCAGAGTCTTTTCCGCGACACGCAAACCGGATCCTTCGGCATGAGTTGGTGGGAGTTTGGCACGTATCTGATGGATGACTACCACGTTTCTCCTAAGCTGACGCTCAACCTTGGGTTGCGGTATGACGTGTACACGCCCATGGTCGAACAGCACAATCGCCTGGCCAACTTCGACTTTCAAACCGGCCTGTTTGTCGCGCCCGGAGTTACGCCTGGCACGAGTCGCTCCGGCGATGTAGTCACTAACTGGAAGAACTTTTCTCCGCGCATCGGATTGGCGTATTCGGTCGACAACAAAACTGCTGTGCGTGGCGGCTACGGCATTTTTTACGACATGCAAGCGGACCAGAACGATACCGAACTGGCCTACAACGACTCGCCCGGCGTCTATGGCAGCCAGTCCTTCACTGCTCCTCTGGGACCAACTCCGGTCATGATTCTCTCCCAGGGCCCGCCGCCCATCATTTTTTCGAGCATCACGGACCCCACCGGCCGCGCCAGCGCCGCCTACTTCCACAACCCCACGACCTACATCGAGGAATGGAATCTGAACGTCCAGCGCCAGATCGCGAAGGACATGGTGCTCCAGGTTGGATACGAAGGCACGCGGGGCGTGCACATGACTTACTTGAGAAACCTGAATCAGGCCCCGACGCCGACTTGGCAAAACTTTTCCGGCCCCACCGGAAACGAAGGCCGGCCCTATGACTCCACCGTTCCCAACATCGCCGCCATCCGCACCGAGGGCCATGACATCAGTCTGATCAATAACGGCTTGCAGGTGCGTTTTGAAAAGCGATCTTCCCATGGGTGGAGCATGCTCAACAGTTACACCTGGCAGCACACCATCGGTCAGGCCACCGAAAGCGAGGTGCCCAACTCTGACGGGGAACCGCAAGATACATACAACATGCGCGCCGAGCGCGGAAACGTCACCCCCGACTTTCGTCAGCAGTTCACTTCGGCATGGTCCTATGAGCTCCCATTTGGCCCCGGAAAGCGCTTCTTCAAAGGCACAGGCCCTACGAGCTGGATTGCCGGAGGCTGGCAGTTAAACGGCATTATCTCGCTATATTCTGGCCAAGCGTTCACCCCCTATTTGTCGTACGATCCAACCAATACTAGTTCTGGAGGTCCGCGGCCCGACTTAGTTGGCAATGCTTATGATTTCTCCAATGCTGCCGTAGGTTTCAATTATGGCAACAACGCTATCGGGGGCGCCACGCCAGCCTGCAGCACGTCCACCAGCCAAAACGTGAACTGCTGGTACAACCCAGCAGCCTTCGCTTTGGCCGCGATTGCCCCCGGTCAGCCGACGCCTCCACCGGGAACGAGTTACGCGACCGGGTTCGGGGACGCGGGCCGCGGCAGCCTTCGTGGACCAGCCTTTTACGACACCGACTTCTCCATCTTCAAAGACTTCAAATTGAAAGAGAGAGGCCAACTGGAACTGCGGGGCGAGATTTTCAATATCTTCAACACGCCGCAGTTTGCGCTGCCCAACAATTTGGTTGACACTCCAAACGCCGGGCAGATCACAAGTACGCTGCATGAATCCCGGCAAATCCAGGTCTCGTTAAACATTTCGTTTTAGTACTTTGTCCAGCCGATTCGAAAACAGTTCCTGGTTCCTCGGCCTCCAGCTACACTTTGCTGCAAGCCAACCTCAGGAGGGATGAACGCATGCAATTCAGAATTATTCGACGGTTTTCGCTGGCTGTGGCCGCAATTTTCTTCACCTTGTTCCCGTCGTTTATTTTCGCCGGCGAGAGTCCCGGTTCCAACGACGGCGCGGCCGCTGATTCCGCAACGCGCTTGCCAGCGGTCCGTATCGATGGCAATTACTTCTCACACGACGGCCATCGCTTTATTCCTGTCGGCGCGAACTGGGTGCCGGCGAAGGCGGCCATGCAATGGCCCACGCAATGGGATCCGAGAGCGATCGAAGCCGATTTCGCGCGAATGCACGAACTGGGTTTCAACACGATTCGTCTCGACTTTGTTTGGGCTTGGATTGAGCCGCGGCCCGGCGACTACAACCCGGAAGCATTCCGCGATCTCGATTTCCTGATTTCCCTAGCTCATCGCTATGGCATCTATCTGCATCCCAGTCTTTTGATCGGCGGGGAGGTGGGCGAAGCATATTGGGACGTGCCCTACCGGCAGGGCAGGCACCCTCATTCTGATCCGGACATGCTCAGGATCGAGACCGATCACGTCGCCGAGTTGGCCCGTCGCTATGGGAAAGAGACTGCGATTCTCGGCTGGGACCTAACCGACGAACCTCCGTTCTGGATTGCCTCCGACACGACCACTGACGCCATGGCGATCAACTGGACGCGCCTGCTTTCCGGGGCGATCCGGCACAGCGATTCTCTGCACCCGATTGTCGTTGGGACCAGCATGGAGGATGTCGGGCGCGGTCCGTTTCGCCCCGATAATCTCCGCGAAGAAACCGACTTTTTCAGTGTTCACCCTTATTCCATTTATGCGCCCAAGCTTTTCCTCGACGCCATGCTTTCCGAGCGCGGCACCTATGGATCTGCTTTCGAGACCGCTCTGTCGGGCGGAGCCGGACATCCAGTCATGGTGCAGGAGATCGGGGCTTCGTCGGCCCAATATGATCCCGATCAGATCGCAAAGTTTCTGCGCGCGAGCCTCTACTCGGGGCTGGGTGCCGGAGCCAACGGATTTCTCTTATGGTGCTATACCGATGCGGCGCCAGAGCAGTTCCACAAAGTCCCGTACCTCCGCTCTCCCCATGAAACACAGTTCGGCCTGACCACATGGGATGGTAAAGACCGTCCTTCGGCAAAGATGTTTAAGGAGTTTGAAGACATTGTTGGCCGGCTGGATCTCGCAGGAATTGAGCCCGCTCCGGCAGAGGCGGGGATCATTGTTCCCTATGAATGGTCAAAGCCGCATGGCGACTTTTCTCATTTCGGCTTGACCGGGCCAGAGGTTGTGCCTTACGTCTCGACGGACGAAGGCGGTAATGTAGCCGGACAATCGCAGCCGAGTTTCGGCGAGGAAAACCTCTGGATTACTGGTTCGTGGTTGTCATCTTTTGTGCTCGCGCGGCGCGCCGCGATGAAGGCGGATTTCCCGCGGGAGTATGACGACTGGCAGAAGCGCCCGTTACTGCTGATGCCCTCGCCATTGACCAGCACCGATAGCTTTCTGGTGCACGTGCACTCGGACTTCTGGGAAAAAGCGAAGCAATACGTTTCGAAGGGAGGCGCGCTCTACGCCTCGGTTGCTGCGGACGCTGCCATACCCGAGATGGAGTCGTTGTTTG
>Ga0074045_10004112_pt1 | contig 12951 bp, 9 predicted proteins | sample BogForMeECP23OM2_FD_94442 | JGI IMG/M metagenome (GOLD analysis project Ga0074045, IMG submission 94442) | Bog forest soil microbial communities from Calvert Island, British Columbia, Canada - Bog Forest MetaG ECP23OM2 | ecosystem: Environmental > Terrestrial > Soil > Wetlands ... | reverse complement strand
GCTTCTACTTCACCTGTGTTCTTGTTGATCGCGACGATGGAAGGCTCGTTGACCACGATGCCCTTGCCGCGAGCGTACACCAGCGTGTTCGCTGTCCCCAGGTCGATGGCAAGATCGCTGGAGAAAACGCTGAACAGCGAGCGCATGTTGCTGAATCGCGAGCTGCTGCTATGGAAACCGTTGGATGACATTACCAGCTAATTCTCTCTAAGAATGAACTCTGCTGCATACAGTTTATGACAGAACTGGCAGACGCGCGCAACGGAGTGTCCTCCTGACCGAGACTGGCCGTGTCCCTGGGGCGAGTGGAAGGGCCTTGCCGTGAGGAGCGGAAGGGGCCTCCACAATCACAATAATCCTTCTAGCAAGTGAGGATTGAAGTGCTCTTTGCCTCCGCACCTCTGTGGAAAAGTCTTGTTATTCCAACTCGTAATCGAGGGTGACCGTCCCGTTTGCAGCGCGCTGCAACACCACGGATCCCCGTGCTCTTGGCGACGCTGCTGGCGGCGGCGAAGGTTCCGCCGCCCCGGATCACGAAGCTGCCCGGCCGGCTCCATACACTTCGGACCGTCCACCCCTTACAGTCTGACAACCCCGATTGAGGAGAATCGCGAATTCGGATAGGCGTCTAGCGATTGGTGTCCACACAAATTGGCGAATGGCCTTTCCTTGGCTTGCGACGGGTCCGATACTCAGAAGAGAAAAAGGTTGCTGCCTGACTTGTCAGGTCTTTCGCGAGTCGGAAATGGAAACTGCAGCTCTGATTCCCTCATCGGAGAGCGCGATTCCACTTTATCGGTACGTGCACGAACCAGATTTCCGAGTTTGTCTCGGTATTGCGAACTCGCGACCCGCGAGGCCCGCACAGCTCTGGCCCTGAATCGGTAAGTACAGTGGATCTCGCGACAGTGGGACCTACACCTTCTCGCGATTACTATTCAGACAGCGACACAACAAAGTTCCAAAACTTTCCTGGTATCTAACTCTCGGCAACTTCTGAGCGGAAAGAGTGTTTCAGCGGGTGCAGGCAGCCTACCTGTTCGGCTGGAAGAATGAATTCATCGGTGTAGAAGATCGCCAACGATAGGTATCTGTCGACTTAAAGTTACTACAGCGTATCGTGGGCGTCGGCTTTCAAAGGGCCCACCGTGTTGGGGTTTGCCGAAGGGAAGGGGATATCGACCTTCCAGCAATTTTCTTGAGGCTTCGTGGGTGCTCTCGCCCACCATGGTAGGGTTGGCATGTGTAACTCTTAACCTGACTGCGCGGTTGCACTTGCGGCTTAGGGCGATTCATCTCGCAACTGTGCAAGATTTTCGTCATCTGCGCGCGAGTAGAATGTTTCTGTCTCGATCCACTTGGCGAGGTGCCGCACGGCTATAGTTCGCTGAACTCAATTAAAGATGCCCATATTCATATCTAGCGCGCACCGACCACTACCCTTGTTCAACAGGGTAGGCGGACGAATTGTTGTCTTGCTGGCGGCAGTAGCGTTGTTGTTGAGTCGGTCCTTGTTGGCCCAGGACACGCCAACCTTCTCTTCTGACGTCAAAGTGGTCAATGTTCTCGCTACCGTGCGCGACAAGCACGGGCAAATCGTCAACAACCTGACCAAGGACGACTTCAAGCTGCAGCAGGACGGCCGGCCTCAAAGCATCCGCTATTTTGCCAAGGAGACCGACCTCCCTCTGACTCTAGGGCTGCTGGTGGACACCAGCATGAGTCAGCGGCGCGTGCTGGAACAGGAGCGTACCGCCAGCTACAGCTTCCTCAACAACCTGATGCGAGTAGACAAGGACAAGGCCTTCGTCATTCACTTTGATTGGGATATAGAGCTGCTGCAAGACCTGACGTCCTCGCGCCAGAAGCTGGAGGCGGCGCTGGATAAACTGGACAATCCGCAGTTTGCACCAGGCTATGGAGGCGGAGGTGCAGGTGGCAGCGGAGGAGGATCAGGAGGGTCAGGCCGTGGGGGCGGCGGCGGCGGGCATCACGGGGGCGGCGGTACCACATTGTATGACGCGGTGTTCCTCGCCTCCGACGAAGTGACCAGGAAGCAACAGGGGCGCAAGGCGCTCATCATTCTCTCTGACGGTGTCGATACCGGTAGCAAAGTCAGTCTGGATCGCGCCATCGAAACCGCGCAGCGCGCCAACACGCTGGTGTATTCCATCCTCTACGCCGATCCGGAAGCCTACGGCCACCAGGGCTATCCGGGCGGCATGGGCGGAGGCATGGGCCGCCACGGCGGTTGGGGTGGTGGAATGGGCCGCGGTTCCGGCGGCGGTGGATATCCTCAGCAGGCCTCCCATCCTGATGGCAAAAAGGTTCTGGAGCGCATCTCTCGCGAAACCGGCGGCCGATTCTTTGAAGTGTCCAAGAAACAGCCCATCGATCAGATCTACACCCAAATCGAACAGGAGCTGCGCAACCAGTACAGCCTGGGCTACACGCCCGAGAAGGCCGTTGCCGACCCTGGCTATCACAGGATCACGCTGACCACCACCAACAAAGACCTCATCGTGCAGACGCGCGAGGGATATTACGCGGAGCCGTAGCGTCGGCAAAACGGAAGACGAAAAGGAGAGACTTGTCTCCCGTTGTGACCTTGCCTCAGCTCGGTTCAACCTCGCGAGCTTTCCTGACACCCAAGCGCAGTATGACGAAGCCATCGCCGAATGCCGCAAGGCGATCGGCTTGAAACCTGATCTCGTGAAGAGAGCGCCTGCACCGGCCACCCCAGTTGCTTCTGCCCTCCCCGCCCGCTACGATTAAGGGTTTACAGCACGCTGTGGAGGGCAATCCTGTGGCAACCATGGAACAGACATCCGCCAGTATCGGTGGGGGCGTGAAGCCGAAAGTCTTCAAGAACTTTATCGCTGGTGAGTGGGTCGAAAGCCGCACCGGCCGCACCTTTGAGAATCTTAATCCCGCGGACACCCGCCAGGTGGTCGGCATCTTCCAGAAATCCGGCGGAGAGGATGTTGACCAGGCCATCGAGGCCGCGCGCCAGGCCTTCAAGAAGTGGCGTCTGGTTCCGGCGCCGCGCCGCGCCGAGACGCTTTTCAAGGCGGCTGAGCTGCTGATCGCGCGCAAGGAAGAGTACGCGCGCGACATGACCTGCGAGATGGGCAAGGTCATCAAGGAAACGCGCGGCGATGTGCAGGAGGCCATTGATTGCGGTTACTACACCGCCGGCGAGGGTCGCCGTTTGTTCGGACCGACCGTCCCTTCGGAGCTACCCAACAAGTTCGCGATGGCAATCCGTCAGCCGCTGGGCGTCTGCGCCATGATCACGCCCTGGAACTTCCCTATGGCGATTCCGTCCTGGAAGCTGTTTCCCGCTCTGGTCGCCGGCAACACCGCCGTTATCAAGCCCGCGCAGGACACGCCGCTCTCTGTATTCAACTTTGTGCAGACGTTGCATGACGCCGGCATTCCGGCAGGTGTGGTGAACATCGTAACCGGGTTCGGCGGCGAAGTTGGCACCCCGATGGTCGAGCATCCTGAGGTGCGCGCAATTTCGCTGACGGGTTCGACAGCGGTCGGCCGCGTCGTTGGACAGGAAGCGGCGAAGTCGTTCAAGCATTGCTCGCTGGAGTTGGGCGGCAAGAACCCGATGATCGTGCTCGACGATGCTAACCTGGATCTCGCGCTCGACGGCGCACTGTGGGGGGCGTTCGGCACCACCGGACAGCGCTGCACCGCGACCAGCCGCATCATCGTGCAGAAGGGCGTGTACAAGAAGTTCGTGGATGAACTGGTCGCGCGCGCGAAACAGCTTAAGGTTGGCAATGGCCTCGACGAGAGCGTGGACATGGGCCCGGCGGTTAACGCGGCGCAGATGGAAACTGACCTGAAGTACATCAAGATCGGGAAGGACGAAGGCGCGAAGATGCTGTGCGGCGGGCATCGTCTAGAAGGCGAGGCGTATAACCATGGCTGGTTCATCGCGCCGACCGTGTTTGCTGACGTCGATCCGCAGCTGCGCATCGCGCAAGAAGAAATTTTCGGGCCGGTGGTTTCGATTATCCCGTGCGATGGGCTCGAGGACGCGATCGAGATTGCCAACAACATCGAATACGGATTGTCGTCGGCCATCTACACGAAGGACGTGAACAAGGCGTTTGCCGCGATGCGTGATCTGTATGCCGGCATCACCTACATCAACGCACCAACCATTGGCGCCGAGGTGCATCTGCCGTTCGGAGGGGTGAAGGCCACGGGCAACGGCCACCGCGAGGGCGGAATCGGCGCGATTGATTTTTACACCGAGTGGAAATCGGTGTACGTGGATTATTCCGACAAGCTGCAGCGTGCCCAGATTGACAGGGGGGAGTGAACCGCCAGCGAGCGATAAGGGTTACCAGCTCGCTGGGTGAATGATTTGAAAAGGCACAGCTGAGGCTCTGCTGCTTCAAGGCGCAGAGGCGCGGAGGAATGAGAGCGAATGTCGAACAGTTTGCAGGGACGCACCGTGGTGGTGTTTGGTGTGGCCAACAAGCGCAGCATTGCCTGGGCCATCGCGCAGGCGATGCAGCAAGCCGGAGCACAACTGGCCATCACTTACCAGAACGAGCGTCTGAAGCAGGAAGCCGACGAGCTGATCGCGGCGTTGCCGAATTCGCAGGCGTTTCAGTGCGACGTCAGCCGCGATGAAGAGATCGCACAACTGTTCAAGCAACTCGAGTCGTGTTATGGCAAGCTCGACGCTCTGGTGCACAGCATTGCATTTGCGCCCGCCGAAGACTTGAAGGGCGAGTTCCTGGACACCAGCCGCGAAGGATTCCGAGTCGCGCTCGACATTAGCGTGTATTCGCTGGTTTCGCTGGCCCACGCTGCGCGCCCGCTGATGAGTGACGGCGGCAGCATCATTACCCTCACCTATTACGGCGCTGAGAAAGTCGTGCCCAGGTACAACGTAATGGGCGTCGCTAAAGCCGCGCTGGAAGCGAGCGTCCGCTATCTCGCGTACGATCTGGGCAAGAACAGGATTCGGGTGAACGCTATCTCCGCCGGGCCGATCAAGACGCTGGCCGCGCGTGGAATCTCCGGCTTCGGAGACATGCTGTCAGCGCAGGCCGCGCGCGCTCCACTGCAGCGCAATGTGGACGTGAAAGAGGTCGCCTCGACCGCGGTCTTCCTCGCCAGCGACTGCGGCAGCGGAATTACAGGCGAAACGATTTATGTGGATTGCGGATATAACATCATGGGATTCTGAGGCTCTGGCGGTGGTGCTCGTCAATCCATCGAGGGTAAGCGATACTTCAACATGGTGAACGCCACCCCTCCCTGGACGGTTGCTTGGCCGAAGCCACGGTGGGCGACCCAAACTCGAACAATCCGCGGCACAGCGATTGTGGCGGAAGGGGTGCGGCAGCTGCCTGCCTTGCGACAGGTTATAAATCATTCCGATGGACGCCCTGGGCGGCTTCAGCGACAGGGTGCAAATCCCGAGGTTTTTCTTGGCGAGGAGTGAACTAGGCTGGAACGGATGTGCAAAATGTTGCACTACTTACATACAAAATGTTGCGGTCGTCTAAGCGAAAAATCCTAAGCTGCTGGTTTCTAAGCTAGTTGTGGAATATGCTATCTCGCACTCTCGGCCAAACAATTGCACATGTGTTAACGGGTCTGAAATCGAATCCAAGATGGAGTCACCGTTAGTGGCGCTTGCGGGCACTAAAGCAACCGGGACTGTTTCCCAGCCGCCAGGCCACGAAGTCTTGTTGGAAGCTCGTGCTAGTGCTCCTTCCAAATTCTCCAGTCTGTGGCAGACTGTCAAGCCGTTCGGCTGGCAGGGACTGCTACTGGTTGGAGTTCTGATTGCGCTCTACGCCCCGGTCCTGCGAGCTCTCGTCTTACAGTGGTACCATGACGCGGACTACTCGCACGGATTCCTGGTGCCAGTGCTTTCGGCCTATTTGATCTGGCAGCGGCGCGACAAGCTGCGCCTGGTTCCGCGACGTCCTTCGTTCTGGGGCATGTTAATCGTCCTCACGGCGATGGGATTACTGTTCCTCGGCAGCCTAGGTGCAGAACTCTTCCTGGCCCGCACATCCTTGTTGTGCACCATCTGCGGGCTCATCGTATATTTCCGCGGCTGGGCTGTGCTGCGCGCCATGGCATTCCCCATGGTGTTTCTGCTTTTTGCTATTCCGATACCGGTATTGGTTTACAACGAAATCGTTTTCCCATTGCAGTTCGTCGCTTCCAGATTCGCAACGTGGACCCTGGAGACGCTTAATCTATTTCCCATCATGCGCGAGGGAAACGTGCTGATCTTGCCCGGAATGTCGCTGGAAGTGGTTGCGGCGTGCAGCGGAATCCGTTCCTTAATGTCACTGCTGGCGCTGGCGGCGGGCTTTGGATATATGGTGGAACGGAGCTTAGCTGTCCGGTGGATTCTTTTCCTGGCCATGGTTCCGCTGGCCATCGTCAGCAATGGAACGCGTGTGATGATCACGGCGATCATGGCCAATTACCTGGGACGTCAGGCGGCGGAGGGGTTCATGCACGAATTCTCGGGGTGGGTGATCTTCGTTGTGGCCACGGTCTTGTTCCTGGGCTTCTACAGTTTACTGACGAAAATCCGCAAGATGCTGGGATGGCTTCCCAGGGACGCCCACACGGTTTCTGCTGCAGAGGAGAGTGAATGAAGGCTGGATCGCGCTATTGGCTCATGTTTGCCGTTCTGCTGGGGGCCACAACCGGGATGGCCTACCTGTCCCACGGGGAAGCCACACCGCCGGCAAAGCCGCTCTCGGATTTTCCCACGCAGATCGCCGGATTCAAAACGGTTGCCGAGATGCCACTGGATCAAGAGACCATCGATCAGCTCGGTGTCACCGATTATCTCAATCGCTGGTATTTCTCGCCGTTGCAGGGACAGGTCGGATTGTATATCGGCTACTTCCGCAGCCAGCGGACGGGCGCCAGCATTCATTCCCCCAAGAACTGTCTGCCGGGCTCGGGTTGGCAGCCGGCGAAGGCCACCATTTTCGAGCTGCCGGTTGATGACGGACGCAAGGTCCCCATCAATCTGTACGTCGTCCGCAAGGATTTGGACGAGCAGTTAATCCTTTATTGGTACCAGGCGCACGGTCGTGTGGTGGCCAGCGAGTACTGGGGCAAGTTTTACTTGGTTTACGATGCGTTGCGCTTGAATCGCACTGATGCCGCGTTGGTCCGCATTGCCGTTCCGATCGTTCACGGTGATGAGGGGCAGGCGCGTTCGCGGGCGATCGCTTTCGCCAAACAGATAACACAAGATGTTGATCAGATCATCCCTCGGTGACCCAGGAGAACTTATGCGGAAACGCTACATCGTCTCAATTGTGATGGTTGCGCTGTTGGTTGTCTTCGCCGGTTGCACCCGCAACCCTGATGCCGCCAAGCGTAAGTACGTGGAGAGCGGCATGAAGTACATGGATGAGAGGAAATACGACTCTGCCGTGATTCAATTCAAGAAAGCGCTGCAAGTTGATCCTCATTACTCGGAGGCACATTACGAGCTGGGGCAGGCGGAGCTGGCTCAGCAGCACTGGCAGGCCGCGTTCAAAGAGTTCAGCGTGGCAATCGATCAGGACCCCAACAACACCAAGGCACATCTTGCGATGGCAAACTTATTTTGGCAGGCAAGGAAATACACCGAAGCGGAAGAACACGCCCGCTTCGTTGTAGAGCACGATCCTAATAACATCGAGGGATACCTGCTGCTGGGCAATATTCTCCTGGGAGAGAAGCATCAGCAGGAAGCCATTGATATGTACACCAGGGCAGCCGCGCTAAAGCCCAACGAATCGGGCCCCTACCTCCGTCGGGGCGTTGCTTACGTTGAGATGAAACAAGATGTACCCGCCGAGGAGGACCTGCGCAAGGCGATCAGCGTCGATCCGAAGGCGATGCCAGCCTATTACGCTCTTGCCAGTTACTACATGGGCAAAGGAGATCCGAAGAAGGCCGAGGAGGTGCTCCGACTCGCGATCCAGAACAGCTCCCCCGAAGATCCGGTGCCTTATCTGAGGTTGGCCGGCCTGATGCTGAATCAGGGGCGCAAGGACGATGGAGAGCTGGTCGTCCAACAGTTAAGAGCAAAGCAGCCGACTTCGGCGAGGGTCGCCACTGCGATCGGCGACTATTACCTGGCTTCGAGAAATCCCGAAGCTGCGATCAACGAATACCAACGCGGCCTAGGCTCGGACCCCAAGAACCAGGAGTTGCAGTTGCGGCTGCTGGAGACCATGCTCAACAGCGGTAAGATCGACGACGCTACCAAATTGACCGACCGGCTGTTAAAGGAAAACCCCGGGGATGTTATGGCGCGCATTACCCATGCCCGCCTGTTGGCCATAAAAGGAAAAAGCGCCGAAGCGATCACCACGTTGCGTGAAGTCATCAAAGACGCACCCGAGAATCCCAGAGCCCACTACATTTTGGGACAGGTGCTGCGCCAGACCGGCGATTTGCCTGGAGCCAAGAGCGAATTCCAGGAAGCTCTGAAGCGGCAACCAGAGAACCCGCTGGTGTTGTACGCTGTGGCCGAAACTTACCGTGACTCGCGTGACTTCGACACCGCTCGCGAATATGCCGCGCGTTTGCAGAAGGTGAACGGAAACAATCCTTCGGTGCATTTCCTGAACGCCACCATCGATCTCGGTGCCAAGGATTATCAGGCCGCCCTGAACGAGCTGAATGAAGCGAAAAAGTCAGTCACCAAGGATCCTTTGTTGTACGTCAATTTCGCTTTCGCCTATGCCGGTCTAAAGAAATATGCCGACGCGGAGCGCGAATTTCAAACCGCGTTGAAGATGTATCCCACGTACGACGCTGCCCTGGCTGACTATGTGAGTCTGATGTTCACCACCAACAACCCCGGCAAAGCGCTTACGCTGGCCAGTCAGTACGCGGCGGCCAATCCGAATCGGGCGGGGGCGCACTTAATCTATGCTGCTGCCTTGGCCAACACCAAGAAGTTTGACCAGGCTCTTCAGGAGTATCAGAAGGTCGAGCAAATCGACCCCACATCGATGACGGCATACTTTCATATCGGCCAGATCTACGAACTGACGGATCGACCTGACGATGCCTTGGCCGCCTATCAGAAGGCCCTGCAGCTTCAGCCAAACTCGCCCCTGGTGAACAATTATCTGGGAAATCTGTATGTCCGCAAGAATGACTTGAAGTCGGCGGGGAAGTACTTTCAGTCGGCCCTGAACCAGAACTCGCATGATGCAGTTGCGGCCAACAACCTGGCGTGGGTCTATGCCGCTGAGGGCGAGAACCTCGACATGGCCCTGAGTCTGGCCACCCAGGCCAAACAATTGGCCCCGGAGTTGGACGGCGTTAGCGACACACTGGCCTGGATTCAGTATAAGAAGGGGAATTATCGCGTTTCGGTCTCGCTGGCTGAAGACGCCGTCAGGAAACGTCCGGAGAAGGCGGATTATCGCTATCACCTGGGTATGGCACTGATGGGGGCGGGCGAACGTGACCGTGCCCGGACGGAGTTGCAGAAGGCGCTTCAGTTAAACCTGAAGGGGCAGGACGCGCAGGAGGCGCAAAAGACCCTCGCTTCTTTGCACTAAAAGAAACAGAACGACCGGCTGATCTTGTCATAACCTTCCTTGCGGCCTGACGCTAGCACCTGGCGTCGGGCTGCTTTTCCTTCCCTGCATTCCCCTCGCAGACGCTCAGATTTCTCCCGACTGCAGGTTATTTGAATCCGAGTTCGTCCTTCTGATAGTCTAACTAACTGGTTAATTAAGTATGTTGAGCGAGGAACAAATTCTCCGCGCCCGGCGCGGCACTCGCCGTCAGCCGGAAGCCAGCCGGGACTCCATTCTTCAGGCGGCGCTTGCCGAGTTTGCGCAGGAGGGTGTGGCAGGGGCCCGCATGGATGCCATTGCCGCCTCCGCTGGTGTGAATAAGGCGCTCCTGTATTACTACTTTCATGACAAGGAATCGCTTTACGGTGCGGTGCTCGATCGCTTCTTCATTCGTTTAATCGATCGTGTGATGGGCGAGCTTGACGGTCGAGCGCCGCTGGGAGAGCGGCTACTACGTTACACCTGCGCCCACTTTGATTGCCTCGCGGAATCGCCGCATTATGCAAGGTTATTTCAGGGCGAGCTGATGAGCGCCGGCCGGGGCGGTTCGCCCCACCTGACCCGGATCGCGGAGCGGTACATTCGCCCGATTGCCATGCGCGTCACTGAATTACTGCAGCAAGGGCTCGCAAGCGGCGAATTTCGCGAGGTTGATCCCTTTCAGTTTGCGCCCTCCATCGCTGCCATCAACGTGCACTACTTCGTCATCGCGCCCGTGACCCGTAAGCTGTTCGACCGCGACCCGTTTTCGCCAGAGGCAATCTGCCAGCGGCGCGGAGCCGTCCTGGACTTTGTCGCCGCCGCGCTGTTTGCCGACCGAGAGGCGGGGGTGAAGCTGGCGGCCCAGATTACGAGCCAGAAAAACTAAAGATGACAAATCAGATCCCGCGCTCGCGGCGGTTCGTGGAAGTACGCGAGGAAAACCCAAGTGAAGCAGAAGAAATTCGCCATTATCCTCCTCGTGCTACTGGGCATTTCGGTCGGCTACTACTTCTATTCCACCGATCGCACCGGCGACACCGTCCTGATCGGAATTGTGGATGCGAATCAGGTGATCGTTAGTTCCAAGATCATGGGACGCGTTGAGAAGCTCTATGTGGACGAGGGATCGAAGGTGAAGGCCGGCGACCTGATCGCCGAAATCGATTCTGCCGAACTGGAGGCTCAGAAGAATGCGGCCCAGGCAACCATTGCCGCCTACAATTCGCAAGTATCTTCCCTGCAGGCGACGGAGGCGCAAACGCTGGGCGAAACCAATAGCGGTGTGGTGAATGCGCGGGCACGCGTAGCGGCCGCGAAAGCGACGCTCACGCAGGCGCAAGCCGACCTGGTGAGGGTGCAGAGCGACTCGGAAAGAATCATGGCCCTGGCGAAAGCCGGAGTTGAATCTGACATGGACCGTGTGCGCGCTGAGGAACAGCTGAAGGCGCAGCGTGCCGTTGTCGAAACTGCACGGAAGAACGTGGACGCGGCACAAGCCGACCTGAACACGGCCATCGCGCGCACTCATCAGCAGCGCGCTGCGGCCAGCAATGTTGCGGCGAACGAAGCGCAGGTGGCCAACGCCCGCGCACAGCTCGCAGAAGCCGAAACCCGGCTTGGCTATACGAAAATCTACGCCCCGGTTAGCGGCACCGTGTCGGTTCGAGCTACTCGCCAGGGAGAAGTGGTGAATCCGGGAACCCCAATCGTGACCATCATCGATTTCGGCGACACCTGGGTTCGGGCCGAGGCTCCCGAGACGGAAGTGCGATTCGTCTCCGACGGCCAAAGACTAACGGTGCGTTTACCGGCGGGCAAGCCAATCGATGGCATCGTCATCTTCAAGGCAGTCGAGAGCGATTTCGCGACCCAGCGCGACGTGAGCCGCCGCAAGCGCGACATCAAGACCATTGGCTTGAAGCTGAAGGTCGACAACCCCGACGGTGCGCTCGTTCCGGGCATGACCGCGGAAGTACTTCTGCCGAAGATTCTGGAGAAAGTCGGGCGATGAGTTGGTTCGGCTCCAAGTCGAAGCCCACCGCCCACTGCGCAACGCCGGCCAGCGGCGACGCCATCGTGGTGGACCACATCAGCAAGAAGTACGGCGACTTCACTGCCGTGGATGATGTTTCGTTCAACGTGCAGCAAGGCGAGATTTTTGGTCTCCTGGGGCCGAACGGCGCAGGCAAGTCAACATTGATCCGCATGATGACCACGCTGCTGCCAATCACCAGCGGGCGGGCGCTGATCAACGGCTTCGATGTGGCGAAACAGGCCGATGCCGCACGGCAGTGCATGGGCGTGATCCCCCAAGCGCTGACCAGCGACATCGACCTGACGGTAGAGGAAAACCTGAGCATCTACGCCAAGCTCTACGGGGTTCCCGCTGAAGACCGGAAGCGCAACATCGACGATCTGCTGCAGACAGTGGATCTACTGAAGTGGCGCAATGCCCAGACTAAGACGCTCTCGGGTGGTATGCGCAGGCGTCTGGAAATCGCACGCGGACTGGTACATAGCCCCAAGATATTCTTCCTCGACGAGCCGACTACAGGACTCGATCCCGTCTCTCGCGTGGCCGTGTGGGAGATGCTGACCGAAATCAAGAACCGCCGCGCCCTGACCATCCTGATCACCACCCACTACATGGACGAGGCTGATCGGCTCTGCGACCGTGTGGCCATCGTGGATCACGGCAAACTGGTCGCACTCGATTCGCCGATTGCTCTGAAAGCCAGTGTGCCCGGAACCAACGTCATTGAAGCGCAATTCCTCAACGCGCCTGACGATTGGGAAGACGAATTGAAAAAGCTCGAGGATGTTACCTCGGTGCAACCTGAAGCTGCCCACACGTACCGAATCCTCAGCAGCAACGGTTCCAAGACCACGACCGACCTGGTTGAGTTGGCGGTGCGCTCCGCCGTGCAGGTCAAATCGTTGTCGGTGCAGAACACCACGCTGGATGACGTTTTCGTCCACTATACGGGACGGCAATTGCGCGACGAGCAGGTGAAGGCCTACTCCTTTGTCATGCCGGACCGTCCGGGGATGCGGCCATGAACCGGATGGGGGCCATTGTTGAGCGCGAACTGCGCAAGTTCTTCCGCTCACCGGCGCTGATGCTGGTAGCCATGGTGTTTCCGCTGGTGCAGTTGATCGTGCTGGGTAATGCGTTTGGGGGAAAAATCAAAGGCGCCCGTCTCGGCGTGGTGGACCAGGATCGGGGCACGCAGTCGGTCAAGGTGCGTGAAGCGCTGGCAGCGGTGCAATCGAACGCACACACGTTTACTCCTGTGCCCTACGATAGCGACCAGCAGGCCATGGAAGATGTGCGCAACGGGCGTCTCGACGGCGCCATCAT
>Ga0074045_10004111_pt1 | contig 12952 bp, 19 predicted proteins | sample BogForMeECP23OM2_FD_94442 | JGI IMG/M metagenome (GOLD analysis project Ga0074045, IMG submission 94442) | Bog forest soil microbial communities from Calvert Island, British Columbia, Canada - Bog Forest MetaG ECP23OM2 | ecosystem: Environmental > Terrestrial > Soil > Wetlands ... | reverse complement strand
GGCTGCTCCTCCATACACAGTCGTGCCGAATAGAGTGTCGTCCGGTCAGATGGTCAGAAGAGCTTCAGTAAACACCCCGTCGCTGGCGGTAAAGCTGTACAGCGGACTAAATACCCAGCCGCTGCCGCTATGCCTGAACTTGAAAACTGTGCCGTGGTTGTCGCTGCCGGCGTACAGGGTCGTGCCGTAGAGATTTCCCGCTGCGTCGATGGTTAGCCCAGCCCACGGCTCTGATCCGTCTAGTTCGCCACTGAATGCGTGCAGGACATGATAGTTCTGCGCCTGTACTTGTATGGAGAAGGCGCCCAGCACTAACCCAGTCACGAAGGCGGCGGTAGTCATGCCGGAAATCAATCTGCCGATCGAAGCTCGACACAGCTCGGAGCGTGTCATAGTGACCTCCTTTTTCCGTGAGAGAGTTGACAAGCACTTTATATTGAAATCGAGCAGTACTTCAAGCAAGGCGATCATTGGCGTAAACAGCTCAACTCACAACCAATTCGTACCGGACAGAATTATCAGCGAAACACCCTCTAGTCTCGCTGTCCAAAAACCTTCTCCTGATCTTAGTGGCGAAGTTCTGAGTGAGTCGTCGGACATCCGGACTGCTTTCCTATCTCAGTTGCTGCAAAATCACCATCGCATGAGTGGGGAAATGCCGCTACCCTCCGAGAACTCGGAAGCCGGATTCCTCCCGACCGAATCACGGGCTACGCGCAAGTAATCCCGCCTCATTCATGAGCAGCATCCATGAGCCGCAAGACGACCTACAATCCTCGCCCTGGCCTTTCAAGTCTCGCGCACAAGGGCAATTTCTTAATCGGATGAACAGACCTGGTGATTAGATCATTGGGCTTGAGTCCGAAGAGATTCGTGCCCACCCAGTCTCCGCCTAATCGCCAATCCCAAGAAAGAAGGAAAACTGTATGAACCTCACATCCAATGTGCGGGTGCCTGCTTTGTCTCGTCTGCAAGACGCTGGCAAAGAACAACTCCGCACGGTTCAGCATTATTTCGATCGCCGTCACCTGGAAGCAAGTCTCGCTTCTCTTCTACAAGCCGCCAACGGCCATGAAGGGCGAGGTCTTGCTCCCGGATCGGCGTTGTATCTCGTGCTGCACCGTGAATCACAACTCCTCACCACCGCTTATTGCCAACGTTGGCACGTCAGCCAGGAGCAGCTTTACGCTGAGCTCCCGGCCCTAGCCAAGTTGGCCCAACTCGCTCAACCACGATCCCCAAGGGCTACGGTCTCCAAGGTGGTTCTCGTAATCCTTGCCGCCATTGCGACGTCTGTGCTCATCGGCCTCTCCGGAGCGTTTATTCGCCTCGGCTACCTACTCGGAGGTGGACGATGATCACTGCCTTGCTGGCGGTTGAGTCCGCAATCGCTGTCGCCATTGCCCGGGGTCGTAAGCGTGCCAGCGTAATCCGTGCACTGTATCTGGACGGCACGGAAGCAGCTCCACTGCGTTTGTTGTCCCGAACGCTGGCTGCCCAAACACGAGCCGCTACCCGCCTCGAACGTCTCCTGGCAACTCACTTGGCTACGACAATTCGGGTCTTTGTTCGAAGCAATGCCTTCGAACTGCTGATCTTGTCAGCTCTGACCCGGATCCTCTCACGAGTAATGAAAGGAGGTAATCGATGACGTTCACTCCAACGATGAAAGGCTCATTCCTGGCCGGCATTGGCCTGTGGCTGATGCTCTGGCTCGGTCTGTTCAAGCTGGACGAAGTCGCACGGGACACGCCCCTGCGTCGATTCGTATCGTCCGAAGGATGCTTTCGGTGGATCTCCAAACACCGGAGCACAACCCTGCTCGGCACCGAGCTGGTCAACTACGGCACTCACGGGATTGTGAATCCTGAGGGTGTCGTGTTCGCTGCTGGGGGCACGATCGTCAATGCGTTGATGATCTTCTGTGTCCTCCCACTGCGCTCATCCCTGAAGCGTAGGTCCTAACTCAACAGGGCGACCTGATAGCCGCCCTATTCGTTTACTCCACCAAATCTCAATCGATACCACAGGCCCTCGTCCTGGCGCATGCGTCCGGGCGGGGGCCTTTTTCGTTCACAACCAATTCAAGCGAAAGGAAGGAATTGCAATGCCAAACGTTTACGAGATCATCACCGATCGAATCATCAAACAGCTCGAAGCCGGTACTGCTCCGTGGCACAAGCCGTGGAGTACACCCGGTCAGGGCGGACTGCCCCGCAACTTGCTGAGCGGTCACCCGTATCGAGGCATCAATGTCTGGATCCTGGCCAGCAGCGGCTATGCATCACCCTACTGGCTGACTGTCCATCAGGCCAATGAACTGGGAGGCCACGTCCGTCGGGGCGAAAAAGGCATGCCAGTCGTGTTCTGGAAGTTCGGGACACGCGAAGTTCAAGATGGCGAGGAGATCATCGAGAAGAAGTCGGTGCTGTGCCGTTACTACACCGTCTTCAACGTCAACCAATGCGAGGGGTTGCGAGTACAGCCGGCTCAGGCTACGGAGCCCCTCCCGCACATCGATCCCATCGACAACTGCGAGCAGATCGTGACCGCGTGGCTCGGCAAGCCGGCCATCCGCTATGGGAGCGATCGTGCCACCTACAACAAGATGCGCGATCTGGTTCAGATGCCGGATCGACCGTCCTTCGATAGCGCTGAGGAATTTTACTCAACGCTATTCCATGAACTCACTCACAGCACAGGACATCCTCTCCGCCTCAACCGGTCCACGCTCACTGACTTCGAGCGTTTTGGCGACGAGAAATACAGTGCGGAGGAACTGGTTGCCGAGATGGGAGCTGCATTCCTGTGCGGCTTCACCGGTATCGAAAACAAAACCATCAACAACAGTGCTGCCTACCTGCGGACTTGGCTGGAGGTGCTCAAGAAAGACCCTCGGCTGGTGCTGATCGCTGCAGGTCAGGCCCAGAAAGCTGCGGACTTGATTCTGAATCGACAAGCACCTCCTTCGCAGGAGGTGACATTGTGAATCAGATTCTGAGTATCACTGCAAAGCAGCTATGGGACCCGTTCCCGGACACCAGCTACCTGGAAAACCCAGGCTTCGAAGACCGTTACCAGCAGTATCAGAACGGAGACTTCAGCTTCATTGGTGTACGGGCTGAGGCTGAGATCGTCGTCCATGGAATCTGCCAGATCATCACCTCAGGCGGGTTATGGGGAATTGAATCCGACTCCGATCGCCAGTACTTGTCTGAGGTCGAGCACGAGGAAGTCGATCAACTGAAGGCGATTCTCCAATCGCTCGGCTTCTCCGATAGCGAATTCCCTGACCCGCAATAGCCAACATCAGCAACCCGCCAGTAAGCGGCAATAACCAAATCCATTATGTGGACCAAACAGAGGAGGATGTAATGCCGAAACTCTCAGACGAACAGAAACAGAAGTATCTCTCGATTTGCGGGGTCCGCTGTCCCTACTGCGGATCCGAAGATATACAGGGCGAATCGGTGGAGATCAACGAAGGCGAAGCTGCGCAAGAAGTCAGTTGCAACGCATGCCACGGCCAGTGGTACGACATCTACGCCCTGGTTCGCATTGAAGACGTCGAGTAAATCCACGTAACACCGCTAGCTGCTGACCCCACCACTTGCATCACCCCTCAATCGAACACGAGAAAGTTGAAAGCGATTCTCGGTAGTGGGCTACTTTGACCTTCGACACAAGAATGAGGCAGGAGCGCAAATTCCGGCCTGCAATGTTCGGGGCGCTAAGGTCGGAACAGCTTGCGTCGTAGGACGCCAGCAAGCCCCAGAATTCCAGAACCGAACAGCATGATGCTGCCGGGTTCAGGAGTAGTGCCCGAACCGGTGATGGTGAACGATTCCGAAGGAACCGTACCGATATCAACCTCGGAGGCCAGCGACGGGCAACCGTTCGACTCGCAACCCGCGCCACTGTTCTCATCCCAGTACACTATGTCGCCGTTGGTGACCACCCCGTTCTGCAGGTTGAGCCAGTAGATCTCGCTACTAAGGCCGACATTCAGGCCCGTCACGGTGATCAGGTCAATATCGAAACCGTAAGAGTTGGTGGAAAGGAATTTGTCGGTCAAGTTCTTGCCACTGACCGTACCGGAGCCATACACAGTTCCACCGTTCTCCAGGGAGGTGATAGACCAGGACAACGAGGTCAGTATGTCGCCGGGGAACTCCCAGGTGCCTAATTCAAAACCGCCGACCGTGGAGTTGGACGACAGGGTGAATGTGTCACTGACCACGTAGGGGGAGGCCGCGTTGAAGGGCCACCCATCAACGCCGCCGTTGATGGGGCCGTTTTCATAGAGAACTTGCGCCGAGGCGGGAAGCATCAGCGCCAGACAGAGCAGAGGGAGCCAAGCGATACGCATTGTCACAGGTGGACCCTCCTTCAGGTTCAACTCACGAAGTATCGGAATGGTCCTTGGAGTACTGAAATCGCCCACATGTTACACCCATTCGCGTCCATTGAAGGGATTTTCCCGCACAAAACCTCGAAATTTCGTAGTCCAGAGTCCGAGCATCTCCTGCCAGCTAAAACTCCCATTCCCGATGTGATAACCGGAAACTTTCTTCGGTAGAAAATTCAGAAATTGGGAACTCGGGCCCGGACTGCTGCTCAGTGTCCGACGACTGGCGACTCGTCTGCGATGTCGGCAAGGTCGAGCCCAATTGATTTCATCTGACCCCACCGCTTTCATCTCCCCACAATCGAACACCACGAAGTTGATCCCCTGAGCGATTCTCCAGTCGCTCCGCTCTTCCCAAGAAACCATCCCACTGAGCATCCCGTAGCTCTACCGCCGGCGGAACCGTCGTCAACTCACTGACGATCTCCCGCGTTCTGCCGATCAGCGAATTCCCTGACCCGCAATAACCACCCGCTTGAGGGCGACCCTTGTCGCCCTCTTCCTCTTTTCACCACCCCTGAACACCAACTCGCCGAGCAGCCACAGGGCACTCGCCCCTGCGCCAAGCCTCGGCCCAATCCCAAGGAGAAATCACATGCAAAACGATAAACGTGTCACGATCAGTCGTGGCAACCGCAAGCTCGGTGCCATCATGAATGTCTCCACCGAGCCGGTGCAGTGCTGCCCAAAAGGCATACCCTGCGCTGAAGGCGGATGCTACGCTCTGAAATCCCTTCGGCTGTATCCCGAAACTCGTAAGGCCTGGGCGAAGAACGCACGCATCGCCAACCGCGTCTCTGACCGTCGACCACGGCGCTTTCGCTGGCACGTTGCCGGCGATATCCTGGGTGTCGACTATCTCCGCCAGATGTGCAGGATCGCTGCGCAGAATCCCCGGACTCAGTTTCTCGTCTTCACCAAGGCATTCACCATCATCAATGCTTACGAAAACAGCAGGGCATTACCGGACAATCTGGCAATCATCTTCTCTGCCTGGCCGGGAATGAAGATCGACAATCCTCACGGACACCGCATCGCCTGGATGCAGGATGGAACCGAAGGCCGAATTCCCGAGGATGCAGTGGAGTGTCCCGGTAACTGCGAACACTGTGGCATCTGCTTCAGTTTGCCCAAACTGCGCCGTGATGTCGTCTTTCAGAAGCACTGAAGAATTGGCCCGCTAAGAGATTCAGCCCTGCTCGTCGAAGTCGCGAATCGAACATCAAACCCCAAAATCCTAAATTCTCCAACGCGGACGCGATGTCGACGGTGTTTGGTGCCCACTGCGCGCCCCAGCGGGGCCCGGAACCACGTCTCCATGAACTATTTTCGGCCTCGGGCGAAACCATGGTCTGCCCGCATCGAGAAGTGCCGCCAGTTGCCCGTCGGGGCACCGTTTTGCTATCGTAATCGTCAGACAAACTGGCCCCGAAAATGACCAGCACTGGGTAAGCATCATGTACTTTCCAAACTCGATCATTGCTGCCGGCGCGCCCCGCCTCTTCACTTCTCCGATTTGCCCGCCAATCGGCGGGCTGCGCAGCCCCTTCGACTCAGCCTCTGATATGTTGCCGTATGTCTTGGAGGCTCTTGCTTCTGCACAGAAAGAGCAGGCATCCCTCCAGCAGCGCCTGGACGAGGCCGAAAAGGCTGCCTCACCTGGAATGTCGGCCAAGAAGAACGAGCAGGATTACCAAAAGAAGATTCGATGGGCAACACTCATCTGGACGATGCAGAAGGAACTGCTCCGGATCCGACCGTTGCTACCGATCGGGGTTGAAGGAGTCGAAGAGCTAAAACGTGAAAATCCCAACTTCAAGATCTTCGAAGTTCCTTTGGGTTCCATGGCTTTACGCAATAGCCTAAACCGGCTGTACCTGGAGGATGAGGATGAGAAGCAAAAGAAAGGAAAGAGAAGGTCCACGACCCTTCAGCTGGCCATTGAGCTCGCTTCCGTATTAGAAGGCAAGGAGGAAAGCACGATGCGCAGTGCTTGGAAGAGCCACGCACAGTTTGTCCGGGGTCGGAAACAACCTGTGCGTAACCAAACACTTGCCAAGAAAACAGCCTAAGCAGATCAGAAGGACGCATACCCCGGCCGCCCTGAGCGACCTGTTTCGTTCCATGCCAGATTGGGTTTTCTTGGTAAGCCCTTTCGAACTCCGCCCGCCGCTCGCCACCCGGTGACGGCTTTTCCCCCGCACCATTACCGTTTACTACCGTTTGGGTTCCCAGTTCATTACCTTTTGCCAGCTTGAAGTCAAGTACCCTTCCGCTGATCGCACGTAAAGGTCGCAAGACCTTTCCCGAACGATCAGACAGGAGGGCAATGTGCCTGGATCCAATAAAAAACCTGAGCAATCGGCTGCGCCAACATTAGGCGAGCTCCTCGACCAGCTTGTCGCATTTCTCAGACAATTTCTGGTACTGACGGTACCGGAATACATCGTAATTGCGCTCTGGGTTGTGCATACCCACTGCATGTCTGCTGCGGAAACCACACCATACTTGAACTTGCAAAGCGCTGAAAAACAGTCCGGGAAGACCCGAGGTCTCGAGGTTCTCGAGTTGTTGGTAGATAAGCCGTGGGCCACCGGTCGCGTTACAGCAGCGGCCTTGGTTAGAAAAACCGCGAGTGTACATCCCACGCTTCTCCTCGATGAATGCGATGCAGCTTTCGCGGGGCCGGAGGAGTACTCGGAAATGCTGCGTGCGATCCTGAATTCGGGATACAGGCGAGGGGGGAAAGCGACGACCTGCGTGGGCGCAGGCGTAGACATCGGAACGCGCGATTTCGACGTGTTCTGCCCCAAGGCCATCGCTGGCATTGGCAAATTGCCCGAAACGGTTGCGGACCGCTCGATTCCCATTCGTTTCAAGCGGAAGTCGCCAACAGAAAAGGTTAGTCGCTTTCGGCGCCGGCTCGTTGAGGACGACGCCAAACAGATCCGGGAGCGACTGGTCTCCTGGGCACGGGAAAACTGGAAGCGACTCGCAATATGCCCACAACTGCCGGATGAGCTCACGGACCGCCAGCAGGATATGGCGGAGCCACTATTAGCGATAGCCGACCGCGCGAGCGGTGAATGGCCTCAGAACGCGCGAGCGGCACTGTTGGCAATTTTCACGGGAGTGGCGGCAGAAGATGACTCCATTCGCGTGCAGCTCCTCTACGACATTCGCAAAGTCTTCGACGCGAAGAAGGCCGACAAGCTGCCTTCTGGAGAACTCGCTGACGCACTTTCTGAGATGGAAGACGCCTCATGGTTCGAGTACCAGCGTGGTCACAAGCTGAGCCCTACGAAGATGGCTCAATTGTTGAAACCCCTCGAAATAAGACCGCGAACCATACGAACTGAGAGCGGCACTCCCAAGGGCTACATGCGGCAAGACTTTGAGGATTCCTGGAACCGTTATTGCCGGGTCTCTCCAGACGGTGCGACCGCTGAGACAGCTTGCGAAGCGCAACACTCGCCACAAAGCAGTATTCATGCGGGCGAGACTCAGAATTCGGAGCCGCCACAAGATGCAAGTGTGGCGGATACCAAACCCCAAGAAACGCCAAGTAATCCGCCAGTTGTGGCGGATGTTGCGGTTGCCGAGCCAACAAGCAAGAAAAAACCGGGATCCGTGCGGCGGAGACACAGTTCTTTGCGGACGGACGTTAAATAGCAGCGGACTGCAGTCCGCTGCGGCAAATACGGAATTGGCCCATCTTCCGCAGGGTTTTTGCACCCAATCGCAAGAACCCTCTGCGGAAGAAGGCCACGGGTCAAGCGTGGGTGAATAGTTCAGGAGTTTTCTCATGAGCAGTACCAACATGTCGCAAAAAGCAGTAATGAAAAAACAGGCCATGCCCGAATTAGTGAACACGCGCAAGGCGGCCGAAATTCTCGGACGTCCAGCGGCCACATTGAAACGCTGGCGATGCGAGGGAATCGGACCGAATTGGATAGTGCTGGAAGGTCGGGTCAGCTATGATGTGAACGTTCTTCTGGAATACATTCAGAAGAACACCCGAGTTGCTTCCGTGCGGGCTGCAATGGAGGAAACTCGTGAAGCTGTTTAAGAAGCGGAAGTCCCAGTTTTATTGGTACGACTTCACAGTGCGTGGACGACGCCACCGTGGGTCAACGCAGGAGACCAAGGCGGCCAGGGCCGGGAAGATTGCCGGCCTCAAGCTTGCGGCGGCCCTGCGAGGAAGTGATCCTCTGGACAGAAAGGCCCCGAGCTTGCGAGAGTTTTCGCCAAGGTTTTTGGAGTGGGTCGAAACTGCCCGGCTGGAGATGGACACGCAGCGGTATTACCGTAACGGTTGGAGACTGTTGGAAACCACATCGATCACCGGAATGAGGATGGACCACATCACGGCGGATGTCGCGGAAGCACTGCGCTTTCCCGGCTCGCCCGCCAATTCCAATAACGCTCTCCGCACACTGCGCCGGATGTTCAGCAAGGCGAAGGAGTGGAGGCTAGTCGGGAATGTTCCCGAATTTAAGCTGTTCAAAGAAGAAGGACGTTCACTTCGGCTCGACGACGAGGCAGAACGTAAGCTGCTGCTCGTCGCTGAGCAGCCTCTCAAAGACATCATTGTTCTCCTGCGTGATACGGGGATGAGAAATGCGCGTGAACTCTATCGGATGCGCATCGAGAACATTGATTGGCACAGCCCTCGGTAATCACTTCAAAAGCGGCCAACGGTTATCACTTCAAAACCGGCCAACGGAAGGTGCCCGGAACTTAGATATTCTGCCGCGTCATCCACTGTTCAGGCAAGTCTTGATTTGTAATGATCTAAGCTCGCCGTCGATTAGTTCGGAGGATTTCCTATTGGGGCTTCGGGTCCCAGACTACCTCGACTGGTTTGCCGTTCCACATTCCCAAGTAGAACGCGCAGCTGCCAGGTACGAACTCCTTCTCATGAGCGGTATCGGCGAAAGCCAAGAATCTATCGCTCCACGCTTGTTCCACCTCGAGAGCCATTGCGTAGGGTAAATATCTTTCGTAGACGCCGGGAGCCAGCGCCGGTGCATCTAGCCGGTCCTTAGGAAGTTCCTCGACGGAACTTAGGAATTGGCGGAAACCATCGATTTCATCGAGCAGCTTTCTGCCTTCCGCAGTCGGCGCCTTCATTAAATGCAAGAAGACGAGGTCGAGGCCCACCATCAAAGCAGTCACCAGTAGGACCTGCCAGCCGAAATTGGCTCCGAGCACCACGCTTCCCATTATCAAAGCTGCTACGCACGGCACGACCATCGCAAAAAGCATGAGAACTCGACGAACAATCGCGGCTCGCGGGCCTTTGCGGCTTCCACGAACCAGATCTGCGAGGCGGAGAACAACAAGAATCAGGTAAAACGCGCCAGGAGCCATTGCAGCCAAACCCAAACCGAGAGCCAACCACTGGTCCCGACTCTGTGGCTTTGCCGAGAGGCACACTGCGATGAACGACAGTACAACCCCGCTGATCACGGTTTCACGATTCTCAAGGAACCATCTTCCCACAGCAGCTTGGCGCAAGGCCGACGCCATTTGCGAGGCCGCGTAGGCTGTCTCGTCGTCGAGCATGTTCATCGGTACGCCTTTCTGTCCGTGACGATGCAATACCCTGTCCAGCAGGAATTGTTCTTCCTTGGGGAGCTCTGGTCTATGCTCCGCGGTAGTAGTCGGCCGCACCAGCGTGACGTCGTCCTCAGTTCCCAGGGTTGCTAAGCCCTTCGCCACGAGACTCAACACTCCAGCCCAGAACGTGCGGTCGTCAAAGGTCTCCTTCCACACGAATCTGAGCATCGACGGCGAAAGACCTTGCGGCGGTTCATAACGGGTGACAATGATTCCATGTTTCGGATCGCGCCCAACCATCAACCAGGCAACGGCGTAATAGCTACACACTACCGCAACCGCTACCCAAGTGATCAGGTTTGAATTCATCGTGTCCACAGCCTAGTCCCCGGAACGCGGCTATGGCAAAAGACTTTCGTATGGATTTAAACCACAACCAGATGTAACTCGCGTGAAAATCGCCGTTTCACCGTTTCACCGACGATCCGGCCCGCGAAGCTCAGTTCTTGAAAATTCGCCGCTGCCTACTGCGCCGTCGCATCAAGTTTGGTTCTCCAACTTCGAGGGCCACACTTGAGCACGTGCCCGTGATGCAGCAAGCGGTCAAGCATGGCGCTGACCGCGGCTGCGTCCCCCAGAAGCTTTCCCCAATCCTCGACAGGACGATTGGAAGTGAGCAGTGTACTGGCACGCTCATATCGTCGCATGACGACCTCCAGCAGTTCTTCAGCGGCAGTGAGGGGCAGCTTACGCATTCCCAGATCATCGATGATCAGCAGTGGCACCGTTTCCAGGAACTTCAGGCACTCTTTGCGTGTGCCATCGATCGAGGCTTCAGCCAGCTCATCGAGCAAGGTGTGGGTCTCGCGGTAGAGCACGCGGTAGCCCTGTTGGATGGCCGCTTGGCCGATGGCCTGAGCGAGGTGGCTTTTGCCGGTGCCGGGCGGCCCCAGAAACAGAGCATCTTCATGGCGGGCAATGAAGGCGCCGGTAGCCAGATCAAAGACCAGGCTGCGATTCATCTTCTTGTTGAAGTTGAAGTCGAAGTTGTCGAGGGTCTTCTGGGAGTCACGGAACTGCGCCTGCTTGCGGCGCCGTTCCAGCAGGCGCTCACTACGCCTGGTTAACTCGTCGGAGACCAGACAGGAGAGCAGATCGATGGGAGCCATGGCCTCGGCTTGCGCTTGGCGAAGGCGGGTCTCCAGCACCGCCGCCATGCCGCCCAGACGCAACTGTTTGAGAGCACGATCCAGTTCAATCAGGTTCATTCTTCCACCTCCTTGGTTCGGTTGTTGATGAGGTCGCGGTACTGCACGAGTTCGCGAATCAGGGGATCGATTTGGCGCAAGCTCAGCGGGGCTTGAGGACAGCGTTCCAGGTAGCGGCGGACAAAGCGGTATTCCTGCACTCCCATCTCCAGGGCAGCGGTGCAAGCCTCATCGACCGCCGCGGTGCCGTACTTCTTGGCGAGGGAGAGAAGGCCCAGGATACGGCGCACACCCAGTTCTCCTTGCTGGCGATGAATGGCGTCACACAAAGCACCGATGTGTGCTCCCGCTCGGCCGGCACGCCACAGCAGCTGCGAGGTGCGCAGTGGCGTCCGCTTCGTCTGGTCATCTGGCTTGATCCTGTACCAGCCGCGTTTCTGCCGGACATGTTCGCGCAGCAGTTGCCCGCTCTTGGGATCGAGCAGGCGAACATACAGAGAGTCCCACTGCACTTTCACCATTCTTCCGATCCAGCCGGGCGGGGCGCCGTAGTAGGCAGCTTCGACCTCGACGCAGCCGTCCAGATGCACGATGCGTTCCCCGTACTGGTAATAGCGGAAGGGTTCGAGCGGAAGCGGCAGCAAGGTCGGCTTCTCTTCGGCAAACATGGCCGCCACTTGCCGTTTGGTAGTGCCGTGGATGCGGGTGTCCGCCCAGCGTTGTTCCCAGCGATCCAGGTACGCCTGGGCTTCTTTCAGGCTCTCGAAGCGCAGCCCTTTGAGCGGTGTTCTCTTGGTGTGACCGATGCCGGACTCGACTTTGCCTTTGCGATCGGGATCTTGCACTCGGCAAGGTATAGCAACCGCGCCGTAGTGCGCCAGCACATCCCGATAAAGGGGATTGAGGGTGGGATCGTAAAAGTCGGGAATGAGCACGCCCTCGCGCAGGTTGTCCAGCACCACCACCCGAACCGCACCGCCCAACCGGCGAAAGGCCTGCTCGTGTAACTCGGCCCAGACGCGGGCGCTGGAGCGCCACACCAACAGGCGCACCGACTTGCGGCTGTAGCCCAAGGTCATCACGAACAGCCGCGTCCGCCGGTACTTGCCACTGTGCGGGTCGCGCACCATGGGGCCGCTGCCGTAATCGACCTGGGCTTCTTCCCCCGGCGCGGTGAGGATCACGGCCCGCGCCTGTGGTGGTTGATAGCCGTGCAGCTTGTGAACGAAACGCTGCACGCTTTGATAGCTGCCGGCAAAGCCACAATCGGCTACCAGGTCCTGCCAGATCGCCATGGCATTGCGACCCCGGCTGAGTCCCAGCTCGATTGCCTCCCGGTAGGGCTCGCAGGCGCTTGCTCGGGGACTGCGGCTGGCAACCGCCACCAGCTCAACCTCAAGTTGAGAAACCGACTCCCGGCTCGGGTCGGCAATCACTTTTTTGGCCGGGTTTGCCGCACCAAAGTCGGTAATCACTTCGTTGGCCGGTTTTGTTGCTGCCCGCCCCCATCTTCGGGGAGAACGCACCGCAATCCCGGCAGCTTTCAGGTAACTGCCTGCAGTTTCGCGACGGATGCCGGTGGCTTGCTGGATCCGCCGCAGCGACCACCCCAGCCGTCCCAGGGCTAAGACTTGCTGTTTCTTTTCCTCGCTCAAGACATTGGCCATGCCGAGGAAGGGTACAAGCCTTCCCTCGGATTCAATGTCCCGGGTGTGGCTCCCGTTGGCCGGTTTTCAGGTGATTATGCTTGGCCGGTTTTGAGCGATTACTGAGG
>Ga0074045_10004106_pt1 | contig 12960 bp, 9 predicted proteins | sample BogForMeECP23OM2_FD_94442 | JGI IMG/M metagenome (GOLD analysis project Ga0074045, IMG submission 94442) | Bog forest soil microbial communities from Calvert Island, British Columbia, Canada - Bog Forest MetaG ECP23OM2 | ecosystem: Environmental > Terrestrial > Soil > Wetlands ... | reverse complement strand
CCCAGGTTCTCCGGCCTCGTAGATACGCCTATAACGACTACCGATGACGGCCCAAATAGATCCTTCACGGCTGCCTCGCTTTTCCCGGAAAACTAATAAGTTGCAGATTAGTTGATGAAAGAGCGGGTGCCTGTTGGCGATTTCCGCTACCCACAGGTCGCGACCTATGCCGCTTCACCGATGTTGCCCGCGCATGCCTCCCGGCCAAAGACTCTCTAAAATACCCGCCGCGCATTTCATTGAAAAGGATTTTCTCAGAGGCAGGCGAACGTTCGGTCTCGTGGGGGCAGAGGTTCACTCCAAAGATGTCATTGCGTGCGCAGCGAAGTCCCGCGGAACGCGGGACTGAAGATTGCTTGGACGCTTCACTCCTCGCAATGACAGAAGACAGCCAGAAGCCTCGCATAACCGTATGTTCACCCTGAAAGTGCCTGAAGGTGTGTCTGCGCGGACGCCGAGCCCTTGCTTCTCGCCAATAATCCTGCACAATATTAAGAATGGAGATGAAAGGCCTGAAAAGAACACGGGATAATTTTCAGTACTGCATAGAGTTTTCGGCAGGTCCGGCAACTCCTTAATTACTGACGGGGTAGTGCCGGATGGTCTTACCGGCTGACCTTGTGATCAGAGGGCTTCAATTATGGCATTCAGGCGCCTCCTTCATGCCGCTCTGACAATGACTCTGGCGGTCGCCATTGACAGTTGCTTGTCTGTGGATCAGTCCGGCTTGTTGAAGCCGCCCTTGGTGTTTGCGGCAGGGTTCTCTTATGAGGGCTATGCAAAAACCCTCAGCGCGTACGTCGATGGTCAGGGGATAGTAAATTATAAGGGCCTCAAAGCGGATCGCAAGGACCTGGATGCCTTTGTGTCATCTTTGGCACCCCTGGACCCTGAGCTCTTTGTCAAATGGTCGGACAAAGAAAAGATCGCGTTCTGGATTAATGCCTACAACGCCCTTACTATTCGGGTAATCATGGACAATTATCCTATCAAGGCATCTTTCCTTAGCGCCTTGCGATTTCCTCAAAACAGCATCAGGCAGATCAAGGGCGTGTGGGATGAGATCCAGTTTCCGGTAATGGGGCGCAAGATGACTTTGGATAACATCGAACACGACACTCTCCGGACCCAATTTGACGAGCCGCGGATACACGTGGCCCTCGTGTGCGCGGCCCTGGGGTGCCCGCCTCTTAGAAATGAACCCTACATCTCGGCCAAACTTGAATCCCAGCTTGACGATCAGGCGAGACGCTTCTTCAAGGACCCGGAAAAATTTCGCGTGGACCGCGAGCAAGGTCGGATCTATCTTTCGTCTATCTTCAAGTGGTTTGGGGGAGATTTCGTCAAAGCTTACCGGAGCGACAACGGATTCCCCGGCAAAGGGGAAACGGAACGGGCTGTTTTGAACTTCGCGAGTAATAATCTTGATCGGAACGAGAAATCTTATTTGGAAAAGGGCGGATACTCCATCAGTTATTTGCCTTACGACTGGTCGCTGAATGAAAAGCAATAGGCGCAACAAGACTGGTTAGAGTCCCTATTCCGAGGAGGCAGCATGGATAACTCAGCCGAGCAACAAGTCAAACCGCAGATCCATAATGCGGCTAGGGCCGTCAAGCTGATAGTCTTGGTGGTGATTCTGTGTACCCTGTTTGCGGCGTTATGGCTCTTGCCGCTCAAGCAGTACATGGTTGCCGTGCTGGAGTGGACGCAAGGCCTGGGCGCGTGGGGACCTGTCTTCGTGGTCGCCTTTTACGTGGTGGCCACCGTATTTTTCCTTCCAGGTTCAGTGCTTACGCTGGGAGCCGGTTTTCTCTTCGGCGTTCCTTTGGGGCTGGCAACCGCATGGACTGGTGCAGTTGTCGGGGCCTGTGCCGCTTTTCTCTTGGGTCGCACATTTGCGCGTGAGTGGGTTGCCCGGAAAGTCTCCGGCAATCCCAAATTCAATGCCATCGACGAGGCTGTTGGCCGCGAAGGGTTCAAGATTGTGCTCCTGCTGCGGTTGAGCCCCGTTTTCCCTTTCAATCTGCTCAACTATTCCCTCGGACTGACCAAGGTTTCTTTCAAGCACTACGCTTTGGCTTCTATGATCGGTATGCTGCCCGCGGGCTTGATGTATGTTTACTTCGGATCGGCTGCGCGCTCGATTGCCGACGTGGCCGCAGGCAACGTCGAAAGCGGGATCGCGGGGCAGGTCTTCTTTTGGATAGGGCTGGTCGCAACGATTCTAGTGGCTGGCTTCGTGACGCGTTTGGCCAAAAAGAGCCTGAAAGTCGTGGAAACGGACGCAATGACAGGAGAACAATTTGCCGAAGCAACAGAACCTGCCGAGACAGAGACTCTACGAATCCTTCCGGAAGACGAATATAACAGGGAACTGGTCTCTAATGTTCATCCTCCGGATTGGACCAATCCTGAACCTGTCGAGCGATACAACCTCGTAGTGATAGGTGCTGGAACGTCGGGACTGGTCACGGCCGCGGGCGCTGCCGGTCTAGGAGCGAAAGTGGCTCTGGTGGAGCAGTTACTGCTCGGAGGCGACTGCCTGAACGTAGGCTGCGTGCCCTCAAAGTGCTTGATAGCCTCGTCAAGGGTGTATGGCGAGATTCACGAAGCACGCGGTTTCGGCATAAAGGTTCCCCCCGGCGTCGAAGTCGATTTTCCCGTAGTGATGGAGCGCATGCGCCGCTTGAGGGCCCGCATCAGCCACAACGACTCCGCGAGGCGCTTCAAAGATCTCGGTGTCGATGTCTTTCTCGGACACGCTCGCTTTACCGGTCCGGACGCTGTAGCGGTGGGAGGCAAGACGCTTCGGTACAAGAAAGCTGCGATCGCCACGGGTGCTAGGGCATTGAACCCGTCAATCCCTGGTTTGGCCGAAGCAGGGTTTCTTACTAACGAGACCGTCTTCTCACTGACGGAGCGCCCTCGGCGTCTCGCGGTTATCGGCGGCGGCCCCATTGGGTGTGAACTGGCTCAGGCCTTTCGGCGTCTGGGCTGTCAGGTAGTACTGTTCCACAAGAATTCGCACATACTGGACAGAGAAGATGCCGACGCGGCAGAAATAGTGCAGAAGAAGTTCATAGAAGAAGGGATCGACCTGATCCTGGATTCCGACCTCAAAGAGGTAAAGCTTGAAGGTGGTGAAAAGATCATACACTACGAGGTGAAGTCCAAGCCCGGCTCTGAGGCCGTGGACGAGATTCTTGTGGGAGCGGGGCGTGTACCCAACCTCGAAAATCTCAATCTGGAAGCTGCGGAGGTTCAATACGACGGTCGACGGGGCGTCGTGGTGAACGACCGATTGCAGACTACGAATCCGAATATTTATGCCGCGGGTGACATCTGCATGAACTACAAGTTCACCCACATGGCCGATGCGGCCGCCCGGATCGTCATTCAAAACAGTCTTTTCAGAGGATCCAAGAAGTTGAGCGCCCTCACAGTTCCCTGGTGCACGTACACAGACCCAGAGATTGCTCACGTGGGGATCTATGAAGGAGAAGCCAAGACGCGAGGAATAGCTGTTGATACCTATTTCAGGCCATTCACCAAGGTGGACCGCGCTATTGCCGATGGAGAGGAAGAAGGTTTCGTAAAGGTACATGCTGAGAAAGGGACGGATAAAATCCTGGGAGCAACAATTGTGGCTGCTCACGCGGGGGACATGATCAGCGAAATAACCCTCGCTATGGTTGGGAAGCTTGGGCTGAAAACTATCTCAGAGGTTATACATCCCTATCCAACTCAGGCAGAGGCCGTCAAACAAGTGGCCGACGCATACAACCGAACGCGTCTCACTCCTTTTTTGAAGAAGCTTTTCCGCTACTGGTTGGGCTGGCAGCGATAGAGACGGTAGACGTTCAGTGGGGAAAAAGATTCACGGCAGAGGGCGCCGAGAGGACAAATGTTTCAAACAAGACAATGTGGGTCGCCTCGATGATTTCTCGGGCTGACGCAGATCTCAAATGAAACGTGCCCGCAGGGCCTGTGCCTTGCTTGGCAGAATAACAGTGGAATCCGATTTCTCTGCGTTCTCCGCGATCTCCACGGTGAACGATTGTAGCGGTTGCCAAAAGTTTTGACGGATTTGTCGGAGGCGATATTGTCATTCCAGCGAACGCGGGAATCCATCCCGCGAGACGCGGGACTGGACCCCGGATCAAGTCCGGGGTGACGGTGTCCTTCCCTCAAATCGGACAAGAATTTTGACCATTGAGATAATAGAGACGCAACAAAGATGCTTACACGACGAACCTTCATAGGGTTTACCCTCAAAGCTTTGTCTCTCTTCGCTATGCTTCTGGATCCTCTCTTCTCGGGGGTCAACAGCGTCCGGGCCTATGCCAATAAAACTGTAATCCCGCGCGGGGCCGGAAGACAAAATCTTATTGACAGAAACCCCGCGGAACTGGATTCCAGCAACATAGACGTGACACCACTGGCTGAGTTTGGAACGATGGGTCTCGACGACTACCAGGTGGACCCGGAAGAATGGCGGCTCGTTGTTGATGGAAAGGTCGAGAAGCCTCTCAGTTTGAAGTACTCGGAAATCCTCGATCTGCCTTCAATCGAAAAGACGGTCCTTTTGGTCTGCCCGGGTGTCTTTGTGAACAACGGAACGTGGAAGGGAATATCCATACTTGAGCTTCTGAGCAGGGCCGAGGTCAAAGATGACGCTGCTTACGTCACATTACGAGGTCCTCGGGGCAATTACGAGAAGGCGGAGAGGTACCCGCTGAACGACGCGGGGTCTGATCTGCTCTTTCTGGCCTATCAGGTCAACGGGACAACACTGCCGCGAAAGCACGGTTTTCCTCTGCGCCTTGTTGCCGAAGGCCGCTACGGCAGCGAATGGGTAAAGTACGTATGGAATGTAAAAGTGGATTAATGAACTGGTCGACCTTCGGAATGGCTTAGAAGACAAACATAAACTCTGCCCCCTTGACATTGTCCAAACAAGTCCGGCTCATATTGAGCCAGCTTTGAATGGCGCTAGGATGACTCAACCAGGCATTGATTGTCAATATGTGAAAGTTGGCTGCAAACTGGGTAGATCTTCTACCCCATCGGGCTCCTGTATTGACTCGTAAGTTCAGCGAAAAACAGGTTACAAAACCGGGATGGCTCTGCAGGGATGCTGCCCCCTACCATCATTTCCTAGCCAAATTTCTGTTCTTGAGACTGTTTCCACGTGTCTGCCCTGGACGCATCCAGCGTCCCGCGGGACGCCCCTACATTCCCGCCATTCCTCGGGAAAATCGCTTCTTGCAAATCAAGCTAGTAAGCTTGTTAGAAAGCAAATTGCAATCAACGGTCTCATCAGCCCCAAGCTTTCTGCCGCAGATACGTTCCCAGCTCGTTAGCAGTTCCGGTCAGTCCCAGTTTCTTGCGAATATTTGATCTGTGAAAAAAAATGGTCTGTGGAGATACCCCCATGATGTTTGCTATCTCCTTTGAAGTAAGCCCGGAGGAGATCAGCTCACATATCCGCATCTCACGCAAGGTCAACAGGTAACCGTTTCCTATGCTCTTCGTTGCAAAGGGATCGGCTATGTTGTCGAGACTGCCGGCGAGCAAATCAATGAGGTCTGCCACCCGGTTGGGAAGGTTCTCGGTCTTGAGTTGCTCCAATATAGGTTTTACGGTCAGTGAAAAACTGTCTTGGATCGCCTTTTCTACGGATTTCTTTTGCTGATCAATGCCGCCGATAAGAACTCTAAGCGCTTCATTAGCCCCTTTGAGTTCTTCGCCGTACCTCTCGACCTCTTTCCGGGAGTGCTCAAGATTTTTGGCACACTCGGTGAGCTGTGCTTCGAGGGATCGGCAATATTCGGTCAACTTGTCGGCCCCGGCCTGCAATGCCTCTTCAGTCTTCTTGATGTCTGCTATGTTTCGGAGCGCTATCAAGATTGCCACCGGGTTGCCGTCGCCGTCTCGGACCAGGGATCCCTGTAACAGGCCCGGAAAACAGGTCCCATCTTTCCTCAGATGACGCGTCTCCCCGCTGAACTCCCCGGCCTGAATGATGTAACGCCTTGCGGCAACCAGGCTCATCATGTCCTGTGTGCCGTGGCAGAGAGACATATGCTTTCCAATCAGTTCTTCAGGCTGATATCGGTGCATATCGGCAAAGGCTTGATTTATTAAGATAAATGAACCAGCCAGGTCCGTCACCGCGATGCCTTCCGAACTCTGCTCCACTGCCGCGGTGAGCAACTTCGCATCATCCATTTGCAATGTACTCCCTCGAACATCCATGCTAGGAACTATCCTGACAGATTCAAGCCACGCTTAACCAAGGTGACGTATTTGGGCCTTCTTGGCACACAGTGCCTGCACGAGCCACTTCACCCGGTTCACAAAGAGATAATGCACGACAAATTGGAATGCAACTTATACTATACCACACCATAGCGAACCCAAGAGAATAATCCATTGGCAAGATGGGGGCCGCGGCATGGGCACCAACTTAGCGCTATGTTTCGCAAGTTCGGTGACGTACTGGAGCCACCGCCTCTGTGGTATCAGTACCCCTGCCCCCATTTACAAAACGCGGTGTGGAACAGGTCTTCTACCCCTTGTCTAAAAAAGGACTCAGAGGGATTTTGACCGGAGCGGAAAAGGCGCCGGAAAACCGGCTTGTCCTTTCTCCACCCCGTGACAGAATCATTACGATTTTGTGTGGTTCCACCTTGATTCCGGCAGCGCGTGATGTTACAGTTACAATGATTAGGAATCTGAGCAGGCGGGCTTGAAACTGGTTGTTGACATGCCCACCTCTGCGGGTGGGTCCGAGTTGATCGTTCCGGCTCTCGCGGGCAGCCAATTTAGCTTGTTCGCTGATTGACGCCAACCTGAGCGCGGAGCTTTGATCGAGAGGATTCCTCGCACAATCCCCATCGTATTTCCGGATCTACCGCTACGGCTATAGACTTTTTCCAGGAGGAAGAAGCCTGTTTCCTTCACGTCCCAGGAGAAGACTATGGATCTGAAATTCGTCCGAACGACTTGCCCTTATTGCGGATGCGGCTGTGAAATGCTGCTGGAGGTCATGGATGGAACGCTGTTGGGAACGCTTCCTTCCAAGACTAATCCCATGAACCGGGGCAAACTGTGTATCAAGGGCTGGAATGCTCATGAATTCGTTCAGAGCCCCAACAGGCTCACCAAGCCCCTCATGCGCAAGAATGGAAAACTCGAGGAGGTCTCGTGGGACGAGGCACTCGATTTTACCGCTACCAGACTGAAAGAGATAAAGGCCGCGCACGGGGGCGAAAGCGTAGCATTCTTGACCTCCGCCAAGTGCACCAATGAAGAAAATTACCTCTTCCAGAAACTTTGCCGCGTGGGGTTTGGAACCAACAATGTAGACCATTGCGCCCGTCTCTGACACTCCTCTACGGTGGCAGGTCTTGCCGCCGCTTTCGGGAGTGGGGCCATGACAAACTCGATCCCTGAGATCGAGGATTCAGATTGTATCTTCATAATCGGATCCAACACTACGGTAGCCCATCCGTTAGTGGCCTACAGAATTTATCGGGCCAAAGCCAAAGGGGCCAAGGTGATAGTCGCGGATCCTCGAAAAATCCAGCTCACATATATGGCGGATATCCACGTCAGGCAAAACCTGGGTTCGGACGTGGCTCTTCTCAACGGGATTATGAATGTCATCCTGTCGAAGGGCCTCCACGACAAGAAATACATCGAGGAGCGCACTGAAGGTTTCGACAAACTGGAAGAACTGGTAAAGGGCTATACTCCCGAAAGGGCTTCTGAAATCAGTGGTGTCTCTGCTGAAGACATTGTCAAGATGGCGGAAACATACGCCTCGGCGGAAAGGGCTTCGATCCTGTATGCTATGGGGATCACTCAGCATTCCCACGGGGTGGACAACGTGAAATCATTGGCCAATCTGGCCATGATAACGGGGAACGTGGGCAAACCTTCTGCAGGTGTGAACCCCTTGAGAGGCCAAAACAACGTGCAGGGGGCCTGCGACATGGGTGGGCTCCCGAACGTGTATCCGGCTTATCAGGCCGTCACGGATGCGAACAACAAGAAAAAGTTCGAGACCGCTTGGAACGCGCAGATCTCGGACAAAGTCGGCTACACCATAATGGAGATGATGCACGGTCTGGAAGACGGCTCCGTCAAGGGCATGATGATCCTGGGGGAGAATCCCGTCGGCAGTGATCCGGACAGCAACCATGTCAAGCATGCGCTCGAATCCGCGGAGTTCCTCGCGGTCATAGACATATTCCTTACTGACACTGCAAAGCTGGCGCACGTGGTACTGCCCGGGGCCTCGTACGCCGAAAAGGACGGCACGTTCTCCAATACAGAACGAATGGTCCTGCGGGTCCGTAAAGCAGTGGAACCGGTGGGTGAAGCTCGACCCGATTGGCAGATAATTTGTGACATCTCAACCCGTTTGGGCCTCCCCATGAGCTACGAATCGCCCAGCGAGATTTTCGACGAGATCGCAACAGTGGCTCCGAGCTATGGGGGCCTCAACTACGAACGCCTTGAGAAGGGCGGGATACCCTGGCCTTGCCCGTCCGCCGATCATCCGGGCACGCGGGTCCTGCACACAGAGCGTTTTACCCGAGGAAAAGGTCTGTTCCATGCAATAGAGTACAGGCCGCCGGAAGAGCTAATCGATGAGGAGTTTCCGATTCAACTCACTACAGGTCGATATTTCCCGCATTACCACACAGGAACAATGACGCGAAACTCCCCTACTCTCCACGGAGAGATGCCGGAAGGGCACGTGGAAATAAACCCACTTGACGCGGCAAAGCTGGGCCTGAAGAATCATGAGTGCGCAAAGATAGTCTCCCGACGCGGGGAAGTCGAGAGCAAGGTGCTACTGACAGATCTCGTAGAACCCGGCATGATCTTCATGAGCTTCCACTTCATGGAGGCCAACGCCAATGTTCTGACCAACCCGGCTCTCGACCCAATATGCAAAATACCAGAATACAAAGTCTGCGCCGTACGCGTTGAGAAAATAGAAGCCGCAGCAACGGGATAGCAGGGGTTTACGGAGAGGGGAACTTTTCTTAAGAAAAGTTCCCCTCTGCACTCCCCTCCAAAAACTTTCGGAATCTTTGTATACGGCAAACCCTCCGCGCGAGCGTGCACGGCGGTAAGAGGCCGGGCCTCGTACCGCGAGAGCAGGACGGGCCGGCTCAGCCTCCCGATAATCACCGGCAATCACCCAAAGCATCTACAACCGAAAATAATTAGATTTTTTTGAAAGGGGATCCGGGGGAAAACTTTTTTGCAAAAAAGTTTTCCCCCGGAAACTTCTCCTCTCCCTGCCTTGCTCCCCCACGTCTTCAATCTCTTCCCTACTCTTCACTGAGTTCCGTGCCGCCGTGCGGGAAGTAGTTGAAACGTCCGGCTCTCACGTAAGTTATGACGTCGATCCCGGATTGTTTGGCCATCGCCACGGCCATGGCGCTTGCACTGGAGCGAGAGATTACTATGGGGAAACAGCTTCTGGCTGCCTTGACCAGGACTTCCGACGTGATCCTCCCCGTGGTCAAAAGGAGTTTGTCCTGTGTCTTTATTTGATTGAGAAAACAGTGCCCGACGATTTTGTCCACCGCGTTGTGGCGTCCCAAGTCCTCGAGGATAACCAGAGTTTCAGACAACGTGGCTACAGAAGCGGCATGCACGCCACGGGTGATGCTGTAAATACCGGGATGCGTGTCCAGCTCGTACATTCTCTTCAAGACGGATGAGGAGGAGATTGTCAGAAGCTTGGGCCTGTCAAGTCGAGGCATGGTTGCGGCCTGGACGGAAAAAACCATCCCACCCGCACATCCTGAAGTCAGCATCCCCTTGCGCTCGACATTGGCAAGCCGCTTCCGCGGAACGTCCAATTCGATCCGCACTAGTTTGCTGCCGTGATCGACCTGGCATTCCCTGATTTCCTTGGGTTTCAGCAATACGCCTTCTGAAACAAGGAAGCCGACAAAAAGCTCACGTAAATGAGTGGGCAGAGTTGAGATGGAGAGGATCTCGCGATCGTTGAGGAAAAGAGTGTACGGGGATTCTTTAGCGAGATGGATCAGTTTGGGCTCCAAGACGCCCTTGTTGTAGCGTTTTCCGGAAACCGCGACGGTCAATTCTGGATTGGAATCATTGCCGCCTTTTGCCACCAAGCTTTTCCTTTCGACGAAGATTCGGGGAGTGCCTTCTTGAAAGAAGGGCCTCCACGAACCCCTCCCCAGGAACTTCTAGTCTTCGCCGGAATCCTCATTTCCCTGGACGAGAAATGAGGATTCCGGCGAGTTCCAGAATTCTATGGAAAGCGCTTGGAAGAAACACTCCTTACAGGAAGATTACCTCTATCTTACCCCTTAGACAGCGAATCCGTATCAAGATTAGTCTTCTTCTGTAGTCTTTCCACCGGACCGCTTGGCCTGGAAGAGTTCACCGAACTGCGAGTCCGCGAACTTTTCGCAGCGGTTCCTGAGCCGCGTGTATGTCCACAAGAGTTCTAGACCTTCCGGCGTAAGCCTGGACCCTTCGCTGGTTCGTTCCACAAGCTTGAATCCGCAGCGTTCTTCAGTGGCCTTAATTTTGCCCCAAACCGCCCTGAATGGCTGTTTCAGTTTCCTGGCAGCTTTATTCATGGAACCGACTTCAAGGATAGCCTCTAAAATTCGGACTCTGCCGGTGCCTATTACAAGCTTGCCCTTGTCGTTTTCGACCCAGATCTTGGATCGTACTCGAAGAGCCATACAGAACCACCCTTCCGGTCATCTATTGTAACTCATCGTCAAACAGCTCTGCCGTAGTCTGACCACTGAGATTATCTCATTATAGTCCTGATGCCGCATCTATTTCAACCACGCTTTTGTGGGCGCGGGAATCGTTCCGCTATGGGTGGGAGATTGCTTTGGGCTGCCGCCTTCGCAATGACATTATAGATCGTCCTCGCAATTTAGGTCTTTGGAAGCACATTGGAATCCTTCCCACTTGTGCCGAAATGAAGGACGAGAAGTGTCCTCGGTGCAATGCGCGCTTGAACTGACGAGGATTATCGTGTATTGACCGGGTTACGATGAGTCATATAGGAGGTCCCATGGCGAGCGGTAGACTCATAGTGGCGCTGATTTTCGGCGGACGGTCGGCCGAGCATGAGGTGTCATTGCGTTCGGCCTGCTCCATCTTCGAGGCCATGGATAGAGACAAGTACGAGGTGGCGCCGGTCCTGATAACACCTGAAGGGGCATGGTATCAACGGCCCGCCGAAGTCTCTTCCTTTGATCGGGAACCAAGCCTGTCAGAAAGTGATCGGCTTCTTTTTTCTCCGGATCCGGGGCACAAGGGATTTCTCCGCATGTATGATGGTGGACAAACCGTGCCATTGCCTGTCGACGTCGTTTTCCCTGTTTTGCACGGAACTTTCGGGGAAGACGGCACCCTTCAAGGACTCCTCGATCTTGCTAACACACCTTATATCGGATGCGGAGTGCTCGCATCTGCGGTGGGAATGGACAAAGTCCTTATGAAAGGGGCTTTCCGCGACAGCGGCCTACATATTGGGCCCTTCTTCTGGTTCCTGCGATCGGAATGGGAGGATCGCAGGGCGGCCATACTGGAGCGGATGAGACAGGGCAGTTTTCCACTCTTCGTCAAGCCCGCCAACCTTGGATCGTCGGTAGGAATAACGCGAGTTGCGGACCCTTCCGGCTTTGAGGCAGCCGTGGCTTTGGCAGCCTCGTACGACCGAAAGATCCTGGTGGAAGATGGCATTCCCGGTCGGGAACTGGAAGTGAGCGTGCTCGGAAACGATCGGGCCACGGCCAGCGTACCTGGGGAAGTGATCGCTCACGCGGATTTTTACGACTATGAGGAGAAGTATATTCGCGATACCGCCGAACTGATCATCCCGGCGAATCTTTCTGCGTCGATAAGGGAAGAAGCCCGGTCAGCAGCCGTGACCGCATTCAGGGCCGTTGACGGGTCCGGCTTGGCCAGAGTCGATATGTTCCTCACTCCGGAAAACCGCATCGTGGTCAACGAGATCAACACCCTGCCCGGTTTCACTTCAGCCAGCATGTACCCCAAACTCTGGGAGGTGACAGGTCTGCCTTACCGTGAACTCATCGACAGGCTCATAGATCTGGCGCTCGAACGTCACCGCGACAAACAGAGCATCCGAACAGACAGACAGAAGCCATGAAGGCAATGATCCTTGCTGCCGGACTAGGCACACGTTTGCGCCCCTTGACCCTGGAACGCGCAAAGCCTGCCATCCCTCTCCTAGGAAAACCGCTGGTAATAAGACTGCTTGAGAAACTAGCGCAACACGGAGCCACTGATTTCAGACTGAACCTGCACCATCTTCCGCGAACCATCGAAGGCCTTTTTCGAGCCGGTCCTTGGGATAGCCTTCCTGTCTCCTTCTCATACGAGCCCCATATCCTGGGAACCGCCGGCGGGCTCAAGGCCAACGAGGCTTTCTTCGACCAGGGGACGTTTCTCATGGTTAACGGGGACATCGTGATGGAGTTCCCCCTGAAAGAGGCTGTAGCATTTCATCGGCAACGGGAAGCAATGGCTACCCTGGTCTTGTACCCACAGCAAGCGCCGTATCGTCATTCTCCCATCCGAATCGACGAGGAGGGGCATTTCCGCAATTTCAAAGGAATATGGCCGGGGGGGAACCCTCGCGCGGAAACTTATGTGTTTACTGGAGTCCACATATTAGAACCTGAGATTTTCCGATTCATCCCCGAGGGACAGTTCTATGAGATCAACGATCAGGTTTACTTGCATGCGCTGCGAAACGGTATGAATGTCTACGGTTTTCCTGTTGAAGGCTATTGGAACGACCTTGGGGACCCAAGACGGTACCTGGAAGCGCAGAAGGCCATGTTCACACGTGAAGGTTCCATTCTCCCTGTGTACATCTCTCCGGATGCCAGTCTGGACGAT
>Ga0074045_10004100_pt1 | contig 12971 bp, 10 predicted proteins | sample BogForMeECP23OM2_FD_94442 | JGI IMG/M metagenome (GOLD analysis project Ga0074045, IMG submission 94442) | Bog forest soil microbial communities from Calvert Island, British Columbia, Canada - Bog Forest MetaG ECP23OM2 | ecosystem: Environmental > Terrestrial > Soil > Wetlands ... | reverse complement strand
GAACGCTCCAATGAGAATGAGAAACTCAGTGGGTTAGATGCATTCATGCAGAGCGAAGGCTCGGCGATACCCAGCGGCGTCTACTGTCTCTTCGCTTTCCGAATCCGTCCGCGACCGATCGCGGCACGGCCCACGCTCGACGGAGGCTTGGGCATCCCTTCCAGCAATTCCTTCAGCACCGTTGCATTGTTATGCTCCACCATTCGCGACGCATACAGCAGCGTGACCCGCCGCTTACCTTCTGCGAGGTGATGCAACTTCTCCACCGCCGCGGAAGCTTCTTCGCTCACCAGCTCTTTGAGATAGCGCTTCCGGAAGATGCGCCAGGCTTCGGGATTGGGATTCGCATGGAACCACTGCCGCAGCTCATTCGAAGGCGCCAAGTCGCGCAGCCAGAACTTGACTGCCGCGTCTTGTTTGGTCAGACCGCGCGGCCACAAACGATCCACCAGCACGCGCACTCCGTCCGACGGAGAAGCAGGCTCGTAAACGCGTTTGACGACGACAGCCATCGCTTTCGTATTATCCTACCTCTGCGCCAGGTATGCAGGCGCTGTCGCAATCCTTATGACCTTCTTGAATTGGACTTCTCCGTGTCTCCGTGTCTCCGTGGTGATTCTTGCGCTTCTGGCGTTAGCCGGATGCGATGTCGAGCGCCGCAAGTCGGATGCCGAACTCGGCCTCAACCCGCAACAAGCCGAAGGCAGAAGACTCTACGACAACTATTGCGACCGGTGCCATGAACCCTACTCGTCTCGAGGCAAGAAGGGCCCGAGCCTGAAAGGCGTCTTCAAGAAGCAGTACCTGTCGATGAGCGGACTGCCAGCCAACGACGACCGCATGGCCGATATCGTCAAGTATGGCCGCGCCAAAATGGACGGCTTCGGCCAGGTTATGACCGACCAGCAGATTAAAGATCTGCTTGCGTATTTGCACACGTTGTAGCTGTTGCACCTTGGAAGCGGCTCGTTTTGATCGTTCTTAACAGACTTGTCATCCTGAGCTAAGCGAAGGACCTGCTTTTTTGCGGCGAACTGCAGATCCCTCGCTTCGCTCGGGATGACAATTCCTGAAAGGTGTCGGTCGTGCGTCCTTCCGGACCCCGCCTGCGGCGACGGTGCCGCGATCTAAGCTGTCCTGTGGCATAATCGGCCCCAGTGTCCACCGCCAACAAATCGGAGCTGTTTCAAAAATTGCCTTCGACGGACGAACTTCTCCGCCAGCCCGACATGCAGGCGCTGGTCGAGCGCGAGGGCCATACCGCCGTGACCGACAGTATCCGCGTCGTGCTGGCACGCCTTCGCCAGGAAATCGCGGGCAGAGAGTTCGACGAGAAATCGCTGAACCTCGCCCTCGGTGGCTTGTCTGAAGCGATCGAACGTCAACTTCGCCAGTCGCTCGGGTACTCGCTGCGGCCGCTGGTCAATGCCACCGGCGTGATCCTCCACACCAATCTGGGACGCGCGCCGCTGGCTGCCACCGCGCTCGAGCACGTCCGGACCACCGCCAGTGCCTATTCCAACCTCGAATTCGATCTGGAAACGGGCGAACGCGGCAAGCGCGACGGGCACGTGGACCGCCTGTTCCAAAAACTTCTCAACGCGGATCGTGTTGGAGATCGTGTGGAGGCGGGGCTCGGCCCCGCCGTCTCGACCATAGTCGTGAACAACAACGCCGCTGCGGTCCTGCTTGCCTTGAACTCGCTGGCGGAGGGTGGCGAAGTCATCGTCTCGCGCGGAGAGCTGGTCGAAATCGGCGGCTCCTTCCGCATTCCCGACGTGATGTCGAAGTCGAGCGCCACACTGCGCGAAGTTGGTACCACCAACCGCACGCGCATCGCCGATTACGAACGCGCCATCAACGACCGAACTCGTCTGCTGCTCCGGGTGCATCGTTCCAACTTCGAAATCACTGGCTTCACCGAGCAACCAGCGGTCGACGAACTGGTTGCTCTGGCCCGCCGCCGCAATCTTCCGCTCATGGAGGATCTGGGCAGCGGCGCGCTGTTCGATCTCCGTTCCGTCGGAATCAACGGCGAACCGGGAGTGCTGGACAGCTTGCGCGCCGGGGTCGACGTCGTCACCTACAGTGGCGACAAGCTGCTCGGGGGACCGCAAGCTGGATTGATCAGCGGGCGTGCCGATCTGGTCGCTGTCATGCGCTCGAACTCGCTGTTCCGTGCGCTGCGTGTTGACAAGCTCACCTACGCCGCGCTCGAAGCCACGCTGCTTGCCTACGTCAGACGCGACCACGATGCCGTGCCCGTGCTGCGCATGATGCGCCTGTCAAAAGATGAGATCGCGCGCCGCGCTGAAAAAATCGTTTCCGGGGTTGAATCTTCGCAGGCAAGATCGGCGCACCTCAAGCTGGAACTCCTCGATGGTGAATCCGTCGTCGGAGGTGGTGCCGCGCCATCGGCGGTCTTGCCCACGCGCCTGATCGCGCTTACCCATGCCGATCTCAGCGCCGACGATCTCAGCGCCCGGCTTCGCGCCTCGACTCTGCCCATAATCGCCCGCGTCGAAGAAGGCCGAGTGCTGATCGACCTGCGCACGGTGTTTCCAGAGCAGGACAACGTTCTGGTAAAGACGTTGAGTTCCCTATAGCGACTCCCAGAGTTGCTGTGAGCGCGGGCAGTTGCCGAGCCGTGCTCGGCTGGACGGGCGAGTCGCCCGTCCCCACACCCGCATTGCCAATTCCAAATTACCGATTCACAATGTTTCTATGATTCTCGGCACCGGGGTGGACATCGCCGAAGTTCCGCGCATCCGCGAAAGCATCGAGCGCTTCGGCGACCGCTTTCTTCATCGCATTTTCACCGACAGCGAAATTAGCTATTGCGAGCAAAAAGCCACCCGCTTTGAAAGCTATGCCGCGCGCTTCGCTGCCAAGGAAGCCGGGATGAAGGCTCTGGGCACGGGATGGAGTCACGGCGTGCGTTGGCGCGATATCGAAGTGGTGCGTCCAAAAGGGCAGCGCCCTACCATTCAGTTTCATGGCGAGGCGGCGGCCATCGCGGCCAAGCTCGGCACGAAAAACATCGCTCTCTCGATCACCCACACCTCCGAGCAAGCCTTGGCCAACGTCATTCTGGAGAATTAACCACGTAGGGGTGGACGCATGCGTCCGCCCCAGTTGAAGGACGTCGTTCCAATTCGCGGTCTTGGGTGACCGGTGGCCGAGCTTGGTTTGGCTGGCGGACGAATGCGTCCGCCGCTACGTAATTCTTGGGATCGCCACTAACCTATTCATTCAACATAACTTCCTGCGTCCTCGCAACATGCGCAATGGTTCAGTGTTTACATAGGCGGAACGTAATGAGGCCGGTTCAGCAATTTTGAGCCAAAATGGTCAGGTTAGACCAAGGGAAAGGCAATGAAAATGAAACGCTCCGTTCGCTGGGTGGTATTCGGAATTTTGATGTTGACGGTCTCGGTGTTGTCGCTCTCGACGGCATCGTCCGCGCAAATAGGGGTCGGAATTTCGGTACGGATCGGCCCGCCCGCGCTGCCGGTTTACGCGCAGCCTGTCTGTCCTGGCCCGGGTTATTTGTGGACTCCGGGTTATTGGGCATGGAATGACGACGGCGGCTACTATTGGGTACCCGGCACATGGGTAGTTGCGCCGGTCGGCATGCTCTGGACCCCTGGCTACTGGGGTTTCGCGGGCGGCTTCTATGGCTGGCACGCTGGCTACTGGGGGCCGCATATTGGCTTCTACGGCGGGATTAACTACGGCTTCGGATACGGCGGCGTAGGCTTTTTCGGCGGCGAGTGGAGAGGCGGCGCGTTCTTCTACAACCGCTCGGTGGTCAACGTGAACGTGACCAATGTGACGAACGTCTACAACCGCACCGTCATCGCGAACAACACGCGGAACGTCAGCTTCAACGGCCCTGGCGGTATCGAAGCGCGGCCGACTCGGCAAGAGGAAGCGTATGGGCGCGAGCCGCATACTGCAGCCATGGCAATACAGTCGCAACACGAACATGCGGCGAGCCAGAACCGGCAGCTGTTCGCATCCGAGAATCATGGACATCCGGCGATTGCGGCAACGGGCAGGGCGGGCGAGTTCAACGGACCGCACGTGCAAAGAGCCAGCGCGGCGGGAGAGGCGTATCACGCGCCGAAGATGTCTCCGTCATCCCGCGACAACCCGAAGCCCGACAAGCAGGCTCAGAAGAAAATGGAGAAACAGCAACGGGCACAGGAGAAAGCCGAACAGAAGCACAATACCCACGAGCAACATCGGTAAGAGTGTTTGCAGGCAAGAAAAAGGCTCCCACCCTCTGCCCCGAACGGGAGAGAGTGGGAGCCTTCGTTTTGGCGCCCGCGCCACCTTTTTTCAGCCTCCAGAAACTCCGAATGCTGAAATTTCGCTGCGTTTGCTATGATGCTCCTGTCGTTTACTGACTACCTTGCCTAGCCAGAAGCAGCTGAAATGGTCGCAACTGCGCGTGGGACTCACCGTCCTGTTCGCCAGCATGACCCTTGCTGTCCTGATCTTCGTAATGAGCGGGACCGGCGGATGGTTCACCAGCAAGATCACGTTGCGATCCTACTTCGATAATGCGGGCGGCCTTCGCGAAGGCGCGCCGGTGCGTTTGGCGGGAGTGGACATCGGAAACGTGACGGCTGTCCGGATCGTGGACGGCAAGCCCATCACGCCGGTAGAAGTCACGATGAAGGTCAACACCAAGTACAAGTTCAATCTGCGCAAAGATTCGGTGACGTTGTTGGCCACGGCCGGGGTCCTGGGCGAGACCTACGTGGACATTGACAGTTCGGTGGCCAAAGGTCCGGCGGCAACCGATGGAGACACGCTGGCGGCCCGCAGCCAGCCCGATATCCAGGATGTGGTACGCGCCAGCCAGGGCACCCTGCAGAACATGGACGCACTGCTCAAGCGTCTGGACCGCATCGTGGCGTTTGTCGAAAGCGGCCAGGGATCGATCGGCAAGGTGATTTACGATCCGGGTTTGTACGACCGGCTCAATTCAACAGTGACGGAATTCAAGGGATTGATGGATGAGATCCAGAGCGGAAAGGGCTCGCTCGGGCCACTGCTCACCAGCGACGAGGCCTACAAGAAGGTAATTGCCGCCATCGACAAGATGAACGTGCTGGTGGACGAGTTGCAGCAGGGCAAAGGCACGGCCGGCAAACTGCTCAAAGATGAGGAGCTGTATAACAACGCCAACAAGACGATCGCCAATGTTCGCCAGTTGACCGACGACATCAATGCCGGCAAGGGCGCTCTGGGGAAGATGACGCACGATCAGGAATTCGCCGCCAAGCTGCAGACACTGGTGAACAACCTGGCGGCACTCTCCGATCGCCTGGAGCAAGGCGAAGGCACGGCGGGAAAGCTGTTTAAGGATCCTACGCTTTACAACAACAGCAACCAGATGCTGGTGGAGACGCGGGAGCTGCTAAAGGCGATCCGCGAGAACCCCAAGAAATATCTGACGTTCCACGTGAAAATCTTCTGATCGGGTAAGATCCGTGGTTGGTCTCTGGTGGTTAGTCGTTTGGCAGGAACAGAGTCCGGAAGCCGGGCGTCGCTTACCGCGACGCTACTTCCGACTGCTCATGCGCGTGATAGCTTGACCGCACCAGCGGCCCGGACTCAACGTGCTTGAATCCAAACTTCAGCGCTTCTTCTTTCAGAGAGACAAACTCGGTGGGCGTGTAGTAACGCGTCATCGGAAGATGATCTTTTGACGGACGGAGATATTGCCCAATGGTCAGGATATCGACGCCGCGTTCGCCCAGGTCGCGGAAGACTTCGATCAGTTCATGCGTCTCTTCGCCGATGCCAACCATTACGCCGCTTTTGGTCACCGTGGCGGGGTCCCACTTCTTGGCGTTGGCCAGCAAATCGAGCGTCCGCTTATAGCGCGCGCCCGAGCGCACCGCGCGGTAGAGCCGCGGAACGGTTTCTGTATTGTGGTTGAGCACGTTGGGCTTGGCCTCGAGCACGATGCGGAGCGGCGCTTCCAGACCCTGGAAGTCGGGAATCAGCACTTCGACCCGGCACTCCGGCACCAGTTCGCGAATTTGCCGGATAGTTTCGGCAAAAATCTGTGCGCCGCCTACGTTGTCGTCATCCCGATTCACGCTGGTCACGACCGCATGCTTCAGACCAAGCGTAGCAACCGCTTCGGCCACGCGCCGCGGTTCGTCCCAGTCAATTGCTTCCGGACGCCCCTTCGGCACCGCACAGAATCCACAACGCCGGGTGCAGATATCGCCCAACAACATGAAGGTCGCAGTTTTATGGTGCCAGCATTCTCCAATGTTCGGACACTGCGCCGACTCGCAAACCGTATGCAGCCCAAGGCCTCGAGCCAGCTTTTTCAGGTTGTGAAAATTGTCGCCCACCGGCGCCTTGGCCTTGAGCCACGAGGGCTTGGGGCTGAGCACCCTGGGGCCAAGGTCGATTTGGATGAGTTGGGAAGACGTGGACATGGCGAACTCGATTTTATCAGCTTGGCAGCCACGAGGGATCAAGGTCACGCTTGATCCAGGAGTTGACGCAACCGCTGCTTAACCTCCGGCCACTCCGCCGCAACGATCGAAAAGCGTGCTGAGTCGCGGGCAATGAAGTCGGCAGCTATGCGGTGCGCACGGAGAATCCCTTCGAACTTCCCTCCAATGCGTTCGATGGCCGCGCGAGAACGCTGGTTGCGAACGTCGGTGTGGAAGCAGACGCGGAGCGCTTGCCAGGTTTCGAAAGCATGCGTCAACATGAGCAGCTTGGCCTCAGTATTGGCTCTAGTCCGAATCGCCGAGGGGGCCAGCCACGTATAGCCAATCTCGCAAGCGTCGGCAACATCCCGGCCGTGCCGCGGATGGCCCGGCGGCCATGTCCATCGCTCCAGGTTAAAGAAACGTGTAGAACCGATGACGACGCCATCCTCCACACGGACAGTCGCGAACGGCACTGCGGTTCCGGCGTCTCGCCAAGCAAGAGCTGTGTCGATATAGCTGAGGGCTTCGGCCTTGCCCTGCGGGATGGGGCTCCACTGGTAGAGGGAGGCGTCGCCTGCCGAAGCGGCTGCCAAACCGTCGACGTGGTGGTGGTCAAGCGGTTCGAGACGAACGTGTTTGCCTGACAAGACGAGGCTCTCTGTTCTCATGTCCCAGTATGCAATGAGCCTCGGTGGGGCCGCAACGGAACTTGTCGTATCGCCAACTCGTAACCACGACCTAATTGTCCGGCAGGGAGAAGTTGCCGCGGGTGAAACTTGTAGCAACCATTTACTGGTCGCTGGATTCCGATTAGTGATACCCTGCGGGAAGAAGTTCTACAAATAAAGAGAAGCCCTATGACGACGAGGCCTTTTCCCCCAACGGCTTTGCTCCTCCTGCTTTTCTGCGCACCATGGCTCGCCTTGGCACAAACCGCCTCCATTAGTGGTACGGTCACGGACGCCACGGCTGCGGTTGTTCCACAGGTGAAAGTCACTGCCCGCAACCTCGCCACCAATGCCTCGCGCGACACTGTAACCGATGGGTCGGGAACCTACCGGATCCCGAGCTTGGTTCCAGGAATGTACGATGTGCTGGTCGAGCGGCAGGGCTTCAAGACGGTGGAATATTCCCACATAGAACTTACGGTTGGCCAGGTGCTAAACCTCAGCCCGGCGCTGGTGCCGAGCGCGACTCCGGAAACGGTCACGGTTCACGGTGAACAGGTTGCGCCGCTCGATTTGGACGACGCCCAGGTCGGGAACCTGGTCAAGAGCCAGCAGATCGAGAATCTGCCCATGATTCTGCGCGATCCGTATCAGCTGATTCTGCTTTCTCCGGGCGCGATTCAGGGCAACTCCATTTTGCAGGGCCTCTCGGTCAATGGATCACGTGAGCGCAACAACAACTTTCTGCTCGACGGCACCGATAATAACGACTCCGACATCCCCGGCTTAACACTGCCGCAGCCGGGACTGACTTCCCTGAACCCGGATTCGGTTCAGGAATTTCGCGTCATCACCAGCAATTTTCTTCCCGAGTTTGGCCGCAACACGGGCGCGGTGATTGACATCGTAAGCAAGCGCGGCACAAATGATTTTCACTCCGACGCGTACTGGTTTGGGCGCTTCGACGCCTTGGGCGCTCGCGACTATTTCAATCATGAGACCAACACGGCGGGCCAGGTCGTGGCGAAGGATTCTTACTCCCGCAACACGTTTGGCATCTCCGCGGGAGGGCCGCTGCTGCACAATAAGACGTTCTGGTTCGCGAACTACGACGGCGACCGGTTTTCCACCACCCTTACCAATACCAGTTCCGTGCCGTCCCATGACTTTAAGACCGGTAGTTTCACTTTCTTCGACCAGGCGGGGAATCCAGTTCCGATCGACGTCAGCACTCCCACTTCACCGAATAACATTTTTGGTTTGTCCCAGGATCCGACAATTCAGAAAATTTTGTCGCTCTACCCAGATCCGAACGGACCCGCAGTGGATGGCGCGCGCGGCTTGCTTTTCTATCCCAGCGCATCGCAATCGACCAGCGACAACGTAAGCGTCCGCGTGGACCATAACTTCTCACAGAAGGAAACCTTGGCGGTGCGCTACACCTTCAACCGGTACGTTGACCCTAATTTCGATCACACCGATTTCCTTCCCGGCCTGGGCGGAACCGGCACTTCGCAGCGCAGACAGAATGCCACCCTGCAACTGACCTCGGTCATCGATCCCAGGCTGATCAACAACTTTCGCGTGGGTGCGAACCGCATCAATTTCCCGCTTACCTGCGAGGGTTTGAACGTTCTCGACAGCCTCGGACTGGAGGATTCGTATGGACGCGGGTTCGACGCTCCGTTGCCCGGCGTGGCGGGATTCGGTTGCCTGCTGATCGTGGATCGGGATGGATCAAAGCGCTTCAGCGGCACCTATACGATCGGGGACGACGTGACCTGGGCTCGAGGCCGCCACACCTTCAAGTTCGGCGTGGAGACGCGTGATGCTTACTCCAACAGTACGAATGGGTTTTACGAGCGGCCCACGCTGGATTTCAATAATTACGCAAACTTCGACGTGCCGGCCTTTGCCACCCAGCCTAATGTCAATTGCAGCCTCACCCCACAACTAGTCGATTGCCTTCCCACGCTGCAGGACATGGTTTGGTGGTGGTTCGGTCAGGCAGGATCGGTGACCCAGGCGCAATTTTTCGACAAGGGCGGCAATCGTACCCCCGATGATCTCCGCGGATTCCGCCAGAAAGACTTCGGCGCCTTCGCTCAGGACACTTTCAAAATTCTTCCCAATCTCACCCTGAACTATGGACTGCGCTACCAGTTCAATGGCGTCCCCTACGAAGTGAACAACCTGCTCTCCACGCTTTTTGCCGATCCCAGCGGGCCCGCGCCGTTCACGTTCACGGTCGCGGGCCAGAAAGACCATGGGCTTCCGCCTCTCTACAGCAACGACTGGCACGACTTTGAGCCGCGCCTCGGAATCGCATGGGATCCCTTCAACGACGGCAAGACCTCGATACGCGCCGGCTATGGCGTTTTCCACGACCGGCTTTTCGGCCAATTGCTGGGGCTCGCGCGCGGAAACCCGCCCTTCCAGCAGGTCTTCTTTGAGCCTTTCTTTGGCCAGCCGCCCTGTAATCCTCCGGCGACCAATGAGTTTGGGTTTATCTGTATCGGCGCGCCCGTTTCCGCCCTGTCTTCGCCGCCGTCGCTACCCACCTCACCGACGGTGACGCAGGGGGCAGGCGACCTGCCGTTTATTATCGATCCACACCTGCGCATGCCTTACAGCCAGAGCTGGAATTTCGGGATTCAGCGTGACTTGCCAGGCAGCATGACCATGGAATTGAACTACGTGGGATCGAAGGGAACCCGCCTGCTGCGTCTGGTGGATGGCAACCCGCCGCAGCCAGCCCTGGTCGCTCAGTTGCTGGCCGACGGTATTCCCCCGCAGGCGCTGCAGTTCAACAATCTCTGGATTGGCGCGGAAGAGGGAATTCTGCCCTTCGATGCGGTCAACAACAATGCTTTTCTGCACGCCGAAGTATTCAACAACGCCGCTTCGTCCACCTATCACGCCTTGCAGGCAAACCTCACCAAGCGGATGGCGCAAGGCCTCACCTTCCAGGCGGCTTATACCTGGTCCCATGCCATTGATAACTCCTCCGACCCGCTGACGCCCTCAACCGGCAACCAGGGATTCCCGCGCAACTCCCTCGACCTCGGGGCCGAGCGCGGCAATGCCGATTTCGACGTGCGGCAACGGCTGGTGATCAACTACTCCTGGGCGATCCCCCTCGGTCACGGGCATGACCACTTCGCCGAAGGCGCCGCGAGCGCAATCTTCGGAGGTTGGAATGTCGCGGGAATTACGACATTCTCCAGTGGCCTTCCCTACGACATCTTCAGCGCACTCGACACCGCCCACACCGGCCAGCAGCAACGCGCCGACTACAATCCTGCAGGCACTCCGGCGTCGGTCACCAACCCGCGCACACAGACCGGACCGAACTTGGGTTTGTTCTCGGATCCCGCATGGGGCAGCGCCGGCAACCTTGGCCGCAACCACTTCTACGGCCCCGGAGTGAACAGCTGGGACATGGTTTTGCAAAAGAGCTTGAGCCTCTCGGAACGCGCCCACCTGCAATTCCGGGCCGAGAGCTACAACCTGTTCAATCGCGTTCAATTCAGCCAGCCTGACAATCTCATCTCCGACACAAATTCCTTTGGCCAGTCCAGTTCCGAGGTGAGGCGTCCGGACCTCACCACCGGCGCCCGGCAGATTCAGTTCGGGATCAAGCTGAGCTTCTGAACCGAGAGCTTCGACGCCACGATGGATGGGGGCTGACAGCCCTACTTCAGATGCACCGCCTCCTCCGGCCGCTTCGGGCCTGCTGACTTGCCGCCGCGGTTGCCGGTTCTTGCGGACTTAGGCATGGCGTACTTGGGCTTGATGGTATGGCACCCGGCTTCGCAATACACGCCGCCCGCGGCCGATTCGGGCGCCGGCATCGGAGAATTCACCGCGACTTCCCGGTCAGCTTCTAACTGCCGTTCGACGCCGGCGATCAGCTGTTCGCTTTCCGCCGCCGTCAACCACTTCTTCTTGTTCAGCAAGTAATCTTCGAATCGCGCAATCGGGTCGCGCCGCTTCCAATACTCAAACAATGGCTTCGGAACATACTCCGCCGCGTCATGGATGGCGTGGCCTTTTATGCGCATCATCTTCGCCTCGATCAGAGTCGGTCCTTCGCCCCGCCGCGCCCGTTCGCACGCTTCATGGCAAGCGTCGTACACCTGGCACGCGTCGGTGCCGTCGACGATTACGCCCGGGATTCCATAGGCGATGGCGCGCTCGGCCAGATCCTTGATTCGGAACTGCATGTCGGCGGGCGTGGCGTATGCCCAAAGATTATTTTCGACAATCAGTACGAGGCCCAGATTCTGCACCGCGGCAAAATTCAGTCCTTCATAAGTCACGCCGGTGGATTGGCCGCCATCACCGATGTAGGTCATGACGGCAATGTGTCTGCCCTGGAGGCGCGCGCCCAGCGCCACGCCGGCCAGCACCGGAATTAAGTCGCCGAGCGTCGAGATCGGCGCTACCACGTTGCGCCCTTCGATATCGCCCAAGTGCGACGAAGCATCGCGTCCTTTGGTGGGTGATCCGGACTTCGCCATGTACTGCATCATGATGTCGGCGGGCGAGAAGCCGCGCACTAGCAGCGATCCCTGGTTGCGAATCATCGGCCCCAGCCACTCATCTTTGTGCAACGCGTATGCCGAGGCGCACGAGCAAGCTTCCTGTCCCAGCCCAAAGTAGACGCCGCCGACTACCTTCCCTTGCTTGTAGAGATTTTCGAGTGCCGTTTCCATGCGGCGGTTGAGCAGCATCCAGCGATAGACTTCGATGCATTGCTCCCGGGTCAGGTATTTTGATTCTCGAATCGGAGGCACCGGCGCGGAGAGATCGCCGCTCTCCACTTCGTAGCGAACTTCATCCCCCACCCGCACTTGGCGCAGAGTAAAGCTAGGTTTTTCCAGCCGGTAATCGCGGATGGTGTAAGTGCGAAGGTCGCGGTTGCCGGCGGCCTCAACATTTTTCGAGGACGCAGTCTGGTTCTTCGCCAGACCCTTCTTTGTGCCGCCCTTATTGGCGATGCGCTTCTTGGGCATGATCTTTCCGGGAACATGCTAGCGCAGAGAGTGCGCCGGTGTCTTCAGGCGAGAAACAAATCATCTTCGCCGCACACGCGGCGCAACTCGTCGGGAGCTTTAATCGGCACTCCCACGCTGTTCCCCAGCAGCGCGTCGAGGGTTTCGACCCACGGCATCTGGCTCGCAAAGACGCTGCCGAAGTTTCGCGACACCGACTGTGCCACCTCGTTCACGTCGAGTTCCCGCCCCAGTTCTTTCGCCATGGAGGTCACCGGCTTCGCCGTGATTCCGCAGGGCACGATCAGATTGAAGTAGCTGAGATCCGTGTTCACGTTCAAAGCGAAGCCATGCGACGTAACTGAGCGCGAAATGTGTACGCCGAGAGCCGCGATCTTAGCTTCTGTGGTTATGTGGGGGCGGGTCTCCGACCCGCAATCGGGCCGGAGGCCCGACACCACACGAGCAGATTCTGTCCACACGCCGGTAAGCCCCGCGACGCGTTTAGTATCGATGCCAAAATCGCCGCAGGTGCGAATCAGGACTTCTTCCAATCGCCGGACGTAGTCAACGACGCCAAGCGTCTTCCGTTTCGGCAAGGAAGGCGGTGCAGCTTGATTTTCGTGAGAGCTGAGAGCTGAGAGCTGAGAGCTGTCGTATCCTCGCAGATCAAAGATGGGATAGCCGACTAGTTGCCCTGGCCCATGAAAGGTGACGTCGCCGCCGCGATCGCATTCAAACACCTCGACCCCGCGCGCAGCGAGCACTTCAGTCGAAGCCAGCACGTTGGCAGCTTTAGCGTTGCGTCCTAGCGTGATGACGGGCGTGTGTTC
>Ga0074045_10004098_pt1 | contig 12977 bp, 11 predicted proteins | sample BogForMeECP23OM2_FD_94442 | JGI IMG/M metagenome (GOLD analysis project Ga0074045, IMG submission 94442) | Bog forest soil microbial communities from Calvert Island, British Columbia, Canada - Bog Forest MetaG ECP23OM2 | ecosystem: Environmental > Terrestrial > Soil > Wetlands ... | reverse complement strand
GGGTGATGAAGCCTGGCGCGAACTGAAGCAGTTTGACCAGATCCAGAGTGCTGATTTCGGTCCGCAGTTCGGTAGTGGTGGGCGTTGCAATCATCCTCTCGTCAGGCCCCACAACAAAGGCGAATGGATCGGCGCTGAGATTCGTCTCCAGACGCCTCTTCTAGCCCAATACGCCGTCTCCCACTATCTGGAGCAGGACCGCGTGCTCGATGCCGATGTGCTGGAGTAACGCTTGGAAAGACCTACCGCCCCGTGACTCCTCTCAGCGACCTCTCCGATGTGTTCGCCTTGTTCTCCGTGCTCGAGACTCTCTGGTAGTGGTGCTCAACTGTACCGACTTTCCAGGGGCCAGAGACCCGAACTGCGCTTTCTGCTATATTTTCGTGATCCATGGCCGCAGTTCCCGACGCAAATCCGCAATCTTCGTCTGATGCGGACACGAACCCCATCCCTCCGGCCAAGCGCCGTCCTCGCATGTCCGCGCGTAACCGGCTGCTTTTCTTCCTGACCGCGTGGCTGATTGTGCTCATGCCGGTCCTGTTCTGGTGGAACACCTGGTTCGGCCGCCAGCTCTCCGACCAACAAGTGGCCGAGTATTTGCAAGACGAGAAGCATCCCCGGCACATTCAGCACGCATTGGTGCAGATCGGCGAGCGCATGAGCCGCCACGACGCGAGCATCGCCCGCTGGTACCCCGATGTTATCCGCCTGGCCTCAGATCCTGTGGAAGAGGTGCGCAACACCGACGCTTGGGTGATGGGGCAGGACACATCCGGCGCGGGCTTGCATGAAGCTCTGCTCAGAATGCTCGCCGACCCTTCTCTCACCGTGCGGGGCAACGCCGCGCTTTCCCTGGTCCGCTTCGGAGACGCAACCGGAAGGCCCCAGATCGTCGAACTTCTGCAGCCAGCCAAAGTGATTGCGCCCGATGACGGACAGATAACGGATGCCAGCACTATAGGCACTAGCATCCACCAGAGTGGAGTCGTCGCTAAGCTCCTAGTTCGCGGCAACGTCGACACGATACACACCACTGAAGTCCGTTCCCCAATCACCGGTCGTCTGCGCACACTCTCTGCTCAGGTTGGCCAGCAAGTCAAGCAGGGAGACCTCATCGCGACCATCGACCCGTCCACTGGGCAGGTCTGGGAAGCGCTGCGCGCACTTTACCTCGTCGGCCAGCCAGATGACATTGCCGCGGTCCTTCCGTATGAACGAGGGTTGCCCGACATCCCCGATCACGTGCGGCAGCAAGCGCTGGAAACAGAAACAGCGATACGTCAGAGGGTGAAATAAGGAATTGTTCTGCGATGCGCGGCCAGTGTTCAGCGAAAGTCGTGATTGCCGAGAACTAAGAGCCAGAGGTAATGGCCGTCCTCAAATCGGCATCACGCCGACTTCTTTTTCCACTTCGACCGTGTCTACCATCACGATCGCGTCCCACGGACAGCCGTCGAGGAAACATCCGTCTGGACCCTTGCTGAGGCACTTCTTGCACCCGATACAAAGGATCGGGTCCACCTGAATTTTACCGAAGGGCGGATGATCTTCGTCCGGAACCCAGAACATGCAGTCTTCCACCGGGCAATATTCCACGCAGGCGGGCGAGCCCGCACAGCCCGTGCAGCACTCAGTAATGACCGCCAACTCCTTCGGCTTCTTCTTTCGTGGGGTCAAGAGGCCCTTCGATTTAGGCTCGAATTTGAGCTCGTCGGGCACCAAGCCAGCGGGTTTCGCGTCGGCCGCTTCAGCAGACATGCCCGTGAGTATACCGTACCTTTGGGATTCTCCTCTACAGCCAAACAAGCCGATGGTGTCCTAGAGTTTAGGACACTACCAACAAGTCCGCGGTCAAAAGCTTGGTCGCTTTTGATATATTGAGTGTCGGAAATGGGCGCACGGGGTCGTGTAACCATTGGTGGGGAAGACTGCCGGGGCGGAGGCATGCCATGTCAGATGATAAGCGCGACATTCTGGAAGCTCTTAAGTTCGAACTCGCTTTTCTGGAGCAGGGAGGCTACGGACGTTCCGTGCGCACTCCCCAGACGCCCACGAGGAGCTTCCAGGATTCTCTCACCTGCCTCAATTTCTCCGACCTGACGATGCCGCATCCCTGCAACGAATGCTTCCTCACCGACTTCGTTCCCAAGAACGCCCAAGGCGAAGGTGTGCCCTGTCACCATATTCCCCTTAATCCAGAGGGGGAAACCGTGGACATGCTGCGGGAGCATCAGCTCAAGTTGGAGGAGGCCTTAGGAAATTGGCTGCGGGCGACCATCCGCCGCCTCGAGCGGGAGCGCGCGGCGGCAGCAAAGCAGGAGCATGCTTAAGCCCAAGCACAAAATCAAAGAAACGAAGAACTCTGGTTAGCTTTCCTTCGGCGGTACGGTGAGGCCAAACACCGAAATCTGCCCCTGCCCAGCAACATTCACTACGGATTCCCCGGGGTGCGGCAAATACAAAGTCTTGCAATGCTCACAGCGGTAGACCTCAGCGTCCAGTCCCCAGGCCTTTTCCGCATCCCCGCAATCTTGCTCGATCAAATCGACGCTATAAAACCACCGCTTCAAATGGCCGCCGCAAAACTTGCCCTTCTCGTTTTTCTCGTTGCAGGCACGCTGCCCGGCCTTCTTAATCTTGACTTTGTGATGGGGAAGCTGCGGAGGAGTTTGCATACCGGGAGTGGCAATTTTGCCAGTCTCCAAAGGACTTGCTGCCGTCTTTGCTTTCAAGCGCCCCCGAAGATCCAGATAGGCATTCAAGAATAGAATGCCGGAAAGCGGCAGAAGAATCAGGCTCATGAAGAGGCCGTCGACAGTGCCGACATTTCCACGCAGCACGATCCATACGACTCCCAGAAGGGGGACGATCCCAAGTACGACGGAAAGCACCAGCATCATAGGCTTGCACGCTCCTTTGTGGCGCCGGTATCTTGCCGGCTGTCGCGAGGGCTTCCTTCAGACCTCGTCTCCCTCTGACTCTTACCTTCGGAAACTCGGCACGACCGGAAGGCTTATCGGTTCGCTCCAAGCGAGAACTTCAGGCCTTCCGCGCGACAATCATCCCAAGAACTATAGGCAGATAAATAACGGAGGCATGCAAGACGCGTCTGGCGAAGATTATCGAATTTGATCTCGCCAGCTTGGTTACGTGATAGAGCAGGAAGACGCCCGCCAGGAACATGCCACTCAGATAAACTGGGCCTCCGTGATCGACCAGCGGAAGCATGGTCGTGACTATCAGGATCACAGTGAAGGCAACAATCTCAGCCCGCGTGAAACGGGAATCGAGATCAAACCGGGGCAGCATCTTGTAGCCCGCCCGGGTGTAGTCCTCTCGGTACATCAGCGCAATCGCTAGGAAATGCGGGAACTGCCACAGGAATAGAACGACGAAGAGAAACCAGGCGTGCCACTCGATACTTGCCGAGGCGCCCGCCCAACCGATCAGCGCGGGCATGGCGCCGGGAAAAGCGCCGAGCAGCGTGCACAGCGGCGTCTTCCGCTTCAAGGGAGTATAGATAAGCAAATACGACAGCAGCGTCGAGATCGCTACGAAGGCCGCTAGCACGTTCACCGCAACCGCAAGGTACAGCCCTCCGGCGATGCTCAGCACAACCCCAAACAAGAATGCTTCCCGAGCATTCAACCTGCCTGAAGGCAGGGGGCGCCTGGCAGTGCGGCGCATCTGACCGTCCCACACCCGTTCCATCCACTGATTCAAGGTTGCCGTGCCGCTGGCGACGAGGAGTGTGCCCACGAGGGTGTTGATGAGGCCGACAATCCTCAGAGGTCCACGAGAGGCAAGATAATAATCCGCCGACGTGGTCATAAGAATCAGCAGGTTCACTTCGGGCTTGGTCAGGGCGTAATAATCCCGGAGTTTGAAAATGAGGCGAACCGTCGGGCTGCGCTGTATCTTCCCCTGAATGGTTGCCATGCTTTTCTGTTACCAATTGCCGTCAGATTCAATGCGGCAATCGTCGCAATTGTGACCGCGAAAGTCCTTCCTCTCGGTTAGCTCCACCTGCCCTGCTTAAGGACGCATGCGGCGGTGAGATTGATTTCTGCCGCCGGTGCGTCAGTGTGCCTCCGCCTTGAAAGTGAAGTTGACATTTTTGGTTTCGTTGCCCGTGATGGTGACGTCCGCAGTCTGAGTGCCGTATTCCTCATGCCAGGCTGTGAGGGTGTACTTGCCCGGAGGCAGGTTCGGCAGCTTGAAGTCCCCGCCACCCTTGCTCACGTCGTAGTGCGACGTCTTCAGCACCGCGAAGTAACCATGCATCCAGGGATGGACATTACACTTCACCGAGATAAATTCCTCTCTGGCATATTTCTCGACAATCGGCGCGGCGCCGGGCGCCTGCGAATTATTTGACTCGCGGTTCAGTTTGGGCTGCGGATGAATATTGTGCGTAGCTTGGTCTGAGTTCGTGATCTTGAGTTCCTGGTTGGTGTGCATCACCAGAACGTGCGGAACATACTGGCAGCCTTTTTGCTCGAAGGTGACAGCCTGCGACGGAACCTGGCCATCATCGGGAGCCCCGGACGAAACGTACACCACCACATTTTCCAATGCATTATTGGGCCCGGTCACGACCGCTTCGAAGGTTACAGGTTTGGCATGCTGCTTGGCGCAGTACGGTTCTTTGTCCATATTGATCGGTTTTTGTCTTTCGGGCGTGCCAGTGTAGGTCACCTTGCCGCTAACCGTTCCAGCGAACATCAGTGACGAACAAACAAACAGCGTCAAAAGAGCTAGCAGCATTTGCTGAGTGCGCATTCGAGTACTCCCTCCTCGGGTTTTGGGATTCGTTATTGTCCTCCACCGGACGACTTATTATCCGCCGGGGCGGTTGACGCCGGCTTACTGTTTTGTTTCTCAACGTACCGGCGAATAACTCTGTGAGCAGCCATTAAAACTCCGTTCTCCTTGCCGTGACGAACGGCTTGTACCTGAGAGCCACCCTCTCAAACACGCACGGCGCTCGTTTTGCAAAAGTCCTGCGCTTTACCGCGAACCACCCGCGCCAGCCACTTGGTGCGGCTCCGATGAACTGGCGCCTTGCTTGATTCTGTGCGACGGCTGCATCGAGGCCTGCGGCCGGCCCATAGCCGCGCCCACCCGCCTTTGCTCCTCGGGCGTGAGCTGGAACATGTAATCCACCAGTAGCTTGGTGTGGTCCTTATCATACCCTTGGAACGAGGCCGGAGTGGGACCGGCAAAGACCCAACGATTATCCTCGCGCTTGAACAGGTCCGAAGGCATGGAAGTGCCCGGGCTGATGGCTTGCGGATCGATGATCCAGCGCTCCACCCAATCCGGCTTCAGGCGCCCCCGCACCAACAGGAGGTTGGGAGCGACAGCAAACTTGTCGTGCTGTGGATCGCCCGTGGCATGACACTTCAGGCAGGGAGCTGCGGTACTGCTGAACAGGCTGCGCGCCATCTCGGTTTCCTTCGCCGTCAGCACGGGAACCTGCTCGGGTATGTACGGAAAAGGCTGCCGCGAAAGCGCCTGGAAGAAGCGCACTAGCTTCCCCAATTCATTCTCTGAAAAGGAGAAAGTGGGCATGTGCACTTGCAGGTAGTTCCGTACGCCGTTGCGGTTCGTGTCCTTGTCGTTCAGCGCCGGGTTCGTGAGGAAGCGCAGCAGCCACTCCGGATCGACTCTCGCCCCTTCGGTCAGGAGCTTGGGAGGCAGCATTTCCTGAGCATCCTGGTAGCGTTTCATCCCCATCAACACAGTCTGCTGACCTGAAATGAACTGATGGCAACCCATGCAGTTGTACTTCCGGACCACCCACCAGCCTTCCTGGATATCGCGGCGATAATCGAGCGGCCGGTACTGATAATTGGCCGGCAAGCCGCTTTCCTGGCTACCCATCAGGAAGCTCGAGAGCGCCCGCACCTGATCCTTGGTCAAATGCAGGTTGGGCATCCGCAGCTTTTCCTCTTCGTTCTTGATCTTGCCTTGATCGAAGACATTGGGCTCAGCCAATTTGTGCTCGAAGAAGCCCTTGTGGTCATACCAAGTATCTTGCGCCGCGCCATCCGGCAGTCGTGCTAAGTCTTCCTGGTTGGTAATCGGTTCTGCATTCTTGCCGCCACGCTGCGCCGCCTCGGTGAAGAGGGCGAAGTCAAGGCGCTCAAGTGGCTTGCTGCCCTCGAACGTCAATTCCGTTCCGATCCGGCCCTCGTCCTCCAGACCGGCTATCTCATGGCAACCCATGCACCCGAAGTGACGAATCCATTTCTTGCCTTCATCCTTCAGCTTGGGGTCGTCCATGAAGGAGGCATCGGCGTAAGAAGTGGGGTCCTGCCTCTTCTGCGCTACCAAGTACGTGGCGATGTCTTGCGCGTCCTCGATGCTGAGGCGCAGGCTTGGCATCACCGTCATGTTTTGCACCTGCAGTTCGTGGCCATCGTTCGGGCATTTGCTGTGTTGCAGGTCGAAGACATACGGCAGCCCCTTCTTCGCATAATCTTCGGGACCAATGTCTTTCTTCTCGTACGGACAGTACGGGCGGGTGCGCTCGCGCGCGTTATGCACCCAGCGCACGAGATAGTCATAGTTGGCTTTCTCCCCAACCCGGGTAAGATTTGCGGCGAATGTGCCACCTTGCATCTGATCGCCTTCGCCTATGGAATGGCAAGCCAGACACCCACGCGTCTCAAAGAGTTCTTTGCCATGTGCGGCGTCGCCCGGTTTGTGTTTGGGCTGCGGGTCTGTCAGCGCCGACTGCCACAGATAGGCTGAGATGGCCTTGATCTGGTCCTCATTCAGGCGGAAATTCGGCATGCGGGTGGTGGGCCGGAAGTCGGTCGGTTTCTTCAGCCAGACTGGAATCCAGTTCTTGTTGAGTTTGAGCCGGACGTCCTTCAGATTGGGACCCACCTTCTTGACGTCCTGCAACAGGCTTTTCGTCTGCCGGTCCAGTTGGGCGATGCGGCCGTCAATCTTGCTGTTGGCGACCTTCAGCCCCACGGCTCGGTCGTTCAGGCGTACCGCTTCCTCGTTCGCTTCTGCCGCATCGGCCTGCTTCATCAACGAAGCTGCTTGCTTAACGTTTTGGATCTTTTCTCCCTCCAGTTGCTTGATCTCCTGGCTGACCGAGTTCAGCTCCTCCGGTTCTTTGTCGTATCCTTCATAGCGATGGCAGCCGATGCAGCCCCGCTGGCGAAACAAGTTCTTGCCCTCGCTGATCGTCGAGCCCACGTCGTTGCTCGCCAACAACATGTCGGCGGCGTGGCAGATCTGACAGCCGGCTTCCGTGTTTTCCTTGGGGAACAGCGGCCACAACCAATGCTCGTAGGTTCCGTGAGCCTTCTCAACGCTGGTGGTGGCCCGCCCGTTGCCCTGGTGGCAAGGAGAGCACCCGAACTTATCGGGGTCATGCGTCTTCAGTAAACCGGGTTCAGGATGGCTCGTGAACGCAGGTGCATACTCGTCGGGCTTCTTGCCCGGAGGAGCCATGGCAGCCGCCGTCAGCGTCAGCGGTTCCCGGATTCCCATATGGCAGGACTCGCAGCGGTCCACTATGTTGGCTTCCGCCACGTTAATCTGCACGATCTTTGGATCCCATTCCGCCGTTTTGCGCTTGAGTCCCTCAACCTGCGCCGGAGTGAGATCGACCATCTGCTGGTTCACGTACGCTGACACCTTGTTACCGGCTTCGGTCACCGGCTTTAACACTTCGCCAAGCTCCGCGCTTAGCTTGGTGCGCTCGTCTCGCAGTTCGTTGTATTTTTCTACCAGTTGGGTGAAGTCGTATTTTTCCTTGTGACCGTCGGGATATTCGACTGACCAGGTCTCCTTTTTGTAGTCTTCGAGTTCCTTCCGCTTGCTTTCCTTGCCCGAGTCACTCGTGTCGGTCTCGATCTGGTAGGTGACCGCATTCACATAAGCGCGTTTGTCGACGAAGACGTGCTGAACCGCCAGAATTTTGGCGTTCAGATCGAGAATCTGTTTCTGGAGCTCATCTCTGCGAGGCTTGGCGGCTTGATAAGTCTGCTCGTAAGCTTGCTCGAGTTGCTGGTACTCGGCACTCTGTTCGACGCCCTTTTCGGACTCCTCGGACTTGGTGCCGGCGGTCTTCAGGAACGCGCTGTAGCGCTGCTTCCACTCCTGCTGAAAAGCCTTCCAGGGACGTTGGCCGTAGTCTTCGTCCCACAGTGCCCAGAAGAGCGTGGCCATGAGGATGACCATGGACACGACGTAATACAGCGCGTAGGACTTGGTAACAATCGGATCATCGCTGCGGATTGGTTGTTCGGGCACTACAGCCTCCAATTAGTGGTTAGTAGTTTGCACCCGGATCCCGGACTAACAACTAACGACCACTTACACGTTGAACCAAGGCGTGATCCACACGTACTTAATGTTGAATGCGAGCCGCAACATCATCTTGAGCGGCAGCGCCACCATGGTGAGCAGGAAGAACACCATGATGGAGTACTGCAACAGGCTCATGCGCTGATAATCCTTCGGGTTGTAACGCCGGAACAGTGCATGGATGATGAACCCGCCGCTAAGGTAATAACCTCCGACCACCATCGCCCCGAAAATGTTCTTGCCTAAATTGGAGGTGATCCCAAAAATATCCGGCAGATCGCGGTTCACCTCATAAATCAGCCGGCTGTGATCCCATGTTTGTCCCGGCCAGAACCACTGCCAACCCGGACCGCGTATAAACGTGCCGATGATGATCATCGCGACCCAGAGAATGATGAAGCCAAACAGAAACGAGCCGATCGCAAACTTGCGCTGCTTCCAGGTGTAATAGCCGTTACCCAGCGGATTGGTGTCGATGTAAGGGATCACCATCAGGCCAACGATGACCAGCGTCGGCATCACGACGCCGGCAATCCACGGGTCAAAGTACACCAGCATCTCCTGCAAACCGAGGAAATACCAGGGCGCCTTCGCCGGATTCATCGTCAGGTTCGGATTCGAGGGTTCCTCTAGCGGAGCGTTCAAACTAACCGACCAGATCATTAAGACGATGGTGACGATGATGGCCGCAAGGAATTCGATGCGCAGCAGGAACGGCCACACGTGTACTTCCTTCTGCCACCCCGGCTCGAACGGCCAAGTCTTGCGATACTGAGTCTTCGCCGCCGCGGGGCTAGCTTCCAGCTCCGTAATCAAATCGTCGTTGCCCTTCGCTTGCTTCCATGCCAGATAGCAATAAAAGGCTAGAAGCGGAATCAGAGCCACGATGGGTACGTTGTCGGGCGCGGAACAGATTTCCCAAAGTTGTCGCCAGTCCATAAGTGCTCCAGATCACGCCTCAGGCGTGCCTTGCGCCACGCTGCACTTTATCCTCCGACGCGAGCACCACCGACGCTGGGCCGGAGATGCCGCCATCCTTTCGCACGCGCCAGAAGTGAACGATCATCAGCACGGAAGCCACGATCGGAATCCCGATGCAATGCCAGATGTAGGAACGCAGCAAAGCATTCGCATCTACGATGGAGCCGCCCAGCAGCCCAAAGCGCACGTCGTTGTACGGCGTCATCCCCAGCATTTTGCCGAACGGCCCTTCGTGTCCTAGCAGCGGTGTGGCACGAGCCATGTTGGTACCGACTGTGACTGCCCAGAACCCAAGCTGATCGTCCGGCAGCAGATAGCCGGTGAAGGAAAGCAGCAACGTGAGCACCAGCAGCAGCACGCCGATGTTCCAATTGAACTGACGCGGTGCTTTATAAGAGCCGGTCAGAAACACGCGAAACATGTGCAACCACACCGTAATCACCATCAGGTGGGCAGCCCAGCGGTGCATGTTGCGCAGGATCTTGCCGAAGGGCACATCGTGTTCCAGATAGAGCACGTCGCGAAAAGCCTGTAGTTTGGTCGGATGGTAATAAAACATCAGCAGCGCACCGGTAAAGGTGAGCACGATGAACAGATAAAACGTGATTCCGCCCATGCCCCAGGTGTAGCTGTAGCGCACCGCGTCGCGATTGATCTTCGCCGGATGGAGGTGCAGGAAGACGTTCGAAAGCACCCCCAGAGCCCGGTTCCGCGGCGTGTCATCGTGCTTGTGGCGGAAGATCGATTTGTAGACTTCGGTCTTGGTTGGTTGCTTGAGCCCCTCGACCTGTTCCTTGGCCTTGGCGGGCATATCCGTCTTGAATGATTGAACGTCCTCGTGCAGGGCGGCCTTCAATCGTTCAAGCAGGCCAGTTGCTTTGCCGTTTTTTCCGTTTCCATTCTCTTCAGGCATCGTTCCCTCTGATCGGTCTGCTAATCAGCCCGTCGCGGTCAGGGCTCCGGCAACACATAAATTACAAGGGCAAGTACGATCCATCGTCATTGAACTGGCTTGGCTGCCCCTTCGGCCACTGGTAAAGTCGCGACACATCTACCAGGATCTGACCGTCCGGAGATCTTTCGACGTGCGCTCGGTCCATGGGACGCGGTGCCGGACCCTCAAAGTTGACCCCTTCGCTGTCGTAGCCACTTCCGTGGCATGGGCATTTAAATTTGTTCTCGCTGGATTTCCAGTCGGGCGTACAGCCCAAATGCGTGCAGCGTGCGTAAATCACGAACAAGCGATCGGGTGTGCGGTCCACCCAGATGCGGTACCTCTGCTGAAACTTGGTGTCCACTCCCAGGCCAAATTCCTCGGGGTAGCCGATTTTGAAGCTGGTCGCGGGCTCGAATAGGGTGCGCGGCAGGAAAAAGCGGAAGAAGGCGATGAACCAGGCTGTGAGGAACGCAGCTACGGTACTCCATACCAACCGTCGGCGCTGTCGATTAATCTCATTGTCTTCCGGACCGACGGAGGCTACTCCCCCGGCAGCCACTGCTTTGGAAGTCCCCACCGCCGGCGTGCCGACATATTTTGTCGGTTCGCCGCTCCGTGCTACAGAAGCAGCCGCCGAAGCAGTTACCGTTGCCGCCGCTGCTGCCGCGGGCTGAGCAATGGAGGCTGCCGCTGCCGCCGCAGGAGCAGTCGGGGCGGCCAACGCAGGAGCAGGCGGAGCAGTTGCTGTAGGAGTGGCTGGCTCGCCGAGCAGGGCAGTGATTTCGGCATCGTTGAGTGCCGGTGAGCCTTTGCGAGCGCGTCCTGCCTGTTCCGCTGCGATCGCGGATTTACTCCACTTCTTTCCGGCCGCAACCCATTTTGCGACTTCCTCGCTGATGCCGGCACTCGGCGCGCTCGTGGCTGTAGCCGAAGTTGGAGATGCCGGTGCAGCAGCAGCTTGCGCGGGCGTCGGTGCGGGCGCGGAATCGGCCGACGCTGGCGCTGTCGCCGCGGGTGCGGAATCCGCGTCGACCTTTTCCCAGTCCATGGGCCGGCCCGCCTTTAACGCTTCAATATCCGCATCCGTCAGCAGCGGCAAGCCTTCGCGCTTGCGGCTGGCCTGCTCCATCGCTAAGAACGAGTTGCTGAGCGCCCTTCGCGGCCAAGGCGGAAGATGCCCGATCACGCCATTCACGGCGCCTTTCGGTGAGTCGTCTGCCATCTCTGCTTGTCCCCCTGGTATCGCACCCCAAAATCACGCGCAGACTTCAAAACTCAACGGTCGCCCCACTTGCAACCGGGAATGTATACTACACCACCTCGTCTGCCATGAAAAGTATGATGACGAGACCGCAGTGGTTGGTTGGAAGCGCGCGTTTCATCAGCTGCTAAACCGTTTGCTGAAAAAGTCCGAAGCCAACACCAGCTCCTAAAGGGGCAGTTGATGGGGAACGACTACGCCATCGCGAAAGCGATGCCCTGATACAAAACTCGAGTTTTTCAGCGCTCTGAAAAGCCGTATTCAAGACAATGCACTTTACCGCAGCGGTAAACCACTGCGCCATCGAAATCAGAGTTTTCCGCAGCCCGATGCAAACTTTTTCGCGCCGTTGGTAAGGTTCCCGGCGCAAAAACCTGATTGGAGCATTGCATACTGAAGGGTGTGGGTGTATGTTATCGGTCGATCAGAAAGTCACATCGGGGATGGCGTGACAGAAAGCCTCTGATACACAAACGCTAATAATGACGGTGCTCGCCGGGGAGCCGGCGGCCGGCGATTTCAGCTTCAGCGAAGTGGAGAACGGGGAAATTCCGGCTTAGGCCATGGCAACTCTGAGTCCTCCAGTAACGGTGCATGTTCCCCAATCGGGTAGGGATGGGGGCAGCTCTCTTCCCCCCGTTTACGGAGGTGGCGGCAACGGTGGCCGTGGCGATCGGTCTACTGACTACACGTCGCGTCTGCGGCGCGCCCGCCTCGGGCTGGCCGTGGCCATCGCTCCCATCGTAATGCTGTTTGTTTCCTTCACCAGCGCCTATATCGTGCGCCAGGGCCTCCCAACACTCGACGAAAAAACCCATACCTATGTTCGTGATTGGATTCCAGTCCACCTGCCGACTACTCTGCTCCTGGTAAACACCGCATTGCTCTTGCTCAGCAGTATTGCTGCAGAATTGGCCCGCCGGCGCATCACTAGGGAGGCCGCATTCGCAGTTCGCTCCATTCCGGGCGCTTCTCTCGGTCCGGGAAAGGGCCTTCCCTGGCTCGGAATCACGGTCGTGCTTGGTGGCGGCTTTCTGACCGGCCAGTGGATCGCCTGGCGTCTGCTGGCCGACCGCGGCTTTTACCTGGCAACCAGCGCCAGCAGTTCGTTCGTGTATTTGCTCACTGCTACTCACGCCATCCACCTCATCGGCGGCATGCTCGTGTTACTCTACGCCGCAACCGCTTCGCTGCTCCATAAGCCGGTTGAGGCGCGGCGCATCGTGGTGGACGTGACAGCCTGGTATTGGCATTTCATGTTTCTGCTGTGGGTCTACATTTTTGCTCTTATGTGGTTCGTAGGGTAGCAGCTAAGTCTGTGCTGCGGGGATGTAACCATGGGCAAAGCGTTCGCCGTAGTGCTGACGATCATCACCACTGTCTCTGTCGCGGTCCTTGTCTCGCGCCATTGGTGGTTTCCCGAAGTGGCCTCGGCTCATGGTGGGGCGATGGACCACCAGTTCG
>Ga0074045_10004096_pt1 | contig 12981 bp, 6 predicted proteins | sample BogForMeECP23OM2_FD_94442 | JGI IMG/M metagenome (GOLD analysis project Ga0074045, IMG submission 94442) | Bog forest soil microbial communities from Calvert Island, British Columbia, Canada - Bog Forest MetaG ECP23OM2 | ecosystem: Environmental > Terrestrial > Soil > Wetlands ... | reverse complement strand
TCCCGCGCCAACTGCTCGGTCTCACCCGGCGTGCGCCGCCGAGCTGCACTCGTCTCCTCTTTGCCCATCCCTCCACTCAAACATCACCCCCGCAGATCGGAAAGATGGGTTGGTCTGACGGATCACAAAGATCGAAGATCGTGTGGCGCATCATGTCATATTATAGGACCCTATTATCGGCAAAGCGATGTGTTGCACATAGTCGTCTGACTGGGGAGGCTGGCACTCGTTCCCAGCTCACGTTACAACCGTGGACCGATCCACATGGCCGCATCACCCTGGAGCCGCGGAGATAGCTCCCCAAGTTCCTGGCATGTCTGGATCTGGGAGGCCCACGATGCCTCCCGTGATACGCCGTTCCATGAAAATGGCGGCGCTCGGCCGCAGCATGGCCGCTATCCCGGCGGGCGCCGCGGCAGTTCCTCGACAGTGTTATCGCGCCTTATCGGAAGCCATCCTGGGCAGAACATCTTCGCCTGACACTATCGCTGTGGTGCTCCTCGATCGGCAAGCACCTCCCGCACTCTAGCGGCCAGGGCCTCGCGACTGAAGGGTTTGGCCAGGACTGACCGACCTGGATCTGACACGCCGCCATGGCTGACACTGCTTTCCGTGTAGCCTGAAACGTACAGCACTCTGATCTCGGGACGCGTGCGCTTCAGTCGGTCGGCTAGCACCTGTCCGGTCATGAACGGCAGGACTACATCGGTCAGCAGCAAGTCGATAGCTCCTGGATACTGGCTTGCTAACTCAATTGCCTCGGGACCATTGGAAGCCTGCAGAACCCGGTAGCCGAAGCTTTCGAGCAGCACGCTGGCGAGTTGCCGGACGGCGTCCTGGTCTTCCACAAGCAACACAGTTTCCGAACCGCGCAGCACGGCCGCGGGCGCGCCGGCACCGGGTGCAGGCAGCACCTCGTCCTGGAATCGTGGGAGGTAAACGTGGAAGGCGGCACCCTCGCCCAACTGGCTGGTGACCTCGATCGAGCCACCAGTTTGCTTGACAATGGCGTAAACAGTCGCCAGGCCCAACCCCGTCCCCTTGCCCGGCTCCTTGGTGGTGAAGAAGGGCTCGAACAAGCGCTGCTTGACGTCATCGCTCATCCCGGTGCCGGTATCGGTGACGCCCAAGTACACGTACGAGCCCGCCGCGAGGCCGGGATGGCTGTCCCCCTCGGCACCACCCACGGCTACTTCCACGTTTCTGGTTTCGATGACAATTCTGCCGCCCCCAGGCATGCTGTCACGCGAGTTCACCACCAGATTCATCAAGACCTGGCACAATTGGCCTGGGTCGGCCATCACGTGGCCGGCCCCCGGATCGAGCCGCGTCACCAACTCGATATCCTCGCCAATCAGGCGCCCGAACATTCGTTCTGCCTCGGCCACCACCAGGTTCAACTCCACCACGCGGGGCTGCGCCACCTCTTTTCGGCCGAAGGTCAGCAGCTTCTGCGTCAGTTCCGCGGCTCGCTCGCCGGCGGTCCGAATCTGAACCAAGTTGGAGAAGCATGGATGATCGGGCGAGAGTTCTTCCATCGCCAGATCGCTGTAGCCGTTGATGACTTGGAGCAGGTTATTGAAATCGTGTGCCACGCCACCGGCCAGCCGGCCCACGCTCTCCATTTTTTGCGCCTGCAGATACTGCGCTTCCATCCGTTTGCGCTCGGTGATGTCGCGCAATGCCGCCTGCGTCCCAGTGATACGTCCGTTCTCTTCCACAGCGGCAACAATCGCCTCGATCCACAGACGAGTTCCGTCGGCGCGAATGCCCTCGAAGTCGAAATTGCCGGGGACGGCCTCGCCGCGCACCATGCGGTCATGGCGATCGCGCACCTCCGCGCGGCATTCAGGGGCCACGTATTGTTCCAGCGTTACTTCGTGGACGTTCCCCGCGTCCAGGCCGAACAATTCCCAGAAGCGGCGATTGGCGAAGACCAGCCGGCCATCCAGGTCGTCGACTGTAATAGCTTCGCTGACATTTTCCACCAGACGACGGAAGCGCGACTCACCCTCCTCCCGCACCTCCCGCGTCAATTCCCTGGCCGAAACCAGTTGTTGCTCCGCCCGTCTGGTCGTTCGCTTCTCCCGCAGGTTGATGAGCAAGGTGACGACGGGGAAACTGCAGGCCAGCGCGGCTGTGGCTGGCAACGGCGATAGCAGCTCCCCGCGGGCCCGCAACAGAAGTGCGCAACCCACCCAAGTTGCCACGGCAAGGGCCAACGCGGATGCCGGCCCCCACAGGGAATGAACCCGAGCCAGCAGCACCGTGGCACCAAGGCCCACCACCAGTGCCAGTAATAGCTCCCAGGCCACGCCATTGGCTGGCCGCACGAACACATCTCCTTGTATTAGGTCGTCAATCGCCGTGGCCTGAATCTCGACGCCAGGGAACAGCGCGTCCACTGGTGTCACCACCTGATTCCACAACCCCTGTGCGGTCCCGCCAAGGAGAGCAATTCTGCCGCGAAGCGCTTCGGCCGGCCGGCCGTTCGACAAAACGTCGGCAGCCGAAATAGAGGAGAAGGTGCGTCGCGGGCCGCGAAAGCGCAACCGCATCAGGCTCGGGCCCTCGAGCGGAATCACACGAAAATCCAGGCGCAATCGCGAAGCACCGTATGCCTCGGCGGTGAGTTCCGCCGTACTCGCGCGGCGGTAGACGTTGAGGGCGGCTAGCGCCAGGCTGGGATAAAACCTGCCCCCCGATTCGATCACCAGCGGCATTCGGCGGGTCTTGCCGTCGCTATCCGGGGCGGCGTTTAGGAAACCACTGTCCGCCGCCGCCCGCGAGATGATAGCTACATTGCAGAGCGCGCCGGAAGCCCGCAAGAACGCCCCCCTCCCAGACACGCCTGCACCCGCAACAACCAGCGGCAGCGACGGGACGCCGCAGGCGGACGAAACTTCCTGGCCACCGTCAAACACCAACGAGTATCCGACCACTGTAGGCTCGGCTTGGATCGCGCCGGCCAGGAGCCGATCATTAGGTGCACCGGGGCCGTCGTCGGCCGGCCCGCCCATGCCCGTGCCTTCGTGGGGAAACATCATGTCCAGGACAATCTCGGCGGGGTCGTGGCTGGCAATGCGTTCAACCAACCGCCCTATAAGGTCTCTCGGCCAGGGCCAGCGGCCGAATTGCGTTAGACTCCTGTCGTCGACTTCGACGATCATGACCCGGCCGGACTGTCTACCAGGGCCTGCCCAACCTGTCAAGAGGTCGCAGACCTTGTGATCCAGGTTCGCCACCGGCGCCGGGCGGAAGAAGAACAACAGGACCGAGATGAGTACGGCGACTACCCCTGCCCCGATGATTCGCATCGTTGGTCCTTAACGAACGATCACCTCAACACGCCGGTTGCGCGGCGCCTCGACTCCAGCAGGTGTCTTCACGAGCAGGTCCGTAGCGCCGTGCGATTCGACGAACAGGTCGGACCCGGCAACGCCCTGAGCTTGAAGAATGTCCCTGACCCGCTGCGCGCGGCGCAGGCCGAGGTCATAGTTAGCCTGGCTTTCGCCAACGGTATCGGTGTGGCCTGTCACACTGATAGTGGTGGAGTGACGGTCCTGGATGGCTTTCAGAATGAGGGGAATCTGAGCCTCGGATTCGGTGACCAAAACATCCCGCCCCTCATCGAAATACAGCACGAACAGCACCTCGGGTGACGGCAGAATATCAAGCACTGCTCCAAAAAGACGCCGCACCTCGGCCTGGTCCATCGGGAACGGCGGGCTGGGAGCCAGATCAGCGCGCTCCACGCGAACCGCCTGATAGGGCTGGCTCAACTCCTGCGCACCGGCCGCGTTCTTGACCACAATGCCGCTGGGCTTGCCCTCCGGTTGGGCCAGCAGAACGATTACGCTCTGCTTAGCCGGAGGCGGCGGGGGCGCTGCCGCGCGTTTTGGCGCACAACCGGCAGCCAGCAGGAGCAGGGTAGCGCAACCGGTGACAAGCCACTTGCCCGCCATTCTCCTACACTCCATCCAGCGCAACCGCAAATTCGGTTCCGCGAAGTCCCAGCACACCCACGGGCGTTTCCACGCTTACCGACCCCGGAGAGAACTGAGCGATCTTGCCCGAAACATAGACCATCACGCCTCGCGCAAGGCGCAACAAGAGAGAAAACTTGGCATTCACCGGTTCGTACACAAACCGATCGATCTTCAGCTCGGTGTTAGGCCCCATGGAGATTCGCGTGCCATCCTGAAGAATGACTCCCAGGCGGCCGTCAGAAGACGTCTGAAGAACGTCGTTCACCAGCAGATGCATGCCCTCGCGAATGGGGATTGTGTTCGGGCCCCGGCGCACGACGTTGGCGCCCTGAGCCGTCTTGACGCTACCGGCAATACTCTCCTGGCCAAGAGCCGGGAAAGTCAGCCACACCAAGCCGAGAACCACGGCACCTGCCCGACACGCCACAGTCAATGGTCGCGGCCCTCCGCACCGTTATGGAAGACTTTATCACACACGTCAAGGGTCATCAATGGAAGCTTCCCCAGTGGTCCAGGCCGCGCGGCCTGGCGGTGGGTGTGCGCGTTGCCTCGGTTCTACTCGAATCGTCAGCCAGATGGGAGCTGGCCCCGACGGCGTTCGGGGAGGTGGGGCGCAATTGCTCGAATCTGCCCGTTAAGGTTCGTTATCGGTAGCTTGCCGCGGGCAAGGGCAGTCCGTCGACCGACTCCCGAGCACGTCGGTTCCATGAGCCCAGGCACAAGATCTCCAGCGCGAGAACGACCAACGTCGCGGGTGGCGCACCAGCCATCAGGTAGTTGACTGTCGGACGCACGGTTAGATCCGGCACGAAGCTCGCTCCCTCGGACCATTAATTGGTAGCGCCGGCTCCAATAGCACCTATTGCCGCGCCCGGGGCACTGGGACGGCGGCCGGCGTTCCAGTTGTCGCTGGGACCGGGTTGGCCATCAGAGGAAACCGGTCCGTGCCGTCGGGCGGAACCGGGTACGGCGTGTCTCCTATGCCGTCGTGATTGGCGTCCTTGCCGGTGTAATCGCTCCAGAAATTGCCGGTGCTGCCGTTATCCCAGCTATTATTGGAGCCGCCGTCGGTGGCGTTCTGCGTGTTGCCCAGAAAGGCATTGCCCTCGATGCGGTTCCCGGCGCCGCCGGCGATTTGGATTCCAAACGGAGCGTTGCCCACAATCTGGTTTGCCCGAACCCAGTTCAAGTTCGCGCCGCTGCCGATGCTGAGGCCATCACCGTTGGCGCTGGAGAGCCGGTTGCCCTGAATCGCGTTGTGTTCGGTGGACTGCAGGAAAATCCGCGTGCCATTCATGGAGCTGATTCCGATGGAGTTGCCGGCGATGAAGTTATCGGCGCCGCCGGCCACCCCCACGTTTTCCGTTGCGATATTACCTGCCGCCGCGAGACTTCCCCCCACAAAGTTATGGCTGCCGCCGATGCCGATTCCTCCCGATCCGAGTACTTGCGTTCCGGTGCGATCCGTGCCCACGTAATTGCCGATGACGAGGCTGTCGGTCGACCCCAGGCCGATACCCCCGTTCACAATATTTCGTTCCTGCGGCGTCAGCCCGCCGATCTTGTTGAATGGCTCCCCGGCATTGATTCCAATGTTGCCGCCGAGCGCCGTGGATCCGGTGGCGTCGAGACCAAGAGAATTGCCGACGATTTCGTTGTAAGAGCTGCCCGTGTCGCCGATCAAAATGCCGCCGCCGTTCGAGCCACCGACGATCAGGTTCCCCTGCACGTGATTGGCGGGAGCGCCACCGTCGATCGCAATATTAAAGTAGCCAGGATTGGAAAGCTGGACCTTGCCGGCAGCATCGGTCCCGATATAGTTGCCGATGATCCAATTCTCGTTATCTTGACCGCCCGCGCCAACAATGTGGACGTCTGAAAGCGCATTGCCGCTGATCACGTTTCTCTCCGCCGGCGTCACTCCTCCGATGGTATTGCCGGCGCTCTCCACGGTCACGCCATCATCGCCATTTGCCAGTTGCTTGGTTCCCGTGGCGTCCACACCCAGATAATTCCCCACGATCAGGTTCGAGGGGCCGATAAGCTCGATGCCCGATCCGCCGTTGCCGCCGATTACGTTTCCTTGTCCCGAAGGGCCCGCGCCCTGCCCCCGATCGCCTCCCATGGTGTTGTATCGTGCCTGAACAAGGATGCCATCGCCCGCGAAGCCGACGATTTGCAGTCCCTGAATGACATTGGAATTCGAGCCCAGAAAGATGCCGTTCGTGCCGGACGGCGCCGCGCTGCCGTCCAGAATGACGCCGGCGCTGCTGCCATCAATGGTCTGGCTGCCCGAGGATAGAGCCAGCTCCGACTGCAATTTGATGGTAGCGGGGCTCAGAGGCGGAAACGCCGCGGGGTCGAAGGTGATCTGGGCCGCCTGTTGCAAGCACTGGCGCAGGGTTCCGGGCCCGCTGTCCGCGCTGCTGGTGACCGTGCAGGCGCCAGCCACCGCCGCAGTGCGCGTCACCGTGCGCTGGAGCGGCGGAAGGCGCGCCGGCGCCGGCCCGCGCCGCGACGCCGCGGCAAACAACCCAGCCGGCGCCGCGGGCGCTTGGGACGGCGAGGCCAAGGGTGCAACCTGGAGAATGTAAAACCCTCCATCGGCCGCTGCCGCGTAAACGTATCGGCCATCGGTGGCCAGGGTCCCAACCGTGCCGGGCAAGGCGATCTGGCCGGCCAGCTTGAGTTGATCCGGATTCGAGACGTCCACGGCGATCACGCCGGCGGCGCTATCGGCGACAAAAACCGTGCTCCCGGCAACGGCAAAACTCGGGCCAAAGTTGCTTACACCAACCGGCAGCAGGTACGATCCGTGAGAGATGGGGTTCGCGGGGTTGGAAATGTCCAACACGCTGAGAAGCGTCCCCCCTGCCGCAGTACCCACAACGTACAGAAAGTTTCCGGAAACAGCGACGTCGGCAGGAGCCATGGTTTGCCCAGACAATTGGTCAATGGGCTCGTGATATTCGTTTACGACGACGGGGTTTCGAGGATCGGAGATATCGACGATCCAGACGCCACCCGTTAGAGCTGCGGCATACGCGAAATGCCCGGAGAGGGCCACGCCCATCGTGGTCGGCGCGCCCAATGGAACGAGACCGCGAGGCGTGGGGCCGGCTCCGTCGAGGTTCATGAAGCTGAGCTGGCACAACGCCTGCGGATCCGAAACGTCGATGAAGCGAAGGCCCCATTCGTTGGCCATGGCCATGAGCCCGCCTTGTACAACCTCCATGTGCGTGGTGCCAAATGGAAACCCATAAGCGGAACCGGTGGGATGCAAGGGGTCGGAGACATCCACGACGACGGCGCCCAGCGAAGAAAACCCCGCAGCCAGGTAGACTGAATTGCCCGCCACGGTCAAGACCGGGTAGCCGGCCGGGCCGAAACTGGCATACTGAAAAACACCCTGCGCGCGCGGCTGGGCCGGGTTAGAGATATCGAACACCCGAATGGTCTCGCCGTCGGCCACGTAAGCATAGCCGTTGGCCACCGCTACCGCTTGGGTGGCGCCCAGCGGCTGGAAGTTGCCTGATGCGGCCGGCTGGACCGGGTTCGATACGTCCAGCGCCTGCAACCCCATGTTGCGATCGCTCACCAACACCATGGCGCCGTCCACAGCCAGCCGCTGGGAGTCTCCACCGGTTAACAGGATCGAGCCCAGCCCGGCCGGCCGGGTCCTGTCCGAGATGTCCATGACAAGGACTCCGCCGAGGGCGTCGGCTATGTAGAGCGTGTTGCCGTTCGCCTCAACCCCCAAGGCCCATCCGGGAGTCCGCGAAGCGCTGACCTCCGCCGGCAGAGAGGGATTGGTTACGTCGATGACGACCAGGCCGGCCGAGCCGGCCGCGAGGTAGACCGTCTGACCAGCAGCGGCCACCGCATAGGCGAATGCCGCAACGCTCAGGCGTGCAACCTCCCTGGGTGCGGCCGGATTGGAAATATCCGCCACCAGCAGCCCCGATGCCGCGGCCGCGAGGTAGGCGTAATGTCCCGAAAGGCTCACGCCAAAAACGTAATCCTGGCTAAAAGCCTCGGCCACCTCGACGGGCTGGCTCGGATTCCTGACGTTCACGATTCGCAGGCCGCCGGGACCATCCGCCACGTAGGCATAACCGCCCGATACAGCGACTCCTTCCGCGTATCCCGGCGCGGCATAGCTTCCCACTACTCCGGGCCGCGCGGGATTCGAGACGTCAATAATATACAAGCCGCCTTCGCCAGCCGCCACGTACGCCAGCGACAGTGGCGCCTGCCGCGGTTGTCTGGCAAATCGCGCCAGCGGCAACCGGATCGGGATCGGCTTGGCGAGTAGTGCGATATCCCGCACGGCCCCCCCCAACGACCCGGTGGCGCCGATCTGCAGCATTGCACTCGGGTCAGATACGTCCAACGCCACCACCTGCATACCCACACCGATGTAGGCGTAAGGGGCTCGCAAGGCCACGCCCTGGGTGCGGCCGCCGGTCTGTGCCACGACATTCAGAGAGACCGGCCCGGCTGTCCCCCCTGGCGGCGGCACGGCGGCGGGCGCTGGCGTCACGCTTGCGGCGGCAGGGCAGGCCGGCATTTGAGGGGACGGTGCCGGCAGGGTTTGCGCCAACGAGAGGAGGCGCGGCAGAATCGCCAGAACCGTGATGAAGCGCCCGGTAAATGTCATGAGCAACTTTAACACTGCACCCGTAGGAAACGCACGGATCCGCGTGTCTGATAACCGCGCCAGCGTCCGCGCTCTTCTCGCCTTGCCTGTGGGCAACCGCGTCGTCGTTACGCTACGCCAGAAAACTCACGCGAGCGTTAATCGCTAATATCGGAAGCCAACTCCTCGGGCAAGCCAGCCCGCCGCGCTGTCTTCGAGTAGTGCGCGATCCGGCCGGAGCGGCCCAGCCACATGTCGGAACGGGAATTCCCTGGCTCTTTGCTGGTGCGAAGGGGATTTCGCGCCAGCTATCGGTTCTTTCTTACTGCTCCGGCGTTAGGCGGATCTACCGGTTGATCTGCCACACGTCGCCAACGGGCGCCACTCGTCCGAGTGAAGCAGTCTGGTTCTTGGCAGAACGCCCGCAAGCTTCCGCTCGTTTGCCCCCGCGAATACTCGATCACTGTGCCTTCCTTTCGCAGGCTGAACGGACCACGCAGCCTCTGGAACCGTCAACGGTGATGGACTCGCCGTCGCGAAGCGCATTCAGTATCCCGGGGATGTTGGCGACGGCCGGGATGCCATACTCCCGAGCGACAATGGCGCCATGGCTCAGAAAGCCGCCGGTCTCGACCACAATGGCTGAGGCTCGCAGGAACAGCGGGGTCCAGCCGGGATCTGTGGATGGGGCTACAAGGACGTCGCCTTGCTGCAAACGAGCCGCGTCGGTTGGAGTGTAAAGAACGCGAGCGGCCCCGGTGGCGGTGCCCGGCGAGACCGCGATGCCGCTCCACGTGCCGGATTCCGACGGTGAAGCCATCGGTTGCGCGGACACGGCTATCCGGCCATCCGGCTCTTCGGTCATGAGATCCGGGGCAGTTTCGGCGAGCCAGGATTCGCGGCGCAAGGCTCGGTCCTGGGACAGTTCGCGTGCCCCCGCACCATCCCAGTATCCTCTTAGCCAGCAAGTCAGATCGCTGAGGGCGAAGTGCAATGCCTGCTCGGGTGCATCCAGTTTACCCTCGGCCACCAAGCGACGGCCGATTTCCAGCACGATACGGCGCAGGGGCAACCCCAGACAAATTAAGGCGGATTTGGCAGCCTCGCGAGCAGCCATAGCAGCGCGCAGCTTACGCGCCAGCCAGAGCACGAAAGGAGCCCGCCAACCGAAGCGCCGCCTCAATTCCCGCTCCGCCTGTCGTCGGACTTCGGCGGCGGTTTCTCGCAAGTTGCGGGTCGCCGGATTCGCGCGGATGAACTGGACCTGCTCGAGAATCCACGACGGATCCTCGGCCCAGCGCGGGTTTAGAAAGTCGGCCTCGTGGACTGCGTGGTGGCCGAAATCGCGGAGAAACTCCTCCAGTGTCGCCTTGCCTTGAGCGACGTCGTAAAGGCGATAGCCCGGCTCCGCACTGGCCACTCCGCCGGCGCCGGTTTGCAGGCGCGCGATCAGCTCGGCATCCTTGACGAGTGCATCGAGCGCCAGTTGCCAGGGACCGGAACTGCTGTTGGCCAATCCGGCAACGGGCAGATGCGCCAGTTGCATGTTCGTGATCTGCGCCATGGCGCGCTGCAGATCAGTGCGCGAAAGGGCGCTCCAATCGATGGCTTGAAGGCTGCGTTGGTAGCTCAATGCACTCTCGAGGGCAGATCGCGCTTTGCCTGAATAGTTCCAGATCTTCGACAGCAGCCGCAAGCCCGCCATACTCCGGCGGCGCCCTTGAGGTCCCTTGAGCGGATCCGGCGGGACTGGGATCACCGGCTGGGATCCTCCGATCGCCTTCACCGTATCGGCCGGCAGAACTCCGAAAGCGTCATAAAAGGCCCACTGAATCCCGGTGAGATCGAAGAACGCGCGCCCCTGGAAGCGGCGAACCACTTCCATACCCATCGGAATCTGGTATCCGACGGCTTTCTGTGCGGCGTAGAGAGCTTCCGCCACGATGTAGCTGAGAGAGCTCCAGGAGAGTTCGCACGGTACGCCGGGCAAGTTGTCCTTAAGGTTGGCCGTCGACCAATAGCGAGGCAACGCCGCCGTCTGCGGCCATCCGGCGCGGGGCATGCTGGTGACCGGGCGAGCCTGGAGCACCCAAAGACGCTCTCCGTCATAGGCCCACTCGACATCCTGGGGCTCGCAGCCCTCGCCGAGGGCCCAGTGCACACGCTCCACCAGGTGCGCGAGTTCCTCTTCGAGCGGCTCCGGTAACAAGGTACTGGTGGCGGAGCCACCTTCCCGCAAGACCCGCCCGCACTGGTTGCGCCAGATCATATGTTCTGGATTGACGCGCCCGCTCACCACCGCATCGCCCAAGCCTTCCGCGCCGTCGATCAAAATGAGATCGCGGCGGCCCGTCGCTGGGTCACAGGAGAACGCCACGCCGGCACAGCGCGCCGCCACCATCTCGCAGATTACTACGGCGCAGCGAACTTCTTCCTCGCCAAAGCCCATCCGGTCGCGATAGGTCACGGCTTCTGGCGTTCTGAGCGAGTCGATACAGCCCTGGGCTGCCTGCTCCACGGCATCGCTGCCGCTCACATTGAGGTAACTGCGATGGATGCCTGCAAAGGAGGCCCGTGCGGAGTCCTCCGTGGTGGCGCTGGAGCGCACCGCGACTCTGGCCTCCAGCAGTCCCAGTTGCTCAAGACCGCACCGGATCTCCGAAAGCGGGGCGCCGGCCGGCAGCACCCCGCCGCGAGGTACCCGAAAGCCGTATCGCGCCAGCCGCGCCAGGTTGTAACCCTTGCCGCCGCAGACCGAGACGCCAGCTTCGTACGCTTCGAGCCAACTCAAGAAAGCGCTCATCGCGGCAGCGCTCCCTCCAAATGCAGTTTCCAGGCGGCGCCCAGCCACGCCGCCAACTGCCCGCGCTTTCCGTCCACGGTCCAGTGCAGAACGGTCAACGCAAGATTGCCGGCCAGTAACCCCGAAATAGTCTCGGCGGGCAAGTCGGCTCGAATCTCGCCCTTCTTCTGCGCCGCAGCGAATATCAACGCCAGCATGGCCCGCATGGAACTGGGAGTCTGCGTTCGGGGTTTTTCGAGACCATGCAACAAGAGAGGACGGGCGATGCCTCGGTTCTTCTCTACCCAATCCGCAATGGACTGCAGGAATTCTCCGCCAACCGCCAAAGGGCTTTTGCCGGTTGCCAGCTTGCTTCGGATCTCCTCCAGAGACTGCTGCTGCGCTTCGGAGCCGAGGGCCAGGGCTACATCGATCTTCGCTTGAAAGTACTGGTAGAAGGTGCCCTTCGCCACGTCCGCCCCGGCCACGATTTGATCTACGGAGGTCTTGTCGAAGCCCTGTGCCCGGAAGAGCTTGCCCGCAGCGCTCAGTATCCGGCCGCGAGTATCCTGTCGACGCTGGGCCTGGGTGGCCATATACTGACTATAGAACAATATTATACTTCGGTCGGTTATCCTTGGGGACGCGACCGGGTCCGGTCTCTGTGGTGGCCATCTCTGCTGGAACCCGCACCCCCGCTAGCGCGACTCCTCTATTGCCGGCCCGCCGCACAGGTTGGGCGCTCGTAGGCGTAACGCCTTCAGAGGGTCTGCTTATCGCCTGGCGGCGTACCAGTCGTGGAAGTGCCTGCGACCGGCGACTACCCGCCTGTTGTCGCGCAGCGTTTACTGATTCCTGGCGGGAACAGCCCATCGCACCATCAATCTGCGTGATTGGCCCGAAACGGCGTTGGAGGACCTGACGGCCTAGCAGGACGCCGGCCACGCGCTTCCGCGAACCGAACTTCGTGCCAGCCGCGAGCCCTTGAACAGAAGGTGGTTCCGGATACCCACAGCGCTGCGGTGCCGGACTCATAATTTTCGGTCGCGGGGGAGTCACCCTCGCTGATTTGCCGCTAGGCACTGGGCCAGGAAGCGCCTCCTGCGATATCGTTTCAGCGGTCCCCTAGCTGCATCTTCGCCGGTGCGCGATGTGTGCGCCGATCTCATCGGTTGCGGAGTGTGCGATTCGAGGCAGACTATAAATGGGAAGGCAGGCTGTTCCATGTCCACACACACCCCAAGTTGGAAGCTGGCACTCCGGGCCGTCTTCCGCGCGCTCACTTTGCTGCTGCCATTTGCTTTCGCGGGCCGCCTGGATTGGTGGCGCGGCTGGCTTTTCGCCGGCTCATTGCTGCTAATCGCCGGGGTGAGCTTCGCCGTATTGCGGCGCAAGAACCCTCTCCTGACGCGTCGGCGGCTGGACCGGCAACCGGGCGTCAAGCGATTCGACAGATTCGTGCTCGCCGTGGCGGCTGTCGGCTTCCTCAGCTTTTACGCGGTGGCCGGCCTCGACGCCCGCTACGGCTGGTCGCAACTCAGCGCGGCCTGGATATGGCCTGGCATCGCGCT
>Ga0074045_10004094_pt1 | contig 12983 bp, 19 predicted proteins | sample BogForMeECP23OM2_FD_94442 | JGI IMG/M metagenome (GOLD analysis project Ga0074045, IMG submission 94442) | Bog forest soil microbial communities from Calvert Island, British Columbia, Canada - Bog Forest MetaG ECP23OM2 | ecosystem: Environmental > Terrestrial > Soil > Wetlands ... | reverse complement strand
TGCTCTTGGAAATTTCCGAAGAAGAGGTTCCGAGGAGAAAAACTCCCCAAGAATGGCCAGATGCTCAGCCCAAAGAACGAATCAAAGAGAAGTTGGCAGAGGTGCTAGAACCAACTGGCGACTTGAACATAGATAATTTGAATTTGACGGAGTTACGTCAACTAGTTCATGAGCAAGAGAAGCAAATGATTGCTCAGAAAAAGAAAGAGCATTTTGGAACTCCAAGTGCCCCTAAACGTTCTGTTCCGTATAGCAATCCATGGGGAGAATCCGCGTATTATCAACGGCCAAGAAAGAAACAATAATGGAAGCGCTCGATTTCACTCGTTCAAAAGCTCTTAACAACATTCCTAATAAAAAATTACAAGATATTCTTTCTGCCATTCAAAATGGTTCTGAAGATGATAAAGTTAAAGCTATCAAGCTTATGGCTATCAATAGATATGCAGATAGCAATATTCCAATTGAGTATTGGAATTTGAAGATGGAGAAAGACTTCATTGGAGACGCAAGGCTCAAGCAGAAGTATGATGATTATATTCTCGATGTTAAAAATTCATATATTACGGGCGCCTCTTTTTGCTTAACTGGATTTCACGGTCTTGGCAAAACTATGACAGCCACCTGTATTCTTAAGAAGGCTTGTCAAAAAGGATATTCATGCCTTTACACAACTCTAAGTGATATTGTGACAGTTCTGACTCAAGCAGGCATGGAAGATAAATTTCTCTCTAGAAGAGAATTGGTCTTAGTAGATTTTTTAGTCATAGATGAGTTTGACCCAAGATTTATGGCTAGTGACAATGCAGCTGACTTATACGCCAGAACTTTAGAGAGCATCTTTCGAACGAGAAGCGCCAATAAATTGCCAACCATCATGTGTAGCAATAGTCCTAATGTTGTTGAAAGTTTTCATGGTCCATTGAAGGCAAGCATTGACAGTCTAATAAAAGGATACTTACCAACATTTCCTGTTTTTGGAGATGATTATCGTGGAAGGGAAGTTAAATGAGCTTCAACGAATTAGATCTGATAGTTCTCAAAAACATTATCACCAATAAGAAGAATGGTTTAGATTTCGCTAGTGAAAATGATTCCAAACTCTTTTCTCCTGATGTGTGGAACTTTGCTAATTTAGCGGTCAATTATATTAAGACCTACAAAGAGCTGCCAACTCTTCGTGTCATAACGGAGAAGCTGACTAAGAACAATAATGAAAAGCTAGCTGAGACTGTTAAAACTATTTGGGCAGAATTGGATAAAATCCAAATTGATGAGAAAGAGTATAAGCACGATCTGGAAAAGATCAAGAAGCGTTTTGCCGAAAAGCAACTCTTGTCGATGCGGGACGATCTCAGCAAATTAGATTTGAGCAACCTTGATGTGGCTAAGATTGTCACTGGCATTCAAAACAAACTTCAGCCCATTAAGAACTTAGAGCATAAGAAAACTTATGAGAGTAAGAGTGTTAGAGATTATCTGCCAACCTTCGTAGATAAGTTTAATGCTAGAAAGAACAATCCAGATCTTGACAAAGGTTTGATGACCAAGTATTCTTTCATTGACTATGCCACCAATGGATTGAAGCAGGCTGATTTTCTTATCATCGCTGGAGAAAGCGGTTTCGGTAAGAGTTTATTCTTAAACAACATTGGCGTTCAAGTTTGGTTGCAAAATAACAAAATTGCTTTTGATGGTGAGCCACAAGCAGAAATAACTCCCGGCAAGAATATTATCTATTTCAGTTTGGAGATGCCCTATGAAGATTGCTTCAATCGCTTTTTGAGTCGTCTCTCAGGAGTCCCCTCAAGAAAAATAGAGAACTCTGATTTAACCAAAGATGAGTTTGCTAAGATAAAGGCGTGCCTTGAGTTCATTAAGAACTATCCATACAATTTTAAGATTGTAGATATTGCGGATGCTTGCGCTAATGATTTGGAAGCCATCTTGCTTGATACTGGAGAGAACTTCGATGCCATCTTTATTGACTACCTTGGTATCATGAAACCCAATGAAAAAATTGAGGATCAGGATTGGTTAAAGCAAGGCATAATTGCCTATGAAGTAAGAGCAATTGGAAGAAGACATGAGAAGCCAATGTTCTCGGCAGTGCAGCTTAATAGAAAGTCTCCAGGCAAAGAATCTTCTGACAACGTTGGTCTCAACCGACTAGCTAGGTCAGGTACCATTGCTACGCATGCGACACATGTTATACAAATCGAGAACAGGCCAAATGAGGACAAGCATCCAGACTTCATATACCATTTTATAAAAAACAGAAAAGGCCCCAAGGGCAAAGGAACTCTAATCAAAAATCTGGCCTGCGCTACATTAATTGATAGAGAGACTCCGGCAGAAAATGATAATGGTAATGACAACAAATACGATGACTTCTTCATAGATCAAGATGACATTTCAGAGGAGATGGAAGACCTAGAATTATAAGGCAAAAATATGAAACCTAATGAAGAAGTGGTGGCAGAAGCCGTCAGAATAGAATTTGAAGAGAAGACAGGAAAATTATATATTGTCTTCGAAGTAATAGACGAAAAATATAAACAAGACATTAAGAAGAACTGGATACAAGATATAGAATATAAACTAGTAGATAAATGCCTGGTGAAAGAATGAACGAACAACAATGGCAAAATCTCAAAATCCTAATTGATGAGGAGTATAGTATTTGTCTTAGCGTGCATGATTATATAGATATTTTATCAATGAATATGTCAGAACCAGAGTCTTCAGGATTTGAAATGTGTACAGAACGTGACCTTATCAAAATAGGACTATATGGTTGGTTCAGAAATGGATTAGTTTCGATCTACGTTTCAAAAAATCTTGAAGAAGGTTATATTAGGATTTCCAGCGAGAAGTCCAATGCCAATATTATTCAAAATATTGTCCAAGGAAAATCTGTCTGGTCTAGTGCCGTTCCACTGGATTATTTGACATCTATAGAGCAACTTGAACGATTACTAAAGCTCAAAGCTTTTTGGTAACAGGAGAAAGAAAATGCCTACATATTTACATCAATGTACAGACTGCACCCATGAATGGGAGGATTTTTATAGCATGTCTCAGGAGCCACCTAAGGTCTGCCCTGCTTGCAATAAAGAGACTGCCAAAAGAGTCATCTGCGGATCTAACAGAGGGGTTGTAGAACTATACGGTCAGGACTTGGTTGATAAAATTAAGGCTGATGTTAGACAATTGAAAAAGGATGCCGCCAAAGATGAGAAGGTTTATTCTAATCTTTTAGGTGAGGAGAAATATCAAAATTTGCAAACCAAAATGGATGATCAAAAAAGAATTAGGCGAAAATAAATAAAAATTGACACATCAATAATGAGAGATTACATTATGCCGACCTACGAATATTATTGCGAACATCATAAAACTATCGAAGTTCAACAGTCAATTAAAGATCCCGTATTAGAGGAATGCCCGCTGTGTTTAGAAGAGAATAAGCACAGCAAAGTTACCAAACAAATTAGTCTTTGCGTTTTCCACTTGTCTGGCGGAGGTTGGGCTAGTGAAGGATACAAGTAACACCATGACGAGCAATAACAACTGGGATGCAGATAAATATAAGCTGGAGCAAATTATTGATTTACTCAAATTTGCATTATCTCTTGATGATGAAGAAATTATCAAATCCACAGTTGAAAGTGTTATTGAAACGTTAGAAGAAATTGCCAAATAAATCTGCTGCGTTATGAAAATTGCAATCTAATTTTCCGATCCGTATCAATATTTGGATATACCTTTACTTCAGAGCCAAAGTGAGAAAAACAACATGTTGACAGAACAAGAAGCGCATGATCTAATGACTAAGTTCATAGATCTTAGAACGAAATTTAAAGAGACTGGTGATGCTAAAATTGAAGTAGAATTGAAGCGCCATGAACAAGAATGTATCGAAAAATTCAGATATTTGGTCACGATGAAAACGGGTCGTTATAAGGCCTTTTCTAATTATGACGATTTAAACCAAGAGGGCTTTGAAGCTTTAATCAAGGCTATGAAAACATTTAAGCCAAACAAGGGTAATTTCTTTGCGTGGGCGCATAACTATATTGGCACTCGTATTTCAAGAAGCGCCAACTTGCACACCACCATTCGATTTCCTTTGAAAGTTGCCAAGGCCAGTACTCCTCACAAAGAATCGGTTATGCCAATTCAAATTGAAGAGAGGTTTTGCCCAGATAAAGAATTGGAAGACTCTCAAACTCATAGCGCAATTCAAACTGCACTCGCCTCTCTTTCTAGAGAGCAAAGAGACATTATTAGTTTAGCATACGGATTTGACGGAGACAAGCCAATGTCGATCAATAAAATCTGTAAGAAACTCAACATCTCTAGATTGTACTGTATTAAAACAATTAACAGCTCTCTTTCTCTCATGAAAGAGAACATAAAAATATAACTTGTCCAAGCAAACAGACTGGACTTCAACCTAATTCTCTTTAAGGACGGATTATGACGGGACACCTTTATCATCAGGCACTAGAAGCATCAATCGAATATTTTCAAGGCGATGAATTCGCTGCTAAAGTTTTCGTGGATAAATATGCTTTGCAAAACAAAGAAGGAGAATTTTTAGAATTAACTCCGTCTGACATGCATCGACGTTTAGCAAAAGAATTTGCACGTATCGAAGCTAAATATCCCAATCCAATGTCGGAGGAAGAAATATTTGGTTTGCTAGACCATTATCGTTTCATTGTCCCCCAAGGTAGCCCCATGTTTGGCATAGGTAATGAGCACTATGTCCAATCGTTGGGCAATTGTTTTGTTGTTGAGTCTCCTCATGATTCCTATGGTGGTATTCTTAAAACAGATCAAGAGATGGCCCAATTAATGAAACGTCGAGCTGGTGTTGGCACAGATATTGCCAATATTCGACCCAAAGGAATGCCAACTAAAAATGCCGCCAAGACTACTGACGGCATTGGTATTTTTATCCATAGATATTCTAATACATGCAGAGAAGTTGCCCAATCGGGAAGACGGGGCGCTCTCATGTTATCCAATCATATTAATCATCCAGAGATTGAAACCTTCATTCATATCAAAGACGACCCTAAAAATGTAACTGGCGCCAATCTTTCTATTAGAATTACTGATGCATTTATGAATCATGTAAAAAAGAATGAAAACTTTACTCTCCAATGGCCCGTCTCTGCAAAGAATCCCGTCGTAACTAATACGGTCAAAGCCAAAGAACTATGGGATCAAATTATTGATTGCGCCTGGAGTCGAGCTGAGCCAGGCGTTTTGTTTTGGGATCGCATTATTGATAATTCTCCAGCTGATATTTACGCAACCAAATATCCTAATTTCAGAACACAATCTACCAATCCTTGCGGTGAATTACCACTTGGATTAGATAGCTGTCGTTTGTTAGTTGTTAATCTTTTTTCATTTGTTAGCAATCCATTTACTAAGAAAGCCAAATTCGATTTTGACTTATACGCTAGCGTTTGCCAAAAAGCTCAGAGACTAATGGATGATTTAGTTGATTTGGAAATTGAAAAAATTGAGAGGCTCATCAAGAAGATTCAATCCGACCCGGAACCAGAAGTGGTTAAGATGGTTGAGCTAAATATGTGGAATCAATTCTTACAGTCTTGCACTCAAGGCAGAAGAACTGGCACGGGCATTACCGCTTTAGGCGATACCTTGGCCGCTCTGGGTATCAAATACGGATCACCAGCTTCCATCGAGATGACAGGAGAGATTTACAGAAACCTAATGATTAATGCTTATAAGTCAAGCTTTATTATGGCAGGGGAAAGGGGCGCTTTCCCTATTTTCGATCCTTCTATGGAAGAAGGCCATCCCTTTATTTCTTTGGTTTTATCTCAAGAACCAGAATTGAAGAAGCTTTATAATAAACACGGACGCCGTAATGTAGCTCTCTTAACAACCGCCCCTACTGGTTCTGTTTCAACACAGACACAAACTACGTCCGGTATTGAGCCAGCTTACATGTTGTCTTATGTTCGTCGTAAGAAGCATAATCCTTCCGATAAAAATGCTCGGGCTGATTTCGTTGATGCTATGGGTGATTCTTGGCAAGAGTTTACCGTTTATCACCATGGGGTCAAGAAGTGGATGGATGTCACCGGAGAGACTGATATTACTAAGTCTCCGTACCATGGCGCTACTTCTAATGATGTTGATTGGGTAGCCTCTGTTGATTTACAAGCTGTTGCTCAGAAATATATTGATCACAGTATTAGTAAGACCTGTAACCTGCCAGAAAATGTTAGTCGGGAGGTTGTTTCTCAGGTCTATATGAGAGCTTGGGAAAAGGGCTGTAAAGGCTTTACTGTCTATCGCGATAAGTGTCGAGATGGCGTTCTCATCAATGCCTCACAATCTAAGAAATCTAAAGATGGTAGGCCTGGAGAAGTTTCCGTCTCTGAAGCTCCCAAGCGACCTATTGAATTAGTCTGTGATATTAAGAAGGCAAAAATCCAAGGAGAACAATGGACTATTTTCGTTGGGCTGCTTAACGGCAAACCCTATGAAGTCTTCGGAGGACTTTCCAAATATGTGGATATTCCCAACAAGTTCAAATTGGGAAAGATTGTTAAGAATGGTAAGGTGGAAGACATTACTACCTACAATCTAATTTTAGGCGAAGGTGACGACCAAATGCTCATCAAAGATATTGCTAATGTTTTTGATAACGCTAACTTTGGAGCTTTTACAAGAACTATTTCTCTAGCTTTACGCCATGGAACTCCAGTCCAATATGTTGTGGAGCAATTGCAAAAAGACAAACATTCAGATATTACTTCTTTTTCAAAAGTTATTGCCAGAGTTCTCAAAAATTACATTGTGGATGGCACCAAATCAACTTCTGAAAGAAAATGTCCTAGCTGTGGAAATACCCAATTGGTCTATGAACAAGGCTGTATGGGGTGTGTTGGAGGTACAATGCCAGATGGAACGCCTTGTACTTGGAGTAAATGTTAAGACAAATTACTAATTAATAGGCATTGATGTTGAGATGAAAGGTATTATCCTTCTGAATTATAATGAGAACACTCGTCAGGTAGAGGACGAAGAGAAAGCTCGCTTTCTCCGAAATTTCTTAGAGCAGTGTTTCAATGACGCCCCCGGAGTTGCTGAGCAAATTGCAACCATTTGGGACGTGGATGGGCCTTTGTCTGCTCCACAAAAAGTAAAATTAAGAAACATCTTAACGACTTACAACATCAATGTTATAGATGATTTTGATGGCAACTTAAAAGTATTTATAGAAAATCAACCTGTAGCTGAGTGGGTTAAGCCTTCTTATAAGTTAAAGAAGGAATTAGATGTTAGAGACCCTAAGAAACGTATTTTTTTGGAGATGGAAGTTAATTGCTGGAGTATCTTCGATTCCTCGGAGATAGAACAAGAGATTGAATAATGAGAAAACTATACGTTCTGGATACGTCTGCTTTAATTTTTGACCCCTGTGTATTTAAAAAGTTTCCTAAGAGTGAGGTTGTTATCCCCATTGCTGTTCTCAATGAACTTGATAAACTTAAAAAGTTGCCTAATGAAGCCGGCAGAAATGCCAGAGTAGCTATTAGATTGCTCGATGAAGCCAGCAATAAAGGCGATATTAGCACTGGCATTCTCTTGGATGAGGACATTCTTCTTAGAATAGATGCGACCTATATCGATGTTACTCAAGTTCCTTACATTGGTTTGGGAGATCCTTCTTACGGAGATACTCAAATTTTAGCTTGTCTCCAAATGAACTGGCACGACCATTTAGAATGTGATGTTGTCTTAGTTAGCAATGATATTAATTTGCGAGTCAAAGCCAAATCAAGAGGAATTGATTCCGAATCATATGAAGGAGAGAGAACTCAGCTCAATGATCTTTATGCTGGTCATCAAACCGTTATGCACGAAGATGCCGGATTGGAATTGCAACAATCAGGGTTTATTGATCCAAGAAACTACAACATACAAATGTGTCTTCATGAATGTGTGACATTCCAAACCAATGATGGCAATGATATTGCTCTTGGTAGAAAAGTGGCTCATAACAAAATCAAAGCCATCCGCAAATCGTATCCTTGGAATATTACCAGTAGAAACACGGAACAGTCTTTTTTGATTGATCTAATCATGGATAACAATATTGATTTGGTGACAGCCATTGGTCAAGCGGGAACGGGCAAGAGCTTATTGTCATTAGCCACTGCTTTAGAATTGGTTATGAATAAGAAGCAATTTGAAAAATTGATTATCTATCGTCCTATTCAGCCTGTCGGAAATGATATTGGATACTTGCCAGGAACTATGGCCGAGAAATTGGCACCTTGGTTTCAAGCTATCATGGATAACTTTGAGTTCTTGTTAAGCAATAAGAATAACAACAATAATGAATGGCGAAGAGATTTGGAAATGTTCCAGAAAAAGGGCAAGATTGAAATGGAAGCCATTACCTACATCCGTGGAAGAAGCATTCCAAATGCTATCATTCTAGTTGATGAAGCCCAAAACTTGAATACTAATGAAGTTAAAACTATTTTGACTCGTGCCGGTGAGAATACCAAAATTATCTTGACAGGAGATATTGAGCAAATTGATAGCCAAGATTTAGATGCTATGGATAATGGATTAACTTATATAATTGAAAAGTTTAAAAACTCAGAATTGGCTGGTCATATAACCTTGACTAAAGGTGAAAGATCTCGCCTTGCTAGCGAAGCTGCTAGAATTTTGTAAAAAGTCCCAATTATGCTGTTATAGTAGATTAGACTTTAATTATTTGTAAGGAGTTTCATGTCTAAAGATAAAAAACAACCACAACCAGCCGTTGCTTTAACACCAGAAGTTGAACCAGTTGCAGCGCCCCCACCTCCTGCCCCTGTTGCGCCCCCTGCACCTCGATTGTCAGATGTCGATAAGATGGCCCTAGATTTAGCTAAGGAGCGCCGAGTAACTGCTCAGTCAGATGTTAAGCTTGCTCAAGCTAAAGGCGAAAATGCCGAATTGGCTTTTAGATATGTTGTGCTTCAACTCTATATGAAGTATGGCCTAACTAACCAAGATGCTCTTGCAGAAGACGGAACCATCGTCATTGGTGGCGCTGTACAACAACAAGGTCGATAATGGATCTTTCAGAACTAACAGCTTTGATTAAGATTAAAGAATACGTTGCTAACTCTGTTGGCATTATGGCTATTGACAGGAAAACTGTTAGCATCCTAAATGGTATTCTCTTACTCTTAGACAAAAAGATAATTGGAATATTGACAAGTGACGAGTTCAAGACATATGTTGATTATGAAAACGTACAAGCTGCTAAGAGTGAGGCTGTCAAGATTACCAATATATACACTGATGACGTCATAGAACGTAAGAAGAAATCACGACTGAACGAAAAATATTAAAGGTAGGAAAACATGAAATTGAACGCTCCCAAAGAGCTGTTCACCGATAACAGCCTTATCCGTCTCAAGGATAATAACTGGCTGGAGAAACAAAGGGTCGCTGGCAGAATCGCTGCTAAGGCCCTTTTGTTATTGGAGCAGTTTGTAAAAGATAAAACATCAAAAACATTATTTGAAATCAATAAAATTGCCGAAGACTATATTGTTGATGCTGGCGGGTCTTGTACCTTTAAAGATTACAAAGGATTTCCGGCCGGCATTTGTATGTCTGTCAATAAGCAGCTAGTTCATGGCATTCCAACAGATTATCGTCTCCAAGATGGTGATATTATAAGTTTTGATTTGGGAGTCACTATTGATGGCGCTATTGCTGATACGGCTATTACTTGTATCTATGGCGAGCCTAAATCAGAAAGACATGTTCAATTAATAAAAGATACTGAGGAGGCTTTAATGCGAGGGATTCAATCCATTAAGGTTGGAGATAGATTGGGGGTTATCGGCAAAGCCATTTATAAATACTCTCATGCCAAAGGATATGGAGTCGTTAATAATTATGGCGGTCATGGTTTAGATTGGAATGTACCTCATGCTGCTCCATTTGTAGAAAATAGGTCAGATGAAACGCAAGGCATTCGAATTCAACCAGGATTAGCTATTGCCATTGAACCCATGTTAGTTCTTGGATCTACTGTAACTACAACTTTAGATGATGGTTGGACTGTTGTCACTCCAGATTTATCAGCTCATTTTGAACACTCTGTTTTCATTCATGAAGATCATGTGGAAATTATTTCTGATAGAAGCTCATTATGATGGATGTGGAGATTAAAAAGATACAGAAAGCCCTTTACTTAAAAGACGCTAAATTGTTTCGAGAGTTTCAGAAAAACTTCCCTGCCCAACCTTATGTAGATAAGTTTGGTGAATGGGGACATTGGACTATTAAAGTTTACTGTTCACATGATGATTCACCGCCGGGGATATATTGCTATTACATAAATATGATTGGGGGACCATATGACGCTTCGTTTAAAGACTTTTGGTATAGATGGAATAAGTTTAATAATTTGAAGGCATTTTTATGAAAATAACATTTGAAGATAAGAGTTTTGTTGAGTGTACCAAATCTGATGATCTGGGCAAGATAGTCTTGACCATCTCTGCTAAGGATAGGTCTGATCCTCTGAAAAAGATTGTCAATGCGGTGGAAATTACATTTGAAGAGTTTAAGGCACTAATCTCCGATGTCCTCTGAATTGCAAAGCTTGCTTGAAACTTGTAACATAAAACTATTTGAAACATTTTTAACCACATTTCATTGTGAATCCAGAAATTCATTTGAAAGTCCATCAGAGTATGATGGCATAAGGATAGAAGTGAAATATAGAAAAGAAGATTGGGGAGAACGAATTATGTTTACTGTAAGCAATAGTGATGAATTCATTTTCTATAAGTCTTCTCTTGATCAATTAACTAAAGATTTTAAACGATTCCTCAATTTGAAAGCATTTTTATGAAAATATATTTTGTTGGCGCTCATAGCACTGGTAAATCAACACTTGCAAGATATGTGTCGGAAACATATAGAATACCATTATTAACCGAAGTAGCTAGAATGGTATTATCAGAAAAAGAATTACAAGTAGACTCTTTAAGATATAATTTGGATACAGTTAATGACTATCAAAGGTCTATTTTTTTACGCCAATTAGAAGAAGAAAATAAAGCTGAGTTTGTAGCTGACCGAAGCCTTATTGATTGTTTAAGTTATTCGGCGGAACACTCTATGATTTTGCCGGAACTTCTAGCTCATCCCGCTATTACCGACTATATTGCCAAATTATTAGAACCAGGTTCAATTTTATTCTTTGTTCGACCGTCCAAGGTAACGCTGCACGCTGATGGCGTTCGAGAGTCTATAAATTGGGAGTCAATTATAAAAATTGATGCCCAAATAAAATTTCTAATAGAAATGTGGAGATTAAGATATTTTCAAATAAATACAGATAGCATGCAAGAAAGAGTGCGACTAGTTAATGCTGTATTATCGTTTATCCCTTCTGGCAAGTAAATTGTATATTGTTGTTTGACTTATTTTATGTTTCTCTGCCAACATAGATAAAGTAAATTGTTTTGAGTCATAATCAATATATAATTTATCAAGCTCTTCTTGTGTTAATTTTCCACCATATTCTGTTTTCCTGCACGATGGACAAAGTTTTAGTTTATTTTGATATCTTTGCAGTAATCTATTACATTTAACGCAAGGATACCTGGTATATTGATCGAGCGATTTGCGTTTAATGCCTTTTATATTTTTACCGCAAAAAGTGTCGGTTTGTGAATGGCAATTAGGGCATAGTAATCTTAGATTTTCTATGCGATTATCTTTTCTTTGACCATTAATATGATCGAGCTGTAAAGAAATCGCTTTTCCATTCCACTCAACAAGATTGCAGATACTGCATTTATATTCAAGTAGTTCGTTATTTAGCAGGCGGGTTCTCAAATTAGAAGTTTGAATATTTGTGTTTCTTTTTAACACTTTTTCGATGGGTAAAATTTTTCTAGGGGCTGATCCTGAGAAATTTTTCCAATGACTTGTATTTAGTTCTAGTTGCAATATTTTTTCTTTAATTCTAGCGTGACCTCCCACCAAATTAAGTTTATCCAAAACTTGTTGAAGTGTAACACAACTACTTACAGCTTCCACTAATTGCTCATCTGTATATTTTTTCTTCATGTAACAATAGTTGTTTATTAGTAGTTTATGCTAAAAAATAAAAAGATATAGGATATACTAAAAATCTGGCATTCCTTTGAATAATAACACCTCAAGGGAATACATGGGTACAATTCTACATCCAGGATTTTTATACTGGGATGGTTTAAAATATATCACTACTGGCGGAAGCAGCCTGGCATCAGGTCCTGCTGGTGGAGATTTGTCTGGAACCTATCCTAATCCTATCGTAAGCGGGTTACAAAACCATCCAGTTTCCAATGCTACTCCGACTACTGGTCAAATTTTAGAATGGAATGGTACTGCTTGGACACCAAGCCAAGCTGCCTCTGGATTTACTCCTGGCGGTGACCTTAGTGGCACATCTACACTTCAAAAAGTTATCGGAATTCAAGGTAATCCAGTAGAATCTCAAACATTAGGTGAAGGCCAAGCTAATTTCGCTTTAGTTTGGAATGGAACTACTTGGTTAGCGGAAAATATATTCACTCTTACCGAAGCCAGCGGAGATTTAGGCGATTTTTATCCTAATCCTACTGTTAGAGCCGTTTGGGAAGCTAAAGTTCCACAAGCTGGAGCTGGTGTTCCACCAGGATATACTTATGCCGGAAGCTCATTTAGTATTGGTAATGTTTTACAGGTAATTAATTCCGGTGCCGGTACACAAGCATTAGGATACGCCCCACTCAATCTTTCTGGCGGAACTAATGTTAGCGGAGCTTTGCCTGTTGCCAATCAAATCGCTCAGACTTTAGGCGGAGATCTTTCCAATAATACAGGTAATGCGGTTATCGTTGCACTTCGTGGCAATCCTCTTCAATATA
>Ga0074045_10004093_pt1 | contig 12986 bp, 16 predicted proteins | sample BogForMeECP23OM2_FD_94442 | JGI IMG/M metagenome (GOLD analysis project Ga0074045, IMG submission 94442) | Bog forest soil microbial communities from Calvert Island, British Columbia, Canada - Bog Forest MetaG ECP23OM2 | ecosystem: Environmental > Terrestrial > Soil > Wetlands ... | reverse complement strand
TGTTTATGCAGTTCGATCCCTCAATTCAGCGATTTCGGATACTCCTGAAACAGAGGTCCCTTGTGCTGCGCAGACCGGGAAAGAGCTTTGGCACATGAGTATATTTTTGAATTAACTTCAACTAAAGTTGCGTTCAGATCAAATAACGCTTTTTTTAAAGAAATGATTGCTTCGCCACACGTCTCCATGTCCCGGACCAGCCTTTCCAGATTCTTTTTCGATTCATCACAATTATTCTTTAAATTAGCATCTCTTTCCGTGAATTCCTGAATAAGGCACTTGTATTGTTCTTTTTCACATTCAGAGAGGGTTGCAATGAAGTCTTCCAACTTTTGATATCTCATATTTCCGCCTTTGCCAAACCTCAATAAGTCCATCTGACTAAATTAGACTATAAATAACGTCGGGTGTCAATAGTCATTTGGCTGCAAGCGGGACGTTTCTAAATTGGGCCCTTAGACCATCAAATACTATTTCCAGCAGCACCAGTTGTTTCGGCTGCAAATGGACGCCCCCAAAAACGAGTCTCGCCCTAACGGGAATATTCGAAACAAGCCTGTCTGAAACCCAATCAGCATCTGAAGTACTTCCCATTATTACATTGCTGGCCTTATACTCATTCCCAATATCATCTATAATTCTTGAACCAGTATTCCCCATAATAGTCAGTTCCCTATCCTCGCCCTTGCTGGATACCATAAAATCACAAGTTACCGCCTGCTCCGAGAGTATGCATTTCTGCAGTTTAAACAGGAAGTTCTTTACCTCCACCTGTTGTTGTCCAAGGGCCGTGTGGGCCGAAACCAACAGAAGACAACAGAGAACAGTACCAATCAACTTTTGCATGACATTCTCCTCCTAGTATTATGACCTGAATTAACAGTAATCGATTTGTAAAAATATTTCAACGTGATTCCTGATTAGGCAACTTGCTCAGATTCTGATTAATCTTTTCTATCTCCATACTCGTCTCATCCTGCTTTAACCGGCGGTCTTTGCCTGATTCTCTTTCAAGCTCCCTGAAGGTCTCGTCTGATTGCTGTTTAATTCTATTAATCATGCGCTCCTGCAACTCAAATGCTTCCTTCGCAATTGCGTCTATTTGTTTTATGCGTTCCTTGTATTCTTTCATGGTTACCGCACCCGAGTTGAATCTGTCACACAGTTCCTTGTACCTCACGACTATACCCTGCACCATGCTGTCCCAGTTTATACTGTTGGTCTTTCCTATCGTAAATTCAGGGCCCACATTGAAAAGAAGGTTGCCTGCCTTTAACCCGATAGTAACTCCTGCCTTGCCTTCATAAATGTGACAGTCGAGTTGGTCCGCCATTATGAATTGTGATCTTGTCTCATCAAGATAAACCTGCACTGTTGCATTCGACTGTCGGGCCACAGACAACAAAACTATTATTGGCAGTATGACCAAGGCTTTGTTTTTCATCTCGTTATCCTTTGTCTCATCTCCTGCATCATGTCGCCCATCTCCTTTTCCACCTCTGCCCATAAATCCTCAATCCTGTATGGTCTCTTCGGAGTGAGTATTGTACCACTGGTTATTTTCCCGGGTGTTTCAGTTTTTATAATTCTTTTGTCCGCAGCAGGCTTCTGAGCCTGCTTTTCTACGACCTCAACCTTGTCAGCAGGCTTTTTTTCAGGTTTGACCTCCACTGGAGCAGTCCTCTCAGGTCCTGCGGTTTCCTTTTTCGCTTCCACAGCGGGTACTGTTCCTTGTTCTACCTTTTGGTCCGCGTCCGGTTTTCTTTCTACTGGCTGGGGTTCCATGTTATCGACTTTCACTTTATCGGCTTTAATATCTTTAACACTCGTTTTAGGTGTGACATCATCTGTGGCTGCAACATAAGGGGTTGTTTCACTGTACAATGCCTTTTTGCCATAGGCTATGAATATTTTTTTCCTATCGAGCCACTTTTTTACGACTGTCGATTTAATTGCAAAATTAACGCCGGTTATCGGCATGTTGTCCTCCCCGATCCTTGCGGCAGCCGAATTGATGCCTATCATATATCCCCTTCTGTCAAGCAGAGGTCCGCCTGAGTTGCCCCTGTTCAGGCTGGTATCTGTCTGAAAGACATTCTTGCCCGGAATATTGGACTGGTTTTTTATCGCTCCGCTTATCCGTCCGTATGTCAGCGTCCACAGACCGCCTTGCTCAGGATGCCCAATAGCTACTACCTCCTCGCCGATCTTGACTTCCTCAGAATTGCCGATTTCAATAATCCCTGTATCAGAAGGCACCCCCTCGACCTTTAAAACAGCAATGTCAAGTTCAGTGTCATAGTCAATCACATCAGCCTTGTGGCGCTTGACAAGGTCACTGCTGAACTTTCCTGTCACGACATCAGGCTTGAGATATACCCTGATATTTGTCAACAAACGGGAAGAACCCTTGTCGTATATCACATGAGCATTAGTAATGACTGTCCCGGGGGCTATAATGGAGCCGGAGCCGACCATGCCGCTTTTACCCTCATCCGAAGCCAGCACCAGTACGACTGCCTTTGAGTTTTTCTCGTATACTTCGACCGCCGGGAATCCGCTGACAAGGTCCGGCAAGACCAAAAGCAGCAAAAAACCAATATACACTGGTATCTTCATTTTTCTTCCACCTCTGCTTTTTTTTCTTTTATACGGACAATCTCTTGCCCAAGATTATCAAAAGCCTTTGCAGCATTGCTTTTGACCCCATCGATAATCTCTTTCTCTTTATCAAGCACAACAGCCTTTTTATATGAAGCTTCAGCTTTTTTCAGTGAAGACATGTCACCCTTTTCAGCCTGATTGAGCTCTTCCTTTGCGCTGTCAACAGCAGCTCCCGCCTTTTCATTAAGATTCTCCGCAGCGCCTTTCCTCTTAAGGACCGCTATCGCATAGACCAGGTTTTCTTTTTCACCATGCTTCACGATCCGTGATCCTGCAAGGAATTCGTCAACTGTCTCTTCAATAATAGCGCTGAACTCACTGCGGCATTCGCCCTGATCTCTGAAGATTTTATAGGTTGTGCCCTCACATTGCCTGTCTATACTTTCAGATTTGATTCGTACCTTTATTTGCTTGGCAATATCAAGCCTCGCGAGGACCTCCGCCACTCTTTCATCATTATAGGGATTATCTGTTTTAGGCACTTCAGCGACCCCCACAAGGTAAACGCTTTGAGGGTATTCCAGGTATGCGGTCTCAGCTAGAGTTGCAGAAGCGGCATATGAGACCACAGGGGAAAAAATCATACTAATGATGATTATTGTTTCCTGCAAGCTCATTATCGTAAGGCCGGCTTTCTTATATATCACTCTATCACCTTAACAACGAATACCTCTTGTGTTATACCGCCGCCGGTATCGCCTATTGTAAGCCTTAATTTATGAGTGCCGGCTGGAAGCTCGGCCTTGTCCACTTTCACACCCTCTTTCGTGGTATATTGTTTGACCCTGTCTGTAATATCTATATTGAAAAACTTCAGGCACTCAACTTTGAACTGTGACAGATCAACCTCGCTGCCCTCTCTTGGTATGAACCGCACCTCGATTGTCAGCGGTGATTTGTATTCATGATTTGTTTCGGGGACCACTATCATAATCTTAGGGCCGTTGTTTAGAGATCTGCTGACCTCATAAACCCCCTTGGGTGCTTCCTGCATAGCGCCTTCTTCTTTAGTGAGCAGCACTACTGCTTCACCAGTGCTGCTCACAGAAAGGGCGATTGCCATACATATTATCGCTGCGAATGTCTTTCCCATGGCCGTTTCTCCTTATACGCGCTTAATAATTATTTACGGCTGGCCTTTTGTTTTTGCCTCTTCCTGCTCAAGCTGATCATGCAGATGGTCAGCGTTTTTCTTTATGTATTCTTTTAAATTAGCGTCTATTTCCTTTGTCTGTTCAAGGTTGTTCTTTAACAATTCGACGTCCACTCTAGCCAAAGAAAAGAGTTCTCCGGTTGCAGGATTTTGCCAGTGATCAACAATCTGGACTCCTCGTAGTGTCATTGCCGTAACTGTCTTTATAGCAGATTCGACGAGCTGGCTGTCTGAGGATACCTGGGCAGAACCAGAAGTCATTGATTCGATGTAGTCTTTTTGTAATGAAGCAGTATATACCTGTATCTCTTTGGCAACAGCTACCCTTGCCCTGTCTTCAGAAGCCATTCTCAACATGGAGGGATTTTTCATTCCGGCGGCAGAGCCGACCCCATAGAATACCTTTACCTGCGGCCTACTGAAAGCCCCGCTCCCCTTTACTACCCACTCCGGAGCCTTGAGGTCCTGGATAGGTGTTGTTTCAGTCACCTTCTCCTCGACTTTAGTGCTCGCACAACCTGTCAGCAGCCCGGCAACCCCAAGCAATGCCAAAATAACTCTTAATGTCTTTCCCATGTTTTTATCCTCCTCATCATTCCTGATTATAATTCATATTTGACGGACACTTATTCTCCGTTTAGAATTCAAAATAATCCGTTATCCCATTTTTTGAAACAACCACCCCATTTCTGCCTATGCGTGATATGAAGACCCCGGAATTCCTTATGTCTTTTATATTTGTTTTGATCTCCGAAGGGTCTTTATAATTTACAAGGCATATCCTGTTGTTTTTCGTAAACAGGAATATCCGGGCTTGCCGCACTTTATATACCTTTAAGCTCTCTTTTTTTGTTATAGCGATTTCCTCAACCAATTCATAATTGTTATCTTTTGTGATAACGGCGCCTGGTTTAATTTTCATCGACCTGGGAAACTTAATACTGATATCAGGCTGTTCATCCTTTGACGGAGCCGCACCCAGTGCAGAATCCACATTTTTTTGCAGCATCCTGTTTAAGGCATTCAGGTTAATGGCAGCGAGATTGTCAGCCTCCCTGGAGTCCGTCAATATGGTCTCTGCCTTCTCGATCATGGCTTCACTCCCCATCTCTAACCCGAGCATTATATAAACAACAGCCACATTGTTCCTGATTTCTCCGTTTTCCGGAGATAACTTTAACGCGTCTTCAAGCACTGCCGCCGCGTCATAATACCTGTTGTCAATTATATAGGCGCACCCGAGATTGTTTTTGGCTTCAAAATAGAACGGGTCGTATTCCACGGCCTTCTTAAGGTTCTCTATCGCCGGGGTCAGCAATTTTTTGTATTCACGGTATTTTTCTTCTGAATACCCCCTTGCAACAGGGATTGTTTCTGCCCTTGTCTTTGTATCAATTCCAAAAGAGAGGGCGAAAGGAAATGATTCAGGCGTCCTGGATTGCAAAAATTGCTCATATGCCTGACGCAGGTATATGCTGCCGAGATTTGAGTATACCTCTCTGCCGGGGAAATAAGAGGCGTATCTGCTCAACAGACTGATTGCATCCTCATACTGCCCTATATTAAAGTTCATCACTCCCATTTTAAACAGGACTATCCTGTCCGAGACCTCTTTCAGGCGCATCCTGACAGCCATCAATCTTCTTTCAGATAAGGCAGCCATACCGCTTGAGTCTGAGTCATTTATACCCGGATTTGACCGTTTCGACCAGTCGAGAAAGAAGTTTTCATCCGCATATATGATTTCAGCGCTTTTGTAACCGGCAAGGGTGGCGTAAATAATGCCGTATTGGTCTGCCTGTAATTCCCTGGACAAGAGCAGGTCAGGGTTTTTGGCAAGCTCCCTTATGTCCTGAAATGCGCGCAAACTGTCCTTGCCGTCTGCGTTAGTGTTCAAAAACTTGTATTGCCAGAAATCCCCGTTGAACTGGTGGGCGATCTCGTGTCCGATAACAAAGGCGAGCCTTGAATCACCGTTTTCAGGAGACCTCCCTTCATAGCAGAACTTAAGCGCGTTATTGGTCAGGATGATGGAACCGTCAGCAAGGGATTGGGCCCAGGGCGCCCCTTCATGCCTGATAATGTAAAGCGCTGGCTCCACCCCGATCCTCCTGTCTGCGGCAGAAAGAATATTGTTATAAATATTATGCGCCCTCTGGTAGAGCTTGCCTGTTTTGACTTCACCGTATTTGTTGATCCAGTATTCTTTTTTACCCATGTCTTCACCCGACGCCACTGAGCAGACAAGCAAAACTAAAACAGCTGTTAAAAAAATTGAGGCAAAGTAATTTTTCATTTAATGACCCTATTATTGGGACAGGATGCAGTCTCCTGTGTACTCAAAGTATTGTCCGTTATTCAGTTTCCCTGTAATATCCCAACCATACTGCCTTCTTTTTATTATGATTTTCCTGTCCAAAGAAACTTTCGCGTCCCTGGTTATCCGGGAATAGATGACTTTACCGCCCCTCTTCTCTTTGAATGAAAATGTATACATGGCGGCATTATCTATAGGTTTCCATTTAAAGACAATTTTATCTCCGGCTTGAGTGATCTCCATATAGCTGACCTCTCTGGTCACACCTGCGCCTGTAAAACCAAATGACGAGGGCGCCTCTGAAGCCCTGACAGTCAGTTTTTCTGTGGACTCTATTGGAATGATGGTGTTCTTCTCAGGGATGTTAAGCATGCTGAGAAGGATAAGAGTAACCGCCGCAGCCATTGCATATCCAGGGCCGGGGGGCAGTGATGATGCAAAGCCTGTTATGTAACCCTTGATACGTTCAAACATGGTAGCCCTTTGCCTGTTTGAGGCACATTGTTCAGTGAGTGCCTGCAAGACTTTTGCCTTCCATTCAACCGGGGTTGCAATCACCTGTGCATCAGGCTCAAGCTCCTTGTAGTACGGGGCCGTCCTGTCAAGACAGTAGTCGCATTGCATTATGTGAGCGGCCAGTGTTTCGCGCTCTTGGGGAGAGACTTCATTTTTAATATATGAGCCCAGTTCCCAGTCTTCGGGGCAGGAAGCCGTTGACTGTTTATCTTTGAATGACTTTTGTATCCCTTTCCCCATCTTTTTCAGGTCATTATAAACTCCAAAACATTTCGGGCATATGGCAATATGCCCTTCGCTTTCAGTGTCCAGGGGACCGCCATCCATGAAAAACTGGACCGCGTTAAAACTCACATGCTCGTTTTTCTCATTCATAAATGCCTGCTCCATTTATAACACCGGCTGCCATATAAAGTTATTTGACGGACATAAATTTTCATTTTTAACTATAAATCAATTTCCTCAAAAATATATTTCAAATTCTCGAATCCGAACGAGGCCTCTTCTTTATAAAGGGCCTTGAGCTTCTTAAGCACGCCTTTCAGCGCGATGTTCAGTTCATAAAAGACATCCTGCTCTTTCAGTTGACCGAGCGTTTTATCAGGAATCAGGCTGAATCCAAGTTTGTTTGAAAACCCGACAATATCCTTTGCAGACAGCCTATGCTTATATCTCAACCGTAACAGGCGTGTTTGATGTGAGGGGATTTCCTCCATCACATCCCGTAAAAATGAAATGAATTCATCGATAATAAGCTTTTCATCCAGATTAAGCTCACCTGAGGCAACGGGCAAATCCTGCGCATCCGGATCATCTGAATGGACAGAGACAAACTGAGGTTCTTCTATCAGATAAAGCTGTCCGCTTTTGATAAGCTCATGCCTGATGCCGCCTACCTTCTCCTTTGTCTTTTCGGGTGACAGGCTAAGTTCCCTTGAGATCCGTTCTGCGGATTTTCTCAGCCGCAGGCCTATATATATCTTCTGATCAATCTCATCAAGGTCTTTAATTGCTTTGGGGAGTCTTTCCGACACCGATTTATTAATAGGCCCGTCCATATTTCCATCTTAACCATTCGATATATGTTGACTGGGCGTTTATTATGGACCAGACAAATGTCTTAAGGCTGCAGTTGTTAGTCCCCCTGTAAGCTTTGATTTTATTTTTCAGAAATTCAAAAAACCACACATAAGAATCCATGCATTCATCACATTGCTCAACAGGGAAGTATTGTGCCCCCCTGCGTTGCTTACGAAGAATAATCAGTGAACATAATCTCTCTCTTGCAGGATATGTGCAATGTGTTTTCATAAGAGTCAACACCTTTGAAAGCACGAGGTCTGTGTATTCATCCACAAACTTTTCACAAGCATAGGCCTCGCGTGAACATACACTGCCGGCAAATTTCAGGTCCTCATCTACGCCTTGCATGAAAACAGGTCCTCTCTTAAACAGGCAATACAATTACAATGAATTAATTTAACATATAACGTTGCACGGCAAAAGTAAATAGCTTACCTTCGAGAAATGGCGACCACAGATACTTTTTATTGAATTGAAAGGATAATTGATGAAGATTCCCTGGAACTTTGTGTCTTCTCTTTTTCTTTCTGTTATTTTGATTCCTTTTGTTGAGTTTTTTGCCTCCTATTAGCTTTCTGACGTTGCCTTTCCCTGGCAGCTTGCCTCAGGCTCTGTCTTCCCTGTTTTCTCTCCTGCTGCAGCCTCTGCTGTTTTTGCTGTCTTAACTCTGCCATCCGGATCTGCCTTTCCTGTTGCCGTTGACCCGGATGTTGCTGTTCCCTAACAAATCTTTCCCTCTCGAATCTCGTCCTCTCCAACCTCTCTTTTTCGTACTGCTCCTGCTCGCGCCTTACTTCCTCACGTGATCTTATGCCCGGGGCAGGCTTCTCTTCAAGCCTATTAACAGAACTGGAAGTAATTGTTATAACCCGGCTGGGCTCTTGTGTTGCGGGCCCAGCTTTTTGGTACGCCAGTTGTCGGATAAGATACAGTTTTCTCGCCTTGCCAATATCCGCACGCCCCATACTCCTCATGCCCATCTGAATATATAGGCCGGCCCTCAGTCGGTACGCCCACGGTTCGCGCGGATCCATGCGTATGGCCCTGTTCACTTCCTCCAGCGCCAGGTTGTCATCGCCGGACCTCTCATACATAAAAACCCTGGTCAGTATGGCCCTTGTCTCTATATCCGGGGTCAATCGGACTGCCTTTTTGAGGCTTGCAATGGCTTCCTGGGGAACATTCAGGTATACGTATACAATACTTGTCGCGATAAATGCAGTCGGCGCCACTTGAGGACTCAGGACAATCGCGTTATTCAGCGTATCGAGGGCTGTGTAGTAATCCCCCGAATTGATGTCCACATAACTGTTTTGGACCATATCAAGACTTCTCATCTGGTTCACCGCATCATTATATCTGGTCGCATAATTTTGCTGGACCGCCTGATCCGGAGCCTGTTGTGGAGAGGGATTAGAGGCCTGATCACTCTGTGGTGAGGTATTGGCGGTCTCACCAGTCTGTGTGCCTTTTTTTTGCATGACAAGCATGTCCGCTTTAAGCCTCTCTACTTCAGTCTGAAGTTCGTCTATTTTTTGGTGAGCGTTTTCCAACTCCCCGATCTGGTTCTGATTCTGGGCCATGTTTTCGAGCTTTTTGGCGATATCGTCGGGATCAATTGTCGCCTCAGCCTTCATATAGAAGACCTTGCCGTTCCAGGACTCATCAATAACCTTGAGACTCACAATGCCTGCCGTCATGGCAATGACCTGGTCGGATTCAAGCTGGAGGCCCTTAACTACTGTTGTGCCGGCGACATAGGTCCCGGCCTCTTCAAGAACCAATCTTTTGATCTGCTCCATCGCCATGGTCCTGCTCGAAACCTTGCTGTCCAGCTCGCCGGCCTGATATGAATATTCTTTCACGATGGTTTTTTGTGCGGCGTTCGATATGCCGGACAGGAAGGTAATGCTTATGACAAGAGAAGTCAGTATCTGAAGGATTTTGAATTTCATTGGTCATCCCCTGAATAAATGCATGATAACAAATTGCTCATTGCCTTGCAAGATAATTTTGGTAATGATGCCATATGTTTGGCAGTTATAGCACATATTCGCCATACTGAGACATAATACGATAAGCTTTTAGCAAAGGGGCTCGTCAGGTATCAGGCGCAATCCATGAAAAAAGATTATAATAAAAATATACGTGAGAAGAAGCATGTCCACCTTATTATGGGCAGAGGAGGCGCTGATATGACAAAAGCTGCCGAGAAGCTTGCTTCGGAGATCCATTCTTTGCCGGATATTGAAAAACTGAGGTTGTCGGAGATCCATTCTTTGCCGGATATTGAAAAACTGAGGTTGGTGGACGCTATCTAGGCCGACCTTGATAAGCCGGACGTTGAAATTGATCGCGTATGGGCTGAAGAAGCCCGCAAACGGTGGGTCGCTTACAAAGCTGGGCGGATTCCTGCAGTATCATATCAAGAGATTATGGACAAGTATCGGCAGTCGTGAAGGTTCGATTTCTTGTTTTGGCCCAGCAGGAACTTGATGATGTATTGCCTTGGTATGATGAGCAGGCTGCTGGATTGGGTCGAGAGTTCCTTGATGAATTGGATCTGGCAGTTCGAAGGGCTGTCACTTACCCGCTATCCTGTCCGGAAATAGATAATCGTTTGCGTCTTTGATCCCGAAACAAACGTTTTTTGGAAGTCCGGATTTTAACATGTACAGCCACAATTCAACGGTTTGGCGATGAGGGATTATGTAACACTTACGAACCAAAGTCGCAACCTCAAGGCAGCTCACCTTCTCTTGACCCTACCTGTGAGGGCGTGGGGGTCAACCTCCCCTGCGCTACTCGACTAAACTCGGGGGCAAGCTATCCGATTGTGTTTGTTTCCGGGCACTATCTCCAGCAGAAACAAGATTCTTTTATTACATAGTGTATCCGCTTTCTCCGTGCTGACTTAGATCGAGACCAAGCGCTTCTGATTCATCGTCAAGTCTTAACCCCATAAATTTATCCAGGACTTTCAGGATTATGACTGTAAGGACAAACGAGTAGGCTATCGTTACCCCTATGGCTATGAGTTGGGTGACAAAAACACCGGAACCGGCCCCAGAACTGCTAAAGAATAGGCCGTCAGCTCCAGCCGGGTTTAAAAGTTTTTGAGCAAAAAGTCCGGTGGCAAGTGTGCCGACAATTCCGCCCATCCCATGGACTCCGAAAGCATCCAGCGAGTCATCGTAACCAAGGCGCGTTTTCATATTCAGCGCCAAGTAGCAAATTGCCCCAGCACATAAACCGATGATCAAGGCAGACATGGGTCCCACAAATCCCGATGCCGGCGTAATTGTAGCTAATCCTGCTATGGAACCGGTTGCAGCACCGAACATGGTAGGTTTGCCTTTGTAAAGCCATTCTATAACCACCCATATTAGAGTAGCCCCTACCGCTGATATATGTGTAACTGCGAAGGTCATGGCGCTCAGTGCTCCTGAAGAAAGGGCGCTCCCGGCATTAAACCCGAACCAACCAAACCATAGGATTCCTGCACCGAGGACGGTTAATGGGAGGTTGTGAGGCGTAAAGTCATGGGCATGTCCCTTTCTTTTGCCAATAATAAGTGCGGCAGCGAGGGCTGATATGCCTGATGTAATATGCACGACCATCCCTCCGGCAAAATCCAGCGCCCCCATATTTTTGAGCCATCCACCGCTCCCCCATATCCAGTGGGCTACAGGATCATACACAATCGTTGACCAAAGAATGGTGAACACAAGAAAAACAGAAAATTTCATCCGCTCTGCAAACGCGCCGCAAATAAGGGCTGGTGTAATGACTGCAAACATAGCCTGATATATCATGAATGCTATATGCGGGACTGTGGGAGCATAGGCAAGATTAGGCTCAACACCGACTCCCCTTAGTCCTATCCAGTCGAGATTGCCGATTATTCCGTGGACATCTGGTCCAAAAGCGAGACTGTAACCGTACAGTATCCATTGTATGCTTATGATTGCAATTGAAACAAAGCTTTGCATGATTGTGCCTAGAACATTTTTCTTTCTCACCATGCCGCCATAAAAGAGCGCCAAGCCAGGCGTCATAAGCATTACAAGCGCAGCCGACAGGAGGAGAAAGGCGGTGTCGCCGCTATCTATTTTATTTGCTGCCTGGGCATACGAATTCAGAGGAATAAGCCAAAAGCCTGCTGACAAATAGAGAATAGTCTTGATTCTGAACATAGTTCGACTCCTTTTATAGATAATTTAACTTATAACACAACGTTCGCGAAAAATTATTACTAATCCTATTAAAATCATAGGTTCGATGTCCCAAAATCCTACAAAAATGTAGGAACATCGGCATGTAAATATCCCCTGTTTATTCTTAATAACCCATTGCTAATTAACTAAAAAGCGCTTTAAGAGAGATGCAATGACATTAGAAACACGCTATATGGCTGTTTCTCCTGTTTCGCCCGTCCTGATTCTGATTGCCTCTTGTATATCAGACACAAATATCTTGCCGTCTCCTATCTTGCCCATATTTGCTTTTGCCTGAACAGTGGAAATGACATTTTCCACCATATCGTCGGAGACCACCAACTCTATCTTTATTTTTGGCACGAATTCAATATGATACTCAGCACCGCGATACAGTTCGACATGTCCTTTCTGCCTTCCGAACCCCTTGACCTCGCTAACGGTCATACCTTTTATCCCTATGTTATTCAAGGCTTCTTTGACCTCATCAAGCATGAACGGCTTAATAATTGCTTCAATTTTTTTCATCTTTTCTCCTCACATGACATGGGTTCAACAAAAAAAGCAATCAAATGTTTAATTTAAAGCGCAATTAATATCTAAATTAAATAATGACAAAATCATACATTTTTGTAGGAAATAAAAGCAATAGGCAGACTGGCTGTCAACATACGCAGACTATTTGGTCTGGTAAGTATCGTAGAGTTCAGCAGGTCGAAACTAAGAAGAGGGACACGAGTCCCAATATTCCGGTGGTGGGCTTGTACGGGGCCTCGGAGGGTGGTCCAACGTACTATCCATGAGACGGAAAGGCCAGAAGGAAGAGACAGACGAGCGGGTACTGGGGAGCAGTGATTTTGTGCAGCAAGTAATAACGGAGGCAGAAGACAAGTCGCTCCGGCAGATGAGGCTCAAAAGATCAGGCTTGACGCTGATAAAAATCATCGAGCAAGAATGCAAGAAAGGGCAGATCAGCCGGATAGAACTGGAGAGCGGCAGTCGCCGGTCAAAGGTAAGTCGGACGCGTGGACAGATC
>Ga0074045_10004091_pt1 | contig 12987 bp, 13 predicted proteins | sample BogForMeECP23OM2_FD_94442 | JGI IMG/M metagenome (GOLD analysis project Ga0074045, IMG submission 94442) | Bog forest soil microbial communities from Calvert Island, British Columbia, Canada - Bog Forest MetaG ECP23OM2 | ecosystem: Environmental > Terrestrial > Soil > Wetlands ... | reverse complement strand
GGACCAGAACGACACCGACATCGGCAGCACGGCGCTCGCCATCGTGCCCGTTCCCGCGACATCGAACGTGGCGCACCTGGGCGTGCTCGGGGGCAAGGATTCGGTCCTGCGCCTGCTCGATCTCGACAACTTGAGCGACAGCGTCACGCCGGGCCCCGGCCACCAGGGCGGCGAGCTCTTTACCTTGAGCCTTCCGCTGGGCGGCGAGCTGCACAGCCAGCCGTGCATTTGGGTCAACCCCGCCGACAACTCGACCTGGGTCTTCATCGGCAATAGCGGTGGGCTTTCCGGCTTTCAGCTGGTCATCGACGGCAGCGGCAATCCTTCGCTTGTCACGCAGTGGACCCTCTCATCCCAATCGGGCGATACATCGCCGCTGATCGCCAACAACGTGCTCTATTTCCACGGCAACGTCTCCGGCACCAATACGCTGACGGCGTACGCGCCGACGACCGGCGCGCCACTCTGGAGCGTGGCGGTTGGCGGCGGCGTCCACTGGCAAAGCCCGGTCGTCGCCAACGGGGTGGTGTACTTGGAGGACGGGAGCGGCAACCTGCACGCGTTCGCCCTCGCCAGCATCGCACCGGCGATCACCAGCGCCAACAGCGCGACGTTCCAGGTCGGGGTCGCCGGCACGTTCACGGTTGCCGCCACCGGTTCGCCGGCGCCGACCCTGTCCGAGTCCGGGGCGCTACCCGCGGGCGTGACCTTCACCGCGGCGACCGGCGTACTGGCGGGGACGCCGACGTTCTCCGGCACCTACCCGCTGCAGTTCACCGCCAGCAACGGGATTACCCCCAACGCGGTGCAGTCCTTCACGCTGACGGTCAAGGGCGTGGCGAACCCCGCCTCGCTCACCTACAGCGATCCGAACTGCTCCGCCTTCGCCTTGAGCGGCTCGGCGCCCAACCAGTTGCTCATTTGCGCCGGCGGCAGCGCCAAAGCGTCGACATTGGGCTACAGCGACCCGAGCTGCACCAGCTTTACCCTCAGCGGCTCGCCGCCCAATCAGATCCTGAACTGCGTTCCTTAGACAACAGCCGGCGCGGCCGATTGGCGCACGTGGCCGAATGTGCACGCTATCATCGCGCCGATGCAAGGAGTGCTCAAGCGCCTGCGCCGCGTCGAACTGCCCGTCGATACGGCGACACTGGCACGCTATCTCATCGGCAAGACGCTGGTGCACGACCACGCCGACGGCCGCATGAGCGGCCGCATCGTCGAGACCGAGGCATACGTCATCGGCGATGCGGCCTGCCACGCCTACCGCGGGCCGACACCGCGCACCCGCACCTTGTTTCTCGCGCGCGGACACGCCTATGTGTATTTTGTCTATGGCTGCTGGTATGCGCTCAATGTCAGCGGCGAGCGCGCCGGGGTGGGGGCGGGCGTCCTGTTGCGCGCGCTCGAACCGCTCGAGGGCATCGCGCTGATGCAAAAACGCCGAGGGGTGCAGCGCACCCTGGAGCTGGCGCGTGGCCCCGGCCGTCTGGCCGCGGCGCTCGACATCGACCGGCGCTACGACGGCCAGGACCTCTGTGCGCCCGGGCCGCTCTGGCTGGGCACGCCCTCTCGCCCCGTCGGCCCGCTCGGCCGCAGCACGCGCATCGGCATCAGCCGCGAAATCGAGCGTAAGCTTCGCTTCTTCGAGCGCGACAATGCCTTTGTCAGTGGCCCGCGGCGGCTGCGCACGTGACGTAAGCGCCACAAACGACCGGAATCTTGGCGATGCCCACGGAAAACGTTGCCGCCGGTGTTCGCACCGGCACCTATCTCTACTATCGCCACACGCTGCCGGTGCGCATCATGCACTGGATCAACGTCGTCGCGCTGACGATCCTGCTCTTGAGCGGCCTCAACATATTCAGCGCCCATCCGGCGCTCTACTGGGGACAATCGTCCTACACCGGGCACGGCCCGTTCTTCGACATCTCGGCGCGCGAGAAGGCCAACGGCGACCTGGTCGGCGTCACCCGCCTTTTCGGGCGCGAGTTCGTGACCACCGGCGTCCTGGGTGCCTCCGCGGGCGACGACGGCGATCTCATCCCGCGCGCCTTCCCGTCGTGGCTCACCATTCCCGACGCGCGCTGGCTCGCCATGGCGCGCCGCTGGCACCTTTTCTTTGCCTGGGTGTTCGTGCTCAACGGCCTGTGCTACCTCGTCTACGTGGTGGCATCGCGACACCTTGCGCGCGATCTGGCGCCGACGAAAACCGACTGGCGCTCGATCGGCGCCTCGATCATCGACCACCTGCGCTTCCGCCATCCGCGCGGCGAGGAGGCAAAGCGCTACAACGTGCTGCAGAAGCTCGCCTACCTGGCGGTCATTTTCATTCTTCTCCCGCTCGTCATCCTGATGGGTTGGGCCATGTCGCCGCGGCTCGATTCGTTCCTCCCTGGCTGGGTCGATATCGTCGGCGGGCGGCAGTCGGCGCGCAGCATCCACTTTGTCGTCGCATGGCTGCTCGTCGCCTTCGCGCTCGTCCACGTGTTCGAGGTGATCGTCAGTGGCTTCTGGAACCATCTTCGCTCCATGATCACCGGGCGCTACCGGGTCGATGCGGAGGCACGCGATGAAACTGCGCGTTAGGCCATCGCGGCGGCGCTTTCTCACCCGCGCGGTGAGCGCCGCCGGGGTGCTGACGCTGTCCGGCTGCGATGCCTTGTCGCGCACGACCTGGTTTCCGCGCCTGCTCGGCGCAGGCGAGAAGCTCTCGCAGAGCGCGCAGCAGCTGCTCACGCCGCGCCGGTCGATGGCGCAGGAGTTCACCGAGGCGGAGCGTTCACCGCAGTTCCGCAGCAACGGGACGTCGATGCCGGACAGCCCCGAATACGAGGCGCTGGCGGCGCGGGAATTCGCCGACTATCACCTTCAGGTCGGGGGACTGGTCGTCAAACCGGCAAGCCTGACGCTTGCCGCGTTGCGCGCGCTGCCCAGCCGGACCCAGATCACCCGCCACGATTGCGTCGAGGGCTGGAGCGCGATCGGCAAGTGGAAAGGCGCGAAGCTCGCGGCGCTACTCGATCAGGTGCAGGTGCGACCGGAGGCGCGCTTCGCGGTGTTCTATTGCGCCGATCCGATGGGCGATAACGGCACCGACCTGTACTACGAAAGCATCGACATGGACGACGCCTTTCACGCCCAGACCATTCTCGCCTACGAGCTCAACGACGAACCGCTGCCGGTGAAGAACGGTGCGCCCATCCGCCTGCGCGTCGAACGCCAGCTCGGCTACAAGCACGCCAAGTACGTCATGCGCATCGAACTCGTCGACGCCTTCGATCACATTGCCGGCGGCAAGGGCGGCTACTGGGAGGACAACGGCTACGAGTGGTACGCCGGCATCTGAACTTCGTCCCGTCGACCCCTGTCGGGCCGCTCGCGCGGCCCGATGTTTTTTGTGCGCAGCCGTTGACGACCTCCGCCGGGAAATCCACACTGCGCGCTTTGCCCGCCCTCACGCGACGATGCCCGGAATCCCGTTCGATCACTACTTTCGCTACGCCGAACTCACCGAGGTGCTGCACAAGTTCGCAGCCGACTATCCGCGCTTGTGTGCGATCGAGTCGATCGGCCGCAGCCACGAGGGCAGGGACATTTGGCTCCTCACCGTAACCAATCAGGCCACCGGACCGGCGCGCGAAAAACCCGCGTTCTGGGTCGACGGCAACATCCATTCGGTCGAAGTGGCGGCATCGGCCGCCTGCGTCTATTTCCTGCAGTTCCTGTTCGACAAGGTCGGCAAGGACGCAGACGTCACGCGCGCCCTCGACACGCGCGCGTTCTATGTCTGCCCGCGCATCAATCCCGATGGCGCGGAATGGGCGCTCGCCGACAAGCCGAAGTTCGTGCGCTCGAGCACGCGCAGCTACCCCTACGAGGAAGACGCGATCGAGGGATTGAGCGTCGAGGACATCGACGGCGACGGGCGCATCCTGCAGATGCGCATTGCCGATTCGAACGGGCTGTGGAAGGCGCATCCGGAGGAGCCGCGGCTGATGGTAAGGCGCGAGCCGACCGAGGTCGGCGGGACCTATTACCGCATCCTTCCCGAGGGCCGCATCGAGGGCTACGACGGCTTCAGCTTGAGGGTGAAAAAACCAAAACAAGGACTTGATCTCAATCGCAATTTTCCGGGGAACTGGCGGCAGGAATTCGAGCAGCTCGGGGCCGGCCCCCGTCCCGCCTCCGAGCCCGAGGCACGCGCCGTGATGGACTTTGTCCTCGGCCATCCGAACATCAACGGCGGGGTCGCCTTCCATACCTGGGCCGGGGTGTTGCTGCGCCCCTTCGATCACCTGCCCGACACCGACATGCACGCCGAGGATCTCTGGCACTACCAGCGCGTCGGGGCCAAGGGCACGGAGCTGACCGGCTACCCGGCGATTTCGGTTTTCCACGAGTTTCGCTATCACCCCAAGTCGGTCATCGGCGGGACCTTCGACGAATGGATCTACGAGCAGCAGGGCATGTTCGGCTGGGTGGTGGAGATCTGGTGCCCCATGCGCGAATCGGGGCTGGAGAAGTACCAGTACATCGACTGGTACCGCGATCACCCGATCGCCGACGATTTGCGCCTTTTCCGCTGGAGCGAGGAAGCGCTCGGCGGAGCAGGGCACGTCGACTGGAAGGCATTTGATCATCCCGAACTGGGACCGGTCGAGATCGGGGGCTGGAATCGCTTTCACGCCTTCGTCAATCCGCCGCCGCAGTTTCTCGAGCGCGAGCTCGCGCGCTTCCCGCAGTGGCTGCTGTGGCAGGCGTTGCTCTCGCCGCGGCTCGAGCTCGTCCATGCCGATGCGCTCGCGCTGGGCGACGGGCTCTGGCAGGTGCGGCTGGTGGTGCAGAATACCGGGTGGCTGCCGAGCTACGGCAGCAAGCGGGCACTGGAGCGCAAAGTGGTGCGACCGCTGATCGCGGAAATCAGTGCCGCCAACGGGATCGAACTCGTCAGCGGCAAGCGGCGAGAGGAAGTCGGCCAACTCGAAGGCAAGGCCCACAAACACACCGGCATTTCGTTCTGGCCGGATTATCATGTCACCGACGACCGCACCAAGATCGACTGGGTCGTGCGCGGCAAGCCGGGCGATCGCGTCGACCTGATCGCCCGGCACGATCGCGCCGGCACGGTGCGCGCGAGCGTGACACTGAAGTAGGAGGAAACGACGTCATGGCACGAGTGCTCGGCCTGGGGGGGCTGTTCTTCAAATCGCCGGACCCGGAACGCCTCCTCGCGTGGTACGCGAAGTGGCTGGGCATCGGCGACGGCAAATCGTCGGTCGAGTTTCCTGCCGGCACGCTGCCGACGCGGAGCTTCACCGTGTGGAGTCCGTTTCCGGCCAACACCGATTACTTTTCCCCGTCGACGCGCGAGTTCATGTTCAACCTCATCGTCGACGATCTCGACGGCGCGCTGGGCCAGGTGCATCTCGGCGGTGGGCAAGTCGTGGGCGAGGTCGAGGAACACGAGTACGGCCGCTTCGGATGGTTTATCGACCCGGAGGGCAACAAGGTGGAGCTCTGGCAGCCATCGCCTTCGACGGGCGAGCGCTGATTGCATCCTCGTAGGGCAGGGCAGGTGGCCTGAGAACGGACACGTTTCATTCCGCCCCGGGCACGCACTCCCGCCCACGGCATCTTAGCAACCAAGGGGCGCATTGCGTCGCCTAGCTGAAATCCGCCACATGGCCCAGTCGTCCTTACCGCCCTAGGCGCGTTGGCGTGGCCCTTGATGTATATTATAATGGACCGCGTAGTGTTAAAGATGCGTAATCGCCATGCTCGCCGCGCAATTCGGATTACTTATCAAGGCCCATCGCGCCCGTAAGGGGCTGCGGCAGGCAGACGTCGCGCGCTCGGCGCGGGTGTCGCGCTCGGTGCTATCCCGCCTCGAAGGAAGCAAAGCGCTCCCGGTGCAAACCGACGTGCTGGACAGGCTCTTTCAAGCCCTTGGCGTCAACCCGCGCGTGTCCGATGACGCAGGCCCCGACGCCGCTCGGCTGCAAGCCCGCTTTGACCAGCAGATGAAGCGCGAGCAACGGCGCGCTCGGCATTTGCGTCTTGCGGTTGATCTTGCAGCAGACGAACAAGGTTCGGCGAGCATGATCGCCAAGGCGCAGGAGAGGGTGGCGCTGTGGCGTAGCAAGCGCTCTTGCAGTCCCTACTACATTGAACGCTGGTCCGAAATGCTCGCGCTGCCACCGCGCAGCCTGGCGCAGGCCATGTCATCGCTTGGCGAGTGGGAGGACGCCATGTTCCAGAACTCTCCCTGGTCCTGGGCGTGGAACTGAGCGACCTGCAGACGCTGTTCGAGGAAGCCAGGCGGCTCACTGGCGAAGCAGAATTTGTCGTCGTCGGTAGTCTGTCGATACTCGGAATCATGGGTGGGAAGGACGTCCCGGCCCGGATGCTGATGTCGATTGACGTCGATTGCTTCACACCCCGTGACCCGGGTCGGATTTTCGACCTGCAAGCGTCCTTGGGAGCGGGAAGTCAGTTTGAAGCTCGCCACGGTTTCTACCTCGATCCAATTTCGCCCAAGGTTCCCACGCTTCCTGAAAACTGGGAGCACCGCCTTATTCGCGTGCCGCTGGCGCATGGCATTCTGGGTTACTTCCTCGAACCGAACGACGCCGCGGTTTCAAAGTACGCTCGAGGCGAGCCGAGAGACCGCGAGTGGATCCGCGCGGGCCTTCAGGCGGGTCTGCTGTCGGCGCCCATTGTCGAGAGTCGATTCAACCAGACCGATTTTCTGGATCCGGCCGAGCGGGATCGGGCCGTCAAGGCACTGACGGAGGATCGGGCTCGCTTGCTCGCGTCCAACTGAAAGGGTGAACCACGCAGTGAATTTAACGCAATCAGCAAGGCGCAAAAAACAATCGGTTAACCGGGCTCTGTAAAATCCACGCATACCTCCGGAGGATACAAACCATGCGTGCCGTTGCAGTCACATTCAGGGCAGATGCGGACTTCATCTCAGAGGTCGACCGTTTTGCTCGGTCGAACGGGCTCTCGCGCTCTGATTACGTACGCTGCGCAGTTGCTGAGAAGAACGCGCGCGCTTGGGCGGATCGAATAGCCTTTCTTTCGAGAACGCTTTCGGCCCCGCACAAACAAACCAACGTGGAACTAGAGGGCTCACAAGGAGATGGGCTTGCCGGTCGTTAAGACGGGGATGAGTCTTGGAAGTCCTGGGCGTGGCTGCCGACCGTAGAGCTAGGCGGAAGCTATCGGCAAATGCCAATTCTTGAATGACGCATAATGGTTATTATGTTAAGTTATTCGCGTGCGGCTAAATAAGGCTTGCCCGGCCCGCGCCGGTCCCGTGCCCTGGCCGCATCTCAGGCCCTCGCCGACATCTCCTTCGCCCATGCAGCGACGGTTCGGTCCAGCCCGATCCAGTCGGTGTATTCGTGGTCGCGCGAGGTGTCGGTGGATCCGCCGCATCGCCGCGCGAAGTACTGCATGAGCGGACGCAAAAGGCGGCTGTAACGGCTGTAAGCCAGCGCCCCGCCGACATTCTTGATGCGCGACGGATGCCATCCGGTGCGCCTGAAGAAACGCTCGTTGACGCGGCGCACGTAGGCTCCCAGTTTCGCGCGCCGCTCGGGCGTCGCCCCGGACCACTCAACGCCCGCCGCGCTCAGGCTTACCGACACAAAGGCGCTTGGCATGCGCTCGAGTTCCGACCGATGCGCCTTCACGAACGCGATGATTTCCGGCGCGAACTGCCCCATGCGCACGGGCGCCGCCACCACGACCGAGCCAAAGCCACGCAGATCGGGAGGCTCTGCCTGCTCGCCGAGATCGAAGAGCTTGCTGGCGAGCCCCTGCCTACCCAAACCTTGGGTGATGGCTTCCGCAATGCGCCGGGTGTGACCGGCGCGGGTCGAATAAACCACCGCTGCTGGCTTCATGGCGTTTCCAATGCGCTAGGCGGGCCGTCCGCGATTCGGGCCTTGCGCGTGGGTCGAACGGGAATTTCGAGGGTGGGCGTCGGTCGGGTCGTATATGCCTTGCGTTTTGCGCGTAAGACCAATAGCTTAAAATGTAATTATTATAAATAACCTCAGATTGCAAATCGATACCGAAATATCGCGACCCGCGCCATCTGGCCGGGTTGCGAACCGACTCGCGTGGATGGAGAACTTCCAACTTGACATCAATAGCTTCAGGCGAAGCTATCAGGCATTACATCAGGACAATCCGGCGGCGACGATCCCCGGCTAGTGGGGCTGCACGTCGAGCCAGCTGCACAGGGCGTGCTTGAGCGCGACCCCGGCCCCCTCATAGCCCCTATCCTGGGGATTGAGCAGTGTCGCGTGTTGCACGATCAGCCCGTAGGCGCGCTTCTTGTCGTCGGTCGAGAGCGCCGGGTCGGCGACCAATTGGCGAAACGCCAGCACCTCCGCAACAAAAGTCTGCGGCGTGATACCGCGGACGGTGCAATCAACGCGCATGCCCATGACCTGACTCCTTGGCGGTTTGCCTGGACAACCCGCTTAACGTTCGTTCCTCATGTCAGGTCAACCGCAAGGAGCGTACCAAGGCGACAATCGTCGCGGCCGAGGGCCCTTTTCGGGCGTGCCACGGGCCAACCCGCTTGGAGCACCGGCCGCTTCCCGCCGGCGGGTCACGCTACGGCACCCCTGCCCGGCGCAAACTGACGCCGGCGCGCCTGCCGCGGGCTATTCCTCCAGCGCGCGCAGGCAGTAGCCTGCCAGCGCCTCGATCACGGCGGCGTCCTCGCCGATCGCCGCCACGGAGCGGAAATCCACCGCCGGGTATTGCTCGCGCAAGCCCGCGATCCGCGCCGGCAGGTCGCGTTGCACATGACCGCCCTGGCCAAAGAAAATCGGCACGATCGTGATCGAAGTGACGCCCAGCGCAATCAAGCCTGCGGCGGCAGCCTGCAGATCGGGGGTGATCAACTCCAGAAACGCCAGGCGAACCTCGGCCCTCGTCCGCGCCCGGACCCGCGCGGCCAGCCGCTCGAAGGGCTCCAGCCAACGCGGATCGCGCGCACCGTGGCCGAACAGGATGAGGCCCGGCTTCACGCGCTCGACTCGCGGCGATCGTCCCCATGCCTCGCCTGGCGACAGCCGGATGCAGCCATATACCCGATTGCTATCATCTAATCGCCAAACATTCCTTTTACATATATGAATGCATCGGTAGGCTTCGCGAATGTATCGCTACGACGCCTACGACCACCGCTTTCTCGCCGAGCGGGTGGCGCAGTTCCGCGACCAGACACGGCGTTTTCTGGCCGGCGCCTTGTCCGAAGACGAATTTCGCCCGCTGCGCCTGCAGAACGGGCTCTACATCCAGAAGTACGCGCCGATGCTGCGCGTCGCCATTCCCTACGGCCTGCTGTCATCAACGCAGCTGCGCAAGCTCGCCCACATCGGGCGCAAGTATGACAGAGGCTACGGCCACTTCAGCACGCGCCAGAACATCCAGTTCAACTGGCCACGCCTGGAAGACGTGCCCGACATCCTGGCCGAACTCGCCGCGGTCGAGATGCACGCGATCCAGACCAGCGGCAACTGCGTGCGCAACATCACCTCCGACCATTTCGCCGGCGTTGCCGGCGACGAACTCGTCGACCCGCGGCCCTACTGCGAGCTGCTGCGGCAATGGTCGACGTTTCATCCCGAATTCGCCTACCTGCCGCGCAAGTTCAAGATCGCGGTGTGCGGATCGCAAACCGACCGCGCGGCAACGCGCGTGCACGATATCGGCCTGCACGCGGTCAGGGACGCCGCGGGCGAAGTCGGTTTCCGCGTGCTCGTCGGCGGCGGCCTTGGCCGCACACCGATGATCGGCCATGTCATTCGCGAGTATCTGCCGCGCGCGGAAATCCTCAACTACCTCGACGCCATCCTGCGCATCTATAACCGTTACGGCCGGCGCGACAACAAGTACAAGGCGCGCATCAAGATCCTGGTCAAGGAAATGACGCCGGCGATTTTCGCCCAGCAGGTCGAGGCGGAATGGGAGCGCAGCCGCGGCGGCCCGGCCACCGTTCCCGACGCCGAGATCGAGCGCATCGCCGCCTGCTTCACCCCTCCCCCGTACGCCGATCTGCCGGCCCACGATGGCGCCTTCCGCGCCGCCGTCGCCGACAACCGTGCCTTCGGCAACTGGGTCAAGCGCAATGTCTTCGCGCACAAGGTGCCGGGCTACGCGGCGGTGACGCTCTCGCTCAAGAAGACCGGCGTGCCGCCGGGCGACGCCACCTCCGACCAGATGGACGCGCTCGCCGATCTCGCCGACGCCTACAGCTTCGGCGAGCTGCGCGTCTCGCACGAGCAGAACCTGGTTTTCGCCGACGTTCCGCAATCGGCGCTGCCCGCGCTGTGGGGCGAGTTGAAGGCCCTGGGTTTCGCCACGCCCAACATCGGGCTGCTGACCGATATCATCTGCTGCCCCGGCGGCGACTTCTGCTCGCTCGCCAACGCCAAGTCCATTCCGATCGCCGAGGCCGTGCAGCGTCGCTTCGACGACCTCGACTACCTGCACGACATCGGCGCACTCGCCTTGAACATCTCCGGCTGCATGAACGCCTGCGGCCACCACCATGTCGGCAACATCGGCGTGCTCGGCGTCGACAAGAACGGCGAGGAGTGGTACCAGATCTCCATCGGTGGCGAGCAGGGCGAGCACGCGACGCTGGGCAAGGTGATCGGGCCTTCGTTTGCGGCGGCTGCCGTCCCGGACGTGGTGAGCGGATTGGTCGAGGTCTACATCGAGCAAAGGCACGAGGACGAGGCCTTCAGCGACACCGTGCGCCGTCTGGGTATCGAACCGTTCAAGCAACGCGTCTATGCCGCAGCTCATTAAGGACGGCGCGATCGTCGAGGATCGCTGGACGCTCTGGCGCGAGGCGCCGGCCGGCGCGCTGCCGCCGGACCAGCCGGCGATCGTCCCGCTGCCCTGGTGGAGCGCGCAGCGCAGCGCGCTCAGCGCCCGCGGCGACGTTGGCGTGTGGCTTGCGCCCGATGCCGACCCGCAGGTGCTCGCCGCCGACCTCGGCCGCCTGCCGCTCATCGCCGTCGACTTCCCGCAATTTGGCGACGGCCGCGGTTATTCGATCGCCCGCCTGCTGCGCGTGCAATACCGCTTCGCCGGCGAGCTTCGCGCCATCGGCGACGTGCTGAGGGATCAGCTGTTCTACCTGCGGCAATGCGGCTTCAACGCTTTTGCCGTGCGCGCCGATCGCAACCTCGACGACGCGTTGCGCGGCCTGGGCGACTTCAGCGACAGCTACCAGGCCACCGCGGCCACGCCGCTGCCGCTGTTTCGCCGTCGCCTCGCCACCTCGCCGGAGCGCGCATGAACGTCGACGCGCGCGTCACCGACCTCACCGCGCTCCTCTGCCGCGTCGCCGCGCGCCATTCGCCGGTCGGGTTTGCCAGCAGCTTCGGCGCCGAGGACATGGTCTTGACCGATCTCATCGCCAGGAACGCCCTGCCGATCGCAATCTTCAGCCTTGACACCGGACGCCTGCCGGCGGAAACCTACGAGCTGATCGACCGCGTGCGCGCGCAATACGCTCTGCCCGTCGAAGTGCATTGCCCGGATGCGCGCACGCTGGAGGCTTACCTGCGCGTGCATGGCGTCAACGGCTTCTACCGCAGCCGCGAGCTGCGCGAACGTTGCTGCGCCATACGCAAGGCGGCGCCGCTCGCACGCGCGCTCGCCATTTATGGCGCCTGGATCACCGGCCAGCGTCGCGCCCAATCGGTAACGCGCCGCGATCTGGCGATCGAGGAGTTCGACGTCCAACACAACCTGCCCAAGTTCAACCCCCTCGCCGACTGGAGCGAAGCCGAGGTGTGGGAATACATTGGCGCGAACAACGTCCCCACCAACCCGCTGCACGAACGCGGTTATCCGAGCATCGGCTGTGCGCCCTGCACGCGGGCGATCGAACCCGGCGAGGACATCCGCGCCGGACGCTGGTGGTGGGAGGACGCGCAGCAGCGCGAATGCGGCCTGCACCGGCGCCCCGTCGTCAACATCGTGCCCATCGTCGCCGACGCGGTGGCGTCATGACCGGTACGGTGTACCTCGTTGGCGCAGGTCCAGGGGCGCCGGACCTGCTCACCTTGCGCGCGGCGAAGCTGCTCGCCGAGGCGGACATCGTCCTGCACGACGCGCTCGTCCATCCCGACACCATTGCGCTGGCCGTGCGCGCGCAGAAAATTCCCGTTGGCAAGCGTTGCGGCAAGCATTCGACGGCGCAGCAATTCATCAACAAGCGGCTTGTCGACGCCGCGCGCCGACACCGCGTCGTCGTTCGCCTCAAGGGCGGTGACCCGATGTTGTTCGGTCGGGCAGAGGAAGAAATCGCGGCGCTCGTCGCCGCCGGGATCGAGTTTGAAATCGTCCCCGGGGTTACCGCCGCGCTGGCGGCAAGCGCCGAACTCGCCATTGCGCTCACGCAGCGCGGCAAGGCGCGCAGCGTCGCCTTCGCGACGCCGCGCGTGGGCGCCGGGGAACGGCCATCCGACTGGGCGCGCAGCATCGCCGCCGCGGACACGGGGGCGATCTACATGGGAACCGGCCAGGCTGCCGCGATCGCCGAGGCGCTCCTCGCCGCGGGCAAACCCGCCGCGACGCCGGTGGCCGTGGTCGAGAACGCGTCGCTGCCCTCGGCGAGCGTGCGCTATACCACCTTGGCGGGATTGCCGGCACTCATGCAATCGGCCAGCGGCGGACCGGCGCTGATCCTGCTTGGGCCGCAGTTTCGTGCCGCCGCGGCGCGCGCGAGCGCCCTCCCGTGCCTCAGGCCGATTCCAGCGCCACCCGTCCGGGTCGACACTCCGTCGAAAATGCTCGCGCGTCGTCCCTCGGGCACGCCCAGCCCTTCATCCTGCACATCGAGGAGGATCCGAGCCGATTCGACCACGACTTCAAGCGTGACTTGTGATCCGCGCGGCGCCTGCGCAAGCGCGTTCAAGACGAGATTCGTCACGATCT
>Ga0074045_10004089_pt1 | contig 12992 bp, 11 predicted proteins | sample BogForMeECP23OM2_FD_94442 | JGI IMG/M metagenome (GOLD analysis project Ga0074045, IMG submission 94442) | Bog forest soil microbial communities from Calvert Island, British Columbia, Canada - Bog Forest MetaG ECP23OM2 | ecosystem: Environmental > Terrestrial > Soil > Wetlands ... | reverse complement strand
GCAGGGCGTATTTCTTCTTAGCCCCCCTCTCACCGCCCCCTTTCTTGCTCACGAACACACCGCGGGGATAGAACCCTTCGAGTTCGAGCTCCATCTTCTGCGGCAATGAGGCATTCACCCTGTTCATGAAATCAGTGACCTCCTTCTTGTCCTTATAGAGAAGGAAAACCGAATCCGTATCCGCATACAGCACCTGGAAGCCGCTTTTCTCAGCGGCTTCTATGGTCTCCATGATATGCTTTCTCCCCCAAGCAGTCACGCTCTCGGCGCATGGTCGCGAGTACCATCTTGAGCGTGCATAGCCCATATAGCCGTAGAAACTGTTCGAGAGGATCTTGAACGCATGGGAGCGCGCTCCGAGCCGCACGTATTCGTCGCTGGATTTGTCCAGCGTCTTGAGCTTTTTCTTGAGCACCATCCTCATGTCTATGAGATAGTCGAGCACGAACGGTATCAATCCGACCTGTTTCTTGGAGAACATCGCGCCCGTTGGAGAGACGAAGCACTCTCCTGCGTTTTCCTGCCGCGTGATAAGAGTCCCGGGGTCTATGTTGTACGACACTATTATCGAAGGATACAGCCCGCGGAAGTCGAGCACAGCGACGTTGTCGTATATCCCGGGTTCGGGCAGTTTAACGAACGCACCTTGGATCGGCGCCGCAAGCCTCTCGCCTATGGATCCTCCGCCGGGTTTGTTCGGGATGAGTATGCCCTTGCCGGTAGCATGGAACATTAGGAGATTCTCGACCAGCTGGCCGCTTGTGGAGAGCGTCGTATCGAAGAGAGGCATCTTCGCCACTCCGGAGAGCTCGGCTTCGATGGGTATGAACCGCTCACCAAGCGCGTATGTTAGTTCGGAATCCACCAGTGAATATTCGCAGAGATGATCTATGTCGTTCTTGTCCCACAACCGCCATATGTCCTCCTTGTCCATCTTCAGCTTCTTGCTTCCGAGGACGTCCTCCGCGACTGCGTCGAGGGTGAATCTCTGGGCCTTTATCAGGCCGATGAAACCGAAGAATTTCATCATCGGATAGAGGTCGATGTGCGTCCTGCCTTGGATCTTCATCCCCTTCGTGAGGCCTTTGCTCACCGGCTTGATCTGCCCTCCGAATCTGCCGATGTTCAGCCTCGCCCTATCGATCTCTGACCGCTTTAATAGATACGGCAGATCGAACTGCGACGAGTTATACCCTACGAGGATATCGGGATCCTCCTCCTTGACTATCGAAGCGAACCTCTCCAGCATCGCTTTCTCATCTGTGACCTTCTCTACGAATCCCTTATCGCATCCCTTGTAGGTGAGAACGCCCTTCTTCTTCCCGCAATAGCTCACCATTATGATCGGGTCCTTCTCCTCGCGCGGTACTCCCGCCGGGTTGTAAGTCTCGATATCGAAACCCATTGCATTGAGCTTCGGCTCACCGCTCTTGACCGAGATGATGCGTTTGATGACTCTCCCCTGCCTCTCGAAAGAGATGATGCCGAGCGGTGTCAGTCCCATGTCGAAGATGAACCTCTTCGCGAAAGGGATGTTGTGCTCATGGCAAGGGAAAGGCACCTGGGGCTGGAGGAGCGGGACGTGGGACGGCTCCTTGCAGTAGAGCTTGAGCATCTTCCTTTTCTCCAATCCCACCTGCCGTTCGCTCTCTTCGACGCGGAGAGGAGATATCTCCATGCCTTTCTTGTCCCTGGCACGGATGGACAGGAGCAGGTCCTGCTTGTCGGCTGGGGCTTCAACGAGGAAATAAGGGTCGTACTGATAGTACCGTTTGACCGTTTTCTTGCCCTTCAGGATGAGAGTGATGTACGTCTTGCCTTTCTTCACCGTATAACCCGCATCGATGAAGAAAGCCTTCCTTATGCTAGAAGCCATGAAGGTATTGGAAGAAGAAGATAAATAGAACCTACGGTTACAAAAACGAGAAATAAAATGAAATAAAAAAATTATTTCCTGAGCGAGACTTCCTTGTCAACGAGCTCGGAAAGCACGTCTTCGTGTATGAAGCGCCTGCCTCCGACCTTCACGTGCGGTATCCTGCCGCGGTCCAGCCTGCGCTCGAACGCGTTCCTCTTGATCTTGATGCCGCTCTTGTGGAGCTCCTTGATAGCCTGGCTCACCGAGAAGTAATCAGAGCTGATGTGCGTGAGGGCCTCGATGGCGTCCCTCGGGACGAGCCTTCTCGTGCCGAATTTCACGCTCGGGACGGATCCCTTCTCGATCCTGCCTATGAACGCCCTGAAGTTGATGTTGTCGTTGGCCTTCTTGTACTCCTCGTAGGCCTCTTTGACGGTGTAGAACTCCTGCTTGGTGCTGGAGATGTCGTCGAGGACGCTTTTCGGTATGTACCTCTTCCTGCCGACCTTCACGAACGGGATCGTGCCTCTCTCGATCCTGCCGCCGAATGCCCTGAAGGATATGTACACTCCAGTGTTCTTGAGGTAATCATAAGCCGATCTCACCGAGAACAGCTCGTGCTTCCCTTCGAGCTCGTCTTCGCTCGCCTTCTGGCGATACAGGTTCTGCGCGACCTTGAAGATACCCGCAATCGAGGACGAGAGACCCCTTTCGGTAGTATCGCGTTCCTTGCGTATTTCATCGATATCGATGGCCTTGAACCTATCCACGAATTCATCGTCGACTTGAGTTTCTATAATAATCTTCTTTCCGCGAGGCATGTTGTTTCACCTTTTTTAACATCTTTTTCATTATCATATTATTGTAATTTATGAATCTCAGTGTACATACTTATAAAACAGACATTTTAAAAAGATTGTGGTATTACCCCCCATCCGGACCTTTCGATTTAATGCGAATCACCAGATAAACGACCAAAATCATTATAATAATACCTGTCACGATGTACAAAAGTGGCAATCCCTGTGTTGGTGGCTTATTTTGAGGTGTAATTGTCTGGTTTATAGTGTTATTCGTAACATTTTCCACGTTTGCGACTGACGTGGTGAATTCGCCTTCCACTTCTGCCTTGTTTCCCGCTTTATCTTTAGCGTCTATCCTGAAGTGCACCACGCGATCCGAAGGTAACTGCGGGAACTCCGCGGTCACTTGATTGCGTCCGGTTGTGAAGACCACCGCACTGTCCCATGGCGTGGTTTCATCGGCCGGTTCTAACTGGTATGTGATTTTGACGGATGAGAAATCAACGCCGCTAGGTTGAATGCCGGGATCGACGATCGCCATCGTCAATGTGGGATTGCCACTAAGGCCATTCGCTGTTATGTCGGTGATTGAAGGCGCGTGGGTGTCGAATGTGACCATGGCATTCGGATCCGTTGCGGGCGTTATGGCTCCTGTCTCTTCCATGCCCATATACGATACCGTATAAGGGATCTCCTGGCCGAACGTCTTATCGCTCTCGAAATACCCGTTCTCCGGCGTGTAAGTGTTGTTGAGTATCGTGATGGTGACTGGGAGAGGATTGCCGAAATCGTCGGAGACATTCAGGCTGATTTTGTAAAATGCGAATTTGACCACGAATTCGCTGTCGTCCGTGATCGTGAGGATTCCTGACTGGCTAGCATCAAGGTAGCTTGCGAGATAGCTGTAGTTCCCTGCGCCCAAGGTATACGCCGCGGAACCGTCCGTGCCTGCCTGCTCGGTTACGTTATCGACGCTGACAGAAGCGTTCGCCAAGGGAACCCCTGACTGGTCACGGACATAGAACTTGAGCGGATAGACGTTCAATTGCACATCCACCACGGGACCGTGCACGTTCGCGGTGATGGTCACGCTTTTCGAAGTGCCCCCTATGGATCCGTTGATCACAATATTGCAGTCTATGGCTCTGGAGAGAGTCCCCTGGTTATAGATTCCCATGTCGAGCAAGCCGTTTTGGTCTGTGTATTTCACCGGCGTGGTGAAATATTGCGCGCCGAAACTAGCGCCGCGATCGTAAGTAACGGTCACGGCCGCGTTTTCCACAGGCCTTAATTTCGCGTCGAGCACACGTACTTGGAACGTGTCGTTGTATCCGACGCAGTCTGCATAAGACAGAGATATGAGCAGAAGCAACAGCACTATATACCCGACTTTCATATTGTGGGATTTCACGAGCTAATATTAAATCATTTGCGAGGCGTCTCGTTCAAGTCCCGGCCAAAGCGGCCGGAACCGGATTTTGGCTTGAACCACATTTCCCTCGCCTCGCCAACGGTGAAGACCGAGCCAGTGACTATGACGGCCCCTCTCAGACCTGCGAGATCCCTCGCTTTGGCCACCGCTTCTTTCACGTCACGGATGATGATGACCGGCTTGCCAAGCCTAGAAATCATCCTTGCAAGATCCTCAGGGGCAGCTGCGCGTCCCATCACATTGTGCGCTGTCGCTATTACCGTATCTGCAATCGGCACAACTTCCTCGAGCATCTTGTCTACGCTCTTATCTGCCGAGATGCTGACCACTAGGATGACCGGTTTCTGGCTGAGCATCTCCTGCAGCGCGATGCGCAGGCATCTGGCCGCGGCTGCATCCTTCGCGCAGTCCAGCATCACCATAGGATTCTCTTGGACGATTTCCATCCTCCCTGGCCATATAGCATTGAGTAATCCCGCGCGCAGCGCATCATCGCTTATCGTAATTCCTTGTGTGCGCAGCGCATAAACCGCTCCGCATGCGCAGCCCGCGTTCAGGAGTTGATGCTCTCCGAGAAGACGCATCTCGAGATCATCGTATGACGTGTCCGGGATGGTAACCGAAAACTGCTGCTTTGGCAATCCACCGTCCAGCGGTTTTCTCTTTACGGTTATCTCCTTCCCGACCCGCATCATCCGCGAGTCCCTCTCACCGCAAACCTTTCTGAACACATCTAGCGCTTCTTTGTCTTGCGAGCCTGTGATGAGGAATCCGCCGTCCTTGATTATTCCAGCTTTCTCGGCAGCAATCTTAGCGATCGCGTCCCCGAGGATCTCCGTGTGCTCCAAGGATATGTTCGTGATGATAGAAACGAGAGGCGCCAATGTGTTCGTCGCATCCAGCCGGCCTCCGAGACCGACCTCCACGACCGCCATGTCCACGCCTTTTTTCTTGAAATGCAAGAACGCGGCAGCAGTGATCAACTCGAAGAATGTCGGCGCCTCGAAAGACCGGTCCATTTTCTGGCGTTTCTCGATAACGCCCTTTATCTCAATGCAAATCCCCATGAGCTCGTCATCGCTGATTTGCCGATTATCAATCGCGATTCTTTCATTCAGGACCTGAAGATGCGGACTGGTATAAAGCCCTGTGCGGTAGCCTGCCGAGCGCAGAATAGATTCCATGATTGCGGAGGTAGAGCCTTTCCCGTTCGTCCCTCCGATAAGAACAGATCCGAACGCATCCTGGGGATTGCCGAGAGCTTCCAGCAACGCCTGCATGCGCTCTAGCCCGAGCTTCGGCCCTTTGCGCTTTAGCGCGTATAGATACTCTTCGATCTCTTGCATGCCTTCCATTCCGCTCCCGAAACTGATTGGCTGGGGGAGAGATTAAAATGCCTACCATGCTGTATAGGATTATCGATTAGCCGATGGATGGATGGCATGAAATTTGAATTCGACAGCCGGAAGCTTGCGTTCCTCTTACTTTTCTCTATAACCGCTTTGATCCTCTACCAGTACAACGTCTCGAAAATTGTCGGGGTCAACGACCAGTACTTCACAGGTTTCCAGCTGATAGGCCCCATCGGAGGAGGGATAATCAACCCCGCCCTAGGAGCCGTTTCGGCCTTAGGGGTCGAAGTCGCCAATTTCGTGTTCCTGGGAACTCCTCTGACATTGGTATCGTTCTTCCTGCTCTTCCCCATGGCATTCGCGGCCTGGTACTTCGGAAGCAAGAAAATCGACAGCGCATTGGTGGGGCTCGTGTGTATGGTTCTCTTCTGGTTGAGCCCGGTCGGAGCGCAGGCATGGTACTACGCCCTCTACTGGCTCATACCGCTCGGAGCGTCATTCTTCAAGAACAACCTGTTCGCGCGGAGCCTGGGCGCGACATTCACGGCCCACGCAGTGGGTAGCGTGGTATTCTTGTATGCATTCCCGATGCCGGCTGCGGCCTGGATCGCATTGATACCTGTAGTCGCTGTGGAGCGGTTCGCGTTCGCGTCAGGCATCTGCATATCCTATGTGGCCATGAACACGGTGCTCAGCGCGTTCTCGTCCAAGGTCGATCTCTCGTTCCTCAATATTGAAGAGAGGTACTCGCTCGTCAAGGCCTGATTCTTTCCACATTTTTTCATAATGTTGTCTGCCTGCTGACCAGCATCTCGCGCAGTAGCACGCCCTGCTCCATGAACCTCGACATCGGAAGCCTCAGCTTGCTGGAGATGTAGGCGAGCGCGCTCCTGTAAGTCGCAAACGTCTTGGGTTTCTGCTTCATGGCGTTCCGCACGTTCTCGCGGACATTGAACACGCCGAGCGGGACGTAGCCTTCGTACGCTTCCCTGAGCACGATGGCACCTGCCTGCCTCTTCATCCTTTCCAGGGCTTCCAGGACCCCGAATTTGCAGCTGTAATAGCATCCGCCCACGCTGGAATACTCCGACTTGGGTTTGAGCGCCTCATGGTCCGCGAATATCATCTCCTCTTTCCCCATGATGTGGATGAAGGCCTCCAGCCATTCATATTGCCACGGCGTAGGGGTCAGGAGCACGGCGTAGTAGTTGTTCAGGCTGGAGAACTCGTACACAGAATACTCCGGAATCACTTCGTAATATCTCACCTTGGAATACAGATAATCAGCGAGCATGCTGTCAGTAGCGGTTATCGACCATCTTGTCGGCACGAGCTTCCTGTTCTTGCCGATTCCGAGACCTCCTGTGGAAAGGGCCTTCTGGATCTGGGAGAACAAGACGCCGTCTTTGAAGAGATCCTTGATGGCTTCGCTAGCCTTCAAATCGGTATCATAATGCGCTTTCTCCAGATGCTGTTCCCATTTCACATTGCCTATATCGAATTTCTCCATCATGGCGCTCGGTCCGAAAGGCGTATGCTCCTCGTCGAACGACGTGCCTCGTGGCTTGTGCTTGAAGGTCGCTTCGCTCTCCACGGAATCATCGGCCATGGATATCTCCTGGAGCTTCTGCACCATCTTGTTGCCGAGGTCGTGGATGCTGACCTCTGATTTCCCGCGGACCAGGTCGAGCCTGAACCGGATTATGTCCTCCTGGGTCTGCTTTGAAGGTATCCAGACCTCTGGGGTGTCGAGTATGGATGTGTTTCCCTCGTAAGGCGCTATCATAGGGCCTATCGAGACTTTCGGGTAACCATATTTGCCTATGAAAACCGAAGGCGGGCTGGAGCCATCCAGGTTTTGGCCCACGTCGACACTGCGCCAGTTGTTCATGCCGGATGTTATCCGCTGCAGGTAAGCGCCCTTTCCCATCGTCATGTATTATCCCCAAATATCCGTATTCTTCTTTCTCTTTCAGAGTATAAATAGGCTATGGGGGTTCATTTCCGCGACCGATTTCCGAAGCTTGGCGGTTGATTTTAATTGATTTCCCTATATCAGTGTTCTGCTAATTTCATCCTCAGCGATTCGAAATCAGCGTTCGCGACCGTAGTCTATCGGTATGATTCGAGGTTGCCAATCTCGCGGACCGGGTTCAATTCCCGGCGGTCGCATTATTGCAATGCGAAATGAGACATACGAACGGACCGCCGTTCGTAACGTCGTAAATTTTTCCGCAGAAAATTTGAGGCACCAGACTCCTCATTGATGATTTTCGAAATCATTTTCAATCATTGCACTCAATTCCATGCCTAGAACCGGTAGGATGTCCGTCAATTCAATGGGATTATCTTCTGCGACCGTAGTCTATCGGTATGATTCGAGATTGCCAATCTCGCGGACCGGGTTCAATTCCCGGCGGTCGCATTTTTTATCCACAGTCTATTTCCTGGTAGGATTCCCGCCGGCAATCGCGAGATCTATTATCGATGTGTAAGATCCGCTCTCTTCTCTGAAAAATACGTCCCTCACGACCAGTCCACCCTCTGCATCGAACAGCTCCGTTCCTCCATAAAGCATGTTGATAACATCGCCCAAGTCCCTCGCAGCGATATCATTGGGTGCGTAAGGTAAAGGCAATGGATAAAGATTCAATTCCGGGAAAGATTTAGAGGTGGTATTGGGTTCGTTTGGCAAAGAAGAGAATATCATGAAATTGGCCCCCTTTTTTTCTACTACCTCGATCAAATCTACGAGGCACATCTCTTCGCCATTAACTAAGACTTGGACCTTGCCTTCTCGTATATCAAATACCCTGAATGTGGTTTCTGGAGCAATTTTTGTCTCCTCATGTGCGAGCTTGATATTCTCAAGGGCTTCTTTGAATCTTGCTAGAACTTCGGGTTTGGGTCTAGGGTCGCTGCATTTGAATGCAGCATAAGCCCGGCCAGTCTTGCTGCTGATAACCATGTATCTATACTGATTAAAACTATTTAAATCTTTATTGGTCCTGTCAATTCGTCATCCGCCGTCCTCGGTTCCGATAGTTTTTAAATCAAATCTTCAGTCTAAAGTGAGGTTATGGTCTCATTAGCGGATGAATTGCTTACCAGCCTAGACGTATGCGAAGTCAAATCATTGCTATCGCACGAGCAGATCATCTCAGCCAACCTGAAGCGGCTCAAGGAAGCCATGCTCAACATCGGCCACCTGGTTGACCCGCTGATCGTGGATAAGAAGACCGGATTGGTATTGGATGGCAACCACCGCCTCAAGGTCCTTGAGATAATCGAATGCCAGCACGCGACATGCCAGCTCGTGGATTATACGAGCCCGGAAATCAAGCTCGGGACATGGTACCCCTCCATATCGCTTTCCCCGGCGAATATCTTCAAGCTCGACTCGATAAAGCAGGAGAAGGTCGATTATGATGCTGGAAAAGAGGCCATCGACAATCTCAGGGCTCCGTTCATGGTGGTTTCGAAGAACAACGAGTGCCATCTCCTCAATCCAGGTTCGTACAAGCTCATGGAGATGGTCGAGGAGCAGAACTACATCTTCTCGCTAATAGAGAAAGACGCCGTGGATTATATCCCAACCGAGGAATTCCAGGAGAATGTCGGATCCGGGAAATCGGTCTTCTACCGCAGGTCGTACAGCAAGGACGAGGTGATAAAGGCCGCCCAAGCGCACACACCGTTCCCGCCCAAATCCACGAGGCACCTCATCCCAGGCCGCATAATACGGCTGAACATGAAGCTCGGATATCTTAACGATTCGAAAGAAAAAGCGAAATCCGAGCTCCAGAGGATGCTCACCAACCGCGTCTATGCCGGCAGCGTGAGGAAATACTACGAACCCGTGATCGTCATTTACTGAGCTCACTGGAGACCGAAAAAGTCGAAGAACATGTTGTTCAGTACGTGCTCTTTCTTCTGAAGAGGTTTCAGTCTCAGGGTCTGCTCCACCAGCTTCTGGTCGAAGCCGACAAGCAGTCTCCCGTCTATCTGGATGACCGGGACCCCGCCCTGTTGGGTCTTCATCATCATCTCGCGGGCTTTATCTTTGTCGACCGAGACGTCATAATCAGTGAATTTTATGCCCTTGTCCTTGAAGAATGATTTCGCCATCGCGCAGTATCTGCAGTCTGGGGTCGAATACATGATGACTTCGGGATTCCTCGCCTTGGCCTTTTCATCCTCTATCTCGACCAGCCTTTTTTTCATCATCACCTGCAATTCTTTGTCTTCCATGACGCTATCTTTGCGCGCACTTATTTTTAACATCTGCCGGTACCCTTCGATTGGAATCAGAGAAGTATGAATGCTCAAATCGTTACAAAAACATTTAAATTCTCCTTCTAAAACCATATCAGGAATGCCATCGTATGGCTAAAATGGAGGATGATTTCAATGAAACCAAAAGTCCAGATTTGTTGAAAGACATATGTGCTAAAGGGAAGACCCGGTGGGCGAAGCGGGGCCTTGCGGCCACGCTCATGAAAGCTAAGGATATATCTACTCCTGATCGGCTGACGAAATTTTCAGACAGCGTCAGACATCCTCCGCGGAAGCAGAAACTGCTGGACCGCGATCTCATCGAGGCCGTAGAAAAAAGGGACCTTGGATCGGCCAGGGAGATGCTCGCGAAAGGGTCGAATGCCAATGCTAAGGATGAGGATGGGGCCACGCCGCTGATAATCGCGGCCAGGAACAACGACGCGGAGATGGCCGCCTTTTTGATCGAGAACAGAGCCCGAGCGAATGCGAAGGATGATTATGGCGTGAGCGCTCTGATGGAAAGCGCCTATGTGAACGGGATGTCCATAGCCAAGATGCTGCTTCCCAAAGGATCCAAAGTGAACCTAAAGGATAAATTCGGTGGAGATGCCTTGATGAAAGCCGCCTTCTCCGGGAATATAGAAATGGCCGAATTCCTGATCGCGAACGGTGCCAGGCGGAATGCAAGGGATGACGATGGCAAAACGGCGCTGAAGATCGCTTTATCCGGCGGGCATGCCGAATTCGCTGCGGTTCTCGGAATGCGCGGGGCAAAGAGGTTATCCCCATGAAGCCCCGACGCCATCGCTTTTTATCGTTTTTCCTATTATATCAATCCAAATCATGGTGAGATATATGAGCATACTCTTAGCTCCAGGTCCGGTGCCTGTACTGAAGGAGATATCAGAGGCGCAATGCAAGGAGATGATCACGCACAGGAGCGGAGAGTTCACCAAGCTCTATGGGGATCTGGTTCCGCGATTGAAAAAATACCTCAATGCCGAGGAAGCGTACGTCATCACCGGTTCGGGCGCGCTCGGACTCGAGACGCTGATCCTGAACCTTTGCGAGAAGGGCGACAAGGTCCTCTGCCTACCGAACGGCGAATTCGGCGACAACCAGGCTACGACAGTGAAGGTGTACGCTAACGCGATCGTCCAGCGGCTCGATGACGGCAAGGGTTGGGACCTCGAGAGGGCGAAACCACACATAGATGCGAGCGGAGCCAGGATCCTCGCGATGGTGTACAACGAGACGTCCATGGGCGTGCGCAACCGCATAAAAGAGATATGCGCATATGCCAAATCCAAAGGCATGCTCACCATAATCGACGGCATATCGGCTTGGCCGGGCACCGAATTCGACATGAAGGCCTTCAATGCGGACGCCTTCGTCACCGCAAGCCAGAAAGGCATCGCTGCGCCTCCGGGCATGGCATTGATCGGGCTCTCAAAAGATGCGGTCGAGCGCTACACCAAGCGCCAATACATCCCAAGCTACTATTGCGACCTACGCAGGCACAAAAAAAGATATGAGCAGGATCAGCAGACCCCGAACACCCCTGCCATAACGCTGTTCTGGTCTCTCCAGAAGGCGTTCGACGTGCTCGATTCCAAAGGCGGCATACCCGCCACCGTGAAGCGCCATTCGGATGCCGCCGCACATGTCCGCAAAAGGATTGTGGCGATGGGATTCCCGCTGACAGCTGAGAACGGTTTCGAGTCGAACACGGTTACCGGTTTCGTCTGCAAAGACGCCGAACAGGCCAAGACGATCAAATCCCGCCTCGCGAGCGAATACCAGATAAAGATAGTCGGCTCGCGCGGGAAATTCAAGGACAACGGCCTCCGCATCGCTCATATGGGCAACTTCGAGATGAAGGACCTGGACGCGTGCCTGAACGCAATCGAGAAAATGATTAAATAGATTGGCAGCGCAGGGCTATGTGATTGAGAATGGATTCCACGTCACTTAATATCAGCAAGCTAGTTTCCCTCACGTTCGATGAGAATCCGGAAGTACGCAAGGATGTCGCAAAGAAGCTCGGCGAGATCGATGATCCGGCAGCGAAGTTCGCGCTGATCGAGCTCTCATTCGACAAGGATTCAGGAGTCAGGGAAACCGCCCAGAAATTCCTGGATACCAAGCGGGTAACCGAACCGGAACTCATGTCGTTCGCCACGATATTCGCCGCTCCCAAGAAAGAGGAGAAATCCCAGACGCAGGCAGATGTCAAGGAGAAAGTTTTGCGTCCCATAACGCAGATCTTCGAGAGACGGCTGGGCAAAGAGAGAGCCGAGATGGTCAGGACCAAGATGATGCCTTCGATAGAGAAGATATACCAGAAGGCCACGTCCCAGCACGGCACGAAGAGACACGAGGAAGAGGCAGGCCGGAAAGTGATCCAGGAGTTCCTTACCGATTACCTAGAAGTCATGTCCGGCTTGGATAGCATCGCGAGCGGCCCGACGCCACCTCCGCAAGCCCAGGCCGATTCTCAGCCGGAAGCGCCCAAGCCTGAGATATCCACGGAAAATGCGACCGGAGGACTCGGTATCGTGGGAAAGGAAGCCGATCTGGATCGGGCCTCGTTGGAGATCGCGAGCGTCGAGAACCAGGAGATCGAGGAGCTCAAGGAGATGGAGGAGATCGAGCACCTGCCGGACACGTTCTTCAAGAAGGCTTATGAGACCATGATGCTTTCCAACGGCGATGAGGATATCATGCAGAAGGAAAGGGATCACATGATCGAGGACGCGGCGCGTGAGATCGGCCTCGCATTCAGGCTCGCGAAGAAGAAGTTCAAGGAGAACAAGCTCACCAACATAACGAAGATAAAGAACGGGATGCGCAACATAAACACCGAAGTGCTCACGATAAAGAGCGCCGACACGAGCGAATACCAGAAGACGAAGAAAGTCAAGGATCTCGCGACACGTATCGTAGCCAACGACAATGGCGGCAACGAAGGCGTAGTATACCTCTATGAAGGCAGGGGCGCAATGCTGAAGCAAGGCATGAAAATAAAGGTTTCCGGAGGCACTGGGAAGACTTTCGAGACCTCCAACGAGACGGCCATCGTCATCGGCAAGAAAGGCAATATTTATATTGTGTTGTAATCCTTATCCATCCACGCATTCTAGGGTGAAAGTATGGAGCTTACTAAATATGAGATCGCACGCTTAATCGGTGCACGCTCTCTTCAGCTTTCGATGGGCGCTCCGCCGCTCATCAAGGTCGAGACAGAACAGACGTCGTTCATCAGGATC
>Ga0074045_10004088_pt1 | contig 12994 bp, 11 predicted proteins | sample BogForMeECP23OM2_FD_94442 | JGI IMG/M metagenome (GOLD analysis project Ga0074045, IMG submission 94442) | Bog forest soil microbial communities from Calvert Island, British Columbia, Canada - Bog Forest MetaG ECP23OM2 | ecosystem: Environmental > Terrestrial > Soil > Wetlands ... | reverse complement strand
GCTTCCCTGATACGGATGACTGGCCCGGTTGCACAATAAACGTCGAACCTCGGAACTCGCCGCTCAGAAGGGTCGAAAGTGTTTGTTGACCCATCGTCGCGGGCTGCTCATTTGCTCCAATAATCGCGACGGTTCTTGGATTGAAGATTGCGTCCAGAGAACCCGCGTTCCCGAACGACGGTCTCGCCGAATCGCTGCGTTTTGCTAAAGGAACGCCGTTTGCAGTGGACATGGTTTTAGCGAATTCTAGAGCATGGAGAGGCCTTACGCCATATACAGTTGGTAAATCTGAACACACGGATATGTTTCGAGAGGATGGCGGATTTAGTCAGCAAACAGGAAGCGGAGTTCTGGGAGATTACTCCCAATAGGTCGGCATAGCGCAAGCGATCTGCGCGAATGGTCACATCCGTTGGATTGTGGTCGTATGACGGGCTATGGAAACTCTCCTCTATGCACTGCTCGTCGCCCTCAAGTTGACCACCTGTCGCACTTGTATCAAGGGCTGTTCTTGAAGGGATCGAATGCTTGAACGTTAAAGTGTGGCATCTCGGCGCCGAAGCGCATCTCGGTCAGGGACCAGGTTTTCGAAACGGGGACTGGGGCCGAGGAGCAGGCTCTTTAAGGCGTTGACTTGCGTTGCGTCCAAGCCTACGATTTGCCTCAGAGAATGGGGAGAAGGAGCGCTGTCTCCAATGACGAACCGGGCGGTCGGCCAGGATACGGTTATCGGCCAGAGGTTTGGCCGCTATAGGATTGTCGAGAAGATTGGCGCCGGCGGGATGGGTGAGGTTTACCGCGCGCTCGACGAGCACCTTGATCGCGAAGTAGCCATAAAAGTTATACCGCCTGGAACCATAACGGAAGGCCATTCTCTCAAGCGCTTTCGCATTGAGGCCGTAGCTCTCTCCCGGCTAAACCATCCCAACATCTGTGCCATCTATGATGTGGGCGAGCACGCTGGCCAGCCGTTCATTGTTATGGAACTGCTGGAAGGCCATACGCTGACAGAACGCATCGCAGGCAGACCGCTGCGCATTGACGAGCTGCTTAACCTGGCAATCCAGATTGCTGACGCGCTCGAAACCGCACATGCGAGAGGGATCGTGCATCGCGATATCAAGCCGGGGAATATTTTCGTCCTCAGCCGCGGGCAGGCCAAGGTTCTCGACTTCGGCCTGGCTAAGTTGGCGTTGCCGCCAGCAACCTCACCCGGCGCCGAAAGTGAAGAAACTCTGACCGTGGCGGGGGCCGCGGTGGGTACCACGGCATACCTTCCGCCAGAGCAGGCGCGTGGCCAGGAAGTGGACTCACGCGCCGATCTGTACAGTTTTGGTCTGGTGCTCTACGAGATGACGACAGGGCGGCCGGCATTTTTCGGAAACACGTCGGCAATTATCTTTGAGGCCATACTGAACCGTGAACCCATCCCGGCCTCACGCCTTAACCCAGCCTTGCCGGTCGAGCTGGAGCAGATCCTCAACAAGGCGCTTGAAAAAGACCGCGAGATGCGTTACCAGACGGCCGCCGACCTTCGTGCCGATCTCAAGCGGCTGAAGCGCGATTTCGACGCAGGCCGGTTGCGAGTCGGCAAGCCATCACGGTCGCGTGAACCTTCCGTTCGAGAACCCAAGGTGGCCGCAGGCCGCATCAAGGCGATCGCTGTGCTGCCGCTCGCGAACCTCTCCAGTGATCCGGAGCAGGACTATTTTGTCGATGGCATGACCGAAGCGCTCATCACCGATCTGGCGCAAATCGGTGCGCTGCGCGTCATCTCGCGCACCTCAGCCATGCGCTACAAGGGCAGTGACAAGCCGCTTCCCGAAATTGCGCGCGAACTGAACGTGGATGGTTTCGTGGAGGGCTCGGTATTGCGCGCGGGTGATCGTGTGCGCATCACAGCGCAGTTGATTCACGCCGCCACGGACCAGCACATCTGGGCCAAAAGCTACGAGCGCGACGTCAGTGATGTGCTGGCGCTGCAGAGCGAGGTGGCGCGCGCCATAGCCGATGAAGTTCAGGCCAAGCTGACTCCCCAGGAGCGGGCGCGGCTGGCGCGTGCGAGGCCGGTAAGTCCCGCAGCTCACGAAGCCTACCTTAAGGGCCGCTACTACTGGGCGCGGGCCACGGAAGAGGGTGTACGGAAGAGCATTGAGTACTTTGCGGAGGCGATTGCAAAAGATCCCAGCTATGCGCTCGCCCACGCCGGCCTGTCCGATGCGTTTAACCAGCTTTGCAACCCGATCTTGGAACTCGTACCGCAAGGCGAGCTCATTCCGAGAGCAAAGGCGGCCGCGACCAAGGCCCTCGAACTCGATGAGACCCTCGCCGAGGCGCACATCTGTCTGGGTCGAGTCAAGTTCTACTTTGACTGGGATTGGGCCGGGGCAGAAAAATCCTTCCGGCGCGCCATTGAGCTTAGTCCGAACCACACCTACGCTCACTACGTATATGGCTTGCTCCTGAGCGCCCTGGGGCGGCACGCGGAAGCCATCCAGGAATCGACGATTGCCCTGGCGTCGGACCCGGTTGCCCTTCTCGTGAATGGCGTCGCCGGTCTCGTCTACTGCTTTGCACGCCAGTTCGAGACCGCCGAGGAGCAGTTGCGGAAAACGCTGCAGCTCGACGCGAACTTCATGTTCGCGCACTGGATGCTCGGCGGACTCTGCCTGCTTCCGATGGGACGCTACGACGAAGCCATCGCCGAACTGCAAAAGGCGATCGCGCTGTCCGGGAATGTCGCGCATCCCAGAGGGCTCCTCGGATACGCTTACGCGAAACTAGGAAGAAAAGAGGATGCTCTGCGCGTGCTCGGCGAAATGGACGAACTTTCCCAGCAACGTTATGTGTCGCCCGTGTCGAAAGCGTTCGTCTATGGCGGTCTCAGAGATGAGCGAATGTTCGAGGAGCTGGACCGGGCCTATCAGCAACGCTGCTCGTCTCTGGTGTGGGCAAAGGTTTTTCCCCATTGGGACGATTTGGGTGCGCAGCCACGCTTTCAGGACCTGCTCCGCCGCATGAACTTCCCGGCAACGGGAACGCGTCAATCTTCGTCATCCTGACGCCCATTGTGTGGAAGTGGCTGCACCAGGGTAACGATCGACCCGCGATGCTTCAGACCGCGAGCAAGCCCGAATAGATCGCCATCCCAACTACGGCATCGACGCCCATCTGATCGAGCTGGTCAATTTCTTCCTGGCTGCGAATTCCGCCCGCTGCGATCAGCCGGCGCGAGGTCTTCCCGCGCAACTCGTGGATCACATCCAGCGGGATTCCCTTCATCAGACCTTCGGTGTCAATGTGCGTGTAGAGAAAGGCGGAGCAGAATGGCTCCAGTTGCTGCATCATCGCCGCCGGCGCGATTTTGGTGATCGTCTTCCAGCCATGTATGGCAACCTGTCCGCCACGGGCGTCCACCGCGAAGACGAGCCGCTCGGCGCCGAAGCGATGGCTCAGGTCCTCGGCGAACGCGACATCGATCGCGCCATTCTTGATCAGCGGCGAACCGACGATTACCTTCTTCGCGCCGCAGTCGAAGATGCTTTGCGCGTCGTCGGCCGTGCGAATCCCTCCGCCAACCTGGGTCGCCGAGGCGGCAAGCCTGCGGCAAAAATCGGTGACCAGCTCGCGATTCGTGCCCTTGCCCATCGCGGCATCCAGGTCAATCAATTGCACCACGGGATAACGGCAGAAGCGCTCGACCCACTCGCCGAAGTTCTCGAACTCCAGGGCCTTCTTTTCGCCCTGCACCAGTTGGACGATTTTGCCGCCCATCAAGTCAATCGAAGGGATCAGCACGTGAGCCTCACCGGGATGCCGGCTTGGTGCAGTTCCTGCTTGATGGCCCGCACCGATTCCAACCCGAAGTGGAAGACCGACGCCGCCAGCGCCGCGTCGGCTGCGCCTTGCTGAAACACTTCAACGAAATGGCGGGGTTCTCCCGCGCCTCCCGACGCGATGACGGGAATGCGAACGCTGGTCGCAATGGTCCGCGTGAGCTCGCAGTCGAAGCCGGACTTAGTGCCGTCGCGGTCCATCGAGGTCAGCATGAACTCGCCTGCGCCCAACTGTTCTGCCAGCAATGCCCATTCTTTGGCGTCGCGGCCGGTCGGCTTGCGTCCTCCCCAAACGTACACTTCCCAGGCATCGGCGCTGCGTCGCGCATCGATGGCCACTACCACCGCTTGCGAGCCGTAGCGCCCGGCGATCTTCGTGATCAGCGTGGGATCGGCGATCGCGGCCGAGTTGATGGCCACCTTGTCGGCCCCGCAGTCGAGCACGGCCGCAGCATCGTCGAGCGAGCGAATGCCGCCGCCGACCGTGAACGGAATGAAGAGCTGTCGCGCCGTTCGGCGCACGGTTTCGAGCAGCGTGTTGCGCGACTCCGCGGTCGCTGTGATGTCGAGGAAGACGACTTCGTCGGCTCCGGCTTCGCTGTGGGCCGCAGCCAGCTCGGCGGGATCGCCGGCGTCGCGCAGTTGCACGAACTGTATGCCTTTGACCACGCGTCCGGCGTGGACATCGAGACAGGCGATGATCCGTTTGGCGAGCGTCTCAGAGGGCACAGAAATTCTCCAGAACTTTGATTCCGACGTCGCCTGATTTCTCGGGATGAAATTGCAATCCGAACAAGTTGGCGCGCTCCACCGCGGCAGTGAACGGTTCCTCGTAGGTGCAGGTCGCGACCGTCTCGGCGCACAGCGGAGCGCGATAGGAATGGGTAAAATAGACATATGCTCCGGAAGGAATTCCCGACAGCAGCCGCGAACGAGAGGCAACCTCGATGCGGTTCCATCCCACATGCGGCGACTTCACGTGATCGGAAAATCGCGTGCACATTCCGTGGAAGGCGCCGAGGCCGCGCAGTTCCGACGCTTCGTCACTGCCGTCAAACATCCATTGCAGGCCAAGACAGATTCCGAGCACAGGCTTGCCACCTGCAATCGCGTTGCGGACGGCGACGCCCAGCCGACCATCGTCCAGCGGCCGCGTTGCTTTGAAGTTACCGACCCCTGGAATAATCAGCCTGTCAGCGCGAGCGACAGTTTCGGCATCGGCAGTTACCTCGCACTCCTGTCCGAGATGCTCGATTGCCTTTACCACCGAGGCAAGATTTCCCGCGCCGTAATAAACGATGGCAATCACAGTATCATCCTGAGCGAGCTTCAGATGGAATGTTCAATGTCAAAGGATTCCTTTGGTGCTCGGCAGCATGCGTCCGAGTTGACGGTCTTTGCAGCAGGCCACGCGAAGCGCCCGCGCGAAAGCTTTGAACAGCGCTTCGATCTTGTGATGACTGGAGCGGCCGTAAATTACCTTTGCATGCACGTTGGCTTTTGCGCCGCGCGAGAAGCCGTCGAAGAAGTCAGCCACAAGTTCTGTCTGGAGATCGCCCACCAGACGGCTCCGGACCTTGGTATCAATCACGGCGGCGCTGCGCCCGCCGAAATCGACGGCGACTAAGCCCAGAGTTTCGTCCATCGGCATGACGAAATATCCAGCGCGCAGGATGCCGCGCTTGCTGCCCAGCGCCTGCGCGAACGCTTCGCCGAGCGCAATGCCGATGTCCTCCAGGGTGTGGTGCTGGTCCACGTCGAGATCGCCATTCGCCTGCAGATCCAGGTCGAACGCGCCGTGGCGCGCAACCAGTTCCAGCATGTGGTCGAGAAAACGGATGCCGCTGCTGACTTTGGCGCGACCGCGGCCTTCGATCGTCAGCGCAACGCGGATGTCGGTTTCATTGGTCTTGCGGTGAACGCGGGCGCGCCTCATGCTGTCACCTCGGTGCCCAGCTTCAGCTCAGCCGCCACTTCCCGTAACGCCGCGATCAGCCGCTCGGTCTGCTCCGTGGTCCCCATGGTGATGCGCACGCATCCATCGCAGCCTGGATCGGCGGAGCGGTCGCGCACCAGGATGCCGCGTTCGCGCATGGCTGCAACAAACTCGCGATGGGCCTTGCCGATGTTAAACAGCAGGAAGTTCGCGTGACTGGGCCAGCAGTAGATCCCGAGTCTGCGCAATTCCTGCCGGAGGCGCTCGCGGCCGTTCTTTACTTGCGCAACATAGCTGGCCAGGTAAGCGCTGTCGGAGAGGACGGCGGGCAGCACCGCCAGCGCAACCGAGTTGACACTGTATGGCGACGAGACGCGGCGCACCATGGGCATCTGCTCCGGTGGACCGGCGAGTATCCCGATGCGCAAACCCGCCAACCCGTACGCCTTGGAAAACGTCCGCGCCACAAATAGGTTCGGAATTGCTTTAACGTCGAAGATAACCGTCTCGCCGTGGAAATCGAAATAGGCTTCGTCCACCAGCAGCGCCGCGTCGGGTGCAGCATCAGCGATCTGGAGAACCTGATCGCGGGAGGCAACGGTCCCAGTCGGATTGTTCGGGCTGGCGATCGCGATGAGCTGGGTTGCCGACGTAATGCTGCTCAAGAGCTTCGCAATCGGAAACTGAAAGTCGCCATCGCACTGCACGCGAATCACGTGAGCGCCGGTCGCTCCGGCATAAATCTCGTACATGCTGAAGGTCGGGGTGACGACCAGCACTTCATGCCGTGGCTCGAGATAGGCTTCACAAAGCAGATGAATGGCTTCATCCACGCCATTGGTCAGCAATACCTGCTCAGGCACGAGTCCCAGGTGCTCGGCGGCAATCTTCTCCACCGGCCCGCGCTCGGGATAGCGCGCGAGGTCGTCAGCCGTGATCTCCTTCAGTCGGGCCAGCACGCGCGGCGAGCACCCGGCGGTGTTTTCGTTGAAGTCGAGACGCAAACCGACCCGGCGCGCGAGTGGCGGATGATACTCCTGCAACTCCTGCACGGCCTGTCTCGCGCTAAGCATGAGCGCACCTTGACCCCGCCAAGCGCAAAGGCGGCGCTTGTCGGGGACCCCCGAACCTCACGCGGACTGATTCGGCATGAGCGCGAAGGCCTTCAATTTCGGCGAGGGTCGTGATCACCGGTGCAATATGGTGCAGTCCTTCAACATTAAACTGTTGCACGGTGATGATCTTCAGAAAATCGTGGACGCTCAACCCGCCGCGAAAGCGCGCCACTCCCGCCGTGGGCAGAACGTGATTGGGGCCGGCGGCATAATCTCCTGCTGATTGCGGCGAATAGTCACCAACAAAAACCGATCCGGCATTGCATACCTGAGGAAGTTCGCCGGCATCGTCGATGGTGAGGTGCTCCGGGGCAATGCGGTTCACCCACTCTATCGCCTGTTCGCGGGACGAGGCGACGAGCAGGGCCGCATTGCGGCGAATCGCCTGCCGGGCGACGGTGTTGTCGCGAGCAGCAATATCAAGCGCCGTTTTCACTTCCTTCGCCAATTCTGATCTTGTTGTGATGAACACCACCACGGCATCAGGGTCGTGTTCGGCTTGCGCGACCAAGTCTGACGCCACGAATGCCGTCTTACCTGTGTCGCTGTAGACAACGGCTTCAGTGGGGCCGGCGAGCATGTCAATGGCGCAATCGAAACTCACCAGCTCCTTGGCTGCGGTCACGAAGACATTTCCTGGGCCAACGATCTTTTCCACGCGCTGGATCGTCTCCGTCCCGTATGCCAGCGCGGTCACAGCCTGCGCTCCTCCGCAGCGATAGAATTCGCTGATTCCGAGCAGCGCTGCAGCAGCCATGGTTGCGGGTTGCGGACGCGGCGAGACGACACAGATTCGCGGTACACCCGCAACCTGCGCGGGAATTGCGGTCATCAGGAGCGTGGAGGGAAGCGGATAACGTCCGCCGGGCACGTAACAACCGACCGATTCCAGCGGGCGCACCATCTGTCCAAGTTCGCCGCCAGGAACTTTCCGCCTCCATTCGCGAGGCATTTGCCACCGGCAGAAGCGCCGGATATTGGCCGCGGCGCGGCGCAACGCATCCCGGGTTTCGCGAGGGGTCGAACGCCAGGCATCCGCGACCTCGTCGTCCGAAACCCGCATCGGCTGCCCCTTTTGCAGGCCATCCCACAATGTGGCATAGCGAAGCAGCGCCTTGTCTCCACCGCGCCTCACAGTCCCAACAATCCTGCGGACCCGGGGCTCGATCTCATCCAGCCGTGACGCCCGGCGTTCAAGGGCGGCCACGGCTTTCTCAGCGGCTTTGCCCGCGAGGATCCGCATCACATCACCACCTTGTTGAGCGGATATTCGACAATGCCCTGCGCGTTCGCTGCCTTGAGCCGCGGAATCACATCCCAGCACGCCGCCTCCTCGAGGATGGTATTGACTGCGACCCACGAGCTGTCGCTGAGAGTGGAGATGGTTGGACTGTTCAGGGCGGGCAGCACGCTGAGAACGGCCGCCAGGTCCTCGACCCGGACGTTGAGCATGAGCCCGACGCGGCCTTGCGCCTCCATCGCGCCACGCAGCATCAGCGCGAGGTTTTCGACCTTTTGGCGTTTGCAACCGTCAGTCCAGGCCTGTTTGTTGGCTATGATCTGGGTGTTGGATTCGAGAACAGTTTCGATGATCCGCAGGCGATTCGCCTTCAGGGAGCTGCCGGTTTCAGTCACCTCGACGATGGCATCGGCAAGAGTCGGGGGCTTCACCTCCGTCGCGCCCCACGAGAACTCGACCTTCACCTCGATACCGCGTTGCTGAAAGTAGCGCGTGGTAACGTTGACCAATTCTGTTGCGATGGTCGCGCCCCGAAGATCTTCCGGGCGCTGCGCGGGTGAGTCCTCCGGGACAGCCAGCACCCATCGAACTTTGCCCCGGCTCTGTTTGGCGTAGATGAGATCGGCCACGCTCACTACTTCCAGGCCGCTCTCCAGCACCCAATCCAAGCCGGTCAAGCCGGTATCGAGCGCCCCGTGCTCAACGTAACGCGCCATCTCCTGCGCGCGGATCAGCATACATTCGACTTCGGGGTCATTGGTGCTGGCGAAATAGGAGCGAGGGCTGACATACACCTGCAACCCGGCGCGCGCCAGAAGCTGCAAAGTCGCGTCCTGAAGACTGCCCTTGGGGATGCCGAGGCGTAGCTTCATTGCGGACCTCCCGCTCGCGTGGCGATTATCGGTAGTTCAATGTTGAAGCAAGTACGCGTGCCGGTGTGGCAGACCACTCCTTCGCCCTCCACCTGAACCCGGCACAAAATCGTGTCGAGATCGCAATCGGCGGAGGCGACGACTACCTTCAAGCGGTTGCCCGAGGTCTCGCCCTTGGTCCACAGGCGATTGCGGGTACGGCTGAAGAACGTGACGTAGCCACTCTCCAACGTCGCGTCGAATGCGGCCCGGTTCATGAAGCCGAGCATCAGCACCTCGCCGGTCGCGGCGTCCTGCACGATGGCCGGCGCCAGGCCGCCCATCTTATCGAAATCGATTTCCACCGGCATAACGCGTTTCCTTTCGTGCAAAACAAAAACCCCGCTGATATTGCGTCAGCGGGGAAGGAGAAAATGAGACCTCGAAGCTTATGTGATGATCTCCGCTGACACGTTCGCCGCGCGGTGATGGGGGTGGCGTCGATAGATCAACGGAATCATCTTAATGGAACGGTATCGAAAGGCAAGTGCTGCTGTCAATGCAACTTTCCGGTACCTTGCCGGCTGGAGTCGAGTCACTGACATGAAATAGCTGCGCGTGTTAGGGTAATTCACTTCTGAAAGGACACTTATGTTTACCAACGATCTCCTGAAGGGCAAGCGAATTCTGATTACGGGCGGCGGCACGGGAATCGGCCGCGCCATGGCCGAGCGCTTTCTGCAACTCGGCGCGACGGTGTTCATCTGCGGGCGACGCGCGGAGGTCGTGCAGAAGACCGCGGCAGAGCTGTCTGCCTCGACCGGCGGGGCCATTGAGGGCTTTCCCTGTGACGTGCGCTATCCCGAGGATGTCGAGACACTGATCGAGCAACTGTGGGCGAAAGGCCCGCTCGATGTTCTTGTGAACAATGCTGCGGGAAATTTTCTGGCGCGCACGGAAGAGCTGTCGGCGCACGCGTTCGACGCCGTGATCGGCATCGTGCTCAAGGGCACTATCAACATGACGATGGCGTGCGGCCGCCGCTGGCTCGCCTCCAAACATAACGGCGCGGTGCTAAGCATCGCGACCACCTATGCCGATACTGGTTCGGCTTACGTTGTGCCGAGCGCCGTGGCGAAGGCGGGCGTCGTGGCGCTCATGCGCAGCCTCGCCGTGGAGTGGGGCGGGCGCGGTGTTCGCTGTGTCGCTATCGCTCCGGGCGCGATTCGTACCGAAGGCGCTTTCTCGCGCCTGCTGCCAACGCCGGAGTTGGAGAAGAAGCTGCTGGAGCACAATCCTCTGCATCGCTTTGGGACACTGGAAGAGATCGCCAACCTGGGCGCGTTCCTCATCAGCGATCAGGCAGGTTACATCAACGGCGAGATGGTGTACATGGACGGAGGCGAGATGCTTGCGGGCGCGAGTACGTTTAGCCTGATCGGGCGCCGCATCCCCGACGCGGCGTGGGAGATGATGAAGCCGAAGAAGAAGTAGTGAGTTGTCAGCTGCACCCCGCTTGATCAGAGTTCAATTCAAAAGCGCCACAGAGACACCCAGCACGGAGTCGATTGGGTTGATGCCCTTCTTCTCTAGCTGAGAATGCGCTCTCCGTGCCCCGGTGTCTCCGTGGCGAACCGACAACTGGCGACTGATCCTTCGACTCGGACGCGGCAGTTCGCCGCGTCCTCGCTCAGGATAACGCCCCCGAAGCGGGGCGTTAATTTAATACATGGATGTTCTTCTTCTCGCACATCTCCTTCAGCACCTTCGGCCACACCGTGACGCTGACTTCACCGAGGTGCGCTTTGCGCAGCAGGAGCATCAAGGTGCGCGACTGCCCGATGCCGCCGCCGACGCTGAGCGGAATCTCGTGGTTGACGATTGCCTTGTGATAGGGGAACTTCAGGAACTCCGTCTGGCCTGTCAGTTCCAGTTGTTTCTTCAGCGACTCGGCATTGACGCGGATGCCCATGGAGGTCAGCTCATGGCGGCGCCTGGTCACCGGGTTCCATACCAGGATGTCGCCGTTCAATCCGTGACGGATGTGGCCGTTGTCGTCCCGGGTCTCGGTGACCCAGTCGTCGTAATCGGCAGCGCGCATCTCGTGCGGATAGCCGTCCTTCAACGTCCAACCAATTCCGATGATGAACACCGCCGGATACCGCTGCAGGATTGCGGTCTCGCGCTGCTTGCGCGGCAGGTCGGGATACATGTCGAGGATTTCTTCGGCGTGCAGGAACTTCAATTGCTCCGGCAGGTCGGGATAACGCGGGTCGCGCAGTTGCGGGAAGATCTCCTGCACGTGGCGCTCGGCGCCGACGATGACTTTCCAGATCTTGCTGACGACTCCTTTCAGGAAGCTCAGATTGCGCTGGTCGGCTGTAATCACCCGCTCCCAGTCCCACTGATCAACGTAGGCGCTGTGATCGTGATCGAGGAAGTAGTCCTTGCGCACGGCGCGCATGTCGGTGCAGATGCCTTCGCCGGGCTGGCAGTTGAACTGCTTGAGAGCCAGCCTCTTCCACTTGGTTGCGGCCTGTACGACCTGGGCGTTGATGGGGTGCTTGTCGTGATCGTTGGAGATGTGGAACTGGATGGGCGTACGCGAGCCATCGCGGTCGAGATAGTCATTCACGCCGCTCTCCTCTTCAACGATGAGAGGGACGGTGACCATCTGCAGGTTCAATTCGTGGCATAGGTATTCTTCGATGTAGTTCTTGACCTCGAAGATCGCCTTCTGTGTTTCTTTGGGTGACAGCAGCGAGCTGTAGTCCACCGGAAGCACTTGTTCCAGCTCTGTGTAGTCGCCAATTCCGGGCCCAGCGAGGTCTGCTTTCTTGTCAGCCATAGTGTTCTCCTTGATGTGCGGTTTAAGGTGCAGTCGACGTGCCGGCAGAAACCCTCTGCCACAGTATGAATCCGGGAGCGCACGTCGCCACCTTAATGAGAACACCGGCGTTACCAGAAGGCAGTAACGTACGTCACCGAGCTGTGTGCGATGACGCCGGGGCAGGTTGAAACGGGTATAGTTGATAAAGCGAGCAAGGGATATCGGCCGGCAAGCCCAGAGTTCCCAGAGTTCTGCCGCCAACCGCATCCCGCCATGAGGAGAACGAACTAATGGCAACCACGGCGTCTCAGGAGAAAGGTTCCACGCTGCTCACCAGCTACGATCTTCATCTTTTCAATGAGGGCAATCACAATCGTTTGTTCGAAAAATTCGGGGCGCATCTGACCGAGCTGGATGGCAGGCAAGGCACCTACTTCGCGGTGTGGGCTCCCAACGCCGAGCGCATCTCGGTGGTCGGCGATTTCAACCGCTGGAACCCCGATTCTCATCCCATGAATCCGCGGGAAAGCTCTGGCGTGTGGGAGGCGTTCATACCGGACTTGGCCAAGGGCGCGGTTTACAAGTATCACCTCCGTTCGCGCTATCACATGTACGAGGTGGACAAGTCCGACCCTTATGGCCACTTCAACGAAGTTCCGCCGCGCACCGCGTCCATCGTGTGGGACCTGGAGTATGAGTGGCAGGACGCCGAATGGATGCGCACGCGCTACGAACACAACAAGTACGACGCGCCCATCTCGACCTATGAAGTGCATCTCGGCTCGTGGATGCGCGTCCCCGAGGAAGGCAACCGCTCGCTGAGCTATCGCGAACTGGCGCCTAAGCTCGCCGACTACGTGAACGAGATGGGCTTCACGCATGTTGAATTTATGCCCGTGATGGAGCATCCGTTCTTTGGTTCATGGGGCTATCAGGTCACCGGCTACTACGCGCCCAGCGCTCGCTTCGGCACTCCCCAGGATTTCATGTACCTGGTGGACTACCTCCACCAACGCGGCATCGGTGTGTACCTCGACTGGGTACCCTCGCACTTTCCCAACGATGAACACGGGTTGGCATACTTCGACGGCACGCACCTGTATGAGCATGCCGATCCGCGCCAGGGTTTCCATCCGGATTGGAAGTCGTCCATCTTCAACTTCAATCGCAACGAAGTTCGCGGGTT
>Ga0074045_10004087_pt1 | contig 12995 bp, 12 predicted proteins | sample BogForMeECP23OM2_FD_94442 | JGI IMG/M metagenome (GOLD analysis project Ga0074045, IMG submission 94442) | Bog forest soil microbial communities from Calvert Island, British Columbia, Canada - Bog Forest MetaG ECP23OM2 | ecosystem: Environmental > Terrestrial > Soil > Wetlands ... | reverse complement strand
GGCATCTTCCAGGCGCTTCTCCTGGCGGTGCTGCTTCCTCTCTATTTGCCCGCGGACAAGCTGCACCTGCTGGGGGATTCGCGGTGGTTCATGGCCTATCTGCCCGCAACGCTGATTACTACCACGTTGCTGGGGAGCGACCAAGGGCGAGGGCGGTTTGGACGGTTCAGCGTGCTGCTGGCGCTGCCGGGGGCTCTCTACACTCTGGCCATTCTGGCCGCGTGGGGCAGCGGGAGGGTCTCGCCGGGGGCGTTTGCCGGGGGGCTGCTGGTGGCCACGCTGCTTGTCACCGGGGTGCGCACGCAGATGGATTGGGCGGCCATTTCGCCGCGGCTGGCAGACTGGACGACGGCGCAGAGGCTATTGAAGCGCGGGCTAAGTTTTTATCTCCCAACGGTAGCCAGCATCGCGCTGTGCCGCGCGGATATGTTCATCCTGGTGCGGCTGGCGCCGAGTGAGGCCATTGGGCTGTACGCCGTGGCAGAGGCCATTGGCCTGGGACAGATCGGCGCGGTCATTCCGTTCGTTCAGGTGGGCTTCTCGGCCGTGGCGGGAGAAACCGATCCGCAAAAGGCGTTGCAGATCCTTGCGCGGCATTTCCGTCTGGCGCAACTCGCCGTCATCAGCACCGGATTGCTCGCCGCGGCGGTAACTCCCTGGCTGATCCGGCTGATGTTTGGCGCGCAATTTATCGGCGCGGTGACCACGGCGTATCTGCTGATCGGCGCGACAGTGCTCTGGGGCATGGAGCAGGTCCTGGAGCAAGGCTTGCGCGCTGCCGGGCATCCCCGCCCGGGCATTGTCTCAAATTTGCTGGGGCTTGCGCTGCTCATCGGCTTGGGGATTCCGGCATGCCTGCACTACGGCATCGCCGGCCTCGCCTCCGCTGCGATGGTGGCGCAACTCCTTAACTTCGTAATTCTGATGGGCTTCTGCGTGGTAGGGCTGAAGATGCCGGCGAAGGACCTTTGGGCGTTTGATGCATCCGCTTTCAACGAACTCGGCACACTCGTAAGGTCTTTTATCAAACGAATGTTTCAAGTATGAATCTGAAACTGAGTAGCAGGTTGCGTCCCGTGCAAGTCGAGTGTGGTCATGACAAAAACTGAATCAAAGCCACTTTTTACCGTGATCATTCCAACGAAAGACCGGGCGGAATACCTCCACCATACGCTCCGAACCTGCTCAAACCAGGAGTATGAAAACCTGGAAATCATCGTTTCTGATGATGGCAGTTCAGACAACACGAAAGCGGTGGTGCTGGAGGCTGCCCGGAAGGACCCGAGAATCAGATACATCACACCGGGTTCCGTGGGAGGCCGCCTGTCGTTTACGTGAACCATGCGGACCACGTCTTCTCAATCGGGCTCGCTACGAGTGACATTGTCGCTAACATTCGCAATTCAGGGTATGTTACGGCGTGCAAAAGAAGGGGGATACCAACGGATCGCGGTACTATTCTTCCAATACCCCTGGGCAAGACTCTGCGAACGCGCTCTCGTGCCGGGGCCAAACTGAGCCTGGGAATTCCAGAACACTCCATCGTCTTGTTATCGATAGCGGATGTTTCAAAGTATAAGGCTATCAGTGAAATTAGCTTCTGCAGCGCAGTTCTGCCGGTGCTGGAACAGTACGAGCAAGCCTGCCTAATCCTCGTCGGCGCTGAGAGCGACGATCAATGGTTAGAGGCGTTCAAGCGCTTTCCGGACCGCATTAAGCTGATGGGTAAGCAGGGGAACACCTCCGTTTTCTATGAAGCTGCCGACGTCTACTTGGATTCATTTCCGTTTGCCTCCCTTACTTCGCTGTTAGAAGCGGGAAGCTTCGGAGTGCCGCTCATAACCTTTTTTCCGTACCCCGAGGCTGCTAGCGTTCTCGGTGCGGATGATATCGCTCTCCAAGATTGTATGTTGCGTGCGACCACTCTGGATGACTATCGCGGTAAGTTGGGAGAGCTGATCGAATCTCCGATTCATCGGCGCAGCTTGGGACAAGTTACGCAAGAATGTGTGACCGAGAGCCATTCGGACGGGGGCTGGAAACGCCATTTGGAACTTTTGTACGATAAAGCTCTAAATGCGAAGCCGGTCTTTGACACTGGTTCAGATATCAGTCTCGGGGCAACCGACGAGTTGGATGAATTGCTGGTGCGATTGCATCTGAGCGGGGGGATTTCCCGTGGCGTAGACAAAATATTCAGATCGCATCTGGGACTCTTGCCATTGGGTATGAAGTTTGAGAAGTGGCGGGAATCAAAAGGCATGCGCAAGATTTCCTTCGCCAAAGCCCTGGCGTCTGAATGGGCATTCGCCCGAATGCGACATGGGTTGCGGACACTACTGTCCGGCGAACATTTGTGAGTCCATCGTAACCCGTTGTGGACGGGCAAGATAACATCTGATCGAAGCTCGAACGATTTGCACTGATGGCTATCGTCCTATGAATACAGTGTTACGCGCGAACCTGTTCTTACTTTTCCTTGTCGCCGTATTCGATCCCGCCGACCAGGTCACACACCTAAAGGTGCCTCTCTTCGTCAGCCTGTGGGTCATATTCATTGTAGACATGCTTATCTCGAAGGAGCGGATAGCGCCGATTGCCGACTCGTTGCTTACTTATATCCTGGTGTTTGCAGTTGTTCTGCCGCTCGCGTCAATTCTCTGGTATTTCTTGCGTGGCGGGCATACCGCGTCCTACGATGGGTTTCAGTATTTCAAGAGCTACTTGTTTCTTACCGTCGCAGCGATACTGGCCAGCAAAAAGATTGACGCCATTCGGCCACTAAGCGTCATTCTTACGTTCCTCTCTGTCTTTATCATCACGATCGCGGTCCTGGCCTACAGCGACTCGGGGTTGTCGAATATCCTCTGGGTTGTAGGAGATGCCTCCGGCACATTCACGGTCGCAGAAAGAACCTACGCAGACCTGTCTTATTCCTATGTGTACTTCTACACCGCACCGCTTTTGGTCCTTTCGCTCGCCTACTTCACGTATCGATCCGTCACTTCAAAGTCGAGGGTTCGCTATTTCAACATCGCGCTTCTACTCGTAAATCTCGCTGCCATGCTGTGCTCAGGCACACGGAATGACATTATCTTCGGCCTGCTCACACCGTTTTTGGTAGTCCTCTGGTACTCCGGCAAGAACCGGAGGCTGGCGCTCTTTGCTGTTTTGTTGGTGGGGGCGGTGATCGTTGGCACTTATGGTGGCGACGTTGTTCAGGCAATGTTTGATCCTGAGAATGAATCTAACGCCGTAAAGCTTACCCATCTGAAGGACTATTCCGTACTCTTTAGCGATCCAAAGACTCTTCTCTTTGGACAAGGTTTGGGCTCTTATTTCTATTCGTCTGCCTTCGGAACCGAAACGTCAATCACAGAACTCACCTACTTGGAGTTCATAAGAAACTTCGGTCTGGTTATTGCCATCACTTACTACGGCTTGTTGCTCTACCCGCTTGCAAAGCTTCGGGATCCATTGTTTAAGAAAGAGCAGTATTTGATTGTGGCCTATATTTTGTACTTACTTATCTGCGCCTCTAATCCATTGCTTGTCTCCTCAAGCGGAATGCTGGTTTTGGCCATCGTGATAGCTAAAGTACTCCCGGTTGCAGAGAGCGATTCGACCTTGGCGAGAAATGCGATTAGCGTCCGGCGCCAACCTGCGTGATGCAGCTGCAAATATTCAGTACATAGAGTAACTCTGTCCGCATCTTCGGATTCGTTACTCAGTGTCTGGAAAAAATACATTGTCATTGATAATGCAAAGTCGAGCGAGACTGTTAAATTCGCAAACTAACACCTTGCTCGCGTTTGGTTTATCCAAGTTGTGCCATTGTCCAGGCCTGGCCCAAGGTGCCCGCCTTTTCAACTTCTGACATTGATGGGGTTCCGCGATGAAAACCAGTGTCCTCATGAACAAAATACGAAACGAATCCTTGCGCATTTCCTATTTTTTGCGCACCGGCTATTACTCTCGGGGAGAGCGAGTCATCCCTGACTTCCCGGACAGCAACTTCCAAAATCATTTTAAGGTTTATCGATTCGTGCAGCAGTTCGCTGTTCACAAAGACGTGATCGATGTTGGGTGCGGGACTGGATACGGGACCGCGCATTTGGCTGAAGTTGCCAAAAGCGTCGTTGGGATTGATATTTCGAAGTCCGCCATCAGGTGGGCGAGAAATCGCTACCCCGCCTCGCAGTTTGTTTGCATGGATGCCCAGCACTTGAATTTCCCAGATCGTTCTTTCGATCTGATCGTTTCCACGGAGAACTTTGAACATCTTCACGATCAAAAAGGCCACCTTGAGCAGTTGGCCCGTATTCTGCGTCCTGACGGATTATGTTTTGTGGCCACGCCGAATCCGGAGATGTTCTCAGACTTTCACAATCGGTATCATACAAAGGAAAATTCTTTCGACGAATTAATGGAACTCTTCCGCAGCCATTTTCAGAAGATCACCATTCTAGAAAACATAGAGGAGCCCCACACGAAAGAGGGTCAAGCGATGCTTAACGGGCGGAGGCAGGGGGGCTGCATGGGGATCAGTAAGCCTGAGAATATCGACATTACTTGGCTCCATAACACACATAGTTTTTTCTGCTTTTGCCAGGAGCCGAGAGTTTACAGGGAACAGGGCAGTTGAATTATTTAGCTCGAAGTGAGCGATGTTATTTGAGAATATTTCATGACTTGTGGAGTGCCAGCTGCGATGCATGGACGAGGCCCGCTTCCTACTGCTGAAGAGTCATTAGCGAGTGCCAGCGTCGCAAGCGTGGTAGTTTGTTGGAACGGAAGAGTGAGTTTGCCCGCACTTCTGGAATCGCTGCTGGATCAAACGCGGCCCCTGGGTGAACTTATCTTTGTGGATAACGCAAGCACTGACGGGACGGTGGAATTCCTAAAGGAGCATTATCCAGAGGTCAAGCTGATCCGACTCGCGAACAACGAGGGCGTCTCCGGAGGTTATTCCGCGGGCCTGGAATACGCTCTTGGCCGTAACTACGATTGGATTTGGATGCTCGACCAAGATAGCCTTCCCCTCCCAAACACAGTTGAAAGTCTGCTGGCTGCGTATGACGCTTTTCCGGACCGCGAGAAGCTGGGACTCATAGCACCTTTGCCGATCAATGCAGTATCCGGGGCACCATACTCGGTATTTTTGTGGAGAGATGGCCAGGTGAAACTGTCCATTTCGCCCGAGAGGGAAGGCCTTACGCTGGTGGACATGGTCATTTCTTCAGGCAGCCTGATTCGTGGTGAGGCACTCAGGAAAGCTGGGCTACCGCGCAAGGATTTTTTCATTGATTTTGTGGATCACGAACACTGCCTCAGGCTGCGGAGAAGTGGATTCCTCATCGCCGTTGTAAACCAGTGTGTGATGCCGCACACCGTCGGGCAACCCCGCCTTGTCAGTTTCTTTGGGAAACCTATTAGCTGGATTACGCATAGTCCATGGCGCGATTACTATAAGGTACGCAACCGCGCTTTCGTCGTTTGGCACCAAATGCCAAGCCTTCGGGCCAAGGCATTTGTGATACGGCAACTCTTAAAGCAGATGATCGGATGCCTGCTCTACGACCCGGATAAGATCAATCACATTCATTTTATGTGGCGCGGCTTCAGGGACGGGATACGAGGCAGGTTGGGAGATGCAGTTCGCCCCACTGAGTGAACTTCTTGTTTCCTATCTTCTCAGGCCAGTGGAAACTGAAAGCACGAATGCATGAACCTTTCGCACTACGATGGAAAAATCAACGGGTGGAGAAAAAGACTTGGGCTCCTCTCCGTTGGTAAGCATAGTCGTGCTCAACTGGAACGGAGAGGCGCACGTACATCGTTGCTTGGAGCATGTTATCGCCCAAGACTACCGGCCAATCGAGGTTATCGTCGTGGATAACGGCTCGACCGATGGTTCCCTGACCCGGATTAAGTCCGCTTACCGCGATTTCGTCTACATAGAAAATCAGAAGAACAAAGGGTATGCGGCGGGAATGAACCTGGGAATCGAAGCCGCTCACGGAGATTGCGTTGTGCCGCTAAACCAGGATGTTTGCCTCGACCATGCGTTCGTACGTCAGTGTGTTGCCAAAATGCTTGAGGATCCCACATTGGGCGCAATTGGCGGCCGTGTCTTCTCCTGGATGGGCAGTGAGTTGACGAATCAACTTCGGAAGGGCGAGGGCGAGCAATACTTCATGAAAAAGCGCTTCCAAGGAGACGGAGGTCACTTCACGAATGAGCCCACGCTGACTTTTGCCCCCTCCGGAAGCTTCCCGTTCCTTCGGCGAAAGATGTTAGATGATTTGCGGGAATCGTCTGGCTGCTATTACGACGAGTCCTTTGAAACTGGCTGGGAAGATTGTGACTTGTGGTTCCGGATGCACCTTCGAGGTTGGAAATGCTTGTTTCTGCCATCGGCGATCGGCTGGCATGTTGGCTCAGGTTCCGTGGGTGGAAGGGCGACCTTTTTCTCAAAGACTCTTGATTACCAGTTACGTGTGCTGCGCAATCGGCATTTTACGATCATCAAAGACATTCCAGGAAGAACTCTGTTGTGGCTGCTCCCCTATCTGACTGCCACCGAACTTGCAATCATCCCGTATTTTTTATTCAGGTCCCCTAAGAGCTTATTGGCGTTTGTAGCCGCCTGGTGGCAGGTCGCGCGACAGTTGCCCATCTTGTTGCGGAAACGAGCTCAAATTCAACGGAGCAAGAGAATAGACCACGCGTACCTGAAACAGTACTTTGTCAGGTTCTGATTTTTTGCTCGACCATTATTTCCCCATGACCGTTTTCAGGATGTGTGACTTGCCGTTTACGGCCAGCGTGACCTGGGAAGCGATCGCGAGATTGAAGCTGCGGCCAACTGTTTGGGAAAGCGCGGCCTGATACAGGAATTCCGCAATAAATTCACAAAGACAATTTATGAACATTTTGGTTCTTGGCGGTACGGGAATGCTGGGCCACAAGATTGTTCAGCATTTGTGTCAGCGATCCCAAGGAAACTTCTGCACTATGCGCGCCGCAAAGGATGATGAAGCACTCAGAGGAATCGAATTTCTGCAAACTTCCCAGGTAGTGGACCGCTTTGACGCAGCCGATTTTGCTTCTCTCGAGCGGTTCTTGCTGCAACACAGACCCAGAGTCGTCATCAATTGCGTCGGTGTGATCAAACAGCGCCCCGAGTCGGCTGTGGCCCTGCCCAGCATTATGCTGAATTCTCTATTGCCACATCTTCTTGCGGAAATCTGCAATCGCTGGGGTGGCCGCTTAATCCACTTCAGCACCGACTGCATCTTCAGCGGTCATTCCGGCGGATATCGAGAAAACGACTTTGCAGATGCTAGTGATCTATATGGGCGAACAAAGTTCCTCGGAGAAGTGGCCACCAAGAATGCGCTCACGCTGCGAACTTCGATCATCGGCCGTGAGCTCTGGCATTTCACTTCGCTGCTTGAATGGTTTCTGAGCCAGAACCACAAGAAGGTCCACGGCTATCGAAACGTGTTCTTTTCCGGCGTAACAACCAATTGGCTGGCGGAAGTGGTAACCAAGCTGGTTGAGAACGGCGACGGCCTATCTGGTCTTTACCAAGTGGCGAGCCAGAAAATCTCCAAATTTGATCTCCTCTGCCTGCTTCGTCAGGCGTACGGCCTGGACATCGAAATCGTCGCTGATGAGGAACTTCGGTGTGACAGGAGCATGGTGGGCGAAAGATTTGCGCAAGCGACCGGATGCCTTTGCCCAGGTTGGCCAGAGTTAGTCGCACAGCTAGCAAAAGATAACACACCTTATGAAAAATGGAGGACATTCAAACATGAAGCTGTTTGAAGGAAAGCGAATCTTAATCACCGGCGGGACCGGATCGCTGGGCAAGGTTCTTGTTCGTCGCCTTCTGGGCGGCAGTGAGGGAGATCCTGAAAAGATAATTGTCTTTTCCAGGGACGAAGCAAAACAACACGCCATGCGGTTAGAATATCTTCAAAAAGCAGCCGCGACAGATGAGGTAATCTACCGCAATTTCCAGAACAAGATCGAGTTTCACATCGGAGATGTGCGCGACTTTCACGCTGTGGCCTCGGTACTTCGGAACGTTGACTTGGTCTTCAACGCAGCCGCACTCAAGCAGGTTCCTACGTGCGAATACTTCCCGTTTGAGGCGGTCCGGACCAACATTGAAGGACCCGAAAACATCACCCGTGCGATCCAAGAGCATGATCTGAGGATCGACACCGTCGTCGGCGTATCCACAGACAAGGCATGCAAGCCAGTAAACACCATGGGAATGACTAAGGCGCTTCAAGAACGAGTGTTTATTCATGCCAATATGCGGTGCCCTGGCACTCGGTTCATCTGTGTTCGCTACGGGAATGTGCTGGCTTCCCGGGGATCCGTGATTCCCCTTTTTCATGATCAGATTCGGCACGGCGGTCCAATTACCATCACCACGATGGAAATGACCAGATTTCTATTAAGTTTAGACGAGGCCGTGGATACTATTTTTGAAGCCGTCCGTGTTGCATTGCCTGGCGAAACTTACGTCCCGCGCGTGCCCTCTGCCCGGATCACGGACGTGGCCAAAGCTTTGATCGAAGACAGAAGAATCGACATATGCTGCACGGGAATTCGGCCGGGAGAGAAAGTTCATGAAATCCTGGTTAGCGATGAAGAATCATATCGAACGGTTGAACGCGGAAACTACTACGTGATATCTCCCATGTTGCCAGAGCTATGCAACTCCCCAAATGGCTTCCGTTGCCTCTCGAAGGAGTATAGTTCTGGAGATACTCTGATGTCTCCAGAGGCCGTTGCTACGCTGCTACGAGACCGTGATCTCATGGTTGAAAACATGCGCAGCGAAGCGGCAGAGGTGCTACGTTGAGGATAATGACCGTGCTCGGCACTCGACCCGAGATTATTCGCCTCAGCTTGATCACACGGCTCCTAGACGCCCATTCGGAACATTTGTTGGTGCACACTGGTCAGAACTTTGATGATCGGCTGAGCGAGCTTTTTTTTCGCGACTTGGAGCTTAGAAGACCTGACATTTTCTTGCAGGTCCGCGGATCGGGGTTCGGTGATCAGGTCGGGCAAATCCTTTCCAGAATCGAACCCGTCCTTCGTGAATTTCACCCGGACCGATTGTTGATTTTGGGAGACACGAACAGTTGCCTGAGTGCGATTGTTGCCCGCCGCATGAACGTCGCCGTATACCACATGGAAGCGGGAAACCGCTGTTATGATTTTCGCGTTCCCGAGGAGGCCAACCGCCACATAGTCGACCACATCAGTAGCGTGCTCATGCCTTATACGGAGCGCAGCCGGGACAACTTGCTGCGCGAGGGACTGCCTCCAGAGGACATCTTTGTAACAGGCAATCCGATCAAGGAAGTCATGGATCATTACTCGTCGAAGATTAACCTGAGCCAAGCGCTCGCTGACCTTGGGTTGGAGGAAAAGAGATTCTTTCTTGTAACCATTCATCGGGCGGAAAACGTTGATTCTGTGGACAGATTGAAGAATTTAATTCGATCTTTAATATTAATTGGCGATAAGTATCACTATCCGGTTATCGTATCCTTGCATCCGCGAACCCGCAGCCGAATGGAAGAATTCGAGATCGAACTTGACGGCTCTCGCATCCGTTTTGTCGAACCATTAGGATTTTGTGACTTTATTCGCCTCGAGCGGTCGGCTTTTTGCATTTTGACCGACAGCGGAACGGTGCAAGAAGAAAGTTGCATCTTGGGAGTTCCAAACGTGACAGTTCGGGATGTAACGGAGAGACCCGAGACTATCGAATGTGGTTCGAACGTACTGGCCGGATGTGATCCGCAAAGTATCCTTAAGCTCGTTGAAATGGTGACGAGGCAGTCGACTGGCTGGCGCCCGCCAGCCGAGTACTTGGCGACCGACGTAGCTGCAACAGTATGCCGGATTGTGCTGGGCTTTCGACTGGAAGGCCATGTCGCACAGCTTTCCAATTTGAACAGTCTATCTGCTCGCACCTCCATTGGGACTTGTCGGTAACCTCTAGAAATTCTGCCAAAAGCCGAAATGCGCGTTCTTATTCTTGTTGACTGCTATTTACCCAGCTCTAAATCTGGCGCCATGCTGGTCCATGAGCTGGGAGTGGAATTCCGGCGGCAGGGCCATGAGGTGACCATACTCACGCCGAGTGACACAATCCCCAAAGCCTTTCACGTCAGTACCGAAGATGGTCTCCGTATCGTCCGGGTCAAGAGCGGTAGGATTAAGGGGACGGCGAAAGTGTCCGAAGCCGCTAGTTAATGAAATCGAAATTCCCGCAAGCCGGTCTCATTTGGACGAGGCTTGGAAATCAAATGCACTTCCCCGAGGAGACAAAATGAGAGCGCTGGTCACCGGCGGAGCCGGATTTATCGGATCCAATCTCGTTCGACTGTTGATCGAACGCGGGCATCATGTCGTGGTTCTCGACAATCTTTCGTCCGGCCACAAGAGAAACCTTCACATGTTCCCCATGGTTCAATTCATCGAAGGCAGCATCTGCGACCAGAGGGCGGTCGCTGAAGCAATTAACAAAGTAGAGGTGATCTTTCACCTGGCGGCGTCAGTCGGCAATGCGCGTTCGCTTTCCGACCCATTCGCGGATTCTGAAACGAACCTCCTGGGGACTTTGCGGATTCTCGAGGCCGCGCGTCACAACCATGTTCGCAAGGTCGTTGTGTCGTCCTCTGCGGCAATCTTCGGCGAATTGAAGACGCTCCCGATACGCGAAGATCATCAGCTCGAACCCGAGACTCCGTACGGTGTGAGCAAGCTCGCTGAGGAAAAGATGTCGCTAGCATACAGCAAGCTTTACGGTTTCGAGGTCGCTTGCCTGCGTTACTTCAACGTATACGGAGTCAATCAGCGGTACGATGCTTATGGAAACGTCATTCCGATCTTCGTCCACCGCAGTCTTCAAGACCAGCCCATGGTCATATTCGGCGATGGTGAGCAGACTCGGGATTTCATCAATGTTCGCGATGTGGCGCGTGCCAATCTCGCTGTAGCGGAAAAAACAGGGGCTGCCGGCGCCTTCAACTTGGCTGGCGGCACTTCGATCACAATCAACAAGCTTGCTGAAATGATTCGACTGGAATCCGGACCCAATGCACGAATTGAATACGGTCCACTGCGAAGGGGCGATGTGCGCGATAGTCTGGCGGACATATCTGCCGCGCGTGCCGCCTTCGGCTTTCAACCAACAGTTCACCTGGCGGAAGGGCTGAAAGAATATGTTCAATGGGTCAGGCAAGAATTGACGGTTTTTCAAGAAAAGTCAGTCGCCGCCAGTGGCGAGGGCGCGACGGCCAACCGTTGATTGCGTTCTTACCGGAGCGGGCCTGCGGTCGGAGGTGAGGCCCACCGGTTGCTGGATCGTTATCGCAAGGCAAGGCCATTTATGCGCATCCTGATTCTCGTTGACTGTTATTTGCCGAGCCCTCATGGGGCGGCAAAACTTATCCATGATCTGGGTGTCGAGCTTCAACGACAAGGTCACGAAGTTACTATTCTCACTGTGTCGTCGGACATGTCCGGCAAATTCGAGGTGTCCAGCGAGCACGGCTTGCGTGTCGCGCGCGTCAGGGTCGGGCCCATCAAGGGCGCATCCCGGGTTGTGCGAGCTTTTAACGAAGCGCGCCTCTCCAGCGTTGTGTGGCGAAGAGCCGGGGTATTTCTCGCTCAGAACCGGGCGGACCTAATCGTATTTCACTCACCGACCATCTTTTTTGGCGCGCTCATACGGCGGCTCAAATCCTTGTGGGGCTGCCCTGCGTACATGATTTTGCGCGACATTTTTCCCCAATGGGCAGTGGATGCGGGAATCCTCCGACGCGGGTTGGTCTGGCGGTTCTTTCGATGGAAGGAAGTCGAGCAATATGAGGTTTCCGATGTTATTGGCGTTCAAACGCCGGGCGATCTGAAGTACTTCCAGCGCAGTTTCCCCCACAACAAAAAGTATCAGCTGGAGGTGCTTTACAATTGGACGGCCTTGGACGCTCCGGACCTCACGCCAGCGCATTACCGTGCAGACCTTGGGCTGCGAGACAAGATCGTATTCTTCTACGGTGGAAACCTTGGAGTCGCGCAGGACCTTGAAAACATTCTTCGTCTTGCCAGGAGTCTTGTGAATCATCCGGAGATTTATTTCTTGCTGGTCGGCGAGGGAAGTGAAGCCGGGCGGCTCGAGCGGGCCATCGTTGCCGAGGGTCTTTTGAATATTCAAATTCTCCCGTCGGTGGACCAGCTCACCTATCTCTCGATGCTGGGAGAATTCGACGTGGGGCTCATCAGTTTGGACCGGCGGATCGCCATTCACAACCTTCCATCGAAACTCTTGGGATACATGTTCCAGAGCATGCCGACTCTCGCCAGCGTCAATCCCGGCCATGATCTCTTTGAAATATTGGAGAAGAATCAAGCAGGCGTTTGCCTCTTAAATGGAGATGATGAACGCCTATGTGCCGCAGCGTTAAGGCTGGCAAATGATTCGGAACTACGAAAGCGAATGGGTCAGAACTCGAGAAAAGTGCTGGAGCGACTGTTTTCCGTCAACGCAGCGGCAGCACAGATACTGACGCATTTTCAACCGCAAGCCGTGGAGACAATGGAAGGTGCGGCTGTCGAGGCCATGGGGATATCGCTCTCACGCGGCAGGTTTCCAGCAGAACAGTAAATCGAAACTATTCACGAATTTCCTAGTTCCCTCAGCAATTACTTCGGATGTCAGAAACAGGGCACGCGCAGAATCATCCGCCGTCAATCAATGCCTCTTACAATTGACGCATATTGTTCATTGAGTTATTAAAGAAAGGGACGACCTCGTGTCCACTTTGCTCGTACTCCTATTCTGCCTTGCGCTTCTTCTTTCCGGGGTTTTCACCAGGTTGGTGCGCGATCTTGCGCAAGCCCGCGGCTGGTTGGAGACTCCCGTGCTCGATCGCCACGTGCACACGACCCCTCTG
>Ga0074045_10004085_pt1 | contig 13000 bp, 13 predicted proteins | sample BogForMeECP23OM2_FD_94442 | JGI IMG/M metagenome (GOLD analysis project Ga0074045, IMG submission 94442) | Bog forest soil microbial communities from Calvert Island, British Columbia, Canada - Bog Forest MetaG ECP23OM2 | ecosystem: Environmental > Terrestrial > Soil > Wetlands ... | reverse complement strand
TGGTCGTTGGTCGTTAGTCGTTCGCTAGAGTTTGTTGTTTGCGGCGAGTGCCGAATTCGGCATACTAAGAGCGGCAAAACACTGGGCCGTCGACTAATGGTAGGTCAAGTGCCTTTGGAGCACTTTGTCTAGGTTCGAATCCTAGCGGCCCAGCCAGAAAAGCAGGTCTTAGGTGTCAGGTGTTAGGTCTCAGGACGACCTTATCCCCTCATCCTAAGACCTAAGAACTTAAGACCTGAGATCTCAACTATGGCAACAGTTGCGACTACGACCGCCGAAAAAACTGCCGCGGAAAAAAAGCCGACGACGGACGAGAAGCCGGAGCGCAAACCGCAGCGCGCCCGGGTGGACGACAGATTCAAGGTCTTCTGTGGAACCGCCAACGAGGCGCTCTGCGATGACGTGTGCGGGTTTCTGGGCCTGACGCGCGGCCAGGCTCAGGTCTCGCGTTTCAAGGACGGCGAAGCGTATGTGCAGATCCAGGAGAACGTACGCGGGGCCGACGTGTTCGTGATGCAGCCTACCTGTCAACCGGTGGACATGCATCTGATGGAACTGCTGCTGATGATGGACGCGCTCAAACGGGCGTCGGCGCGACGCATCACGGCGGTAATTCCGTACTACGGTTACGCGCGCCAGGATCGCAAAGACAAGCCGCGGGTGCCGATTTCGTCGAAACTGGTGGCCGACCTGCTGACTACCGCGGGCGCGGATCGCGCGCTGGTTGTGGATTTGCATGCGCCGCAGTTGCAAGGATTTTTCAATATTCCGGTGGATCACCTGTTTGCTTCCCCGGTGCTGGTGGACTACTTCAAGAAACTGAATCTGCCGGATCTGACGGTGGTTTCTCCGGACGCGGGTGGCGTGGAACGGGCGCGGTTTTTTGCGAAGAAGGTGGATGCGGCGCTGGCCATCGTGGATAAACGGCGCGTCGAAGTAAACGTGGCGGAAGTGATGCACGTGATTGGCGACGTCGATGGGCGCACCTGTCTCATCATCGACGATCTGATCGACACAGCGGGGACGCTGGTCAAGGTGGCGCAAGCGCTGATGGAAAATGGCGCAAAGTCTGTGTATGCCTGCTGCACGCATCCGGTGCTTTCGGGTCCGGCGGTGGAGAATCTTGTGAACTCACCGATCACCGAGGTGGTGGTGACTGACACCATCCCGCTGAGCGAAGCGGCTAAGCAGGTCTCCAAGATCAAAGTGCGTTCGATCGCGGGGCTGATTGGGCGGGCAATTCAGTCGATTCACGAAGAAACTTCGGTGAGCAGACTTTTTATTTAGATATTCGATTAGGGGAGTTTCGACAAGCGATTTTGATCGTTGCGGGGCAAAGCCCCGCCACCACACGAGCGTTGTTCGATCGAGAAGGACGGAAACGGAATTATGGCGACAGCAACTGACATCAGTATTCTGGAAGCGCAGAAGCGCGAACCAGGCACTAAGAACGCCGCCCGGCGCGTGCGCGCCGGCGGAAAAATTCCCGCGGTGGTGTATGGCGCGGGCACGGGCGCGGCTTCGGTCGCGGTGGATCCGCGGCAAGTCCTGCGCATCCTGAAATCGGAGAGCGGGCACAACACGATTTTTGATCTGGCGCTCGACAGCGCTCGGGTGAAAGCCATGATCGTGGACTGGCAGTTCGAGCCGATCAAGGGCACTCTGCTGCACGTGGACCTGCAGCGCATCGCCATGGACAAGAAGCTGACGGTCACGGTTCCGGTCGTGCTCAAGGGCGAGGCCTCGGGTGTGAAGGCGGAGGGCGGCATTCTCGAACAGTTGCTGCGTGAGATTGAGATTGAGTGCCTGCCGGCGGATATTCCGAAGTCCATCGAAGCGGACATCAGCCACCTGGTGTTCGGCATCGATTTGCGGGTGAAAGATCTTCCGCACAGCGAGAAGCTGAAGTTCCTGACCGAAGAGAATCAGATGATCGCGCACATCACCACGGTGAAGGAAGAAGTGGTGGTGGCTCCAGAGGTGGTGGCGGACGCGGCGGCAGCTCCGGCTGAGCCTGAAGTCATCAAGAAGGGCAAGCCTGAAGTCGAGGGTGAAGTTGAGGCTGAAGGTGATGCCAAGGCTAAGGCCAAACCCGAGAAGGCTGAAAAGCCTGAGAAGAAAGAGAAGAAATAGCTGCTGTGTGGAGGCGGGGATTTGGCGCGCCTGGACGGGGCGAAGCCCCGTCACCACACGAGCTAAGAGCTAACTTGCGTGAAACTGATTGTCGGTTTGGGCAACCCCGGAATCGAGTACCAGTTCACGCCGCACAATCTCGGGTTCTTGACGGTCGATCGGATCGCCAACGGGCTTGGGATCGAAATCAGGAATCGCCAGTGCCGCGCGCTGACGGCGCGGGCAACGATCGCCGGTGAGCCGGTGATGCTGGCCAAACCGGAAACCTACATGAACCTGAGCGGGCTTTCGGTGCGGGAACTGGTGACGGAACATCAGGTCGATGTGCAGCGGGACCTGATGGTGATTTACGACGAGCTCGACCTGCCGCTGGGTGCGATTCGCATCCGGCAGAGGGGGAGTTCGGCGGGGCACAACGGGATGGAATCCATTCTCGGTGCACTGAATACAGATGAGTTTTTGCGGATCCGGCTGGGGATTGCGCCCGAGCGCAAAGTCACGGACAGCGTGCAATATGTGCTGACGCCGTTCCGCCGCGCGCAGGAAAAAGTTGTGGACGAAATGCTCGACACGGCAGCGCTGGCGGTCGAGGTGATTTTGAAAGAAGGGCCGGCGGCAGCGATGAGCCGGTTCAATCGCAAGAACGAAACCTAGTCGTTTGTCGATAGTCGATGGTCGTTAGCAGACTGGCAGCCCACGATGAATCGCGAACGACTAGCGACGAACGACCAGCGACAGTATTTTGGAGATAACGAATGAATCGCAACTATGAATTGATGTTTATCGTCCGGCCCGACATGGTGGACGAGGATCTGAACAAACTGATTTCCACGCTGGAGTCTTCGGTGACCTCGGCGGGCGGAACGGCCAAGAGCGAGGTCTGGGGCAAGCGCCGTCTCGCGTACCGGGTAGGCAAGTTCAATGATGGCATCTTCGTGCTGATGATGATTGAGTCAACCGGGGCGATCGTGCACGAAGTGGAACGCCGCTTGCGCGTGACTGAACCAGTGATCAAGTTCCTCACCGTGCGTACGGATGAAGAACTGAAGCGGCTCGACAAGATCAAGAAGCTGCGCGACGCCAAGAAGAAAGTCAGTGCACAACCGGCCGCAGCCGCAGCACCGGCAACACCGGAAGCGGCGGCGGAAACTCCGGCCTCGGCGCCGGGTTAATTCGACCTGGCTTTGGGAAGGGCACGGCTTTAGCTGTGCCGCGACCGCCGACAGGAGCGGGGCAAAGCCCCGCCACCACACCACCGAATTCTTAGAAAGCAGGAGCACTATGGCAGAAGAAACGAAAGCACCAGCCCCATCAAGTGGCGGCGATAGTCGTCCGGAGCGCACTGGCGGTGATCGCCCGGAGCGCAGCGGGCCACGCAGTCCGCGTCCCGGCGGAGGCCCAGGCGGTCCGCGGGAAGGCGGAGGCCGCAAGTTTTTCCGGCGCAAGAAGGTTTGCAAGTTTTGCGTCGAGAAGATCGAAGCAGTCAATTACAAAGATGTGCGTCTGCTGGCGCAGTTCGTGGCGGAAAGCGGCAAGATCACTCCGCGACGCCTGACTGGGGTGTGCACGCCGCACCAGCGCCGTCTGTCGCGGGCCATCAAGCAGGCGCGCAATATCGCGCTGCTGCCGTTTGCCGGGCGCGCGCAGTAGTTTCAGTCAAGACAAGAATCAAGGTTTCCCCTGTGAAACCCTGTGTCCTCCGTGGTTGAGACAAATCTTTACCACAGAGGACACAGGGGTTCACAGGGGACAGCTAACGAAACGGAGTTATCCATGGAAGTTATTCTGAAAGAAGACGTGCCCAAACTGGGCAACCGCGGCGAAGTGGTGAAGGTCGCCGAGGGCTACGGGCGGAATTTTCTGCTGCCCAAAAAACTGGCGATTGAAGCCACCGTGGCCAATAAGACGGTCATCGAGCAGATGAAGGCCGCCGCCGTGCGCCGCTCCGCCAACGAAAAGACGGAAGCTGAAGCGCTGGCCAAGCAGTTTGACGGGCTTGAGGTGAAGTTCCTGCGCAAGTCGGGCGAGGGCGATCAGTTGTTCGGATCGGTCACGGCTGGAGATATTGCCGACGCACTCGAGAAGAAGAGTTTCCACATCGATCGCCGGAAGATCCAATTGCACGAACCGCTCAAGACCATCGGCGAGTTCACCGTTCCCATAAAGCTGCACCGGGACGTGACCACGCACTTGAAGGTCGTGGTCGACAAAGAGGCAGTGGCGGAGTAATTCTGCTTCACCCCTGCTTGTGTGGTGACGGGGCTCCGCCCCGTTTGCGGGGCAAAGCCCCGCCACCACACAAACCGTGCCCTCCCAGCAAAACCGACCCAACGACGAGTGAGCTTCATCACTGCACCATGCCTGCCACTGAGTTACTCAACAGAAATGTACCTTGATCGCAAATACTCCTACCGGCGTACCCTGCCGCACATACTCAAAGACAATCGTCCGGTTTTCGTGACATTCGGGACATTCAAACGACGGGAACTTCCCGCCGCGGCCCGGCAATTGGTATTCGAGTGTTGCCTGCGAGAGTATGGCGCGACCATCGACTTGCACGCAGTAGTGGTGATGCCCACGCACGCGCACTTGCTATTCACACCGCTTCGGAATGCAGAGGGATGGCTGGTGAGCTTGCCCAGGTTATGCGGCTCATCAAGGGTCGCTCGGCTCACTTTCTCAACCAGTCGCTCAACCGGCATGGTCCGGTTTGGCAGGAAGAGTCTTTCGATCATGTTCTGCGCTCCAATGAGAGCCTCGTCGAGAAGGTGAATTACATTTGCCAGAATCCGGTGAGAGCTGGGTTGGTGGGCTGGGAAGCAGACTACCCCTGGCTCTGGCGAGGCGAGGTGCCGATCCTATAAGTTGGCTCTGCCTGTGTGGTGACGGGGCTCCGGCCCGTTTCGCGGGGCAAAGCCCCGCCACCACACAAGACCTCATTTCCTCAGGAGTCCGCGCCGAAGAATTCCTCTACTTTTCTCAAATCTGTCGTCCTGCTGTAGGGCGGCAAGCTCTCCACAAATACGCGCCCATATTGCTTCTTCAGAATTCGATTGTCTAGCAGGGCCAGCAATCCGCGATCGTGCAGCGATCGAATTAACCGTCCAAAGCCCTGCTTCAGCGTAATCACGGCGCTCGGTACCTGGTATTCGAAGAAAGCGTTGCCGCCGCCCGCGTCTATGGCCTTCACCCTTGCCGCGACCACGGGGTCGCTGGGGACGGCAAACGGCAAGCGATCAATAATCACACAGCTCAACTGTTCGCCCTGCACGTCCACGCCCTGCCAGAACGAAGATGTTCCAAACAATACCGCGTTGGGTGTGAGCCGGAACTCCTCGAGCAGCGCCGATTTCGGAGCGTCTCCCTGCTTGAGCATCGGGAACTGCAACTGGCCCAGAAGCCGCTCGTAGATGTCGTTCATCTGCGCGTAGCTGGTGAAGAGGACGAACGCGCGTCCGCGAGTAATCTCGAGCAGCCGCCGAATAACTCCAACCGCCTCGGCGGCAAATTGCGGCGTGCGCGGATCGGGCAGATCGGGCGGGACGTAAAAAATCGCCTGGCTTTCGTAATCGAAATGCGAGGGAACGATCGCTTCGCGAGCATGATCGAGTCCGAGGCGCTGCCGTATGTAGTCGAAGCCGCCGCCGACCGCTAACGTGGCCGAGGTGAGCACCGAAGTTTCCAGCTTTGACCATAGGCATTGGCGCAAAATCTGGCCGACTTCGATGGGCGTGGCCTGGAGAAAAACATTCGTGCGTCCGCCCGCGCGTTCCGATGATTTTTGCCGGGCGGGGGCGCCTGGCGCTCCACGGAATCCTCTGCGCTCGATCCAGAAGACTGTGTTGGGATCTTCGTTTTCCATCACGAAGCGAAGTTGCACTTGCAATTGCTGGGCTCGACGCACCAGCGTGAACGCCTCTTCCGGCTTTTGCGGGAGTTGCTCGAGTTCCGCTCCCAGCCTGTAGAGCGCTTGGTTGAGGGCGAGAAATTCTTCGCCGTTCTCCTCCAGGAACTCGCGGCGAGAGTCGAAGGCAAAGCGGCCTTCATGCGCGGGCAGGAGCGAAAAAAACAGCTGCGAGCGTTCCCGCACCGACTGAATTGCCGCCGACATCTGCGGGGTGTAGAGTTTCTCGCGCTGCAGCAGGTGTTCGACGTCGCGCGTCAGTTCGTCCAGGCGCAGGTTGCTGACCGAGATGCCAAAGTAGCTGCCGGCTACGTCTTCCAGTTCGTGGGCTTCGTCGAAGATCACCGCCGCGCACTCGGGAAGGACGCCGGCGTCGGGCGCGTCCTCGGCTTCGAGTTTGATGGAGAGGTCGGCGAAAAACAGATGGTGGTTGACGATGATGATGTCGCTCTCCGCCGCGCGCCGCCGCATCTCGGTGATGAAGCAGCGGTCGTATTCCTTGCATTTCTGGCCGAGACAAGTGTCGGTCCGGGCGTCGAGCTTGTGCCAAAGGGCGCTCGCTTCGGGCAGTTCCGCGAGTTCGGAGCGGTCGCCAGTCTGCGTCGTTTTCTCCCAGGCAGCGATGGCTTGATAGTGCTCGATCTCTTCCAGTCCGCTAAGCACGGGCTCGTCGGTGAGGTCATAGAGTTTCTTGCGGCAGAGATAATTGTTGCGCCCCTTCATATAGCAGACGCTCAACTTTCGATCTTCTCCGGGGAATAGCGCTCGCTCCAGCGCCGGGACATCCTTGAAGAAGAGCTGCTCCTGCAGGTTCTTCGTGCCGGTGGAGATGATGACCCGTTTGCCTGAACGGATTACTGGCAGCAGATATGCCAGTGTCTTGCCGGTGCCCGTGCCAGCCTCGACGATCAGGTGGCGCTTCTCTTCGAGCGCCTCTTCGACAGCTTGCGCCATCTGCAACTGGCCGCGGCGAAACTCATAGGCAGGGTGCGTTTTCGAGAGCAGGCCTCCCGGCGCGAAGAACTGGTAGAGCGAAAACCCCGCAGCGGGAGACACGGGATGGGATGAGGAAGGCACGGAGTCTCTATAATAAACAGTTCTCAGTTTTCAGTTGTCAGCTCTCAGTAGACCCTTCATCGAGTCGGACAAGAAAAGACACACTTTGAGTAAAAAGAAGTTATCGCCACTGGTAGCCATCGTCGGACGCCCAAACGTCGGCAAATCGACTCTGTTCAATCATCTGACCGGGTCGCGGCGCGCCATTGTTGGCGACGAGCCCGGCATCACTCGCGACCGCCTCTATGGCGATGTGGAATGGCGCGGCCACGAGTTCCGGGTCGTGGATACGGGCGGGATCCTCCCCGACGACAAAGACTTCATACCGGCGGAAATCTTTCGTCAAGCCAAGGTCGCTTTCGAAGAAGCGGCGGCCATTGTGATGGTCGTCGATGCCCGTACCGAGATCGCGGGGCCCGATCGCGAGTTGGCTCGACTGCTGGCGCGTACCGGTAAGCCGCTCTTTCTTGCCGTCAACAAGATGGACTCCGACAAGCAGGATTCGTTGCTGGGCGAATTTCATTCGCTCGGAATGCGGAATATATTTCCGGTTTCTGCCGAGCATGGACGGGGTGTCGACGATTTGCTGGACGCCATTCTTCTTGTGCTGCCCGCGAAACCAAGGACAACCACAGAGGACACTGAGGTCACAGAGGAAGCCACAGTGGAAGGCACACCAACTCCCGAGGAGCCGCATGAAATCAGGGTCGCCATCATTGGGCATCCGAATGTTGGCAAGTCCACGCTGCTGAATCAGCTCACCGGAACCGATCGCGCCATCGTTTCGCCCGTGGCCGGCACTACGCGCGATTCCATCGACGAAGTCATCCAGTATAAAGGCCGCAAGATTCGGTTCATCGATACGGCCGGCATTCGCCGCAAAGGCAAGACGCGTCTGATGGCTGAGAAACTTTCGGTGGTCATGGCGCGCAAAAACATCGAAGACGCCGATATCGTGCTCTTCATGGTCGACGCCACCGAAGGCGCCAGCGGCCTCGACGCGAACATCGCAGGCTACGCCCACGAGAGTGGACGCTCGGTGATTATCCTGGTCAATAAATGGGACCTGGTGGCGAGCGGCGAGAAGCGCGCCATCAGCCAGTCGAAGACGGCGCGCATCCAGGACGCCAAGTGCCCCCTGGACCGCGCCCTCTACGAAGAGCGCCTGCGCTACGGACTCAAGTTTCTGGCCTATGCTCCCGTGCTATTTCTCTCCGCGCACACCGGCAAGGGAACGGAAAAGATTCTACCGCTGATCGAGAAGGTGGCCGCCGAGCGCCGCAAGCGCGTCACGACCGGAGAGATGAACCGTTTTCTGAGGACGGTTGACTTTGAACGCGCCTCGGTTCCCATGAGCAAGCGCGTGAGAATTCTCTACATGACGCAGGCGGGAGTGGCGCCGCCTACGTTTGTGCTCTTCACCGACCGTGCCGTGAAGCTGCACTTTTCTTATCAGCGATTTCTGGAAAACCAGATTCGCGCGGCGTTCGGGTTTATTGGCTCACCTATTTGGATTAAGAACCGAGCGCGGGATTAGAACCTGCGAAGGACGACCAGCAGGAATCCAAATGCAACTCCGAGTGAGCCGTAAACCGCTGCGTCAACAGGAGCCACAAGCCACGAAACCGTGCCAAGCGAAGTGCCAGTTGTGTACATCAGCGCACAAGCTGGACATACGGAGAACACCAGCCATGGGCTGGGGTGCCGGGTAAAAGAAGCAAAATAGAGTCCCACAGTCAGGAGATAGGAAAATACAGCGAAGCCTCCAAGCATTTTGATCGGAACCGACGAGAGGCGTTGGTTGTCCGTCCCGATCTTGCAGACTCTCTCAACCCATGAGCCGGGCAGCAACGCAACCGCCACAGCAAACCCGCCAATCGCTGTCAAAGCGGCTGGCAATAGATACCATGAAACGGGCATCTGATACCAACGTAGACCAGAGGAAGGGCTGAGAAATAGTAATGCCCTGTGAAAATTTCCCATCAACAAGGAGGTCGTTCCGCATACAAAGAACGCTAGGCGAGATGTTATTCCAATTGGGTTGTTCGCCATGCGGCGGATTCTAACAGTAATTGGCGAAGGTTGTTCGCCTGATGAGTCGGTTGCACCAAAGCTCTTGCGGCTCTGGTTGCTTGTGACATAGCCCTAGCCCGCCATCGGAACATGCTTCCCGTCTTCCGTCAGCAATCCCACGCGGTCAACGCCGGCGATCCGGGCAATGGCAATCACGTCCGCCACATCCTGGAATTCAATGTCGTTGTCGGCTTCGATGTAGGCGATCCGCTCCACACGAATGGCGAAAATATCTCGCAGGCGTTCGCGGAGGCGATCCCATTCCACCGATTCTTCATTCACCATTACCTGCGGATGTTGCGCTCCCGGCCTTGCGTGATGGATCTGAATCACGATCGTTCGCTGCGGCGGCGGGATCGGGTTACCGGTTGGACTGGGCTGCTGCGGAATCTCCGCCTCCAAACCGGTTGACCGCTGCTCGATTACGACGACCATGAAAACGATGATGAGCACCAGCAGAACGTCAATCAGGGGAGTGACGTTCATTTGTGGACGAGACGGACCACCGCCTGCCGTGGAGAATGCCATTCGGATTTCCTCTCTTTAGAACGGAAACGGGAACGGCACGCGCGTGTCTTGAAACATTGGACACCCCTGGGGGGTGGAGAGTTCCAGGGGCAAATTTCTCTGCGCGCTACGGTGTGGCAGAGCGGTTTTCGTGATGGGCTAAAGTGCGGGCCCTCAGCGGCTAAAGCCGGGACCGAAAAGAAGTCGTTACCGCAGCGGTAAACCGCTGCGCCACCCAAAAACAAGGAAGAAGCCGTTATGGTAGCGGTGAAATGCTGCGCCTTCCAAAAACTAAGGAACAAGCCGCTATCGTAGCGGTAAAATGCTGCGCCACCCAAGAAGCTTGCAGCCGTCTGAGACGGGGCAAGCCCCGTCTCTACAGAAGTTTTTGTCACTGCTTGCTTCCTGGTTCTCCATACGGCAACTCGCGAACTGCTTTAGAATCGAAAATTCATGCGGCGGGCGGAACTTTTCTCGCGGGCGGTCCTCAGCGCTCTCTTTCTTGCCCTTACTCTGTTGCTGTTCACTCCGCCGGCTTACGCTCAGGACAACTACGAAATCCAGGTCTACTCCTCGGAAGCAACACCTAAGAACGTCACATTTGTGGAAATCCATTCCAACTTCACCGTCGACGGGCAGAAAACGGTGGTCAATGGCGTTGCCCCTACGAATCACGCCGAGCACGAAACTTTGGAGATCACGCACGGATGGACCGACTGGTTCGAAACCGGCTTCTATGTTTTTACCAGCCTTCAGAGTGGCGACGGTTGGGACTGGGTGGGGGATCATATACGTCCGCGGTTTACGGCTCCGGAGTCGTGGCACTTGCCGGTGGGGCTGAGCCTCTCGCAGGAAATCGGATACCAGCGGCGGAAGTTTGCGGAAGATAGCTGGAATTACGAGCTTCGTCCCATCATCGACAAGAAACTGGGGCGCTGGTATTTCGACCTCAATCCCGCGTTCGACCGGGCGTTGCATGGCCTGAACACGGGCAGGGGATGGGAATTTTCTCCGAATGTGAAAGTCAGTTTTGATTTCACCAAGAAAATCACTGGCGGGTTTGAATACTACGGCGCTTTCGGGCCGGTCTCAAACTTCGATCCTATTTCGCAACAATCGCAACAGATCTTTCCCACCATTGACCTCAATCTGTCGCCGAACTGGGAATTTAATTTCGGTGCGGGCGTGGACGTTTCGAACTCCGCCGATCATTTGATCGTCAAATGCATCATCGGGCGGCGGTTCAGCTGGGGGCATAAATCGAGCGCCGCGCAAAAGTAGTGGGGCGAACGGACGTCTCGCGTGTCTTGAGGAATTGGGTGGCCCGGCGGGGACGCCCGGCTCTCCACAAGCAGGATCAGCCGATGGGCTCCGGTGACGGCGGCAGCGGGGGTGGTTCGAACGGCGGCGGAATGGGCGGCGCGGGATGCAGCAGCGCGTTGAGATTCGGATATCGAGCGGCTAGAAAATGGATCGCATAGGCGGGGAAGAAGACGGTGGCCGGCACGCACACCAGAGCGATCAGATAAATCAGGACAAGCAGAAGCACGGTTCCTAATATGATCGCCAGGCTGATGGTGGTCACGCTCCATCCCATCCCGGCAACTTTTCCGACTACCACGGCAACCACGGCAGGGATCACAACCAACAGCGTCGGGGCGATGGCGATGATGCTGAACAGGATGGCGGCCGCTATGGAAAGCACCAGCTTCATCAGCAGATAAAGGGCAAATCGGCCTTTCTCCGGCCGGATCATCTCCAGCAAACGATGCCAGCCGTCGGCGAAGTCAAGGTTCTCGAGCGCCATGATCGGCACCAGAAAATCTCTGGCCAGGAACTGAACCACAACGGCGGCTAGCACGAACACCAGGAACAAGCCCAGCAGCAGAACCACCCCGACCACCAAGCGTGCGATGTGTTGTTGCAGATCTGTCGTCCACCCCGCGGCGAAAGCCAGCGCCAAGGGCACTCCAATCAGAACCGCCAGGAACAGGGAGAATGCAATCTGGAAAACAATCTGCCATAGGAAGAATCGGCCGCCGGCGCGACGCCATTTTCCCCATCCCTCGCTAATCGAACAGTGCCGCCGCAGAACCGAGTCGAACAGGATGAAGCGGAATACGCTGTTGATGTAGAGAAAGACGAAGGCCAGCACGATCAGGACGAAGATCCCGACTACGATCAATCCGAGGAACTGTGCGATGTTCTCGGAAATATGGGCGGGAATGCGCGCGGGGTTGAAGGAGGACAGATTCCACGCCATACCCGAGGGTAGAAACTCGCTCTGATTCTTGTGGGGGAGGCGAGGCCAACGATTGCCAAAGTTTCCGAAATTGCATCCGCCGACGTGCATTTCCGCGGCCAGAATTCCAACCAGCGCCAGCCGGGACCATTGTCCCCAGCGGAAAGGTGTGAAGAGTTGTTTCTTGGTGTGCTGCAGGGCGGGCTGTACGCAATCAACGGCGGAAACGGGCACGGGATCACCTTGTGCTAGTGCCGTCAAGGTATCGCGGGGAGAGTTGCGGCGTCAATAACGAAGAGCGTTACCGGCTTGACCCGGCTGGACGGGGCGAAGCCCCGTCACCACACGAGCTCTTGCATCGTTCGTATCGCAGCGCATCTACGGGATCCATCGCTGATAGGGAGTTGCTCCGGAGCCAGTTCCCGAATTCTTGCAGGGCAAGTTCACATTGCTGTCGATGGCGTTCTTTGCGGTCGCGGACCTTGCGATCGAGGGCGGGCAGCAGGTCGAAAGTTATATTGGCTGGCTGAAAGTTCTTGCTCTCCGCCTGCGTGATGTAGTGGACGAGCGAACCCAGCGCCGTTGCCCGCGGCGGAGACACGGGCTCAGTGCCGGTTGCCAACGCCGCCGCATTCAATCCCGCCATCAGGCCGGTGGCGATCGACTCGACGTAGCCTTCGACGCCGCAGATTTGTCCAGCGAACATCACGTGGGGATGCGCCTTCATTTGCAGCGTCTGGTTGAGCAGCGCCGGCGCGTTGATATAGGTGTTGCGGTGAATCTGTCCGTAGCGGAGAAAGCGGGCGCTTTCGAGGCCGGGGATCAAACCCAGCACGCGCGCCTGCTCGCCAAATTTCAGGTGATTCTGGAATCCGACCAGATTGTAGGAATCGGCACGCAGATTTTCCTGGCGCAATTGCACTGCGGCATAAGGGATTCTGCCGGTGCGAGGGTCCTTGAGCCCCACGGGCTTCATGGGACCGAAGCGCAGCGTGTCGCGTCCGCGGCGGGCGATCTCTTCGATGGGCAGGCAGCTTTCGAAGTAGTTCAGATTTTCCCAGTCTTTCTGCTCGACCGATTGCGCC
>Ga0074045_10004084_pt1 | contig 13000 bp, 7 predicted proteins | sample BogForMeECP23OM2_FD_94442 | JGI IMG/M metagenome (GOLD analysis project Ga0074045, IMG submission 94442) | Bog forest soil microbial communities from Calvert Island, British Columbia, Canada - Bog Forest MetaG ECP23OM2 | ecosystem: Environmental > Terrestrial > Soil > Wetlands ... | reverse complement strand
GACGAAACAACGGTTCGAGAACCGCCCACTGGGCGTCGGTAAGGTCCATGTTCTCGATTTACGCTCTTTGCCATAAGTTTCAACCACTCAGCGGCTTGAATGTGTTTATGAGATAACTTCTAGTTGAATTGTAAATCGCGGAGCGGAGCGAGGAAGGTAGTTGTATAGGAACTCATCCAAAAAGTAAATGAGCGAAAAGTGGAGAGCATCGCAAGCGTCGCCTCGCAAGCGATTGGCGCGCCCAACAAAAGCGCGGAATCCATTGGACACGGCTAGGTCAACACGCTCGCGTTAGTGCTGAGGATGAAACAACTGTCCTTTCGGCCAATATCTCAGCACACGCGCGTCCTCTAAACTGGGTAGGTACTTTCCTGCGAGGTGAATATGCTGAAGATGACGCGTGTCGTGGGCTTGCTGGCGTGCGTGCTGATTTTCTGCGGCCTGGCGACCGTGGTTGCTCGAATGCCGCAGAAGGCCAAGGGCCCGCTGGATGCAACCACGCTGGTGGCGCTGGTGGCGGGCAATGGCCTCCCGGAAAATATCGTGTCGATTGTAAGCACGCGCGGGCTGACGTTCACCCCGACGCGAAACGACATGGCACAACTCACCACGGCGGGTGCCACGCCCGAGGTTCTGAAAGCCGTGCGCAAGGCGGCGGTGCACGCGGGCGCGGGCGACGATGAAACCCAAAAAGTCGCTGAGGGGCGGCAACACCTGGCGCAAGCGGGCCAACTGATTCGCGACAAAAAATATCAGGAAGCCGCAGCGGAAGTGGACGAGGCGCTGCAAACGAGCGGCAAGAAGGCCCCCGCGGGATTCGTCATGGGCGAGTTGCTGCGCCGGCAGGAAGACTGGGCGCAGTCTGCAAGCGTGTACGAAGAACTCCTGAACCTTGCACCGGATTTTCCGGAGGTACGGACGAAACTCAGTCTTGTTCTGCACCGGGCTGGCGACGATGAGGGGGCATTGCGCGAAGCCAAAGCGGTTCTGGAGGAAAATGCCGATAATGCGGAGGCGCACAAGGACGCGGCGTTGGCACTGGAAGGCATGCGGAAATTCGACGCCGCGGAGAAGGAATTCCGGGAAGCGCTCCGGCTGAAGTCCGACTACGAACTGATCCACTTTGATCTGGGAATTCTCCTAACCGAAAAAAATGATCTGGACGGTGCCATCGCGGAGTACAAAAAGGCGCTCGCCATGAACCCGCGAGACGTCGACGCCCACCAGAACCTTGGCTTTGTGTACAAGGATAAGGAGGACTTTGAGAATGCCGTCCGGGAACTCCGCGAAGCCAAGAGACTCGACCCCAACAATTTGGGCGTGCGGCGAAACCTTGGGACGGTGCTGCGAGACGCCGATTTGAATGCGGACGCCGTTAAGGAATGGCGCGAACTGGAGGCCATGGCGCCGGACTCCGAGATCTGCCACTTGTGTCTGGCACATGCGCTGGTGTCCATCTTCGATTACGACGGCGCGAAGAAGGAATACGAGATCGCCCAGCGCATGGAGCCGGACGACTCTCACGTTCACGAAGGGCTCGGAATTGTGTACGAGACACAGAAAGACTTCCCTGCGGCGCTGAAGGAATACCAGGAAGAGGCACGGTTGGAAACGGATGGCGTGGATGGACATTGGCGGGCCGGACTCCTGCTGATGCAAATGAATGAGACGAAGAAGGCGGCGGATGAGCTGGCTATCGCGGCAGAGCTGCAACCCAGCAATGCGGACGTGCATGAAGGTTACGGGCGGGCACTGTGGTTTCTGGGCGACATGCAAAAAGCAGAAAGCGAGCTCAAGGAAGCTGTCTTGCTGGACGGAGAGAACCTTGGGCACCACGTGTACCTTGCTCAATTCCTGGCTACCCAGAACGATTGGGTGGGCGTCATGGAGCACTGCCGGATAGCAAAAAAGGGATACCTTGAGGCGGTATCCAAACCCGGCCGCCACATGATCATGGACGCCCCGGGCGTCTGTCAGGGGCTGGATTTGCGTCTGAAGGAGCACTTCTCTGAATTGCGTGCGGCGGGAAAGTCCGCGGAAGCGGCGGACCTGGAGAAAAAGCTCGCGGGTGCAGCGGACGCCTTGGGAATGTCCGGCAAACTGGACGCGGCAATGGAAGCCGGGGCCAACGCATGGAAGGAAAACAATCTTCCGGAGGCCGAAAAGAACTACAAGGAAGCGGTGCAGATTGCCGACCAAATCAAGCCGCACGAAAGCCGGCTGATCCTGTCCCTTGGCTATCTTGGCGGCTTATATCTCCAGCGGAAGGATCTGGCGGATGCGCAAACAACGTTTGCGCGGGAATTGCAGGAAGCCGAAAAACTGTACGGCTCAAATTCGCCGCAATTGAGCTTGCCGTTGATCTCGCTGGGGCGAGTGTGGGCGGAACAAGGTGAGCCGGCGAAGGCCGAGACTCTCTTCCAGCAGAATTTGGACTTAAACGAGAAAAACTATGGCCAGACGAGCCCCGGTTACGCCATGGCACTTTCCGCGATGGCGCAACTCCAATATATGGAGAAGCATTACGAAAAAGCTTTGCCATTTATTGAAAAGGCCGTGAACATTGACGCGACGATTTATGGGCCCACTGGACCGCAGCGCCTCTCCCGCCTCGGGATGCTCTGCAAGCTCTATGATCAACTCGAGCAACCCGCAAAGTCGGAGGCGTGCTATCGCGATGCGATTGCCGTGTTGGAAAAGACCTACGGGGACAAAAGCCCCGCCCTCGCACAACCATTGGCCAGTCAGGCAAAGGCCCTCCGCGCCCTGGGACGTGGCCCGGAAGCCGACACAGTCGAAAAGCGCCTACAAGATCTGCAACAGCCTACTGCGGGAGTGAACTGAGCCGCGAGCGCCAGTCCCGTGATTGGCGTTTTGAAGGCCGGCAAGTACGATGAACTAGCCAATCGGGAGATTCATCCCGCTGAACCCGCGGGATGGAACAGAGTTGGCGGTCCCGGGAGGCAAGAGGTGCGGCTAATCGCTGGCGCCAGTGGTGGAGAGGGCAGGATGAGGAACGGCTTCGCGGATGAGCAGCGGGAAGCGCGGGAAGGAAAAGCTGCCGGCGACGTCGTCAATCACGTTCACCTGGCAGAGATACAGGCCGGGCTTCAAGGATTGCAGCGGCAAGTCCATCTGGAAGATGACGGCTTTGCGATCTGGCGCGGTGACCTCGTTGGCCTCGACGGGCTTGGATTCATAGACCTTCGTCGCGCCCTGGAGGAATTCGATGCTGGTGAGGACGCGGACGGAATCACGCGCAGGCTTTGCGGCCACGGGTGATTTGGCCGCCCCCTGCTGGTCCGCAGCGGCGGGGGCCGGCGTGGATTCCCCGGGGTTCTTGCCCTTGGCGGCATCATAGACCTCGTACTGCAGGTACAGATGCTGGTCCGGCGTGAAGACGTGCGTGATATTGGGAACAAGCTCCATTTGATCTCGCACCAGCGGATTGGCGGCCGCCTTTTTGTTGGCGGTGGCCGGGACGCGCAGGCTGCTCAACACCACGGAACTCATTTTCATGGGCGACTTGCGCAGGTCCGGGATGCGCACATCGGTCTCAAACGAGCCCATGCGCCCGGTCTGATTTTCGCGGATCACAAACTTCAGGTGGTAGCTGCCGGGAGCCAGGAGGAAGCCGGTGTTGTACTGAACGTTTTTGCGGCGGATGTCGCGAGTGCTTTCGACGGCGAGTTTTACGGTGTCGCGCAAACGGCCGACGGGGAATTTGCCGCTCTCAAGAGCTTCCCCGATGATGTCAATCGTGGCGTTGTCCTTGTCCTTTTCGGTAACAAAGGGAATTTGCGAGCCGGGGACGACGAGTGAAACGGCCAGATAGTAGTGGGACTCGTCCTTGCGGAAATACGAGGCGCCAGCGAAGAGAGGAACATCCACGCGCGGCAACTGGGCGGCCAGCTCGTCTTCGAGCTGCTCTTCGCGGTCGGCGCGGTTCAAATGCTCGAAGTCGCGCCCAGCGTAATAGCCGGAGCGGAAATCGAGTTTCAAGTCGGGCCGGTTCACGGTGACTTTCAGATGGCGGAACCTGCCGTCTTTAGCCGGATTGTTGCTGGTGAAGCCCAGAACGTAATACACGGAACTGTCTTTCTGCACCTGGGAGAAGACGCCGCTGAAATCGTTGGAATCGAAGAAGGCTTTGCCGCCGGTGTCCGCGGAGAGGGTGGCGAGGGTGTCTTGCGAAGCGGCATTGCCGTTTAGATCGTTCAGGATGGACGCTCCCGTGTAGGCGGACTGGCCGTGCAGGCTGGCGTTTTGCGCTTCTCCGCCTGGAGGAAAGGCTTGCAGGCCGCGGACGTCGAGGGAATAAATGGAGGCGTTGGACTTTACGGCGGCAGCCGTTGCGGCGCGCAAGGCAGACTGGTTGTCCACGCCGGATTGCGTGATGCCATTGCTGAAATAGATGACGCTCTTTTTCTGCGGAAGCTTGCCGAGCGCCTGCATCAGGGACTGAATGGCGAGGAGCTTGTAATCGGCGTTGAAGGTGTTGAGATCGGTATCGTCTTCGGTGAAAGAACCACCGGTCTCGGCGCCGCCCTCGGCGCTTCCCGTGGTGCCGTTGTCGAAGCCCTGCCCTTCGCCGGAATTGTAGCTGGAGAGCACGGAGACAAGTTTCTGCTGGTCATCGGTGAAATCGCAGTCCACGTGCATGTTGGTGGAGAGCGAAACGATGGCGATGAGATCCGCGGGCTGCATCTTCTCCTGAACGAATTTCTTCGCGGCGTCCACCGCGCGGTCAATCTCCTCGGGTTGCATTGCGGAAAAGTCGAAGAAGAGCAGAATCAGGCGGCGATCGCGAGCATCGAGCGTGGGGGGAGCTTTCTTGCTGGAGTGCAGAAGGGTGCCCGGCGTTCCCGGCGCCGCGCCGGAGACCGTTGGACCGGCAATGGCCGGCAATTCGTCAACATTCTCAAAATCGAAGCTGGAGATAGCCTGCTTTTTGCCGTCTTCGTAGAGAGTAAAATCCTCTTTTTTCAGATCTTTGATTAAATTGCCCTTTTTATCGTGGGCCACGACATTCACGAGTACGAGCTCGGTCGTGACACGAATGCGGCCCGGAGCGGTGACGGCCTGGCCGGATTCCTGGGAGAGAAGAGGAGCGCCCGGCGAGAGCAGCGCCGCGGCGGTGAGTATCGGGAGAATGTATCGCGTGCGTAGCATCGGTGGTATCTCTCAGAAGCGAAAACGGGCCTGCAGGGTAACACGGCGCATGCTCCCCGCAGCAGTGACTTCGCCAAAGGTCAGCGAGTTCACGGCAGTGCTGATGGAAGCGTAGTTCACATGATTGAACACGTTGCTGGCTGTCAGGCGCAAATCGAGAGAGCGCGACTCCTTAATCGGGATGGTGCGATTGATGGTCATGTCCAGGGTTACCGTGCCAGGCCCCTCGATGGAATTGCGTGTGGCGTCTCCATAGGGCGAACCGCCAGGGTTGGTGCAGTCGATTCCCGGCGTACAAAACGCAGCGGTATTGAACCATTCACGCGCGGTCGGGTCTGGAAGTGAGATAGCTTGTCCTGGGACAATATTGGCTCGCAGCGATCCGCTGACGCCACGTGCGATATCTACCGCGCCGCCGAGCACGCTGGGGGTGAAGTAAAGTCCGGATGCGACGGTGAAGTCGCCGCTCCATTGCCAGTTGGAAAGGACGTGAGACCACGCACCTTTTTGGGCGAAGCGCCGGTTCTCGCCAAAGGGAAGATCGTACATCCAGTTGCCCGTGAACTTGTGCGTCTGATTGAAACTCGAAAGCCCCCGGTCAGCCGAGATATCGAAGGGATTCTGAGCTACCACAACGCCGCCGCCACCGATGGACGAGGCATCATCAATGGACTTGGAGAAGACGTACTGTGCGCCGATGCCGAGGCCTTTGGACATGCGCCTGCGAACGCGAACGGAGGCGGCATGAAGAATCGAGTTTCCCTCGGAGGACTCGAAGATGAAAGGCTGATTGTTCACGCCGACTAGGGCGCGCTCCGTGTCCAAGCGCGTGCCTTTGGCGCCATTGTAGCCAACGTTGAGCATCACGTTGCCGGGCAATTCGCGCTGCAGATCGAGATTCCAGATCTGCACGTAGCCCAGGGCGTAGTCGGGATTGACAGCGAAGTTGTTGGTTACCGTGGTCAGGGAGGCGGCGGGGAAGCCGTTCTCCAGCGTAAGTGGTGCTGGGCCGGTGAGGCCGGCGACATTCGTGGCATTCGTGGCGGCGTTGGCAAAGGGAGGTTGAAAAGCGAAGTTCTGAATCATGGTGCCGTATTGGGCGAGGTTGTAATTGATGCCGTAGCCGGCGCGGACGACCGTTTTCTTGAGCGGCTTCCAGGCAATGCCGATGCGAGGAGCGATATTGTTGCGGTCCGAATGAAGGAGAGATGGATTGGATGAGAGGGCGAATGTCCCCGAACCTGGCGGCAAGACGGCACCCGCCGGAACGACGGGTACTCCGGTAGTGAATCCCGGGCCAACTTCCAAATTGGCGATGCGGTCCTGGGCCTCGGTGTAGGGGCCGACGTACTCGTAGCGCAGGCCAAGATTCAGCGAAAGACTGGAAAGTATGCGCCAGTCGTCCTGAGCGAAAAAGTCGAAGGAGTTGGCGCGAAAATTGTAAGAGGTGGCGCCGTATTGCAGCGAGGTTTGCTGAGGATAGCCAAGGAGGAAGTCCGCAAAATCGTAGCCCGTATCCGGCATAGGCTGCGTGCTGCCCGGCGCGTATTGAGAGGTGGCAAAGCCGGTAAAGACGAAACTGCCATCGGCGTTTCTGGCGGAATGAAAACTCTGGAGAATGCGGCGATAGTCTCCGCCAAAACGCCAATTGTGCTTCCCATGATTCCAGGTGAGGGTATCGGACACGGTATAGGTTTGATCAAGCTCGCGGCGGGGAATAGGATCGTTGAGCCCGCCAAATGAAGTAAAACTGATTCCCGGCAATCCCCAGTCAAACGGAACGTTCGAAATTCCGGTGATTCCAGCGCCTCCAGGGCCTGCCACGTCGGTGACGTTGGAATAGAGATTCGTGGTGGAAACGTGATTGTGGTTGTAGTTCACGCGGAAGATGTTGGTCGTGCGATTTTTGCTGTAAGTCCAGCCAGCGCTGGCGTTCAATCCTTGCGTTCCCGTGCCGCCAGCAAGTGAGGGAAAGGGATTCAGGAGATTCGTCGTGGTGCGCGACCAATTGAGCCCGAAATTGATGTTGTTCTGCTGGCGTCGCCCGCCAACCCTACCTCCGCCACCCCGTCCCCCGGACCCGGGCGCAGGGGTTGGTCCGAAATTGTGGATTAGACGCAGGATCACGGCGTCGGAGCTACTGGCAGCCGAAGTAAGGTACTGAAAATTCTGGCCGGACGTGGTTTCGGGCATGTTTGAAAGGGGGATGTACTGCAGCAGAGCCTTGGCGGCGGGGCTTATCAGGGATGGATCCAGATCGTTGAGGACACCATTGTATTCATACAGCTGCCCGGTGACAGGATTGAAAAGCTGCACCGGTGAGCCGTCGCTGTAGGTTGCCCCCGAAAAATTGCCATTGCGCTCGTCGCTCGTTGGCACCCGGGAGTAAGAAACGTACGGGGAATCGCCTCGCGATCCGTTCCAGCCAGCGAAGAAGAACCACTTGTTGCCGGCATCGAAAAGCTTGGGAATTTTCAACGGACCGCCGACGTTTGCCCCGAAGCGCGCCTGATTGTATTGAGGCTTAATGGCGGGGGTTCCGTTCAGCGAGTAGGGTGCGGCGTCGAAAGATGCGTTGTCGTCCGAGAAATAAAGCAAGCCATGGGGCTGGTTGATGTTGAACCCGCGGCCACCCATCCTACCGATAGCGATCTGTCCGCCACCGCCTCCGCCCGGGCCGCCGAAGCCGGGGCCGCCACCGAAGGGGCCATTGCCACCTATCACACGATCGCGAAATTCCTGGATGCGCTGCTGCAGTTCATCTTCACTCCCGCCGCCGAAGTCCTGTGTGCGCCCCTGCGCACCACTGATGCTGACTGATTCCGTGGGGCCCTCCGCGCCGGCGCCATTCAAGGGAAGACTTGAGAGGTCATTGGTGCTTTGCGCAGCGCCGGGCGCTCCCGCTGCACCGAAGGCGGAATCACCCCCGGCGAGAGAAGAGAGAGTGCTGTCCACGGCCAGACTCTGGAACCCCCGCACCGCGGTGATGCTTGCGCTGGCATTGTTCGATTGTTGCTGCTGTCGCGAGGCAAGCAGCAATTCAGCGTCCACCTTTGCTGATGGATTCTGCGGATTGAGCAGGAGCTCCTGAGTGAAGAGAGAAAAGCCCATGAACTCTATGCGTACAACATAGCGGCCGCGAGCGATGCCCGACAAAGAGAACTTGCCCTCGGCGTTGGTCGCCGCAGCATATTTCTTGCCGGTTAGCGTGTTGGTGGCAGTGACGCTCGCGCCCGGCAAGGGAGTTTTGCCGCTACGCGCAGATCCGGTGATTTCATAATTCGGGGCGGAGGTGACCTGCGGAGCGGAGGTTGCAGCACTGGAAGACGGAGCGGCTTCCTGCGCCTGCAGAGGCAGCGCGAAGAGAATCGCAACGATAGCAAACACCAGCATACTGCGAACAATTAGCTTCAAACTGTGCTCCCTCAGTGAGCTACTTTTGCGGCGGATTGCTCGCAGGAGCATCAGCAGGGACATTTCCGGAAGGTCCTCCCCTTCCACCAGCCATTTGCTGCATGCGTTGCCACTGTTCTGGGGAAAGGAGCATTACATTTTTGGGGACGAAAAGGCTACTCTGAAGCGCTCCGCGGACCACCACATGGTCCCCGGGATGAATGTCGGCCATGGTGATGCTATCGCGGCCTTTGCGCAGAGAAGTGTCTTCATTGAGCTCGACTGTCTGTGTGACATTATCGGTGCGCAAGATGGTCAGCTTGGGCGCGTCAATGGACTTCACCTCGCCGGCAACAAAGTCCTTGCCCATCTCGCCAAGGCCACCTCCTCCACCGAAGCCTCCACCGCCGCCCCCGGGGCCGTTACCAGAGCGCGCCCCAATCATTTGAGCCGTGTACGTGTGGTCGGCATTTTCATCGCCGCGCACAACGACCATATCGCCGACTTTGAAGTCGGCAATCTTCGCGGGCTGCCGGTCCTTGCGGAATTCGGTTTTGTCCGTGAGCTTGACGGTTACGGACGTTCCATCAGACTTGGTCATTTCGATCGAACCGCTGTTGATGGCGGTGATCTTTCCGAAGACGCCACGACCCTCCATGGGCCCGCCACGGCCCTGTCCCCGGCTGCCGCGTGGAGACGCGCCCTGTTCCTGACCCTGAGGTGAAGCATCAGGAGTCTGCGCCGGGCTGATTGTGGCAATGGCCAAAAACAGGAAACTCAATAAGTACAAGTGCTTATGCTGCATAGGTCTTGTTTCCTTCGCTAACCTTCTCATTCTTAAAGACGCAAGCACGGATACTAAAGTTACGCCGCCCAAGCTCCAGGGATGGGGATCGACGCAAACTATACCCCTGTAATTCCACTGAGACACCGGGAAAGTTCCCAGCGAATCCTGACTGGGAGATCCGGCAGCATACCATCAGACAAACTTGTAAGGAGTCGCGGATAGGGGATGTCGAGTGGGCGTGCAGTTGTAAAAGCGGCGGCTAGCCGGCGCACTCCAAATTGGGCTGAAATGCGCCGCGCATCTTGGAGCGCAAAAGAAAAGAGGCAGGAAGTTGAGCTTCCTGCCTCTCGGAATTTCGCAACCGGCGCGCGCCTATTTTGCCTGGAGGGAGTCGAGATAAGCCACCAGGTTGCTTATTCTTTGCTGCACAACGGACTCGTGGTACTTGTCCAAGGACTTGAACAACGGACCCCAAACTGGCATATCGGCCGAGCCATGCGAAGCGGGGCCGCTTCCAAACTTCAATACGGAAGCCACGGAATTAGCTGGATACTTGCCATCGTGTGTCCTGGCCAGTTGGGTCAGGTCGGCTGGCATCGTTTTCATCGATGACGCCGCGGGACCTGCTCCCTTTCCGTCGGTGCCGTGACACGGCGCGCAATACTGGCTATACATCTCTTTGCCAGACGCGGCGCTGGTTTGTTTAATCGGGGTTTTCTTGACCATGGGTTGCTGGTCTGTCTTCTCTTGTGCCAGACAGAAGCTCGTTGCCACAAGCAGACCTGCCAGCAGAATCATGCTCTTCTTCAACATGGGATCCTCCTTTCAATTGGGGATAGATAATGGGTGAGTGGACTGCCTGGTCTATCCGAATTGTTTGTAATAGAAACTATATCACGCGCACCGGCTAGAAGGCTGTGACGTGTGCGTAGAATGCAACCCCTGCCCGAAGTGGCCCAGAATCAATGGTTTCCCTGGGATTCACCCCAGAAAGGCGGACTGGATCCCGCTCAGAAGTGGAAGACTACGCCGGCGACGGCCTGGAAGTCGTTCTGGTGCTGGCTGAAGAAGGTGTTGAGCACGTAATCGCCCTCGGCCCGCAAGGACAACCGCGAATTCAACCGGAAGTCCAGGCCCGCGCCGGCCTGCACCATCAACGCGGTCCTGCTGGCGTCCGCCGTCTGCGGCTGCAGGTGCCCGCCGCCCACCAGCGCGTGTCCCCAGGGTTCCCAGCGCGCCTTCCGCGAGCCAATCCGTACGCCCCCACCGCCCCCAAAATACTTCACATGCTCCCGGTCGTAGATCTGCGGCGCAAAACCCGTCACCAGGTTCCCCTCCACCGCAAACCAGTCGTTCGTGAAGTACGTCACCGTGGTGTTCAGCCCCACCAGGCTGGCGTAAATCCGCGACGACTCGAAGCGGAAAAACTCCACGCCCACGCCCAGTTGCCAGCGGTAGTCATCCCGCGCGCCAAACACGAACTTCGGCTGGGGCGTCGCTGGCGCGGGCTCCCCAGCCGCCGCGCTCGCCGCTGGAATCGCCGGCGTGGCCAGCGCCATACTCCGCGCCTCTTCGCTCGGCGCATACAAATTCACTTCTGCCGCCGAACTCTCCGCAAAGTCCGCCGCCACATTCCTGGTGTCCTGGGCCGCAGCCACCCCCAAGCTTGCTTCCTGCGCCCCAACACCCCACGCCGCCATCAGCAGCACCAGCACTCCCAGCAATCCCTTGCTCATACACATTCCCCTCTGCCTCTCCGGCCAATATCTCCCAGGGTATCGAAATCCTAACCCGTCCGAAGGAATTTTGTTCCAAAAAGAAACGCCGAGGCGAATAGCGGCCCAGACTGGGTCGCCCTAACTATATCCCAATAAGCGCGCACAGGGGGAGGCTGACGTGATGTATATTGCCCCGGTAACAACCGCAGCAGAGCGGCAGAGTTGGGAGGGAGCTATTCACATGAAAATGAATCGAATGGGACTGGGTTTTGCTCTCAGCGCTTTTATAGGTCTTGGTTTGGTATTAGCGGGGCTCGGACGCGCCGCCGGCCCGTCCGGCTACCACGTCATCAAAAGCGTACCTGTGACCGGTGATGGGTTCTGGGACTATGTCACAGTGGATAGCGCCGCGCGGCGTGTTTATATTTCGCATGGCACCAAGGTCGTGGTGCTCGACGCCGATTCGTTCGCTGCGGTCGGTGAAATCCCGGACACACAAGGGGTCCACGGCATCGCGATTGCGGCCGACCTGGGCAAGGGCTTCACGAGTAACGGCCGCGCGAACACGGTCACCATTTTCGACCTGCAATCGCTGAAAACGCTCGGTACGGTGAACGCAGGGCAGAATCCCGATGCCATCGTTTACGATAGCGTGACCAAGCGCGTTTTCACTATGAACGGCGGCAGCAAAGACGCCACCGCCATCAACGCCGCCGATGGTTCCGTTGCCGGCACACTGCCACTCGCGGGCCGCCCCGAATTTGCGGCTGCCGATGGCACAGGAAAAATCTTCGTGAATATTGAAGACACTTCGGAACTCGTCGAGATTGACGCGCAATCCATCAAGCTGCTCCATCGCTGGCCCCTCAAGCCTTGTGAAAGCCCTTCGGGCCTGGCCATGGATCAGAAGAATCGCCGCCTATTCGTGGGCTGCCACAACAAGATGATGGCCGTGCTGAACGCGGACACGGGAAAAGTGATCGCCACACCTGCCATAGGCGAGGGCGTGGACGCGAACACTTACGATCCGGGAACGGGTTTGGCCTTCTCTTCCAACGGGGAAGGCACGCTCACCGTTGTGAAACAGGAAGGGCCGGACAACTATTCTGTGCTGGAGAACGTCCCCACCAAGAGGAGCGCCCGCACGATGGGCCTCGATCTTAAGACCCACAACGTGGTCTTGCCTGCGGCGGACATGGAGCCGCCGAAAGAAGGCGAGCGCCGGCCTACGATGAAGCCAGGAACTTTTGTCTTAGTTGTGGTTGGTAAGTAGAATCGGCGAAATCTCACGGCACGACGCGATAGTTGTGAATGCCGGCTCCCAACGAGAAGCTGGCCCCGGCCACCTGCGGCAACCACCAGAGACGCCGCATCAAGCCATGATTGCTGTTCATCATGCGGTGTCCCAAATAGTCCATTACAGCCGGGCTGACCTGCGTGGCGGCATACATCGCGCCGGAGCCCGCAAACGGACGCATCAGGGGATCACCTTCCGAGCCATAACCGCCGGAAATGGCGCGCCGCGTGGACCACGCATCGAATACGGCAGCGCTGTGTCCCGCGGCTATCAAAACGTACCAGGTCTTGCGCTGGCGCGGAGATTCGACCGGCCGAATCACAACGGGCTTGATGGGCGCGCTTAAAACTGACGCATTGCCCGGAGCCATGCCCTCTATGGCGGAAGATGAGGAAGCGTCTGCATCACTATCTGCTGCAGTAGGCAGCTTGGGTGCGGGCGCATCCGGGAGTTTCGACTTGGGGGCGGAATCCGGCTGAAGTGTGGTGGAATTGTTGGCGACCAAGGTGGGCGATTCCGCGACAGCACCAGGGGTATCAACCGGCAGCGCGGTACAGCAAAAAATCACGAGCGCGGATAGTACCAAGATGCACCTCAGTAGTCGCAGGCCGGGGGGTGGGTTCCTGGTACGCT
>Ga0074045_10004083_pt1 | contig 13001 bp, 13 predicted proteins | sample BogForMeECP23OM2_FD_94442 | JGI IMG/M metagenome (GOLD analysis project Ga0074045, IMG submission 94442) | Bog forest soil microbial communities from Calvert Island, British Columbia, Canada - Bog Forest MetaG ECP23OM2 | ecosystem: Environmental > Terrestrial > Soil > Wetlands ... | reverse complement strand
GAGGCGCATGACAACGACGCCGAACGCGCGACCCGCGCCAGTCTGGCCATTCTGAACGCGATCGAACAACGTAATCGCGAGCTCTCCGGGCGCTACAAACTGAAGTTCGCCGTGCGGCTGGGTGTTCACAGCGGACAGGTCGTGATTATCGAGCGCGACGGCAAAAACGCGGAGGTCTTCGGCGACGTCCCCAACATCGCGTCGCGCGTCCAGACCGCCGCCGAGCCGGATACGGTTTTTATCACCGCCGACACTCACCGGCTGGTCTCCGGGATGTTCGTCGTCGAGGAGCGCGCCCCGCAAGTGCTGAAAGGTATCGAACAGCCGCAACTGCTTTATCGGGTCGTGCAGCCGAGTGCGGCCCGCGGCCGTCTGCGCGCCGCCGCGGCGACGCGCGGTCTCACGTCGTTCGTTGGCCGCGAGGATGAATTACGCATCCTCGCCAGCCGCTGGGACTCGGCCTGCCATGGCGACGGCCAGATGGTCCTCGTTTCGGGCGAGGCGGGAATCGGCAAGTCCCGGCTGCTCGAGGAACTCCGCACCCGCCTCGCCGGCACGCCCCATACCTGGATCGAGTGCTCGTGCATACCGTATTTCCAGAATACGCCCTTTTATCCGATCGCTGAGATGCTGGAGCAGGCCTTCGCCTGGCAAGCCGCCCAGCCCGTCAGCTACAGGCTGGCGCAACTGGAAAATTCGCTGGAAGCCTTCGGTCTGAAGTCCGCCCAGGCGATACCCCTGCTGGCCCCGCTGCTCAACCTGCCGCTGCCCGATAAGTATCCGCCATTGCTGACCCCGCCCGATCAACAGCGGCGCCGGCTCATGACGATCCTGGTGGACTGGACGATCGCCGGCTCGCACAGTCAACCGTTGGTCCTCGCCGTCGAAGACCTGCATTGGGCCGATCCCTCCACGCTCGAACTGATCCAGCTCGCGGCGGAGCGTTGCGCGGGCACACGATGCTTTGTGATCTGCACCGCGCGGCCCGAATACCGGCCGGCCTGGCCGATGCAGGCTCATCACACGCAATTGACCCTCAATCGCCTGAACGCCCGCAACGTGCAGCACATGCTCACTGAGATCACCGGTCATTTCGTCTTGCCGGACGAAACCGTGGCGGCGATGGTCGAACGCACCGGCGGTGTCCCGTTGTTTGTCGAGGAATTGACGCGCGCCGTCTGGAGAACAGCCGCAAACCAGGCGCCAGTGAAATCCCCGGCACGCTCGCCGACTCGCTGATGGCGCGTCTCGACCGGCTCGGCACGGCCCGGGAGTTCGCCCAGATTGCCGCGGTGATCGGCCGCGAGTTCCCGTACGAACTGTTGCGCGCGCTCACCGCGGTCCCCGAGAGCGAGCTGCAGTTGGCGCTCACCAAGCTGACCGAAGTGGAGTTGCTCTATGTCCATGGTACGCCGCCCGACGCCATTTATACTTTCAAGCACGCATTGATTCAGGAGGCGGCCTACGAAGCGTTGCTCAAAAGCCGGCGGCGCGAGCTTCATCGGCGCGTCGCGCAAACCCTGCTCGAACAATTCCCGGCGACGGCGGAGGCGCGGCCCGAAGTGCTCGCCCGGCATTGGACCGACGCGGGTGAAGCCGCTCCCGCGATCGAGGCGTGGCGCAAAGCCGGCAACGCCGCGCGGGCGCGCAGCGCTTTCAAAGAGGCCGAGCAGAGCTATCGGCAGGCGCTGGCGCTCGTCAGGTCGATGCCCGAATCGGCCGCGCGCGACGACCTCGAGCTCAAAGTCGCCAGCGCCTTCGCCGGCGCCCTCCAGGTCACGATGGGCCACTCGGCGCCCGCGACCGTCGAGGCCAGTGCGCGCATCCGGGCGCTCGCGGAAAAAAGCGGCAAGCTCGATCAATTGGTGCCGCAGCTCAATGGGGCGTTCGCCGCCGCTCTGGTGTCCGGCGATCTGCCCGCCGCGAGCAACCTCGCCGATCAGATTCTCGATTTCGCCCGCCGCAAGGAAGACCCCGTCAGTCTGGGTTTCGCCCATATGGACCAGGTCCTCGTATGCTATTACCGCGGCGACCTGGGCAGCGCGGAAGCGCACTTCGTCGCCGGTGCCCCTTTCTTTGAAGTTCGCTCTTTCAGGCGATTTCCCGCGGGCTTCGTCTCGGCATTCAACCACGCCAGCTTGAATGCGTGGACGATCGGCCGCGCGGACCTGGCCGAGCAAAGGATCGATGAGGCGTTGGCTACGGCCCGCGCCAACAAAAGCCCCTACGATCTGGCTTACGCGTTCTTCGTCGCCGGATGGCTCTACTGCCTGCTCGGCCAGCCCGAACGATCGGAACCGCTCGCCGCTCAGGCCGTCGCGCTATGCGATGAACATGGCTTTCCCCATTTCGGCGGCCTCGCCCGCGTGGCCCTGGGTCACGCCACCGCCCGGCTGGGTCGCACACAGGACGGCGTATCGATCCTTCGCACTGGTCTGCAGCGTCTGGCGGAGATCGGTTCGCGCCTGGGCACTACGCACTATCTTACCTTGCTGGCGGACGCCCAGATGGTCGCCGAGAACTTCGAGGAAGCGCTGTATACTATCGAAGAATGCCTGCAAACCAACTCCGGGGAACTGACCTATCGCCCGGAGACGCTGCGCCTGCGCGGTGAATTGCGACTGCGTAATGGCCAGATAGATATTGCTCAGGCTGATTTCACAGAATCGATCAGACTGGCGCAAGCCATCGGGGCAAAGGCCTGGCAACTCCGCTCGACCACCAGCCTGGCGCGGCTCCTGCTCTCCAGTGGCGAGCGAGCTCACGCCCTCGACCGCCTCGCGCCGCTCTGCTCGTCCTTCCCCGTCGGCCTCATGACGCAGGACCTCGCCGAAGCCGACGGCTTGCTCGGCCGCCTGACCGAATCAAGTTAATCTTTCGTTCACATTGGATACGATCGTGCGATCCGATCGATCATCGTAGGCGGGCGGTCGTGCGCGGAAGGCGCTGTGCGATGGCTTGGGGCTCGACCGGGCCGCGCTGACCGTATCGCGCGATTCCCAAGCGTGGACGCTCACACGCGCCTATGCTGCTCGTGCCGGGCAAGTCGCACGCGCTGTAACATCTCGACGGAAGCAAACGATCGTGTGCGAGCCGCATCAATCAACCATTGACTATTGGCGAAATAACGATTTCCGGGAGGTTCCGCGTTTGCGACTCGCACCGCAAGTCGCACGCGCCTCCGCCGGTCAGTTTCGCCTGCGAGCGATCCTCCGACGGATCGCGAATAGCTATTAGCTATTCTAATGCTGGGGCAATTTCCAAGCTTCGGCTACGCGACTTATCGTGTGACGCCGGCGGCGGCAAGCTGTACTGAAAACGCGGAAAGCGGCCGGGAGGCCGCTTCGGGAGAACAGGCAAAGAGGTCTACTGAGGAAGATGCCGGATAGCTATGGACCGCTACCAACTGCCGCGCGCGAAGCGCACGCGGCTCGTGAAGTAGCCATCGCGACCACTCGAAACATCGTCGTCGTCGGCCGCCGCGTCGTCGCTGGCGGGCCGCGCTATGGCCGCGACCGGCGTGTACGCGTATTCCTGATGGTCGCCGCGGCTCGCGTACCAGGCCAGTGCGCCGGCGATCGCCGAGTCGCCGTGACGATTATGGCCGTCCTCGCCACGCATCCGGCGCTCCGGGATTTTCGCGACGCCTTTTTCCATCCGCAGCATGCGATGGTCGGCGAGCAGCTCCGCGTCGCTCGGCAACTCCAGGTTGCCGTCCTCGAACGCCGCCTTGTAGCGCGGCATGTTCTCGCGATACCACTCCTGCGTGAGCATCACGGCGGCCACCCGGGACCCGTAGCGGAGCTGCGCCGTCTCGGCGAGGTACTGCCCGTTGCCGCGCGCGTCCATCGCCCCGCCGATCAGGCGGGGCAGCCGGTCCGCGATATAGAAAAGGATCTGCTCCTGCTGTTTGAACGGCACGTTGCGCAGTTCGACGATAAACGGCGTCCGCCGCATCAGCGCGGCGCGTCCCCGCGCAACGTCACTGTTCGCGCGAGCGGCGCCGCCACCGATCTGCATCGGCCAGATCACGGTGAGGTCGCCCGACCGGCCGAAGTCTTCGCCGAAGCACGACATCAGCGCAAGATCGAGCCGGCTCGTCAGCGGCTCGAGCTCGGCGCGGCAGAAGTCGTCGGCCTCCTTGCGCAGCGCGGCCTCCCCGCGCTCGATAAAGTCCGGGCGCATCGCGAAGCGCACGACCGGAATCGCCGGATTCATCCGGGCCTCGATCAGCGTCGACGGCATAAAGACCGCCGTGCTCTGGTTCGGGATACAGAGCAGCTCCTCGTCCGCGTCGTCGCCGTAATCGGCGAAGATGCGCGCCCGCCATGCGTCTTCACTTTGGCCGCGCGTCGCAGACTCCGTTTCTCGAACGCAGCTCGCAGCCTCGCTTGCTCGTTCCGCTTCGCTCCACTGGCGCGCCCCCTGTTCCGAGCCTCCGGCTCGGTCATTCATATTCCGGGCCCGGCAGATAGCGTGGTACAGGCCGTCGGCGAGCGCATCATCGAGGGTCGTGCGATGGAGTGAGTAGGGACGGCGGCCGGCGCGCACGTCGGTCACCAGCTCGTTGAAGGAGCTGGTGGCGCCGTTGTGGGTCGAGATCACGTGAACGCGCCCGCCCCACATCGTGAAGGCGAGCGCCGCTTTGAGGAGCCCCGCGAGATCGTCGTGGAACGCCGCCTCGTCGATAATTGCTACACCTTGTTTACCGCGCAGGTTCGCCGGCCGCGAGGACAGCGCCACGATCTTGTGGCCCGAAGCGAAGCGTAGCCGATACGCGAGGAGATCGCGGTCGGCGTCGGCCAGCGCGACTTCCTCGATCGCCGCGGCGGCCCGCGCCACCCGACCCGCCCAGCCGGCCGCCGCCTCGATAAACTCCAGCGCCATGTCCTTGTTGTAGCCGAGATACCACCAGTCCGTGCCGCTCCGCGCCGCGGCGTCGAGCGCGGCGTCGGCCGCCTCGCACCAGGTCGCGCCGATCCGCCGCGACTTCTCCCAGACCTTGACCGGCGCCTGATCGGCGATCCATGCCCGTTGGTAGGGAAGTAATACCGTCGGTAGCGCGCCGTCATCCATCAGCTAGACCTTGATATCGAGCAGCGCGTTGCGGATATGGCGGGCGGCGTCGTCCGACAGGCCACCCCGGCGGATCACGTCGGTCACCTGCGCGCCGGCCGCGGCGACCTTGGCCTCGAGCTCCGCCCGGGTCTCCGCGATCCAGCGCTTCTGCTGGATACTCGCCCGGGCCAGCGTCGCCACACTGCGGGTGATCTCGGCCAGTGCGCGCGGATTCACCTTCGCCCCGTCGGCTTCGAGCTGGACGAGAATATCGAAATCGATCTGCTGGACCAGGCGAATCAGCGCGTCGCTGAGCGCGGCTTCGTCGTCGGGCGCCGCCGCCAGGATCGCCCGGGCCTGCTCGGTCGCCCGCCGCACCACGTTAAGCTTGCGCTCGAGCGCCGGTGCGTCGTCGGCCGGCTGGCCGCTGGCGCTTGCGGTCGCAGTCTCCGGCGGTGGCGCCGTCACACTACTCCGGGCGTCGGCGCGCTCGATCCGATAACCATGCCGGTACATCCACTTCGTGAACGCCTCCACCGTCGCGAAGCCGCCGGCGGCGATTCTTGCCTCCAGCGCCCTGCGCACTTGCGGGGCCATTCGCGTCGGACTACTCAGTGCCGCCACGGCGTCACCAGTACTTTCGCGGACGCGCGATTCCGGCCGGCGCCGGCACGGTGTACTCGACCACGTCGACCCCGTGCGCGGTGAGCTTGGCCGCCCACGTCTCGCTATCCTCGCCTTCGAGCTCGGCCAGGTTATGATCACGCAGGTAGGTCAGCTCGCGCCGCACCCCCTGCAGCGTGAGCGGCAGCTTGACGTCGCGCAGCACCCGGGCGATGACGTCCTCGTTGACCCCGACCGGGCGGCCCGAGTCGAGGATCCGCAGGATCCGCCAGCGCGCGTCTTCCCTTTGTTTCTGTTCAAGATCCATCTTTATTTCAACCGCGGCTCCGGGGGCGGCCGATTTCACGCGCGCGCCAATTCGTCGATCTTGCCCATCACCTCGCCGCGCAGCCGCTGTTGCTCCTCGCGCATCTCCGCGCGCATCGCGTCGAGCTTCGCTTCGAGCGTATTACTAATCCGGATCCAGTCCTCGCGCCGCACATACTCCATCGGCAGCTCGGCGCGGAGTTCAAGCAGCTTGGTCTCGAGCGTCGCGATATGCTCCCGGCTTCGGCCGATCGCTTCCGCATTTTCATCCCGCACCTCGTCATGGCGGCTGAGCAACCATTGCATCGCGCCGAGATTGAGCCCCATGAACACGAGGAGCGAGCTGATCAGGGCAATGACGATTTGCCATTCGACCATATGGCTATTGCGCAACGGGCGTTGATGTCGCGCTCGCGCTCGGCGTTGCGGACGCGGTCGGGGTCGCGACGACGGTCGGCGGCGAGCTTGCTGCCACGGCCGGAGTCGCAACGATACTCGGAGCCGGGCTTGCCGCCACCGTCGCACTCGCGAGCGCACTCGGCGTCGGACTCGCCGTGGAGGTCGCTGACGGCTTGCTTTCCACATATACCGTCGCGGCCGTACCGACCACGGTCGCCACGCCGCCGACCAGTCCACCGATTGCCGCCGCCGACAGACCACATCCGGCGAGCGCCAGCGTGCCCAGCACCCAGGCCTTGCGCAGGCGGATCACTTGGACACCGGCACGGGCTGAAAGAGATGGTAGAGCGCACCGGCCGTCGCGATCACGCCCGAAGCAATCGCCTGATACTGATGCTGGAGACTGGTGAGCAACGGCGCCGCCGCGGCGATTCCGGCCAGAATCGAAGTCACGTAAGCCATAGGGATACTCATTTCCTCCGGACGAAATAGGAGTGCGTGCGCCACGCCACGCACATACGTTCCAGCGGGCAGGGTATTCCGCGGACGGGTCAGAGTTTAAGGGATGAAGGGTTCACTACACCGCCGCCGTCTCTTTGAGAGTTTCTGGATTTCTCTGCGTCGCTAGCGCGCCCACTCTGAAAAACCTCTCCTTGTCCAGGGAGAGGTCGTCGCGAGTGGCGCGCAGCGCCAACGACGCGGCGGGTGAGGGCAGCCTTATTTTGGAAGCCGAACGTCGATTCCAAACGTCTGACTAACTCCGAAGCGAACCTATTGCAGGATGCTGAGCGGGCTGACTAACGGGTGCTTCAGAGCAAGCTCACAACCGCCAACGAACCAGTTCAATTGCAGTTCTCATTTATGGTTCGCTGCCGATCCAGACGGCAAACTCATTAGGTCCTAGTTTCAGCACTGACGGATCGGCGATAGGGAATAGCGGCTCAACGCCAAGGCTTCTAAACTGAGATCGGAGCAGGAGAGCGCCGCTTGGCCGCTTTTCAGACTGAGCAATAATGCTGATGCCTTTAAAGTTCGCGGGATTGCTATAATCGAAGACGATCGGTCCGTCGGGAGTCCAATGATCTGCCAAGCGATCCCGATAACGAGCGGCAATGTTGCAGGACATCGGCTCAAAAGGAAAACAGAGAACTTTGAAGGATTGCTCAGTATTTACTGGCAAGCCACTAAAAAAGGTCGATCCAGCAGCGAATGGAAGTAACCTCGCATCAGTTTCTGTCGGTGTGCTGCTGGAAGATGGAGATGCGAGTGCTTGAAGCGGTCCGGCAACTACCGCGCCTGTATCGATATCGTTCACGTACCCGACTATTTGGCCGGGGCGTGGCCTAGAGCTAAGGAATAATCCCGTTAAAGGCGGAACAATAAAACCAAAGAACAATACAATCAACCACCACCGAAAGTCCGACGCGGTATGAACAAACGTAGCGGAAAAACGACGCGGCAAGTTCCCTTTAAGCCGCGGCCACATAGGGCCGACCACAGCGGACAAGAGAGCGAGGGCCATAAATACACCCATGCGTACAGAAAAGGGATCGCCCCTATAAAGGGCATCGCCAGCGGGTAATCCCAGCATTGCCGCGATCAGTTCACAGAAACCAAAAACAGCCGCATCGTTTGTCGGAATGGCGCTCGCATCGGCTATAAGAACCCCCAAGGGCGAAAATTCCTTCAGGGGAGCACAGTAGCCCAAGGCAAGGCCATCCGCTAACAATAATAAAGGACGCGAAAAATAGCACCGCTGACAAAAGCAACATTTTCCCGACTGTTCATTTTCCGTTCAACACAAAATTCACCCAGCGTTGACTACAACCGATCTCGACTGCGATCGCGGCGGGGGTCAGGCCGGTCGTTGCGAGCTCCCGGATACGAGCGGTGCGGGCGAGCGAATCACGGCATGGTGAATGACGCACCGGCAGGCTCAGCTTCTCCCCGCCGAAGCGCTCGGAGAGCCGTCGTGAGTCGTCGAGCCCGATCGCGGCGCTGATCAGATCGGTCGGACCGCCGTCGGGCGTTACGCGGACATAGATGAGGCGTCCGCCGAGATGGTCGAGGAGCCGGAGGGTTGTCTCGCGACCGAGTACCGCCTCGATCCGAGTGTATACTCTGTTGCGGTCATGGGATCCGGCCAGGGCTCGGTTTCGACGCATAGTGAGTATTCCTGAGTCCGAACGGAGGTGGAGCCTGCCCTCACCCGTGGGTTATCAATAGCCATTGAGTATTTCTCCTTCTCTATTTTTTGTCATTCTGAGCGAAGCGAGAATGACAGAAATCAGATGCCCTCACCCGGCGGCGACTCGCTTCGCAGTCGCCGCCGACCTGACCTTGGCTGAGCCTCGCGGACTCGGCCACCCACCGTCCCTGGACAAGGAGAGGTATTACGAGTCCCCCCCGGGCGCTCGCAGTAGTCATCATCGCGACGGCGCGGCGGCGGCGATCCGCTCGTCCAGGTCGTGCAGCGTCCGGCGCAGCTCGGCGAGCTCGGTCTCCCGGGCGGGGCCGCCAAGCGCGCGATCGCCGGCGATAAAGGCGATCTCGTTGAGCGTGCGGATCCGTACGAGCCGCAGATGGGCCGTCGAGTCATGATTGGCGGCATTCGGGTGGTTCATCGGCATAACTCCATGCTTGGGTTGCAGTTTGCGGCAGCCAGCGTATCCTTCAGCTTTTTCATCAGGCCCCGGAACGGCGTCTCGGCGGCGACCCGCCGGGAGATTCGCGTGTAACTATGAATCGCCGTTGAATGATCGCGCCCGAAGTATTCGCCGATCCGCGGGAACGAATAGTCAGTTATCTCGCGAATCAGATAAATAGCCACTTGCCGGGCGAGCGCGACATGCTGGCCGCGCCGGCGCGAGACGATCTCGTCGTGCGTGACCCGGAAGGCGGCACATACGGCCTCGACGATCGGCGCCAGCGGCAGCGGCGGCGCCGGCCGGCCCACCGCCTCCATCACCGCGCCGACCAGGGTCGCCAGCCGCGCCGGAACGTCGTCGGACTCCTCCAGCAGGTCGAGGTCCTGGGCGAGCCGGCGCAGGTCGTTGGCGATCATCCGGAGTGCGACCTCCCGATGAGCCCGCAGGAGGACGGCGCGCTCCGCCGGAGTCGACGGCACATTGCGGACGACGCGGGGTGCCGGCTTGACCGCGCTCCGCCGGGGCGGCGCGGGTCGGGTGTCGACGAGCGGCCCTTCGTCGCCGCGCTCCTCAAGGGTAAAACTCATGCGACCCTCCTTGAGGCGCCGGCCGCCGCCACGGTCACAGCCGAAGCCCGTGAAGCCCGGGTTTTTTCGGTGACCGGGCTGAGCCGCTCGCGATACTCCTGCAAGGCCAGCGGCGCAGGTGCGACTCCGGGTGCCGCCCCATGCTGGGGCGCGGATGAAATGTCATCGTTCCGCCTGCGCCCATAGCCTTCCGCCGCCGCGAGCGCATCGCAGAAGAGGCCGGCTATCCCGCCACTGCGGCGGCGCAGCTCCTCGATCAGGTCGTCCGCGATCGGTATCTGCGATCGCTCCACTGTCATCTTGCGGGCGTCGTCAATCGTCAGCGGCTGGAACTCGATTTCGTGCCGCACCCGGCGGCGAAGCTGCGGCCCGCGGGCGATCGCCCGGCGCATCTCGTCCATCCCGGCGAGGACCAGCGGCGCGCCGGTCAGGTCGTGCAGAATCCGCAACGTCTCGAGCAGCATCGGGCGGTCGGCGATACGGTCCGCCTCGTCGATTATGATCGGTCGCGGCGGGGCGCCGAGGGACTGCGTGAGCTGCGCGAAGAGCGCTGCGGTCCTTGCGAGCGGCGGCTCGTCCAGCGTCCGCGTGAGAGCGGTGAGCATCGCATGCGGAGTCCAGAAGGGCAGCGCCGTGCAGTAGAGCGCGTTGAACTTGCCTGCGACGTGGCGCAGGGCCCAGGTCTTGCCGATCCCCGCCGCGCCGTGCACGACGCAGACGCCGGAGGTGTCCGCAGCGTCATCGCCGAGCGCGTCGACCGCGGCGGCCAGCACGTGCAGGTTGCTGATATAGACGACGCGCTTATTCATGCCTGTTGCTCCGCTGCGGGATCGGATTGGGGGCAGGATCGTTGTCAAATTCCTGCGCAACGCGGTATTCACGCGTCGTCTCGTAATGTGCCATCCAGGCGCGATTCTCTACTGTCAGACAAGGAGAGGAGCGAAGGGCGCAGTAGCGTTGCCAGTCGGCGGCGATCGCGTCGCTGGGATGGAGGATGTGAGCGGAATGCTCGACTGGGGCGATAAAGAGCTCACGGCTTTGGTCGGGGCTACCCTCACCCGCGCTCGAAGACTCGCTTGCCCTCTCCCTGGTCAGGGAGAGGGATTCAGATGTTGCATGGTCGAGGATCGCGTCGGCGAGGGTCTCGGGCTTGATCCGTCTGCGAAGGCGACGGAGGCCGGCGCGGCCCGTTCGGATAAACTGGTCCTGCGCCTGACGGGCGAGGAGCGCAAGTTCGCCGCGATCGAGTCCGCGGCGCTCGCTATTCTCCACCGTCGCGATAAACTCGCGGCCCCGCGGCGTTTCGAGGAACAGCAGATAGCGCCCCAGGTCGCCCGATGGATCGGGAAAACAGAGCGCGGTCTGGCCGACATGCGCGACATAATTATTAATGCTGTCGTCATTCTGAACGCCGCTCGCAGACTCGCCTGCCCGGTTCCGCTGCGCTCCACCTGGTGTTGTAGGTACGAAGCGGGCGCCCGCGATCCGGATGCCGTCGCGGCCGATGCGCCGCGCCACCGCCTCTTCCGCAATGATCGCGAGCGCCCGTTCGTTGGCGATATGCCGGACCTCGCCCGCCCATTCCGCGGCGGCCTGGTTCGGCGCTTTTCCGGCGATCCCAGCATGCGCGCGATTCCCATAAAGGTGCTCGGCCCAGGAATCCAGTTTCTGCTGCAGCTCGCCGGGGGTGAGCTTGACGGCAAAGATTTTTTGCGCCGGCGCGCCGAAACGCGCCGCGAAGGACGTGCGCGCGCGCAAGGCCTGCCGCTCCGCCACGTTGTGGCCGGCATAGCCCGGCAAGAGCGCGAGCAGTTGATGCGACATGGTCTTGATCACCGACTCGACGAACGGCTTGGTCTCGGGCCGGAAGGGCGGCGACGCGACGTAGCGGATCCCGAGGTCGTCGAGGAAACGGCGCGCATGATTGCTGACGAAGCCGGGGCCGTTGTCGCCGTGAATCGCCGCGGGCACGCCCCAGGCGAGCAGCGCGCGCACGATCAGGCGGACCGCCGCGCTGGCCGACTCGGACGGCGCCACGTGAAACATCGCGCGCCGCGAATAGACGTCGATCAGCGCGAGGATATGACAGCGCCGCGTACTCCCGGTGGGATCGAGCACGAGCACGTCGCCGGGAGTGCCGTCGATCTGCCACTCCTGGTTGAGGCGCGTCACCGCCTCGCCGGCGTCGGCGAGCTTCATGCGATGGGCGCCCTTCCAGCGGTCGGGGTTATGCATCGCGAGGGCGAGCGAGGGATTCGCGGCGCGCCAGCGGCGGATGAAGCGGCCGATCGCGCCGATCGACGGGGTCGGGCGATCGGGAAAGCGTGCCTGCAGCGCCTCGCGGATCCGGGGCAGACGAAGCTGCGCGCCGAATTGGGCGAGCATCGCGAGCGCCACTTCCCGCATCGCAAGGTCGCAGTCGAGATGGCCCCAGCCCCGGCGTGTGCCGTAGCGCCCGGCCAGGGCGGTGAGTCCACCCCGCTCCTGGAGCCGCCGCCAGCGGATGAGCGAGGGAATCGAGACCCGGGGCAAGACGGCGCGCGTCGCCGCGCTGACCTCGATCCGGGAGGCGTTGTAGCCGTGCGCGAAGTCGTCGATGGCGGCGTTGCTCGCGCCGGCGTGACGGCGGTACTCGCGCAGATGGGCGAGCACCTCGCCCCGGGCGAGCGCCCGGGTCCGCGCCCACGCGGGCATCAGCGCGACGTCGAGCGCCCCGCCCTGCCCCGCCGCACCGCGGGTCGCGTGATCGGCGGCGTCGGGCATCGCCGGAAGCGGGTCGGGCAACAGCCGCAGGACGCCACTCGCCTGCGCGCGCCGCGCCAGCTCGAGCTGGACCGCGGGCGGCATCGCGGCGACGGCATACTCGAGACCGCCACCCCGCCGATGCGCCCGGCGCACCGTCCAGCGCTCCCGCCGGGCCCGCTCGCGAATCCGGAAGGCCGAGGCCGGCAGACCGGGCAGCCCCGCCCCGGCCAACGCCGCCGCGGTGAGCCAGGTCACCGGCGCGCCCGGAGGGAGCGACGCGCCGGTGACAGGCGGGGGGGAGGAGGGAGACGCGGCAGGGTGGTGCGGAAGACTGGTGGCCCCGGCGGTCACTTGCGCTACGGTCGGAGCTATGCGATTTGGATTAGCGTGCATTCGTTAACCGAACTTCGTTACCGAAAATTAAGTACCAAATTCTTGCTAAGTACGTCAAGAGGGCAATCGCACTTTTTTTTGCCGCGCCGCATCATGCCCGCCGGAGGCGCCTGAGCATGGCCAATGACGCCTTCAAGCGACGCCTGCGCGAGGCGTATCAACGCGCCGGGGGCGAGGATGCCGTCTAGCGGCGCGCCAAAATCGCCCAGGCCACGCTGTCCTACTGGGTTGGACCGTACTG
>Ga0074045_10004081_pt1 | contig 13010 bp, 15 predicted proteins | sample BogForMeECP23OM2_FD_94442 | JGI IMG/M metagenome (GOLD analysis project Ga0074045, IMG submission 94442) | Bog forest soil microbial communities from Calvert Island, British Columbia, Canada - Bog Forest MetaG ECP23OM2 | ecosystem: Environmental > Terrestrial > Soil > Wetlands ... | reverse complement strand
GTTCATCGAAGACAACGCGCTGGATGTGAAGAATTTGGATATTTAGCGCTGTCCTGGAGTTGCTGGCGAACCTTTCAGCTCTTTTTCGGCCAATCCAATCGGGGGCCTAGTCGCAACCCTCCGTCCCTGTCGGGACTTGTTCCCCGTTATGCCTCGTGCCCCGGACTTGCGTCCGGGGCTAATGAATGCCGCCCCTGAAGGGACTGGGCTCCGACGACGCCGTCTTATCGCAGCAATGGTGGCGCTGAGCCACCCAAAGTCGGCTCGCTTGGCGCGGCGACGCCGGGCAAGTAGGGATGCTTCGACTCCGGGATGAGTATCGCTTCGCGATGCTCACCCCTCCGCTCAGCATGACAGCAGGGGGTCGGAGCGTCGAGTAGCGCGGCTGAAGCGTCGCCCTTGCAAAACAGCGGCTCCCGATTCGCAACGCGAGAAGCGCTGCGCCACGCAACATCAAAATCGCGGATCGAACTTTGGTTCTGTGGAAATCTTTGTCAATAGGTAGGAGTTACATGAATGGGGTTAACGGTAAGGAAGGAAAGGGGAAATAAAGTTCGAAGGTATGTCCCATTTGCCCCCTGCAATATGATATAATGGGTGTGTATAGTAATACTTTGGGAAAAGGAAGGCGCGGCCTATGGGTCGCGCCTTTTGCTTTTGGGCGTGGGCGCGCTGCGGAATCGAGGGTAGGGATTCCTCCGCTGCGCCGTCGCGTTCGCTCCGGCTCCGGTCGGAATGACAAGAACTGCCAAGAATTCGTTTCTGAATGGGTGAAAACATTGAGAACCAAGCGTTTGGAAGAGTGGGAAAAGTTTGCGACTGTAAAAAAGCGGGGGGAGTGGGCGGAGTTGCAGTTTATGGCTGCGGCTGCGCAGCGGCGTTTTATGGTGTGCAAGCCTTACGGAGACTCGGGAGCTTACGATGTTGGCGTGGATCATGGGCTCAACTACATCCGGGTGCAAGTGAAGTCGAGCACGTCGCAGCGCGGGCGGGGATACTGGTGCGACTTTACGCGTCACTACAGGGAGGGCAACGATTACACGCTGGAGGAGGTTGACCTGTTTGCGGCGTTTGTGATTCCGGTGAACGTTTGGTATTTGATCCCGGCGGGGGTGCTGATGCGCGACGGCAAGAAAGGCGCGATGCTGTGTCCGGTGGTGCAGCCAGTGAAGAAGAACACTTTTCGGTACGAGGCTTACAAGGATGCGTGGTGGTTGCTGACTAAGACTCGGCGAGGGTTGGCGATGTGCGGACGGCCACGTTGATTTTCTGGTGGTTCGGATTAGCGCTTACGCTTTTGCTTTGGCCTTGAGTTTTACGTGCCCGTCGGCGAGTTCGACGGAGAATTCCACGCCCTGGCAGGCGTACTGCTTGCGAATCTGCTCGGTCTTCTTCTGCACGAAGGTGGAGAAGGAGTCGAGATTGCCGGAGACGTTTTCTCCCGCCTTCTTTTTTGCCGCTACCAGAGTGTTGTAGAGGCGCTCGACCTGTTCGCGTTCGCTCTGGTCCACGCTGTGCAGGGTGAAGGGTTGAGGCGAAGGCGCGGCTGCAGCCGCGGCTGCGCCATGACTAAGACCATAAACCGGATTGTGCTGCGGCTTATGCTCTTCAACATCGGGCCGAACTCCCTGCACGGCGAGCAGCGCATCCTGAGGCCGGCGATAGCCTTCTTCGCGGATGCGTGATTTTTTGCGCCACAGATCGCTGTAGATGGCGTAGCGCTGCGCCATTTCGTTGTAGCGGAAGCGCTGGGAGAAGCTCATGCGGCCGCCGTCGGAAAACTTGCGCAGCAGCGACAGCACCTTCCACTCGATATCGGTGGGAGGGCGCTTGGTCGGGTTGCTGAAATAGACCTCGTACTCGATCTTCAGCCGCCGCAGCTGGGTTTCGAGAACGTTCAGTTCTTCGTCGGTGGTCACTCGGGGATCTCCAAGTGACCAGTGTAATGAGAAGCGGGCGTCGAGGCGAGGTACCTGCTGGTCACCGAAGTCATGGTACGAAAGTAAGGGGTGCAGCTATCAGCTAAAACCAGGTTGGGCTTAGTTAGCGGATTTAAATGGCCTGCGCCTTTGGAGGGTGGCTGATGGCGACAGCTAGAAGCTCACTTTCCAGAATTCGCGGCCATCTTCTTGACCATCGCCAGGACGAGCTTGCGGTCGCTGTCGTTGAGGTTGGAGGAGTAGCGGCGAACCTGGCTGAGGAAGCGGACTTCGTCATCGGAAAGCTGCGGCAATCCCTTCGAGCCATTGCTGTGGCCGGACTCGGAGAAGAATTGCGAGAGCGCGATCTCCATGGCTCCGGCGATTTTAGAAAGGGTATCGAGCGATGGAATGGTATGGCCGTTTTCCACGCGCGACAAGTAGCAGCGCAGCAGGCCGGTGCGCTTTTCGATGTCTCCCTGCGACATGCCTTTTTGCAGCCGGTAGTTGCGGATGGTCTCGCCGATGTTGATCTGGGGGAGCATTGCAGGATGCGACATAGTAACCAGATCGGGATTTTCTGGCAAGTGGAATTTAGTGCCATGGGGACGCCACTTTCTTGCCAGGACTTGACAAGTGCGTAGCATCGCAAGGCTTAACAATGTGAAAGAAATAATTGCCGCGGTTCGCTTGGGTGCGACGCTCGACGCGCTAGTTCAGTAGGCAGGCTTTCTTCAAAGGCTCACGCTCTTCCAACCAACGTTTACAATTCCAACTCCATGTACATGGCGCCCGCCATCGGGTTCGAGCGGTAGGGCTCAATCTGGTTAAACCCGAGCTTGCGATACATGGCAACCGCATCTTTCATCACCGGCTCGACAGTGTCAAGGCGCATGCGACGGTAGCCGATTTGGCGCGCTTCTGTGATAATGCGCCCGGCGAGGGCGCGTCCTAGTCCCTTGCCGCGAAAACTTGGACGCAGGTAAAGCCGCTTCATCTCGCAGATCTCAGAATCCAGCTTATGCAGCGCGACGCAGGCTGCCAGTTCGCTGGCGTATTCTCCCAGCAAGAGCCGGCCCTCGGGCGGAGCGTAATCGCCCGGCAATCCCGCCAGCTCTTTATCGAAATTCTGGAAGCAAAGGCTGAAGCCTAGCGATTGCGCGTATTCGAGAAATAGTTCGCGAGCTTGCTCGATTTGCGTGGGAGACTCGGCCTGAGTCAACGTCAAAAGCCTTAACGCAGAGGGCACCGAGGTCACAGGGTAATTCTTAGCGTCTATTGTCATTTCTCTGCGAACCTCTGTGTCTTCTGGGTTTAAGATTTCCCTATCCCATCAACAGCCCGCCGTTCACGTTGAGGACGTGGCCGGTGATGTAGGAAGCTTCGTCGGATGCAAGGAAAGCAACAGCGCCAGCCACATCGGCGGGCGAGCCCACGCGTCCGAGCGGAATCTGCTTGGCGGCGTTCTGCTTGAACTCTTCGCCGAGCACTTCCGTCATGGCCGTTTCGATGAAGCCTGGAGCGACCGCGTTGCAAGTAATGTTGCGCGATCCCAACTCGCGGGCAATCGCCATGGTCAGTCCGATCAGGCCTGCCTTTGACGCCGAATAGTTGGCCTGGCCCGCCTGCCCTATCTGGCCGAAGACGCTGGCGATGTTGATGATGCGTCCCCAGCGCTGCTTGAGCATGGAGCTGGTGACTTGCTGGATGCAGAGATAGGCAGAGGTCAAATTCGTTTGTAAAACCGCATCCCAATCGGCGCGCTTCATACGCATGACCAGCTGGTCGCGGGTGATGCCGGCGTTGTTGACCAGGATGTCGATCTTGCCGAACTCGCCGATTACCGCTTTGATCGAGGTTTTGACCTGCTCTTCGTCGGTAACGTCGAGAGCGCAGGCTACAGCCTTGCCGCCAGTGGCGGAGATTTCGTTTACCAGGCCGTCCAGTTTCTCCCGATTGCGTGCGGCGACCGCAACGGTCGCGTCCGCCGCGGCGAGCCGCAGTGCGCAGGCGCGTCCAATGCCTTGCGACGCGCCGGTCACGAACGCCACCCTCCCTGAAAGGGACATGAGTTCTCCTGACTACTCTTTTCGGCTCGATTATGAAGTTTCAACTTCGGAACGTGAGATTATACCCGCCGCCGCTTCGGCGCGTACAAGCGGCCAGATGAGAACCTCCAGCTTGCGGGCAAAGACCAAGTGTGGATTTGTCTTAGGCAGTGTGACGTGCGCGGCCTGGGCCACGGTGTTGATTTCAAACTTTGCCACCGCTTTCTGCAGAGGCCAAGGCCGATGGTGAATTTCTCCCCGGTAGAGTTGGCCGCGATGCTCGGTGTAGAGGCAATAGCGCTCCGTGAGCCAGTGCTCGATTGATCCCTTGCTGGCAAGAGCGACTTCTGCCGCCGGACGATAATATCCTCGGAAGTCGGCGCGGCCACGATAGCGTCGGGAAGAATAATGGATGACGCCTTCGCGCTCCTGCGTCGTCATGTCGGCGTGAAAGTAAGGCAGGTGGTAGAAGGTGCGCGCGGCCCAGACTGCCGGCAGGTTGGCCGCATCCAGGCTAAAGAAATAAACTCCCCGCTTCTCGCCGTACTTCACATAGGTGCGAACATTCAGCTCGGGAAAGCGCGAGAGTCCAGGGAGCACAGGAATTCCGCGGCGGCGGATATCGCTCATGTGAAACGGAACCACTCCAACCCAACATTCGCCGTCGAAGGTATCAAGCGTCAGTTGTTGAGGTACAAGAGGTCGCAGTGTCGCTGCCGGAAGCGGCCAGTGGGCGAAGAGCACGTCATGCCAGGTCTGGTGCATGATCCATGGACCGGCGGGTAACGGCCGGGGACGATGCGCGACTATCTTAAGCACAGGATGCACCTAACAGTTTAGCGCCAGGCGAGCGCCAGGCCGATCACCGCCAGCAGAGCGGCGATCATGAAGGAGTGGCAACCGTGCTGGTGCGGATCAAGCACCACCAGGCAGCGCGGGTCGGTCTTGATGCGTGTGACGAAAAGAATGATCCACATGAGCAGTGCTGTCCACACCGCCCAGCGTTCACCACGGCGAATCGGGAAAAGCGCCAGCATGGTGCCGACGAGCGCGAGCGCACAAGCGAGCGCCACCGGCCACGGCGCTGCGTACGCTGCGAGCGTGGCTGGGCCGAGAGACTGATGGGCTTGCGCGTAGGCGGGCGCCATCAGGGATGTGTAGAGCAGCAGCGAATAAGAAATTACCAGCAAGCCGACGCCGGTCTGTCGCATGGCCGAAGAGTTTATACCTTCCGCAGCCCGAGTTGTCATTTCTCTAACGATTGCGTGTCGCTCAATTGCCAATTAACATGCAAACACTCCCATGACTCCAACTGTGACGAATGATGTGATCACCATGCCCGAGCCGTCCAGCCCGCATTCATCCTCCTCCGAGAACAATTCGTCGGGACACCGTTCGACCCAGCGAGGCTCGACGCAGCAAGGTTCGACAGAGCAAGGCTCGACGAAGCAAAGCTCGACGCAGCAAAGCTCGACCCAGCGCGCTTCCGCAGTGGACGGCGCGAGTGTGGTCGAAAAGCCCACGGCAGAGCCGGCCACCGAGGTGTTCGCGGTCTACGGCGTTGAACCGGAGATTCAGGCTTACGCGATGGCCAAGTATTCGCGCTCGGCGCTGTCGATGAAGGAGTCGCTGCGCGAGATCAGTTCGCAGAAAGCGGAGAAATTTCTTAACACTTTTTATTTTCAATACGGCCATCGCTCGATTGCCGACCTCGCGCACATCGCGCTGGCGGTCGAGCGGCTGTCGATTCTCGCGGCGATCGAACTCGCCGACGAGCCGCGCTGGGATGGGCAGGAGCGCTCTACTCGCTATCAGGATTTCAAGAAGAGCGGATATTACATTCCCGACTTTGGCGCCGATGCCGAGGCGCGCAAGCTTTACTGCGACACGCTGGATTTTCTCTTTGCCGAGTACGAAGCGCTCTCGGCGCACATGACGCAGCATTTGATCGGCATCACTCCCAAGCCTGCCGAGATGAAGCAGGAGGCTTATGAGCGCACGCTGAAGGCCCGGGCCTTTGACATCACGCGCTACCTGCTGCCGCTGGCTACGAATACTTCGCTGGGTGAGATCGTGAATGCCCGCACGCTCGAAATGCAGGTGGCGCATCTTCTTTCTCACACCCATAAAGAAGTGCGCGTGCTGGGCGAACGGTTGAAAAAGGCTGCGACTTCGGCGGCTTACAACCTGAATGCCGAGTCGGTGCGCGATTTGGTGGAGGAGATTCGCAAGCTGAGTCCGGAGTTGGGCGCGCGGGCTGAGCAGGAGTTGCTGCATGAAGTGCGAGTCGCGCCCACGCTGGTGAAGTATGCGGATCCGAATCCGTATGAGATGGAAACACGCCTCGAATTGCGGCAGGCGGCGCGCGAGCTGATGAAGAGCGAGCAACTTGCGCCGTCGAAGGCGATCGTCGACCTGCTCGACGAAGAGCCGCTGGAAGTTGAGATCGCGACCACTTTGCTTTACGAGCATTGCCATTTTTCTTATCGGCAAGTTCGGCAAGCGCTGCAGGTATCGGGCGAGCGCTATCGGCGCGAGATCATCGACCTCGGCCTGCGCCATCGCGGCAAACACGACGAAATGCTGCGCGGATTCCGCGCCGGCCAGCAGTTCCGCTTCGACATCCTCATGGATACCGGCGGCTTCCGCGACATGCACCGTCACCGGCGCTGCATCCAGGTCAGCCAGGCTGCCACCACGCAGCACGGTTACGAAATGCTGCTCGATATCGAAGATGCGGGGATGCGTTTGCGATTCGAAGCGGCGATGCGGCGGGTGCAGATGGCGATAGAGAAACTCGCCGTGAGCAAGTCTCCCGAGGCGGAAGAGAATTCGCAGTACGCGATTCCGCTGGCCTATCGCAAGCGCGCCCTCTTCAAGATGGACTTCGCCGAGGCCGTCTACATCTCCGAACTGCGCACCACCCCGGCGGGGCATGTTTCGTACCGCAACGTGGCTTATGCGATGTATGAGGCGGTGGCGCGGAAGTATCCGGCGCTGGCTAAGTATTTTCGCGTGCACGATGTGACGGCGCCGGTGGATTTGCTGCAGAGGTAGGCGTAGTTACATTTGCCTATACATTTGAGTACCTAATCCGTATCATGGTCTTGGTCTTGCAGTTCGACGGCTTTGATTGGGATCGAGGTAACAGAGCCAAGTGCCAGAAGCACGGGCTTTCCATTGCGCAGATTGAAAGCTTGTTCGTCCGGCCTCTTGCGATCCTTCCCAACGTGGCTGATTCGCGAGACGAACGCCGCTTTTGCGCCGTAGGACTAACCGACAGTGGTCGGAGAGTCTTCCTTGTGTTCACACTGCGGCGCAAGGGCGATAAGCACGGAGGCGATAAGCAACTGATCAGGCCGATCAGCGCCCGTTACATGCACAAAAGGGAAATCGAATCCTATGAAAAAGAAAATCCCGGCGCTTAAGAGCACGCGCGCGGCGGCGGCCTTTGTCGACAGAGCCGACTTGTCGCAATACGACCTCTCGGGCGCACAAACGGTACGCTTCGAGATGAAGCGCAAGGACAAATCGATCAACCTGCGCCTGCCCGAAGAACTTTATGATGCGGTGCGCCAGCGCGCCACTCGCGCAGGCCTGCCGTATCAGCGCTTCATCCGCCTAGCGCTGGAGAATGCGATTACGACAAGAAAGTAGCTCTGCCGCAAAAGCGAGGGACGTTGCGTCGTTGCTTTCCGGCGCTATCGTTTGTAGCGTCGCATTTGTATAAGAATCGCTCGCAACGACGGAATATCGTATTTGCCTCCATGCAAGACTCTGTGGCAATTTGCGCAGATTAGAGCCAGGTCCTCTAGAAAAGTCTTGCGTGCTTTCGTGGCGGAAGCCAGTGGAATTTTGTGATGACATTCAATAGCTTTGTTGCCCCAGTCCCCGTAAACGCTACCGAGATCGGAGTTACAAACTTCGCACTCTAGCCTTCCATACTTTTCAAGCGTTTCTTCAATTTTCCGCAGGACGAGGCTTCGGTTCCGCTCCCGAGTGTAGTGTTCTCGGAGTCGGAGGCCGCCCTCTTCTGCATCCGTCAACCCTTTAACCGCTATCTCCACTCCCTTTCCTCTTGACGCAATCCGTCCCGTGACGACCAGAGATTCCATCTTCCCGGCAACCTCTCGGGGGAGCAAGACGCCGCTTGTTCGCACTTGAAGCCAAGGTGCCGCGCCTCGAATGGCACGGAGATCCGCCTCACCCGCAAGCACCCGGACCGCGGGATCGACCAGTTGTTCAAAATCGATGTCCCTCCAGGAGCGCCCCTCATGAACGCCGTTCCGTTGGCCCGCGTTCCCATATCCAATAAGAGCGGGCCCATGCTTGCCCTGCATCAGGAGAAAAACGCGATCGCCGGGCTTAACGTCCTTTCGATTTCGGAAGCGCCACGGGTCTGTGATGTGACCCCGCCTAAAAAGCTTCCATGCTAGATTCTGAACAGACTTCAAAGAGAAGCCTAGGCGCGGGTTTTCGGTGTCGGGCTTGAATGTAATGAGAAATGAGTTCACCCACGCCACCTTAGCCTTTCAACCGGACTCGCGCTCGATGAACGGCTACGAGTTGCAGAATATGCGACGGAGTTGGATATTTTGCAAGACATTTCTGTCCACAGCCCTCATAGCAACTAGATTATTCCGCTCCCCCAGCCTGCGCAGGTAGAATCTGATCAAGAGACACCCCATGCCGCGTTCGCCAAAATCGCTCTAGAAATTGATGCCAAGCTTTATCAAGAACTCGTCTCCGTGGCCAGGGGGAACGGGCAGTCGCAGCGCTTGGTGCTGGAACGGGCGCTGGAGCACTATCTGCACAACGTGGTCCCTTCGCAGCGCATGGTGAGGCCTGAGGTGATGGCCGCGTATCGCCTCTCCAACGAAGAGTATCGTCGGTTGTACACGCGACTCGCCAAGTGACAGCCGAACGCGCCGTTCCCCTTCCTGGATAGAGTTCACGGGCGAGGGCGCCCGCGCCACACAACCCGTTGCCCGTTTCGGGATGATTTCCACTGTTTATTATCAAGATTCGCCTTTTATTCGCTTCGATCTGTATGTATAATCCGGCCAGAACAGTTCTGCATTTTTAAAGGAGCCACACTCCCATGGCGGATGAACGGGGCAAGGCGATTGAGATGGCGGTTTCGCAGATTGAAAAGCAGTTTGGCAAAGGGTCGATCATGCGGCTGGGGTCGAAGGAAGCGATCGTCCCCATCTCGGTGATTTCGACCGGCGCCATCTCGTTCGATGCCGCGCTTGGTGTGGGCGGCTTTCCGCGCGGGCGCGTGGTGGAAGTGTTCGGCCCGGAATCTTCCGGCAAAACCACGATCACTTTGCAGGTAATTGCCGAGGCGCAGAAAACCGGCGGTATGGCTGCGTTCGTGGATGCCGAACATGCGCTCGATCCCGGCTACGCCAAGAAGCTGGGCGTCGACGTGGACAACCTGCTGGTTTCGCAACCGGACTACGGCGAGCAGGCACTTGAGATCACGGAAGCGCTGGTGCGCTCGAACGCTATCGACGTGCTGGTGGTCGATTCGGTGGCGGCGCTCGTGCCCAAGGCCGAACTCGACGGCGAAATGGGAGACAGCCACATGGGCCTCCAGGCCCGCCTGATGTCACAAGCCCTGCGCAAGCTGACGGGAACGGTTTCGAAGTCGCGCACCTGCCTGATCTTTATTAATCAAATTCGCGAGAAAATCGGCGTGATGTTCGGTAATCCGGAAACCACTACGGGCGGCCGCGCGCTGAAATTTTACTCGTCGGTGCGCGTGGATATTCGCCGCATCGCCGCCATTAAAGATGGAGATGTCGTCACCGGCTCGCGTACCCGCGTGAAAGTGGTGAAGAACAAAGTGGCCGCGCCGTTTCGCGAGGCCGAGTTCGACATTCTCTACGGCGAAGGCATTTCCCGCGAAGGCGACCTGATCGATATCGCGGTGAACAACAACATTCTCGAAAAATCCGGCTCGTGGTTCAGCTATAAGGGCGAGCGCATCGGCCAGGGACGGGAAAATGCGCGCCAGTTCCTCAAAGATAACAAAGACACCATGGCCAAGCTCGATACCGAAGTGCGCAAGGCACTGGGACTGATTGCGACTCCGGCCCAGGCGCAACCTGCCGCAGCGCCGGGACAGGCTCCGCCGCAAGGTGCGCGAGTCACAACCATGCCGAGTGCAGTTCCCGAGGCGTCGCGGGCGCCGATAGCAGCGAAGCGCTAGCAATTTTCTAAGCTTGTCATCCGAGCGAAGCGAGGGACCTTGGTGTTTGCTGGCGCTGCCGCTGATTGGCGTGCGAGCCAAAACCAAGATCCCTCGCTCCGCTCGGGATGACAATCCTTAGAAATCTACATTCCTCACAAACGAGCATTCCTCAATTGCCATCCCCACTCCTGCCCGCATAGAATCTTATATTCGGCCCATCCGCTCTTGAGAGGACGATTGAACAAAGGCATCGCGATCTATCCCGGTTCGTTTGATCCGCCTACGAACGGGCATCTTGATCTGATGGAACGCGGGGCTAAGATCTTCGAGGAACTCGTGGTCGCGATCCTGCGCAACTCGGAGAAGACTCCGATGTTCAGCGTCGCCGAGCGGCTCGAGATGTTGCGCGAACTTACCGGGCACTTGAAGAATGTACGCATCGATACTTTTGACGGGCTGATGGTGGAGTACGCGAAATCGTTGCAGGCGATTTGTATTCTGCGCGGCATACGGGCCATCAGCGATTACGAATACGAATTGCAGATGGCGTTGATGAACCGCAAGCTCGAACCCACGCTCGAAACCGTTTTCATGATGCCTGCCGACAAATATTCCTACGTAAGCTCGCGCCTGGTTCGCGAAGTGGCGCAGGCCGGCGGCCCGGTCAAAGGGCTGGTTCCTGAGATAGTCGAACTCAGGCTGCGCGCCAAGCTCGAGCCCGCCTACCGCTTCCACGACGAACCTCAGGAAGCCGAAGTACGCTTCCCGGCGAGCAAGGAAAAAAAGAGGAAAAGGAACGCATGACCACAGTTATCAGCGAAGCGCTAAAACTTACCGACCGCATTAATCGCATTGAGCCGTCGGCGACCATGGCAGTCGTTGCCGAGGCCGAAAAGCTGCGCGCGCAGGGCATTGACGTGGTCGATTTCGGCGCGGGCGAACCTCACTTCGCCACGCCGCAGCACATCAAGGACGCCGCCATCGCCGCCATCCAGGGCAACTTCACGAAATACACGGCGGTCGCCGGCACAGCCGAGTTGCGTGACGCGATCGTCCACCGTCATGCGGTCGATTTCGATTCCGACTATCGTCGCGAGGAGGCCATCGCATCCACCGGCGGCAAGAACGCTTTATTCAACGCAATTCAAGTGCTCGTGGATCACGGTGACGAAGTGATTCTGCCCGTGCCTTACTGGGTTTCGTTCAAGGATATCGTCCGCTACGCCGGAGGCGAATGCGTATTGCTCCACTCCGACGAATCGCAAGGCTTCCGCGTTACTGCGGAAATGGTCGCGCGGCTGATCACGCCGCGGACCAAAGTGCTCATTCTGAACTCGCCTTCCAATCCCTCCGGCGCGGTGATGAGCGCGGAGGATCTGACGGAGGTTGTGCGGCTGGCTCACCAGCGCGGTATCTGGACCCTCTCCGACGAGTGTTACGTCTACCTGAATTACACCGGCAAGAATTTTTCGGTGGGATCGCTGCGCGACAATAAAGAGCGGGTCGTCGTGCTCGGCTCGCTTTCGAAAACCTATGCCATGACGGGCTGGCGCCTGGGCTATGCCCTCGGTCCGGCGGCAGTGGTCAGCGCGATGGCGAAGCTGCAGAGCCAGTCCACTTCGAATCCGACTTCGATTGTGCAGAAGGCCGCAGTCGCCGCGCTGAAGGGACCGCAAGAGTGCGTCGATAAGATGCGGCGGGAATATATCGAACTACGAGACCATGTGGTAAAAGGCCTGCGATCGATTCCGGGCGTGACCTGCACTTTGCCCGAAGGCGCTTTCTATGCGTATCCCAATATCTCGGCTTTTCTCGGACGTGGCAATGTGAGATCGGCCGCCGACGTGGCGGGAAGATTGCTCCGGGAAGCTCACGTGGCTACCGTGCCGGGCGAAGGATTCGGCACCGGCGACCACATACGCGTCTCCTACGCAACTTCGAAGGCCGAGTTGGATCGCGGTCTGGAACGCATGCGCAAGTTTTTCGCTTCACTCTAGTCGCCGAGTCCGCGATGGTTAGTGTGAACTCTGCTCAAGGCCGTCCGTTCGCGAACGGCCTTTTCATGTGGATCATTGATTCATGTCCAATCTGTATCCATTACTGATGCTTCCGGCTTTCGATCCTCGCCCCTGGGGCGCGCACGATCTCTCGCCCATTTATCCCAACCGGAAGTTCGAGGAAAAGATAGGCGAAGCCTGGTTAACGGGCGATGATTGCAAAGTTGCGAATGGTCCGCTCGCCGGGAAGACTCTATCGCAACTCTCCGAAGATTATCAGCGGCACCTGGTTGGGGATGCCGCCCGCGATGCCCGGCGCTTTCCCTTGTTGCTGAAGTTTCTCTTTCCGCACGAGAAACTTTCAGTGCAGGTTCATCCCGATGACGCCCAGGCTCGAAGTGTCGGTCAGCCCTGGGGTAAGACTGAGTGCTGGTACGTTGCCCATGCCAGGCCCGGGGCGCAGATTGGTCTGGGACTGAAGCCGGGCGTCACCGTGGCGCAATTGGAAACTGCGATCGCCGAGAATCGCGCAGAGGAATTGTTGAACTGGGTTAACGTCTATACCGGGGACATGATTTATGTGGCCGGCGGCACTGTGCACACGCTGGGGCCCGGTTCGGTCATTGTCGAAACTCAACAGCAATCGGATACGACCTACCGTCTTTATGACTACGGACGCCCGCGAGAACTGCACCTCAAAGCGGGATTGGCCGCGGTGAAGACGAAGGTCGCATCCGGTAAAGTTGTGCGCCCCGCTCCGGTGCAACTGGCCGGCAGCGCTAATCGGCAAGCTTCGCTGATTGCGGCTCCCTATTTTGTGGTGGATATGTTCGAGATGAAGAACCCT
>Ga0074045_10004080_pt1 | contig 13010 bp, 14 predicted proteins | sample BogForMeECP23OM2_FD_94442 | JGI IMG/M metagenome (GOLD analysis project Ga0074045, IMG submission 94442) | Bog forest soil microbial communities from Calvert Island, British Columbia, Canada - Bog Forest MetaG ECP23OM2 | ecosystem: Environmental > Terrestrial > Soil > Wetlands ... | reverse complement strand
CATTCCGAAAGGAAAGGGTTCCTTCTCAGCCGTAGGTTGTTCCACTGAACAGCATTACCATTCAATTCTAACATCCGGATCATGGGTGTGGTCCACAATCTGCCACGGCGCCGGGTTGGTTCCAGTACGAACTTTTCCGATTTGCGTTAACCAGGACTTAGGTCAGTTTTGTATTCGTTGACTTGCCTCCGCCCCCAACCTAACATCTGCTGCGTATGTGGGCATCGACTCTCTGTAAGTGAGTCAAAGGGATCGAGTCTGATGCACCTTCGTCGGGAAATCTGCGGATTCATTGTAACTAGGAGGGTCCGATGTGGGGTAAGAAGAACCTGGGTGCGCCGCTAGCTGCGGCCCCGGAACCGAAAGACGTGATCACGAAAATGAAGAGTACAGATGCGATGACTCCATTGGATAAGACAGGTGACCGCACAAGTGGGTGGCTAGGGTCAAGCCTGCGTGTGAAAGGGGACATCTCGGGCACCGAGGACTTGCTGATCGACGGCGCGATTGAGGGACGGATCCAGCTTGACGGGCGAAAGCTGACGGTTGGAACCGCGGCGAAACTAACGGCTGACATCAACGCTCGCGATGTGGTTGTGCACGGCTATGTGAAGGGGAACGTGCACGCTACCGGAAAGATCGAGATCAAGAAGGGCGGTTCGGTGAATGGGAATCTGACGACAGCACAGATTTTGATTGAAGACGGGGCAGACTTCAGAGGTTCGATCGAAATCGACAGGGGCGCAGAGAAAGAAATTGACAGAAGCGTCTCCTCGCGGGCAGCTGGGGCCGGTTCTCGGTGAAGTTAGCGCGAGGCTTGTTCCCATTCGCGGTTGCGTCGATTCGGCACACATTCGATTGAGAGCGTAAGATTTGCCTCCGTCGGAAATGCGATTGTTAGCGGGTGGATATAGTGAATTATTCAAAAAATAGCGAGGTTTTCGTGCGCAGCGGTCGGTGCTAACATCCGCACGCGGTATAGCAGGAGGCCAAAATGACAACTGGACGACAGGAATCGTTTGACAAAATAAAACAGGCCGTCGCTGAGGCAAAAAAGGGAGGGTTGTCTGACGAAGCGATTTTTCAAGCGACTGAGGCCGGAAAAGCGGAAGCTAACCTAGTGAAACCGGGTTCCGGGCCACGCCCTTTAACCATCGGAGGCCTCAAATAGTGGATGTAGCCTTCATGGGGAAGGTATTCAAAACCACTCCCGATACCCCATCCGGTAAGACGTTAATCGGGCATGTGGCCGACCAATTATGCAGACTCGCCCTCGAGGAAGGGCTGGGGAGTTGGATAAAGGCGCCGTAGTACAGGGCACCGTATTGGACCGCACGAATCATATCGGCCACGAACTTAATTACGTATTTGAATTTCAGTGTTGAAGTCCTCCCACGTCGCGAGAATACAGCGCCGCCCTTCTGGAGAAGTCCAAGTGGGATTTAGCGCAGATTCGACGAGCAGGACAGCGTCAGCATATATCCTTCGCGCACCGCCGTGGCGCTCTCCATTCCCTGGCAGCGATAGACCACAATAAGCACTTTGTCCGCCCCGACCGCCGGATCCCCGCCAAACGTTCGATTCGCCACCATCAGACTGATCGAGTCCCCCTGCACTTGTCTGCTCACCAATTCCGTCACGTCCGCCGTTCTGCCCTGCACGCCATAGTACGCGCGGAGGATGCGCAAGCCGCCGAAATCCCGCCTCTCAGAGGCTCCGTAATTCGGCGCATGGTCGTTCCAATCGTCGCGGCGATCCTCCCGGCGCACGTTGAACATCTCAACCGGCACAAACCCACCCTCTCGGTATTCGAATTCGCGCTCGTCATTCCGCGCGTTTCTGGCCAAAATGTACAGTGTCTTGTCTGCGCCAACCGCCGGATCTCCGCCCATAGACTGATTATTGACAGCCACGCGGCCATTCACGCCCCCGCGGGCGATCAGGTTTTTCAGAATATCCGTGACATTGTTGTGCTGACTCCGTGTTCCGTAGTCCGCGCGGACAATCCACCATCCCTCGCCTTGCGCTCGTGCTCCCGCGCTCAGCATCGTGATGCCTAGCGTCACAAGCACCACTGCGACCACGCCATATCCAGCTCGATTTGTGAACCTCATGGGCGACTCCTTCGTGGCGGACTTCGCCGCCTTCCCTCCAATTTAACCCCAGAAGCACGCGTCGGAAGTTTCTCGCGAACTCGAATTGCTTTAACGGGCACCCTGGATACACAGCAAAAAGCTAAGGACAAGGGCGCACCCGCGCCCCGGAAAGACTCACGGAGGCGGTTCAACAGGGCTATGGACAGCCGGATCAGCTACGTATGGATCCTGATCTGCAGTCGATTCGGGGCGACATCCGCTGCGCTGCTTGAAAAAGCCAAGTTCAATCAGTCCCCTTGCACCTTTACGCCGGAAAACCGGCAATTTGGTTTTTGGATTGGGGATTGGAACGTCGTCACCACCAAAGACAGTTCGCCTGCGTCCATTCGGGATTGATCGCAGCATCTTACGAAGACATGGCCGGCGTTGTAATTGCGCCAGACGGCGGTCGAGCTGTGCCTTCTTGAAGCAACAATCTGCTTTTTCACGATTCGCCCGCTCGTGCATATGATTCTTGCCACGTGAGACCCTGGCACCAGAATCGCTGGGTCCAGGAGCAAGGAACGCAAAATGCACTATTCCAGCCCGGAGTTACGCCGACACGGTCGCTTGTGCCAGTTTTTCATCAGAAATAGTTGCCAGCGTATGCGGCAGCTAAGCCCTTCGGTCTAAATTACCCGCCGGATGTCAGGCATCCACCTTTCAGGACGTTTTGAGATTTTCCTAAGCCTAACCACCGAAATCGCAAAAAGGATTACGACCAGCAACCCTATTAAAAGAAGTTGGTTCATAGGACCGCCTCATTTCGTGTGCAAGATGGGGCGATTCGATCAAATCGCCTGATTATTCCTGCAATACGCGGTCCTCGGGTCACGCTAGCAACTATTTGGGGTCGCGTTGAGGGTTTATAAACAGTGCTGCGAATGCTCGGCGCGGAAAAAAATGCAGCTCACGCTTTTCAGGCCGCTCGAAGCGCATCGGCTTCCTCTAGGCTCAGTAAATGCCCGTCTAGCGTCACACTTCCGGAGACGCTCACGCTACCTTGCTGATTGAGCAAATTCTCGATTTGTCGCCAGCGAACTAATTACGGATCTCTTCTCTTACCGTAGCAACGAGGGTTTTCTTCCAGCCCTGAAACAAAATATCATGTTGCGGTCAGAGAGGAACAACGGAATCGCCCCGAGGTGCTTCTCGTGTTTGAGTAGTTCGTCGGCCCGCCCAGGCTAGACGGGTCCTAACCCGAGAGAGTCACCCCGGGGTTATTAGGAGACACCATTAGAACAAGCCGTTATCATTGCTGTAACGAGAGACAAATACCCGACCCGCGAGTGCCTGATTCATTGCTGGAATTAGATCCGTGTGCATGAACAGCTTACCTACGTAGCCGAGTCCTCCGACAGCAAGACAAGTCGCCAGAATGTTCGAGTCCTCATGAACGGTGAGAAACACAATTTTGGCACTGCGGTCGCGTTTCTTCAGTTCCCTCGCTACCTCAATTCCATTCATGCCAGGCATCGAGATATTCCGGTGGGCGATCGCCGTAATGGCTTTGGGGGCGCCGAGCTTGGTGCGCCGCGTGCCTCGGCGCAGGACTCGGTTTCAACAGCGCTCGGCATCCATGAAAGCGGACATTTCTACTTTGCACAAACCGGAAATTCTCATTTTGCGGCGACACAGGTCGAGACTACGTGTCGAGACTACGTTGACTCTCGACGAGCGCGAGCCTATCATTCGTGGCAGAGCGTGAATGGGAAGGACAACTTCCCACATGTTAAGGCAAGTTTTGTCCCCAGACTCTCTTATCGGCTTTAGGCTCTCCCACTACCGTATTATTGAGGAAATCGGCCACGGTGGCATGGGTATGGTTTTCCGCGCACAAGACGAACACCTCGACCGCGAAGTGGCGATAAAAGTCCTACCGCTTGGAACGCTGCCTGACGAACTTGCTCGCAAGCGCTTTCACCAAGAAGCACATGCCCTCTCCAAGCTGAACCACCCAAACATCGCTACCATTTTCGACTTCGATACTCACGAAACCCTGGATTTTTTGGTGATGGAATACATACCAGGAGAAACACTCAGCAAGAAACTCGAAAAGGGGCCGCTGCCGGAAAGCGAAGTGCTAGACCTGGGGGTACAACTAGCCGAAGCCTTGAGTGCAGCCCACAAGGAAGGCATAGTGCATCGCGACCTGAAACCCAGCAACCTGATGATAACAAATGCAGGCAGCCTTAAGATTCTGGACTTCGGCTTAGCCAAACTGCGCAGGACATTTGAGGAAACCGCGACGGGCACGAGAATCACCTCCGTCGACTCCGGAACTACGGCGATGGGGACGTCCAGCCAGACGCAAGAAATGAAAGGAACTCTTCCTTACATGGCTCCAGAGCAGTTGTTGGGGCAAGACATCGACGCCCGAACCGACATCCATGCTGTCGGAGCAGTGCTTTACGAGATGGCTACTGGACGACGACCCTTTAAGGAGGCGGAAGGTTCATTGATCGATGCAATCCTGCATCGCGTTCCGATTTCTCCTACAGCATTGAACCCGAAAGTTTCTTCAGAGATGGAACTTATCATCAAGAAATGTTTGGAAAAGGATCCGAAGAACCGACCCCAATCCGCGGCGGAATTAGCGGTTGAACTGAAGAACCGGTTCACCTCGCGCGCCGCCCGAAGATACGTTTCGCGGCAGAAAGTGAACACTCGGAAGCAGGTAATCGTCGTCATTGTGTTTGTAGCTGTGCTGATGGTATTCGGCTTGGCCTTGAACCATTTCGGTTTGTGGGATCACTCTTCAGGAGCAAGCCGACCATCGCAAATTCGCTCCCTGGCCGTTTTGCCCCTCGCTAACCTTTCTGGCGATCCGGAGCAGGATTACTTCGCTGACGGCATCACCGAGGAGTTGATTACGGATCTGGCGCAGGTCAAAGCATTGCGGGTGATCTCTCGTACTTCGGTGATGCGATACAAGAGAACGAATCTATCGTTGCCAGAGATCGGGCAGGAACTGCACGTGGATGCGGTTGTAGAAGGCTCAGTGCAGCGCTCGGGAAACCGCGTGCGCATTTCCGCGCAATTGATCCAGACCTCTACGGACCGTCACCTGTGGGCCGAAACTTACGAACGTGATTTGAAAGATGTGCTCTCGCTACGCGATGAATTGGCCAGCGCTATTGCCAGAAAGATCCAGATTGAGATATCGCCACAGGAGAAGGCTCGGCTGAGTCGCACGCAATCCGTGGTTCCGGAGGCGTACGTTGCCTACCTCAAGGGCAAACATCTCGCGGACCGGATGGATCCGGATAGCCTCACAAAAGCGATGGAGTTCTTCGAGCAGGCCGTGCAGAAAGATCCAACCTATGCGGCAGCGTGGGCCGCACTCGCACATGCCGACTTCCTCAGCAGCTTTAAGTCGGAGCTTCCGCCCAGCGATCGATTTATCCCTGCGATGAATAAGGCGATGGAACTGGATAACGGCCTCGCCGAAGCGCACATGGTCTTCGCAGACGTTACCTTCCATGAGCAATGGAAGTGGACGGAAGGACTTTCAGAATTCCGCTACGCTACCGAACTCGACCCGGGATCAATCGATGCCCAGCAGCATTATGCGTTGTGCTTGTGGCAATTGGGCCGGTTTGACGCCGCCGTGCAGGAGATGCAACGTGCGCTTCAAATCGACCCGCTCTCACCAGGTGTCAATTTGTCCTATGCATCAGTCTTGCGTGACGCCCACCGGGATGCAGAGGCAATCGAGCAATACAAGAAAACAATTGAATTGGAACCCGGATATGCCCCACCTCACCGAGAGCTTGGCTTCCTTTATGAGGATTTGGGGCGCCACGATGACGCCGTTGAGGCCTACCTAAGGTACGAAAACCTTGGCGTGCATGACTCAGAACGCGCCGCAGCGCTTGAACAGGCCCTTCACTCTGGCGGCTTGCGGTCGTACTGGAAGAAAACGCTGGATTTACTGCAGGAGGATGCAAACCATAAGTACGTGGGACCGATAGCTTTTGCAAGCGTTTATGTCCGCCTGGGAGACAAAGATAATGCAATGAAATGCCTGGAACAAGCTTACCAGCAACGTAATCCGCAGCTGACGTGGCTGAAATCACAACGACTATGGGGCCCTCTGCGGTCCGACCCGCGGTTTCAGAATTTACTGATCCGCATGAACTTTCCAGAATAGCTGAACTAGAAGGGAAGCTTACCTACGTCAAAGTGGTCCAACTCCTGAAGCCAAGAGCTGCTGCGTGATTACATCAATGCTACGGTTGGTTTTTCCTAGTTGGGCGCGGATACCAACTGGAAAAAGGTTTTCACTGCGTTGAGTCCGCTTTAGCTCGCGTGAATCAGGAGAACACGAATGGCGGGAATCAGGAGCATCGCCCAGTTCCTATTTTCGCGGAAGGTTGTAACTTCTGACAGTTCCCAGCGGCACTGGGAGCTTCTATGCTCGGTTAACTGCAACACACGGGAGGATCCGGATCTAGACACCCCGAACCGGAAGAATCGCTTTCCTAGCAATTCTTTCACCGGATCCTCTCCCCCTAACAACCTGGATAGCATCTCTCGCGGGCAGGTGCGTTACGATAAGGCTGATACAGCACCAACCAGCAGGCCGATCTGCGCCCCAACCATTGTCGCAGCGATCGTGCCAGGGGACCTTTGCTTCCAAACAAGAATTCCTGCAGACCCGTACGCGACCAGCAATGTCACGTCTGTCCAGAGCAGGCCAACTCCAGAGCCTTGAGCGCTCTCGCGATGCCGCATGACACCAGCTGCGACGAGCGAAAGCACAAGAATTGTGCCAAGGATTATTCCCGAGCCGAGGATCTGTTGCCTGTGCATCTGTGCAACCCTTTTGCACTTGTATCACGGAAGCGAGCTTGAGGCATGTCCTACGGACTGCCACTCCTGGGTAACGCGGTTCCGTAAGAGATGCCCCCCCTAAATGCCTGCAGCGTTGTTGTCGGTTTGCGCAGTCTCTCATCGTTGTCAAGTCCGGTTCGAGGAAGCGAACTGTAATCGAAGGTCGCCTGAGTTCTCATCTCCGCGAACGCCGTTTCCTAAACGGGCGAAGCATATCCGTCTGGAGGGCAACCGGACAGTTCCGCGAACGCACAACCTGGTCAGGGTTGGCCCCATAGGTCCACAGTATTGACAGCCTTACCTTGAAGCTTCAGATAGTAGAAAAGTTGGCCTTCGTGCCGTTCGAGATGTTGAATCATTTTTAGCAGATGGAAGCCGAGGGTGAAGGCCGCGCCAGGGGCCCAGGGAGCGGCGATCTCTTTGTTGGCCAGATCATTCTCACCGGCTTGCTCGATCATCTGAAGGGCAAGGATCCTGTCCTTTGCCAGTAGATCCTTGGCTTTTTCCACGCTCTCAATCGAGGGCAGTTTTTCGGCAGGAGGCAACATTTCCTCCGGGGCGAGGTCTTCCCACGTCTTGCCCGCCGGGAGCCCCCAGTCACCAGTAACGAATCCTTTGCAACCCGGGCCACAGGCATCGGTGATGTGCCTCATGAGTTGGCCGGTAGTCATCCAGTTGCTGCCGCTTTTGGGCTTCCAATCGAAACTGTCCGAATCTACTTTGTCCAGAAGTTTTGCCGTGGTCGCGTAGGTGGTTTCTATCTCGTTCTTCAGGAGTTGTGTCCAGTTCATGACGATTCTCCCTTCACTTGGTGATCCTGTCGGTGCCACCAGCGTATGCTCGAAAACGGGTCGACACAACGCCGCGCAAGTGTCAATTGCTGGAACCGCTCGCGATCAGTCGCCCAACATTTCTCGATTGCGCCTGGGCAGTGGTGATAAGTGGAATGTGGTCCCAGCCTTCGCGGAACGCAACGCGCATTGTTGGCGGGTGACGGTGCGCTCAGAAACAATCCATCTGGTCGTAAGACGCGCTACTCATTGAGGTGCAAGGCCTGACTCCCCCGAAGTCCTAGTGTTGTATCGGAAGCACGAGCGGGCAAGGCGCAGGCACGAGCACGGTGTGTTTGCGTGCTTTCGATACAACGACTTGTCTCGTTCTGGGAAACATCAAAAATGACGTCATGCCGGGAGAGCAAGAAGTCAGTATTTTTCTGAAAACGAAAATCGGGTGGTTAGAGATATGTACTCTAACCATCGGCTTGGGTCTACTTCCCATATCGCCGTTTGAACGTAGTCGCTGGCGCGACCGACGCTTCGCGTGCTATGCTCCTCACGTCATGCCGCAAGACAGCGCTTTTAACTTCGATTTTCGTTTTTCTCTGATTTTCGTAAGCCAAACAAAATCAATAGGCTGCAAACGAAAAAAGATTCAATTCCCATAGCCATTAGATCGGTGCAGCCACTAACCCGCATCCGCCGCAACCGCCAGCGCCCACCTTCAAACGGCTCTATCGAACGCGCGCAGAGCACCGTGCCCGAACTTCACACTTTTGTGAAAACGCGCCTCCGATAGAGCACTAACGTTTCTGGTCAATGATCGGCACTCGATGCGCTCAAGACAAGCCTAACTCTTTCGTGGTTGGCCGAAGGCTGGTAGTTGGTGGCGAACTATGAGCCGACACCCGGGTGTTACGAATACTTTCTTATACGTTCGTTTTGTTTCGATGCTGGTGCTATCATCTGCGGTATCGCGCTGGTTGCCAAACTTCACCATTTCAGGAGCGCCCATGGACCGACGCAGCTTATTCAAGTTCGCCGCCGCTACAGGACTCGCCGTTGGATTCGGCAAGGCCGCGGCCAACGCCACCATTCCGGAGCACAACTGGGACAAATACGATTGGGGACCGGGACCTGCGGTTCCCGACCGGCTCTATCAAGGACCGTTCCCACAGTATGGCCCTTGCGCGGTCGTTCCGGACAGCGATGTGGCAATGGTCACGACGCCATCCAAAGAGATCGTCAGCAACTACGGGATGGGCCTCATCGTCTATGCTTCCGACGACACCGGACCACTGCAGATTCCTAGTCAATCGACGGAACAAACGCTGGAAGATTTGATCAAGCTGCCGTTCGCGCAAAAGGTCTACCTCCGCCCCAACTGGCGCGAAGTGCAGAAGCAACCAGGCAGACTGGACTTCCCGGAGTGGTGGAAGATTGCATTCGACCTTGCGCGCCGCTACAACAAGCAAATCGGCTTCCGAGTCCAATTGGAGAATCCCGACGTTGCGGACCCTGGTATGCCGGATTTTCTGCTGAACAAGGTTCCCTACGTGAAGCTGAAAGGCGAGTGGAAGGGCAACCCCGCCGAAATGCGCTACCGCAAAGATAACCGCGTGCCCCGCTACGATCACCCGGCCTATCAAGCGGCGTTTCGCGAGTTGAATGGCCTGTTGGCCGCGGAATTGAACGGCAATCCGCAGGTCGAGTTCATGGACACCATGATGTACGGCTTTTGGGGTGAAGGGCACACCTGGCCGTACGAAGGTAATCCGTTCCCAAGTGACTTGGTTGCGGAACAGACTTGGGCAGCTATGTTCGAGACGCAACTAGAACACTGGACCAAAGTCCCGCTGGCCACAAACACGCAACCCGACTTCAGCAATGTGGGCAACGCCGATATGCTCGACCGCACGATGCGTACCGGTAACTGGCTGCGTACCGACACAATCTTCATAGAGAACACGCAAATCGAAGCGTTGAGCAACCGTCCCCCTTGGGCCGCCGCGATCTGCGAGGTTGGTTTCACCACTGGCGATCCGAAAGAACTTCGCACCGACGAAGACGGAATTACCAACAACGAACAGATCATTTCCCATGCGGCTGATGTCGGGGTCAACTATCTGTCGGTGTGGAGTTGGCACAACCAGTCCGCACACAGCATCCTGAGCTACTACGACAAGTATCCGGAGCCCATAGATCGAGTCGCTCGCCAGATCGGCTACCGCATTCGCCCGTCCTTTCTCTGGACCTTCCGGCGGGACGGCGTTCAGGGTCTGGTGCTCGGACTGGCAAACGACGGCATCGCGGCTGTTCCTGGGGTGCTTCGACTAAGCTTATTCAGCGAAGATAACAAGATGATTGTGTCCGGGTGCGTTGACCCAGGGTATCCGAAACCGAATGGCATTCATCAGGCCATGCTGATGCTGCCCGCAGGCGCCAAATGGGAAGGACTGCGACTGAAAGCCGAACTGGAGGTCAAGGGCGTACGGCACCCGGTTCGTTGGGCGTGCCGGCAAAAGGTCAATCCCGATGGGTCATTGACGCTGCGCCACAACTACAAACCTGAGCATCCGTTGGTCTAGACGCGAAGGCATGGCGCGCGGGCTCATCCCGCAGGCAATGCAAACGCCATCGTGCAGTTCCGCGAGCGATATCAAGGATCGTAGGAGTAACTCATGTTGAAATCAGATGTGAATCGCCGCGAATTCCTGAAGATCACCGCCGGCGCCGGTGCTGCTTTGGCCATGCCCGCTCCCGCATATCCTGCAGTATCTTCCAAAACGATCGGCATCCAAGTCGGAGCCGTTTCGTTTGTGGATGAAGGCACTGAGAAAGTTCTGGATGTGCTCCAGGAACGCGCTTGCGTGAATACGCTTTTTCTTGCGGTATTCACCTATGGTCGAGGTATTGCTGGAAGGCAGATCCCAGGCCAGCCGCTACCCGATCACGGCAAGCAGGAGTACGACCTCAACTTTCATGGCGGGAACTTCGCCACCCCGCATCCGCAGTATTACAAAAACACAGTTCTCAAGGACACGCGCGCACCCGACCATGGCGACCTGGATATCTTGGCCGAAGTGCTTCCGGCCGCTAAAAAGCGCGGCATGAAGGTCGTTTGCTGGCTTGAGGACGTGTTTCGCAGCGACTTGCCGAATATTGAAAAATTGCAGGAACGAGATCTGTACGGGCGATATGCGGAGACGCTGTGCGTGAACAATCCGGACTACCGGAATTTCCTGACCGGTCTGGTCGAGGACTATACCCGTTCCTATGACATTGACGGAATCATGTGGGGCTCCGAGCGGCAGGGTGCGCTTTGCGATAGTCTGGCAGCCACGCATGACGTACCGCCGGTCGATCCAGGCCACGTGACTTGCTTCTGCGAGTTCTGTGAGAACAAAGCAAAACAGCGCGGCATCAGTATGGAGCGCGCCCGGCAAGGTTTTCTGGAGTTGGAGAAATTCGTCCGTGCTGCCCAGAACGGCAATCGCCCCGTGGACGGCTACTACGTTCAATTCTGGCGGCTGTTGCGGTATCCCGAACTAGCCGCCTGGGAAATGCTCTGGACAGACAGCCTTCGCGAGACCTACGCCGCGATCTACAAAACCGTGAAGACCGCAAAGCCGGCAGTGCCAGTAGGCTGGCACATCTGGCACAACAATTCCTTCAATCCCATCTACCGCGCGGAACAGGACCTTCACGAGCTCTCCAATTATTCGGATTTCATAAAGGTCGTGATGTACAACAACGTCGGTGGCGAGCGCATGGCGCTCTATGCGGACAATATTGGTTCCACACTCTATGGAGATTTGTCGAAACAGGGCCTGATCGATTTTAACTATGCTGTGATGAATTTTAAGGAACGCAGCTACGACCAAATTCCACACACGGGCCTCTCGGCCGATTACGTCTTCCGCGAAACAAAACGATCGCTGGAGGGGGCTGCCGGGCACAAAAACGCTCATTTGGCCAGGCGTTGATATTGATATTCCGACTGAGCCCAGTAACAGCAAGTGCACTCAGCAAAGCGTCAAGGAAGCGGTTCTCGCGGCCTTTCGCGCTGGCGCGCCAGGCGTGATTCTATCGCGCAAGTACTCCGAGATGCGCCTCGCCAATCTCAGCGGTGCAGGAGACGCGATTCGTGAATTGAAACTATTTGGTTGAGAACGCCTTGTTGAGGCGGCGATGACTCCCCAGAAATCCCATTGTGTGAAGTGAGGGTTCTCCAGAAGTGGCTCGCAAGCTTACAAATGCTGAGAACCATCCCGTCTTCCGTCCGCAATTATGAAAGGTCTGACCCTATTGGTATGATGCATATGAATCGTTCGCATATCTCCGAACTCGGCGTCCGCAAGCGGGGGTGAATTATTCTAATTCGTTGGCTTTCTGACCATCCGGAGTAGCTATGAACGGATTCTGGGGACGACTAAATACTGCTTTTCGCTGTATCTTTTCAATTTTGTTCCACGGGGACATTCCGAACGACATCGGACGGAAGCTGGTCAACCCTGCCGGCCAGGTTTCACAGACGCCAGCAGCTCAAGCTCCGGTCTCTCGTCCAAAGGAGATGGAGCAACCAGCCCCGGAAGCATTTGATCGCGCCGTGCAGATACTTGCGCTGCTACAACGAGACGGGCGACTCATCGATTTCCTGGCAGAGAATATCTCTTCCTATCCCGACGCGCAGCTTGGCGCGGCTGTGCGTACGATCCACGAAACATGCCGCAACGTGCTTGAACGTTATGTAAAACTGGAGCCGATACTGAACTCCGAAGAGGATCAACCGGTGACCGTGCAACGCGGCTTTGATCCGGCAGCCGTTAAATTGCTAGGCAACGTGACAGGAGAACCGCCGATTCGCGGTCTGTTACGACACAAGGGCTGGCATGTCAAAGAGGTGAATCTGCCGCCGTTGCCGCAGGGTTCCGGCCGGATGGTGATTGCGCCGGCCGAGGTTGAACTTCCATAAGCTTAGGCACAGCTGCCACACATATGTGATTTGAAGAGGAGATTTTCGTTGGTGGCCAAATACATTATCGGTGTCGATCTAGGGACTACAAACTCGGCGTTGGCGCGCTGGGACTCCACTGCTTCCGAAGAGAAAAGTCAAATTGAGGTATGCAGCATTCCGCAGCTTGTGGATCCAAACGAAGTGGCCGAACGCACGTTACTGCCATCGTTTCTCTACATCCCGGGCGAATTCGATTTTCCCAAAGGCAGTCTGGCCTTGCCTTGGGAACCCGAACCGAAGCTTGTG